>Ga0272446_1001810_pt1 | contig 30372 bp, 24 predicted proteins | sample YNPCB0061_FD_194587 | JGI IMG/M metagenome (GOLD analysis project Ga0272446, IMG submission 194587) | Hot spring microbial mat communities from Yellowstone National Park, WY, United States - YNP-CB-006-1 | ecosystem: Environmental > Aquatic > Thermal springs > Hot (42-90C) > Sediment | place...
TTGTCCCTGGGAAATTCTACAGGTGTTGAAGGGAAATTTTAAGTTTGCTTTCAGAAGGTTTGATAAGTCAGGCGCTGATGCAAATGTCGAAGGAGTTTCTTTTAAGACTTATTATTTCTCAGCAAACGAAATAAAGTCGGCTTTAGGAAATGAATTCAGAATAATTCACAAACAGGCACTTGGTGTATTTACACCAATTCCGCAAATGGAAAATTTTATTAACAAGTACAGGCGCTTGATTAATCTGTTTCAGAAGTTTGAGAAGGTGTTTAGCAAACATTTTCCGTTTAATTTAGTCGGCGATCATTTAATATTAATTGCAGAATATAATTCAACAATAAAACAGAAATAACAGAATGAATCTATCAGAAATAATTCAATTACCGGTATCAGATGGAGTTCATCTTTTCGAAAAAGATAAAAATCAATTTGAAGAAAAATATCTTGCCATAAGAAGAAAAGAAAAAAGATTGTACAGCGATGACGAAGTGAAGCTGCTGCCCTTTGCATCTTCATTAAATCCTCACAGGAAAGAATGGGATTATCGCTCGCGATCTTTTATACGATTTAAAGATTATCTTAAATCATTCAACCGTGAATTGGAAATACTTGACCTTGGCTGCGGAAATGGCTGGTTTGCGGGCGAACTCTCAAAAGAATTTCAACATAACTTTTATTGTATTGATATAAATTTTTATGAACTAAAACAAGGCGCAAGAGTTTTTAAAAACGATAAAATCAAATTTATTTATGGCAATATTCTTCAGATGGAATTGGAAAAAAATTCTTTTGATCTGATTGTTTTGAATTCATCTGTTCAATATTTCTCTGATTTTAGTTTGCTGATAAAAGAACTTTTATATGTACTTAAGCTCGATGGTGAAATTCATATCATTGATTCTCCGTTTTATGAAAATGAAAAACTTTCTGAAGCAAAGCAAAGAACCGAAGCTTATTACAAATCAATCGGCTTCCCCGAAATGAAAGATTTTTATTTTCATCATTCATATAAAGATGTAATGAGCTTCAACACTGATTTTCTCTATGACCCACGAACATTAAGAAATAAATTACTGTCAATTGCATTTAAGAACGATTCACTTTTTCCGTGGATAAGAATTAAAAGATGAGTAAAGAAAAGAACATTCTTCTTCTTACTCCGGGATTTCCAAAAGATGAAAATGATTATCTGTGCATTCCTCCGCTTCAGGATTTTCTGATAACACTCAAAAAGAATTTTCCAGCCGTTAACATAACTGTTGCTGCGTTTCAATATCCTTTTACACAAGCAAGATACAATTGGAATAATATTTCTGTTTTCAGTTTTGGCGGAAGAAATTCAAAGCTTGAAAAAATATTTGTCTGGGATAGTGCAATAACTCTTGCAAAATATCTCAAAGAAAATAATCAACTTGATATTGTTCATTCATTGTGGTTTGGAGAATGTGCTTTTGTTGGAAACAGAATATCATCCAGATTTAATATCAAACATATCTGCACTTTAATGGGTCAGGATGTTTCAACAAAAAATTATTATCTGCGATTACTCAATAAAAATAAGTTAACTGTTGTGTCACTTTCACAAAACCAGTCTGAATTATTCAGAAAAATAACCGGGCGAAATGTTGATGATGAAATCTTTTGGGGAGTTCATAATCAGCGTTACGACTCCAGCAAAAAAAGAGAAATAGATTTGCTTGGAGTTGGTTCGCTAATCAATTTGAAAAACTTCAAAGTATTCATAAATGTTGTTCACAGATTAAAAAGTGAATTTCCTTCAATCAGAAGTATGATAATTGGCGATGGCAATCTTCGTAATAAGCTTAGTCAACAAACAAAACTACTCGGACTTCAAAACAATATTGAATTTACAGGCAGCATAAAACGTTCAGAAGTTTTTGAATTTATGAAGAGGAGTAAAATATTACTTCATCCATCTTTGTTTGAAGGTTCAGGTTTGGTTTTTGCCGAAGCACTTGCAAATGGAATGCACATTGCTTCTTACAATGTTGGCTATGCGAAAGAAAATAATAAATGGAACATCGCCAAGAATGAAGATGAGCTTTATCATCATTGTAGAAATCTGCTCAACAAAAATCTTTCATTCGAGCCGATGAACATTTTTCCGATTGAAGAAACCGTTAACCGTTATGCAAAACTTTATGGACTATTTAACTGATTTATGAATAACAAAATAATTTTATTCAATCCGCGAAGTGCAAAATGGAAACATCGGATTCCAAATTCGATTCTTCAGGTTGCTGCATCAATTCATAATAAGTTTGACTATGTTTTTGTTGATGGTAATCTTGAACTTGATTGCTGGAATAAAATTAAATCTTATCTCGATTCAAACGAGTTCAGATATTTTGCAGTAACGGTTATGCCCGGAATGCAGCTGAAGCAGGCAATTCCATTTTCAAAAGCTGTGAGAGAAAATTATCCGGATGTTAAAATAATCTGGGGCGGATATTTTGCTTCAAATCAATCTGATGTTTCACTTAACTCCGGTTTTGTTGATTACATTATAAACGGTCCTGGAGATGAAGCTTTTCCTCTGTTGATTGATGCACTTGAAAACAAAAAGAATATTTCGGACATAAAAAATTTAATCTTCAAAAATGATAATGAAATAATCAGAACAGCTAAAGCAGATTTACTTGATCAGGATTCTTTGCCTCCGCTTCCTTATGATTATCTGAATAAATTTTATCCGATCGAAAAATATCTTGGCAAAACTTTTTTAGGAAAAAGAACTGCGGCTTATCATTCAAGTGTTGGTTGTCCGTTTACCTGTTCGTTCTGCGCAGTTGTCCCGATTTATGAAGCGCGCTGGAAAGGAAAATCTGCACAAAATATTTTTAATGATTTAATGTTCCTGAAAGAAAATTTTAAGATTGATGCTGTTGAATTTCACGATAATAATTTTTTTGTTTCAGAGAAAAGAACTGTTGAGTTTTCTGAGTTAATAAGAAATAATAAAATAAACTGGTGGGGAGAAGGAAGAATTGATACAATTGATAAATACAAAGATGATTCGCTTGCTTTAATGAAAGAAGCCGGATGCAAAATGATTTTCTTTGGGGCAGAAACCGGCAATGACAACATTCTCAAACAAATGGATAAAGGCGGAACTCAAAGCAGAAAGCAGATTATAAACTTTGCAGCGAGATTAAAAAAGTTTAACATAATTCCCGAATACTCTTTTGTTCTTGGGCTGCCAGCTGAAACTGAAAGGAAAGTTTATCAGCAAATAAATGATGACATTGATTTTATAAAAGAGATTAAACAAATAAATCCCGATACTGAGATTATTATTTATGTTTACTCCCCTGTACCTACAGAAGGTTCTGAATTGTATGAACAAGTCAGAAAAGCTGGTTTTCATTTTCCGGAAAGGCTTGAAGATTGGTTGAATCCGAAATGGGAAAATTTTGATTTAAGAAAAAACCCTTTAACACCTTGGCTCAAACCTTATATGATTGATAGAATAAAAAATTTTGAAACCGTGCTTAATGGTTATTTTCCAACAGTATCCGATTACAAACTAACTACTCTTCAGAAAAAAGTAATTAAATTTTTTTCAAGCTGGAGATATAAGTCGGGATTTTATTATTTGCCTTATGAAATAAAATTTCTGCAGAGATTCTGGTTAAAATATCGTCAACCTGAAATTGAAGGATTTTATTCAGAATGAATCTGACTAAGAAAATTTTGTTTTCGATATTAAGTCGTGTATATAAAATTTATTCGTCCAAAGAACGAAGTTACAATTTTGATGGAATGATAATAAAAATTTTTCCAGGTGTATTTCATCCCGGCTTTTTCTTCAGTACTAAATTTCTGATTTCACACTTAAAATATTATAAGTTAAAGAATAAAAATATTCTCGAACTTGGCGCAGGAAGCGGAATGATTTCGGTATTCTGCGCAAAGAATTTTGCAGAAGTTACTGCAAGTGATATTAGCAAAACCGCAGTTGAAAACATTATTGCAAATGCAAAGTTGAATAATTGTAACATTACGGCAATTCACTCCGATTTATTCGATTCAATTCCTAACCAAAATTTTGATTTCATAATCATAAATCCTCCTTACTTTCCGAAAGATGCTTCAACCGAGTCTGAATTGGCTTGGTTTTGCGGAGGTGATTTTCAATACTTTGAAAAGCTGTTCAAACAATTGCCCGATTATCTTTTCCCGGAGACAATTGTTTTAATGGTTCTTTCTGAAGATTGCAGCATTAAAACGATTGAAGCAATTGCAAAGAAAAATAATATTGAAATAAAGCTGAAAGATAGAAGAAAATTTTTCGGAGAAGAGAATTTTATTTTTCAGCTTCATCTGACAACAAATTAATTCATCGGAACTTCGAGCAGCACAAACTCTGCATTATCAACAACTTCAATTTCAAATTCATCAGTATCATAAATACCAATTGCATCGCGTCTGAATAATTCTTCATCTCCAATTTTAATTTGTCCATCAATTACAAAAAGATAAACTCCGTTACCGTTTCTTACCTTGTATTTGATTGTGTCTGGCTTTTCGAAATATCCGAGTTTTATTTCCGCGTTCTGATGAATGTATAGTGAACCGTTTTCATTAAAGCCTGAAGCAACTGTTACAAGTTTATTTTTTCTTTCTTCTTTTGGAAAAGATTTCTGATCATATCTTGGTTTAATATTTTCTTCTTTCGGATAAATCCATATCTGAAGCAAACTGACCTTATCTGTTTTTGATGGATTAAATTCAGAATGAGTTACTCCGCTCCCAGCAGACATTACCTGAACTTCGTCTTTTGAAATAACAGAGCCGTTTCCCATACTGTCTTTATGTTCAAGTTGTCCATCAAGAATTATTGTTATGATTTCCATATTATCGTGAGGATGAGTCCCGAATCCTGTTGCAGGATGAACGACATCATCATTCAATACTCTCAGCAATCCGAAGCCCATTTTTTCAGGATCATAATACCTTGAAAAGCTGAAGCTGTATCTTGTATCCAGCCAGCCATAATTTGCTTTTCCCCTTTCTTCAGAGCGATGAATTATATACCTCATAGTTTCTCCTGATAAATTATCCATTAAGAAATTTGTGGATTATTGTTCTATTTTAGATTATTATAAAATTGTAATTAGTTATTCTTAATAACCAAAATAACAAAAGATTGATTCAGAAAAAGTTAAATATTGCTGCGCTTATAATTTTCTCCGTGATGCTTTTCACACCAACCTATTCATTAGCTGAAATTCAGGATTATAAATTCACTCAATTAAAAATTGAAGATGGACTTTCGCAAAGCACTGTTTATTCCATCATTCAGGATAAAAAAGGTTTTATGTGGTTTGGTACAGGCAATGGACTAAACAAATATGATGGATATAAATTTACTGTTTATCTGAACGACCCTTCTGATACTACTTCAATTTCAGATGATGGAATTACAACTCTTTTTGAAGATGCAAACGGCACAATCTGGATTGGTACTGTTGCCGGAAATATAAATCGCTTTAACAGAAAAGATGAAACTTTTTCTTATAAAAATGTTTCTTCTTTTACTGGAGAACTTAATCTTCCCGTTGAATCATATTACGATTATCCGATTTCCTTTTCCAGAAATCTCTCGCAGACAATTACTGCCATCTGTGAAGATGTTCATCATAATTTATGGGTTGGAACCTGGGGCAAAGGAATTTTTGTGATTGATAAAAACTTTAAACTGATTCATCATTTTTTTAACGATGGAGCTTCTGCTTCAATACTTCCAACCAACAGAATAATGGACATTTTATGCGATAGTGATGACAACATTTGGATTGCTACTTTCGGAAAAGGATTTATGAAAGCTGTTAAAGACGGTAATAATAAATTCAAGTTTATTTCTTATTCAAAAATTTCCGATAAAGATAATTCATTAAATGATGATCAGATTATTAAGGTGTTTGAAGATAGCAAGAAAAATATCTGGATCGGAACTTATTATTCGGGAGTGTTTTTCTTATCTAATGAACAGAAGAAAAATAATCCTGAAGAGATAAAATTTGTTCAATATAAAAACAGTTCCAATTCAAATTCTCTTTCGAATAATACAGTTATGTATTTCGACGAAGATAAAAATGGCAACATCTGGATTGGTACTTTGGGTGGAGGACTTGATAAGTTAAACACTCAGACAAAATTGTTTACCAATTTTAAATCGAATCCACTTGAGCAAAATTCTCTTGCTGATAACGACATACTTTCATTGTGTATTGATAAATCAGGAATAATCTGGGTTGGTTCACATCTTGGTAAGGGAATAACTAAAATTCAGAAGAACACAACCAAGTTTAATCTTATAAGTCATCAGCCGAACAATCCACAGTCACTTAACGATGGTGTAGTTTGGGCAGTTCATCAGGATAAAAATGGTTTATTGTGGATTGGGACTTATAAAGGCGGTTTAAATTGTTATGATTTTCAAAATAACAAACTAATTTTTTATAAAGATAAATCGAATAGTAAAATCACCAGCAATCATATTCGAGTTATTCAGGAAGATAATTTTGGAAATCTTTGGATTGGCACTTACGACGGCGGTCTGAATCTTTACAATAAAACTTCCGGAGAATTTAAGAGCTACCAGTTTAATCTGAATGACTCCACTTCAATTGCAGGCAATCAGATTCAAACTATTCTTATTGATGGAAATAATTATTACATCGGAACTTTTGGTGGCGGACTTTGCAGAGTGACAATAAATGGCAATCCTTTTAATCAGCAACTGAAGTTTGAAAGAATTGTGAATGTGGAAAATGATAATAATTCTCTTTCAGACAATCGTGTTTATAAAATTTATAAAGATGATGAAGGACTAATATGGATTTGCACATACGGCGGAGGAATAAATTTATTTAATCCTTCTACAAAAACATTTAAACGATTTCCTAACACAGCCGCAGAGAAAAATAATATTACTGCAAACAACTCAATGACAATTTTGCGAGATTCATATAACACAATGTGGGTTGGAACTTACGGCGGCGGTCTTTACAGTTTTGATATTGAATCGGGAAAATTCAGCAGATATTCTGCACGCGAAGGAATGACAAGCGCTGTTGTTTACGGAATTATGGAAGACAGATTAAAAAATTTATGGATTAGTTCTGATAACGGAATTTTCAAATATGATCTTATCAATAGAGATTTTACACGATTTGATATTAAAGATGGTTTACAAAGTCTTGAATTCAGTGGTGGAGCTTATCTTACAGCAAAGGATGGAACAATGTTTTTCGGTGGAATAAATGGTATCAACTACTTCAGACCTGAAAACATAAAAACAAATACTTTTATTCCGCCTGTTGTTATTACGGCAATAAAAGTTCTTGATAAAAATCTTAAAGGCGAACATTCTGAATTAGAATTAATGTACAACCAGAATACAATTAGTTTTGAGTTTGCTTCACTCGACTATTCTGATCCTAAAGATAATTTATATGCTTTTATGCTTGAAGGTTTTGATAATGACTGGCAGTTTACAAATTCAAGTTTAAGAATTGCTAATTACACAAATCTTTCACCGGGCGAATACATCTTTAAAGTAAGGGGAAGTAACAGCGATGGAATGTGGAATGAAAATTATGCTTCGATTACAATAATTATTTCTCCGCCATTCTGGAAGACCTATTGGTTTATAGCGCTTATATCACTTATAACTGTTTTATTGTTGTACTACATTTTTACAATAAGGATTAAAAGTCAGCTTGCAATTGAAAAATTGAAATCGAGAATTGCTGCTGATTTACACGACAATGTTGGTTCTGGATTAACAGAAATTTCAATCTTAAGTGAAGTTGCTGCAAGAAATGAAACTATAAATAATTCTTCAAATGAACTTGGTAAGATAAGCGAACTTGCGCGTCAGCTTGTTGATAATATGAGTGACATTGTTTGGGTGGTTAATCCGGAAAAAGATTCACTTCACGATTTGATTGTAAGACTAAAATATTCTTACTCAGAAATGATTACTTCGATGGGGAGTGAATTGAGAGTAAAAGACATTCACAATTTGAAGAATATAAAAATTCCGATTGATGTTAAACAAAATCTTTATCTCATTTTAAAAGAATCAATGAATAATGCTGTTAAACACAGCAAAGCATCTTTGATAACTTTAACAGCTAATATCGAAGATGATAACCTAACAATAATTTTAGAAGACAATGGTGTTGGAATGAATTCAAATGATTCATCAGTTGGTAACGGAATAATTAATATGAATAAAAGAGCAAAAGCAATTGGCTGGAATTTGAAAATAAATTCTGAAGCTGGTAAAGGAACCTCTGTAATTTTCAGTGGAAAAATTAAATCGAAAAAATTCTTTAGAATATGATATGATAAAAGTAGCAATAGTAGAAGATAACCAAACAATAAGAGAAGGACTTTCTGCTTTAATTAACGGAACAGAAGGATATAAGTGTGTTGCGGCTTTCAGAGATTGCGAAACTTTTCTGAACAAATTAAATCAACTTGAGGTTGATGTTGTATTGATGGATATTGGTTTGCCTGGAATGAGCGGCATTGAGGGCGTTGCACAGGCAGTGAAAAAAAATCCGGATCTGAATATTCTTATGTTAACAATTTATGAAGACAGCGAAAAAGTATTTGACGCATTATGCTCAGGCGCGAGTGGTTATCTTGTAAAGAAAACTCCGCCGGCTAAACTTTTAGAAGCAATTAAAGATGCTCACGATGGCGGTTCACCGATGAGTTCGGGAATTGCCCGACAAGTTATAAATGCATTTAAAGAAACTAAAGCTAAAACATTTAAAGATGAAGATTATAAACTCAGCTCAAGAGAAATAGAAGTATTAAATCTTTTATCTGATGGTTATAATTATCAGGAAATTGCGGAAAGCATGTTCATAAGTGTTGACACAGTAAGGCATCACATAAGAAACATTTATAAAAAGCTGCACGTACATTCGCAATCTGAAGCGGTTGCGAAAGCAATTCGTAAAAAAATTATTTAGTTCAACCCCTCGGCAATCTCATCAAATAATTAGGCAATAAATTCGCTCCATTTAAAACCGCATAAATGTGTAGTTGATAAATTTAGCATATCTGATAGTTTTACAATCAGATAACTGTTCAATTGTTTCTCAACTGCTCTTTGGAAGAATGGTTATTAACCTGATCAATCAAAAACATAAAGGAGGAAGCCATGGAAAATCTGGCAGAGAAAAAACTTAGTAATCCTCTTGCAGATTTAATTAGTGATGAAGTTTGGGAATTGCTCTACAGCAGAGGTTTAATCAATGACCGTTCTGTAAGAGATTATTTAATAAGAAGGAAATTTAAAATGCTGCGTTCGCAAAAAGTAAGAACCGGCGATGCAATAGATGCTTTACGCGAAGAATATCCTTACCTTCAATTCGACACAATCAGAAAAATAGTGCATAACCCTCCGAAACAGGTAAGTAGATCATAAATCCTCGTGGATTGGGATATTCTTCTTTTTCCCCGTCATCAGGTATGCCCGGCCTGTTGACGGGATTTTTTCTTTCTGCTGTTTCGTATTTTTGTTCAGAGAATTTTATGAACAAAAAAGAACTTCTAAATTATTTTGATTCACCACCCGTTACTCCTCTTCAGGAAATAAATGATGAACTATTCAATGAAAAAAATATAAGACTATTTATAAAGCGCGATGATCTGATTGATAATTTTATCAGCGGGAATAAATATTTTAAATTAAAATATAACCTAATTGAAGCTGCAAAAAATAATTTTAATACTCTACTTTCATTTGGCGGAGCTTATTCAAATCATATTTACTCACTTGCTTTTGCAGGCAAAAAATTTGGGTTTAAAACTATAGGCGTGATAAGAGGCGAGGAACACTTACCATTAAATCCGACTCTTCAATTTGCAAAAGAATGCGGAATGGAATTTTATTATTTAAGCAGAAGCGATTACAGAAAAAAATATTCTGATGAAATTATTTCACTATTGCATAAAGAGTTTGGCGATTTCTATCTTATTCCTGAAGGCGGCAGCAATAATTTGGCTGTAAATGGATGTTCTGAAATTCTCCAAAGGATTGATATTGATTATAATTATCTTTTCTGTGCTTGTGGCACCGGTGGAACTCTTGCCGGTATTATTAAGGGCGCTGATAGTGAAAAAAAAATAATTGGTATTGCTGTACTTAAAAATGCTTCATTTCTTTTTGATGAAGTAAAAAAACTTCTTGCATCAGAAAAATTTAATTGGGAGATATTGCTTGATTATCATTTCGGCGGCTATGCGAAATTTAATTCTGACTTGGTGAAATTTATTAAATCATTTGAAAAAAAATTCAACATACAGTTAGAACCGATTTATACCGGCAAGCTTATTTATGCAATTTATGATCTGGCGAAGAAGAATTATTTCAAACCCGGAAGTATAATTGTTGCTTATCACTCGGGCGGTTTACAGGGATTAGAAGGACTTCGACAAAGAAATTTACTTTAAATATTTTCTGAGTACGTTTTATTTATCTTTTTACTATTACAAACAAAGCAATTATCAAGCTTACAATCGCGGAAATCAAAAACGGAACCTGCGAGCCGAATTTATCCCACAAAAAACCTGTTGCAAAAGAACCAATCATTACACAAATGCCTGTAATTAAAGTTGCTAAGCCAATAGCAGTTCCTCTTCTTTCATCAGGAATAATGTCCGATATCCACGCTTTGGATATTCCTTCGGTTGATGCAGCATAAATTCCATATAACGCAAACAGAACCCAGAGCAGGTAAATATCAGGAATGAATGCAAAACCAAAATAAACTAAAGAGAAAAGTACTAAACCAACTGTGAAAATATTTCGCTTGCCAAGTTTATCAGAAAGACTTCCCATCGGATAAGATGAAGCAGCATAAACAATATTATAAAATATATAACCGAATATCGCCAGCGTTGATGATTCAGAAATATCGCGTGACTTTAAAATCAGGAACACATCGCTGCTGTTTACTAAAGAAAATACAGCAAGCAGCAGTAAAATTTTTTTATAACTTTTAGGAGATGACTTAAGAAATTCAAAATAATTTTTTTTAATCGGGTCTTTCGTTGAAACAACTCTATCTTTTACCATTAAAGTTAAGGCAACTGCAATAACTGAAGGGACAAAGGCAACAATAAAAATCAACTGATAGTTTTCAGGAAAGATGTTAAGTAATATCAGTGCTATCACTGGTCCAATTGCAGCACCAAGTGTATCCATTGCTCTGTGAAATCCAAAAACTGCACCGGAGTTTCCATCACTATAAGATCCGAGTAAAGCATCGCGTGGAGCAGTTCTGATTCCTTTACCGATTCTATCAGTTACTCTTGTTGCAAATACAATGGGTATGTTTTGAAAAATTCCCGGAAGTGGTTTTGAGATGGCTGAAAGTCCATAACCAATTGTTACGAAGATGGAACGCTTACCAACTTTATCAGAAAGATTACCGAAATATCCTTTAAGCAGTGCAGCAATAAATTCAGCAATACCTTCAATCACTCCGACTAAAGCCATTGATGAACCAAGAACAGCAGTTAAAAAAATAGGAGTAACAGGATACAGCATTTCGCTTGCTATATCTGTAAAAAGACTTACCATTCCAAGAACAATAACCTGACGATGTAATTTGGTTTTCATTGTTTCATCAAAATTATTCAAAACAATTTTTATGTGGCGAAACTTAACAATAGATAGCTAAAGAATAATTATTTTTGCTCACAACATTTAAATAATTTGAGGATAAAATGAGAAGAAAAGTTATTGCCGGCAACTGGAAGATGAATAATGATCTTCAGCAATCAGTTAATTTAATTGAAGAACTAAAAAGCAAACTCGCAAATAAAACAGTAAACTGTGATGTAGTTATTTGTCCGCCTTTCACATCACTTTATGAAGCAAAAAAAATAATTGATGGAAGCATTATAAAACTTGGTGCGCAAAATATGTTTTATGAAGACTCCGGAGCTTTCACTGGCGAAATATCAGCACCAATGTTAAAATCAGTTGGCTGTGAATATGTAATTCTTGGTCACTCAGAAAGAAGAACAATATTTGGTGAAAAAGATGAAATGATAAACAAGAAAGTAAGGAAAGCACTATCACAGAATCTTAAACCAATATTGTGTGTCGGAGAAACATTGGAAGAAAGAGAAAAAGATGTGACAGAAAAAGTAGTAAAGAGACAAATCGAAAAGGGTTTGAATTATGTTACACCAGACGAAGTATTGAGCGTAATAATTGCTTATGAACCTGTTTGGGCAATTGGCACTGGTAAAACTGCTACGCCGGAACAAGCTCAGGAAGTTCATGCATTTATAAGAAAATTACTCGCCTCTATGTATTCAAAAGATTTTGCCGAATTGATTCCAATTCAGTACGGTGGTAGTGTAAAACCTGATAATGCAAAAGAGCTTCTTTCGCAAAAAGATATTGATGGTGCTTTGGTTGGTGGTGCTTGTCTTAAAGCTGATTCATTTATCGGAATTATTGACGCTGCGTAATTGGAATTTTTTTAACAGTCGCAATCTTTTAATAATCATTAGGGATTGCGACTCATTCTTTTAACACATCTGCTACTTATTTCTCGATGCCTCAAAATATTTTCTAATCTGGTTTATATCTCTCGTCTTACCAAGCACAATTATTAATTTTATTCTCGCTTTCTGTCCATTTATATAATCGGCGAATATTACTCCTAAATCGTGCAAATGCTTTCCTGCTCCGGGATAGCTATAAATGTAATCCGTTTCTCCGGCAGGACATCTTGATGTTAACACAACAGGAATTCCTTTTTCAACAGCATATTTAATTCCTTCAAACGCAGGCGGAGGAACATTACCAACACCAAGTGCCTCAACAACAATTCCTGATGCACCGCTATCAGCAGAAAACTTAAAGAACTTTTCATTCATACCTGCATAAACAGTTAACATATCTACATTATCATCAATAACATCAGTTTCAATTTTTTCCAGATAATGTGGTAAACGATTATAAATTACTCTTCCATTCTGAACAAATCCAAGTGAACCAAAATCGAGACTCTTAAATGATTCTACTGAATCCGAATAAATTTTTGTTACTTCACTTGCTGCATTAATTTCGCCATTAAGACAAACAAGAACACCAAGATTTTTCGAGTTGTCATTCAAACAAATATGAATTGCATCAATAAGATTGCGAGGTCCGTCCCAATCCGGTTCAGAACTGTTTTTCATCGAACCAATCATAACAATAGGAATTTCCGTATTGATGGTAAGATCCAGAAAGTAAGCAGTCTCTTCAAGTGTATCTGTGCCATGAGTAACTATAACTCCATCATAATGTTTTTCAGCTAAAAGTTGTTTTATCTTCTGTGAAAGTTGCAGCATCAATTTAGGAGTAACATGCGGACCAGGATATTTGCCAAAATCATAATAATCAATTTCAGCAAGTCGTTTTGCCTGAGGAATCATATCAAGTAATTCTCCGCCGGAATATCTTGGAATTGCGCCTCCGGTAGATCGATCAATCATCATAGAAAATGTTCCGCCGGTAAATACAACTAATATCTTTTTCATAAACTTCCTTTATTTTCTCTGTAAAAATAAACGGCTTATTGTTTGGAAAGAAGAAACACAGAGCACATTTAAATTTATATGACTTGCCACAGAATAAGTCTTAATTTATTTTCGAAGTAAAATTATGAGAGGTTTTTTATGTTGATGGTACAAGATGTTGATTTAACTCCCAATCCACACGCATTAAAATTTATTCTGAATGAAAAATTATTGAATTACGAAAGCCGTCAGTATTCAAGTAAAGAGGAGGCGGCTAATGATCCGTTTGCAAAGGGAATATTTGAGATTCCCGGCGTTGTATCAGTTTTTTATATGGACAAATTTGTAACGATTGAAAAAGCTAAAGATACCAATTGGGGACAAATTCAAAGACCATTTATTAATTTCCTTAAAGATTTTGACAGAAATCTTATTCCGCCGGAAAAAGAAATTAAATTATCTGATCAGGAATCAAATGAGTTATTGAAAAAGATTAATGAACTACTTGATCAGAAAGTAAGACCAGCATTGGCTGGCGATGGCGGTGGACTTGAAGTTATTGGAATCGAAGGATTAACAGTCAAGATCAAATATCAGGGTGCTTGTGGAAGTTGCCCAAGTTCGATTTCGGGAACCTTAATGGCTATTGAAGGATTGCTGAAGCGAGATATTAATCCTGCAATTCAAGTAATACCAGCTTAAACAGAAGTTTTGCAAAGACTTTATTACTCTGAAGAATATTTAGGCGGAATTCATATCGTTGCCATAAGTGATGGCAAAGCTCTGAAAAAGGTTTTATTAAATTCTGCGTTGCCATCTGATCTTCAAACATATATATCACACCAAACTGATTCAGTTTTATCTGAAACTTTTAAGCAATTGAAAGAATATTTTTCTGATGGCAGAAAAGATTTTTCACTTCCATTAAATCCTGATGGAACTGCTTTTCAGAAATTTGTTTGGGCTGAATTGTTGACCATTCCTTACGGAAGAACTATTTCATACAAGCAGCTTGCTGAAAGAATTGGCAGTAAGAGTCTTATTAGAGCTGTCGGAAGAGCAAATGCATTAAATCCAATTCCTATAATTATTTCCTGTCACAGAGTTATCGGAACAAACAGTTCATTGGTGGGATATTCAGGTGGAATAAAATTAAAGAGATTTTTATTAGAATTAGAAGGTGCATTGCAAAAAAAATTCATCTGATAAAAAAGAAAAGCCAGTCGTTAAACTGGCTTTCTTCAAAACAATCAAAGGATCAGCGCTACTTTATTTCAGTTACTTTGCTTAAATCCGGTAACTTTACAAATTTTTCGTTGAATTTGAATGTGCCTTTATCAGTTTTTACTGATTTAACCACTTTTACCATTACAAAATCAACTTTTTTCTTACCCTTTGCTTTATCTGCAAATGATTGCTGTTTTGCCATTTATATCTCCTGATAAAATTGTGCGCAAATATATCATATAAACCCTTAAAATGAAAGATTGAATTTACCAGAAATTCAATCATAATTCGGATTATTGCATTAATAATTTCTTAAGTAACATTTTCCACAGAAAAAATTCCCAATCTCAAAATTATATCTTAATTTCAGCGAATTATTTCAATAAAATAATAGTTTATTCAAAGGCATAATATTGGTTAAAATCACAAAGTAAGGCTAAACCCTTTGGCAATAGAATGCATCTAATAACTTGTAAATAATCAATATTTCTCAAATTTTTCGTTGTTTATTTATTAAAGTTTATTTAGGTTTTTGTAACAAAATTTAGGATTTATAAATGTTTCTATTAGCTACTATAATAATACTATCTTATTTGGTTGGTTCAATTCCAACAAGCATTATTATAAGTAAAGCTGTTAAGGGAATTGATATCAGAAATTATGGAAGTGGTAATGCCGGCGGTACAAATGTAATGCGCGTGCTTGGCTGGAAACACGGAGTTCTGGTAATTTTTCTCGATGCTCTAAAAGGTGCAATTGCTGTTGTATTAATTGCAAGATTGCATTATGGTGTTCTTCCGTTTCAGAATGTTTCTCCATTCGATGACTTTACATTAGTACAAATTATTGCTGGTATTTCAGCAGTAATTGGACATATCTGGACTGTATTTGCTGGCTTCCGCGGAGGGAAAGGAATTGCAACTGCTCTTGGTATGCTGCTGATGATTATAACTGTTGATATGTTAATTGCAGTTGGAATTTTTCTGATTGTAGTTTTTATTTCAAGATATGTTTCTTTAGGTTCAATTGTTAGTGCAATGGCTGTTCCATTGAGTATGATTTTCAGAGAAAATGTTCTTCACACTCATATAGAAGGATATAATACTCTGCTTCCATTTGTAATAGGTGTTTCTCTCCTTGTAATTTTCACCCACAGAAAAAATTTAGTCCGTTTACTTAACGGTACAGAAAACAAATTAAGTTTCAGTAAAAAGAAATAACCGAAATGAAAGTTTCAGTGCTTGGTGCAGGCGGCTGGGGAACTACCCTAGCCGTTCTGCTGCACTATAACGGTCATAATGTTACTCTTTGGGAATACAAAAAATCCTACGCTAAAGAATTATCAAAGCGAAGAGAAAATAAAATTTATCTTCCTGGTATTATAATTCCGGATGAAATTAAAATTACTTCAGATTTAGAAGAATCTACTTCAGATAAAAACCTTATTGTACTCGCTGTACCATCACAATTTCTGAGAAAAGTTGTCGAGAAAATTGATTATCATTCAATCAAAGACACAATACTGGTTAGTGTATCCAAAGGAATTGAAAAAGAAACTTTGATGACAATGTCACAGATGATGAAAGATGTTCACCACAGATTAAGTAAAGAACAGATTGGTGTTTTATCCGGACCAAGTCATGCTGAAGAAGTTTCAAAAAGAATTCCCACTGCGGTTGTTGCAGCATCAATTGAAAAAGAAACTTCCCAAACAATTCAAACCGTTTTTATGAACTCATTCTTCAGAGTCTACAAGTCAACTGATATTCTTGGAGTTGAGTTAGGCGGAGCATTTAAGAATGTGATTGCAATTGGCGCAGGCATAATTGATGGCGCTGGCTTTGGTGACAACACCAAAGCTGCTATTATGACAAGAGGTGTTGCAGAAATCTCAAGGTTAGGTTTGGTTATGGGCGCTCGACCTGAAACTTTTGCCGGACTTTCGGGAATGGGAGATTTGATTGTAACTTGTATGAGTAAGCACAGCCGTAACCGTTATGTTGGTGAACAAATTGGAAGAGGAAAAAAATTAAAAGAAGTTCTTAAATCTATGGAAATGGTTGCTGAAGGAGTCGAAACAACAAAATCAGTTAATCAACTTGCGGCAAAGTATAAAGTTGAAACTCCTATTGCAAACGAAGTTTATCAAATACTTTTTGAAGATAAAGATCCAATTAAAGCCACAACAGATTTAATGACACGCGATATGAAGTTCGAGTAAATTAATTACTCTTACCATTCAGAAAAATCTGATTTAGTAATGCGATAATTTGTGGTTGAGTAAAAGGTTTTGAAATGTAATGCGTACATCCTTTCGAAAGAAATTCTTCTTTATCACCTTTTAATGCAAAAGCTGTAACAGCAACAATCGGAGTTCTTTCATATCCTTTTATTTTTCTAATCTGCTGAGTTGCCTCAACTCCGTTTATTCCAGAACCAAGATTTATATCCATAAGTATCGCATCGTATTGTTTTTCTGATGCTTTCTTAACTGCATCCTCGCCGCTTCCTACAACTTCAACATCATAATCTTTTTTAACATAAGCTTCAATTACTGCAGCGTTGATTCTGTCATTCTCAACAATCAATAATGATTTTCTTTCTTTGGGTGCTCGTGAAAGAATTTGTTCTCTAAGTACTTTTTCATCAGTTTGTTTTACCTTATCAGCAGAAACCGTTGAAGGATTATAAGGAAGAACAACAGTAAATGTTGATCCTATTCCTACCTGGCTTTCAACAAATATTTTTCCACCAAGCAGCTGAACAAATTTTTTAGTTATGCTTAATCCAAGTCCGGTGCCTTCAAAGTTTCTGGCTAAACCTTCACTTGCCTGTCTGAATTCTTCAAAAATAATATCGAGCTTGTCTTTTGGAATTCCAATACCAGTATCTTTTACTCTTAACATTATCTCATTAGTCAGAACATTTCTTTTAACTTCAATAAGAACACTTCCTTTTTCAGTGTATTTAACAGCATTGTTAACCAGGTTATTCAATATTTCTCTGATTATTTTCGGATCGCTTTTAATTAAAATTCCTTCCTGTGGATAAGTAGATTTTAACTCAATGTTTTTCTTCTTCGCAACTGAATCAAAAAGTATTCTTACTTCATCAACAAGTTCATTAAGCGATATATCTGTCAGATTTAGATTTACTTTTTCACTTTCAACTTTTGAAAGTGTTAATATCATATTCAGAGTTTCAAGCAAGCGGCTTCCGCTTTGATAAATAGTTGATGCCATATCTCCATAATTTGAATTCGCAAGCTCATTCATCATAATTTCAGAATAGCCAAGTATTCCTATTAAAGGAGTTCGAAGTTCGTGACTCATATTTGAAAGGAAATTAGATTTGAGGCGGCTTGCTTCTTCAGCTTTTTCTTTTGCTTTTAGAATCGCTTCCTCTGCACGCTTTCTTTCAGTAATATCAATCTGAGTTCCCCAGTTAGCGACCAACTTGTTGTTTTCTATTATTCCGATTACATTATTTAGAACTTGAATCTGAGTTCCGTCAACTTTTACTTCAACTGTCTCGCTGTTTTCAATTTTGTAACCATTCATAATAAATGATTTAAAGGAATCTATATTTTCTTGTTTGTTTCTTCCACCATGAATTTCAACGAGAGATTTTCCGACCAAATCTTTGCTTGAAGAAAGTCCGTACATATTCGCCATCGCATCATTTGCTTCTGCTATGTAGCCATAATCATATATTTGTTCAATTTGTTTATTGATTGGCAGCGTAGTATCAATCGGCTGACGGAATTGAAGGAGATAAATTCCTTCCATACTTTTTTCGATGAAGTTTCTGTATTTCTCTTCGCTTTTTCTCAGAGCATCTTCAATTGCTTTTCTTTGAAATACTCCTCCGATGCTTGAAGCAATTGCATTCAGAACAGAGATTTCACTTTCAGTCCAGATTCTTTCTGAATGACAATCATCAAAACCAATAAAGCCCCAGAATCTTCCTGATACAAAAATCGGAACCACAAGAATGGATTCTATATTTTGACTTTGAAGAATTGGTCGTTCGTTTTCAGGAAAATCTTTAATTAGTCCAACAATGTTTCCTCCACGGGATAGTTCTTCGTACCATCTTTTATATTCTGGTTCGTAAGGAAGGTTAATAAGTTCTGAATTTTCAATTTGCGGAATTGCTCTCTCTGAACACCATTCATATCTTTGACTCATAAGAACCTGATGAGTAGCGTTGTCATAATTGTTTTCAAAAATATAAACCCTGTCAACATCAACAGCTTTTCCAATCTCAGTAAGTGCTAATTGAACACTGAAGTATAAATCTTTTTTTGTAAGCAAATGTGATTGGGCTTTTGAAACTGCTGAAAGCAATTCATTAAGTCTTTGTTTTTCTTTTTCAGTTCGCTTCCTTTCAATAGCCATTGCTGCCTGATCAGCAACAAAGATAAGATGTTCAAGATCTTCAACTGTATATCTTTCATATTTGTTGTAAGATTGAACTACCAATACGCCAATTGTATTGTTTTTAATTTTAAGCGGAACGCCCAGCCAATCAAAAGAATCAACACCAACAAGCTCTACTTCACCTCTATTTACCAAATCCTGAAAAACTTCAGGTGAAGCGAACAATGGTTCGCCGGTTCTGAGAACATATTCGGTTAAACCTTTGCCAGGTTTTGAAGGTGGTAATGGTTCATCAACTTCATCAACAAAATATGGAAAAGAAATTAAGTCAGAATTTTTATCGTAAAGAGCAATGTAAAAATTCTTTGCCGGCATTATTGTGGCGATAATCTGATGGATTTCTTTAAATAGATTTTCAAGATTTTCAGATGTGTGTGTAGCTTCAGAAATTCTGTAAACAGCTTCTCTGATCTGATCAGATTTAATTTTTTCTGTTACATCTCTTGTAACACCGATTATCGCTTTTGGTTTATTGTTTTCATCACGAATAAAACTTACCTGGTTTTCAGTCCAGATTATGTTTCCGTTTTTATGTCGCTCTTTAATTAGTACCGTTCTTGATCTTGTTCGCTCGGCGTGAGGATTACTATCAAAATCAAGTTCTTCTTTAAGAATATGAGTTACATAATAGAAAGATTCCGGAGTAAGAATTTCTTTTAGCGGAATGTTTACGAATTCATCTTGTGTATATCCGTGAACTTTAATGCAGGAAGGACTGACATAAAGAAGATTTAAGTTAAGATCGCGAACCCAAATTTCATCAATTGAATTTTCAGTTATCAGTTTGAATTTTGCTTCAGTTTCTTTTAAGCTTTCTTCAGTTTTTTTGTATTCAGTTATATCAATTACAATTCCCGAAACTATTCTAGATTTTCCATCAGATGATAACTTAATTCTTCCGATGTTTCTGAATATACGATAATTACCATCTTTATTTTTAATTCTGTATTCACAGTTATGCTCTGTAATCTTGCCGGAAATGTAATCCTGAAAAGTTGAATAAAGTTTTTGACGATCAGTTTCGTGAATCAAATTCAATAATCCTTCAAAACTTGATGGCATCTCTTCTTTAGAATAACCCAGTAAATCTATTCTTTGTGACGAATAATTTATTGCTTTGCTGTCTATATTGAATTCCCACCATGCAATTTTCCCAACAAGCATTATTTCATAAAGTTTTTCCTCCAATTCAGAAGAAGGAATATGCTGAAAAGAATGATTGAATTTATCAAATTTCATTTTACTTTTTCTTTTACTACCAGAATGATTATTAGTTGTAAACATTTTTTACAATTTCCATTTCGTCAGAGAAGACACAATACTTTTTCAACTATTAAGCCATTTATGTTTATTATCGTTTTATAGAAGGCTGAATAAAGGGCTGAATTTTTTAAATAAATCAAAAAAAATTTTTTATTTCTTAAAGGGATTTTTTATAAACGACAATTTTGACTTACATATTTACATGCAGGTAAAAAATTTTTACTCACTTACCTTATTCAGGATATAAAAAGATTCTATTAAATCGCAGCACAGACTTAAGTCTGTGTTACGAGAGACATCTGGCGAACTTGATTTTATGTTGTGAAAATCAGTGGGTGAAATTATTTTTTGTGTATGGTAAGTTACTCAGTAAGTCGGCTGCCCGGCAATGAGATTCCTTTTATTTTTCTGAATAGAGAAACAGCAAAAGAATCTGTCATTCCGGAAATAAAATCTATAATCATTAGAAGTCGTTCATAGATTTCTGTATCGGAATTTGCACTCTGCAAAATTCTCTTAGGTAAAAGATTAACCAATGTTCTGTTTTTAGGTTTGATATTTCCATCAAGCCACTCATTAAACGAATTTATGAATGCATCGAGCAATCCACCAATAACTTCATAACCAGCAGCTTCCCGTTCAACTACAGTTCGGTGACGATAAATTTTTTCAACTGATAGTTTCTCTATTTCGAGTAAACCTTTTGCTGCAGGAATAAGAGATATCAACTCATCATTAAGTTTGACAGACAGAATATTTAATTCATTATCCAGAAAAACTTCGGCAAGTTCTTTCACTAATTCGCTAATTGCTTTAGCCCGAAGATATCCGATTTTTTCAGCATCATCTCTTTGATTGTAATCAGAAACCAATTCAATTCTTATAAGATTTTTTAATAACTGCTCTGTTTCATTAAAAGTTACAAGTCCTAATCTGTAACCATCTTCAAGATCCATAATTCTATAACAGATATCATCAGCGGCTTCAACCAAAAAACTTAGAGGATGACGACACCAGAAATAATCTGTGTTACTCAATTTGTTAAGTTCAGTATGTTCTGCAACGGATTTGAAAATTTCTTTTTCTGATTGAAAGAATCCGAACTTCTTATAAATTTTATTTTGTGAATTATCTTTCGAATCGAAATCGGTTAAAGATTCTTTAGGATATTTTGTAAGTGCTGCAAGTGTTGAATAAGTTAATCTCAATCCGCCATTCACTTTTGGATTCTGCAGTTTTGTAATTATCCGGAACCCCTGAGCATTACCTTCGAACTTTATTAAATCACTCCATTTCTTTTTATCACTTATTATATCTTCAAATTTTTTTCCGTTTCCGTTTTTAAAATATTCTGAAATTGATTCTTCGCCAGAATGACCAAATGGCGGATTGCCGATATCGTGAGCCAGACAAGCAGCAGCAACTATTTCACCGAAATGAAATTTTGTGAAATCATTTTTTAACTCAGAGTGTCTTGAAATAATTTTTTCGCCAACAAGATTTCCTAATGATCTTCCAACAACAGAAACTTCAAGACTATGAGTTAATCTTGTATGAACAAAATCACTTTCAGGTAAAGGGAAAACCTGTGTTTTATCCTGAAGTCTTCTGAAAGCAGGTGAAAAAACTATCCTGTCAAAATCCCGTTGGAACTGACTTCTTCCATCGTGAGTGCTGATATAGTTTTTATTTTCAGTTCCTAACTGAACTGATGATAAAAGTTTTTTCCATTCCAAAGTAAAAATCCTTTAATTGACTTTGTCAAAATAATAATAAATGGTTTATGAGTTAAAGTTTAAGTTCAAGAAAGATTTTAAGTTTATTATAAAGATTAAATAATGTTCGCTGAAGAATATATTAGCTCAAAAGGAATCTTATTGAGTTTACTTAATGGTTCGTTTATTTTTCGAACAATGAATTCAGCAAAAGAAAATATTCTTGATTCTTCAGTTCAGTACATTAAATCTGTTGGACCTAAACGAGCAGAATCATTTGCGAAAGTCGGAATAAAAACAATTCGCGATTTGCTTTATTATTTCCCTTCCAGACATCTTGATCGTTCAACTGTTCTTACAGCAGCAAAAGCTTACAGCTACATCCTCAATGGTTACGACGGCGAAATAACTGTGATAGGTAAAGTTGTTGCAAGAGAAAAAATACATATCAGAAATAAAGAAATTCTTAAAGTTCAATTAAAAGACAACACCGGATTTTTTGAATGTATATGGTTTCAGGGTGCGAAATATTTTTATGATGTTTTTAAGGAAGGAGAATATTTTGCTGTTTCAGCAAAACCTACTATTGATAAGTACGACAGATTTCAGTTTGTTCATCCTGACTTTGACAGAATAACAGAAGAAGAATCACAGAGCTTTCTTCATACAGGAAAGATTATTCCATTCTACCGGATTCCCAAAGAACTTAAAGCAAGAAATATTGGTGATTTCAGCTTAAGAAAAATAATCAGTTACGCAGTTGAACATTATGCAGATGAAGTAGAAGAAACTTTGCCTGAAGAAATTATAGCTCAGCATAAACTGTTAAAGCTAAATGATGCTATAAAAAATTATCACTTCCCTGAAAGTCAGGAACTTTTTAATCAAGCCAAATACAGATTTAAGTTTGAAGAAATATTTTATCTTGAATTACTGCTCGCACTTCGTAAAAACAAATTCGAAAAGAAGAATAAGACTGTTAAGTTTCAGATAAGAACTGATCTGATAAAAAATTTTCTTGCTACTTTACCTTTCAAACTAACTGATTCTCAATTAAAAGTTTTATCAGAAATAAAACACGATATGCTTTCTGAAAAGCCAATGAACAGACTTTTGCAGGGAGATGTTGGAAGCGGAAAAACAATTGTTGCACTTATCGCTATGCTTATTGCTGTTGATAGTGGCTATCAGGCAGCGCTGATGGCTCCAACAGAAATTCTTGCTGATCAACATGCAAAAAATATTTCGGCGATGATGAACAAACTGAATCAGATTAATAAAAATAAACAGGTGAAAGTTTCTTTATTGATTGGCGGACAAAGTAATTCAGCAAAAGCTAAACGCGAAAAAGAAATTGAACTTCAGGAAGCAGATATTATCATCGGAACTCATGCCCTGATAGAAGAAAAAGTTTCGTTTAGGAATTTAGGTCTTGTTGTAATTGACGAGCAGCATCGCTTCGGAGTTAAACAACGCGCTGATCTTTTAGCAAAAGGTTTAGCGCCTGATGTTCTTGTAATGAGCGCAACACCTATTCCGAGAACTTTAACAATGACTCTCTACGGTGATCTTGATGTTTCTGTAATTAATGAAATGCCTAAAAACCGCAAACCAATTAAAACTGTTTTGCGTGGTGAAAAGAAATTGCCTGAGATTTATAAATTCATTATTGATAAATCAAAAGAAGGTTATCAGACATTCATCGTTTATCCACTTGTTGAAGAATCTGAAAAACTGGATCTGAAAGCTGCGACAAGTTATTATGAGGAACTGAAGCGCACATATTTGAAGGACTTAAGAATCGGGTTGATTCACGGTAAAATGAACTGGCGTGAAAAAGAAGAAATGATGTTCAGATTTTTAAGAAAAGAATTTGATGTGCTTGTTGCGACCACAGTGATTGAAGTTGGAATAGATATTCCCGATGCTAACATAATGTTAATTAATGATGCACATCGCTTTGGTTTATCACAACTTCATCAACTAAGAGGAAGAGTGGGAAGAAGTAATAAGCAAGCTTATTGTATTTTAGTAACTAACGATAAAATAGCAGCAAAACAATCTGCGAATGAATTAAACTTTGAATACCTGTCTCCGACTCAACTGGAATATTATAAAGCATCGGTTCGTTTGCAATCAATGGTTAAATACAATGACGGATTTAAAATTGCAGAAATTGATTTAAAGCTTCGCGGCCCGGGAGATATTTTCGGAACAAAGCAAAGCGGCTTTCCGGAACTGAAACACATCAACATTGCAGAAGACTCTGAAATAATTTTTGAGGCGAAGAAGTCGGCGTTTGAATTAATTTCCTCCGATCCGGCGCTCACACAGAAAAAAAATTTTTTAGTAAGAAAAAAACTTTTAGAGCAGTATAAAGAAAATATCATTTATGCTGAGATCGCATAACTGACATCAAAATTTTTCTCACATCGTTTTCACGCCCATAAATCAAAGCTCTGATAAATGTCGTAAAAATTTTTTTTACTTCAGATCAAATCAAAAAATTAATTTTAAAGTCATCTTCAGCGTTTAAAGTCTCTTTAAAAAAATTTTTTGAAGTCTCTCAAACTTCTTGACTTAGATTTTATAACTCATATATTTGCTTGTGAAAAAAATTTTTTCGGAGAAGTTATCTTATCAATACAGTTTAAAGAGAAGTTGAACGTTGCATTAGCATTTAATGTAAAGCCGGAAAGTGAAACTTTCATTGAATCAGTGTCTCCGAACTCTCAAAAATCTAACTCACCTTATCAGACATCTCAAGACACTTTCGCTGAATGGGATACTTGGGAAACAATCAATGCATTGCGCGATGCTCTTTCTGTTTATCACAATGTTACTTTAATCGAAGCTAACGATGATGCATTTGAAAAATTTAAACAAGTAAGACCAGATATTGTTTTCAACATTGCTGAAGGAGCATTTGGAGTAAGCCGTGAAGCGCAAATTCCCGCAATGCTAGATATGCTTCAGATTCCTTATACCGGAAGTGATGCGCTCACACTTGCAATCTGTTTGGATAAAGCTCGCACAAAAGAAATTCTTAGTTATTATAAAATACCGAACGCAAAATTTTTTGTTGCTGATAGTGTTGATGAAATAAGAACAAATCATTTTCAATATCCTCTTATTGTTAAGCCTATTTGCGAAGGTTCGAGCAAAGGAATTTTTTCTTCTTCATTTGTAACAACTACAGATGAATTAGTAAGTGAAGTTGACAGAATTAATTCTGAGTATTCACAATCTGCTTTGATTGAAGAATTTCTTCCGGGAAGAGAATTTACTGTTGCAATTTTAGGTAATGGAAAAGAAGCGCGAACTCTTCCGATAATTGAAATCAGATACGACAAATATCCAGAGGGTGTAAAACCACTTTACTCTTACGAAGCAAAATGGATTCTCGACACAAAAGATTCTGACTTTGAAGTGTTTGACTGTCCTGCAAATTTAGATAAAGCTCTCGAAGAAAAAATTATTAAAGTATGTCTGGATACTTATAAAGTGTTGCGATGCAGGGACTGGAGCCGCATTGATGTAAGACTAGATAAAAACGGCGAACCAAACATTATTGAAATTAATCCTTTGCCGGGAATTATGCCTGACCCAAGAGAAAATTCAAGTTATCCGAAAGCTGCGCGGGCAGCTGGAATGACATACGATGAAATGATTAATTCAGTTTTATTAGCTGGTTGTAAGAGATATAATTTAGCATGAAGAAAGAAGCACGAATACTCGTTTGTTATAATTCTCCTGTAAGCATCTTTTCGGTTTATAACGGAAAGCCGGGAGAGAACTCGGGCAATGGAGTTGATCTTTCCGAGTATTCTTTTGTTTCTCAGATCAATCAGATTGTTGAGATGCTTTCTGAAAAGTTTACCGTGGTAGATTCCTTCGCAGTAAACAGAGATATAAATTCATTAATAAATAAACTTAACTCTTATCAACCTGATGCAATTGTAAATTTTGTAGAGTCAGTTGAAGGTATTACAAACTATGAATATTGTATTGCTGCACTCTTTGAGTTACTTGGTTTCGAGTTTACAGGCAATAAAGCTGTTACTTTAGGAAATTGTCTTAATAAGTTAAGAACAAAATCAATCTTGAAATCATATGGTATAAATACACCATCAGCAGTTACAATTGAACCGGATGAATCGCTTACTATTAATAAAATTAAACTGAATTATCCATTGATAATGAAGCTGGAAGAAGAAGATGCAAGCATTGGTATATCAGAATTTTCAGTTGTAAAAAATTTTAATGAGCTTAAAAGACATTTTGCGTTTCTGAAAAAAACTTATAACAAAAAAGTTATTGTGGAAGAATATATTGTAGGAAGAGAACTTAATGTTGCAATACTTGATGGTAAAGTTCTTCCCATATCAGAGATAGATTTTACAGGATTGCCGGAAAATTTACCAAAGATTGTTACTTATGATGGTAAATGGATTGAGAACAGTACATACTACAATCATACTAAGCCGGTTTGTCCAGCAAAGCTTAATAGTAAAGTAAAAAGAAAAATAGAAAAAGTTGCTCTTGAAGCTTACAATGTAATGAACTGTCGTGATTATGCAAGAGTGGATATAAGATTAAGCAAAGAAAATATTCCTTATGTAATTGAAGTAAATCCGAATCCTGATGTTTCATCTGATTCGGGATTTGCAAGAGCAGCTGCAGCAATTGGAATAGATTACCCAGGGTTATTAGAAGCCATAACGAATTTAGCATTAAACAGAAAAAGCAATGATTCGCTCAATCAAGCCATCTGATGTTGAAGGACTGGAAAAGTTATTAAAGAAAATTCCAAACTTTAACGAAGCAGAAGTTAAAGTTGCAATGGAGTTAATTGAAATAACAGTTAACAATCCCGACCAAACTGATTATAACATCTTCGTTTACGAAGAAGATGGCAAGATTCTTGGATATCATTGCACAGGAAAGCGCCCGTTAACAGATGCAGTTTATGATCTCTACTGGATTGTTGCTGATCCCGAACACTCAGGAAAAGGAATCGGCAAGAATTTATTGGAGCATGCAGAAAACTTTGTCAAGGAAAGAAAAGGAAGATGGATACTTGCTGAAACATCTTCCAAAGACAGTTATCTTTCAACACAGAGTTTCTATCTCAGAAATAACTATACAATTTTATCTGAGATAAAAGATTTTTATGCAGTAGGAGATAACCTGCTGATTTTCGGGAAATATTTTAATAACAAGAATAACTGAGGATTCGTTATGGAACTTTGGCAGCAAATGATACGGGACAGTGTTCACACTGTTGACCAACTTGTCGAAAAATTCGGTCTTGATCGCAAAGTCGCTCAAGAACTCGATGGATTTTTCCAAGCCCGTATTAACCCTTATTACTTAAGCTTAATCCGTTATCCAGGGGATCCAATCTGGTTACAGTGCGTTCCTGATAAAAAAGAATTAGAGGACTTTGATGCAGAAGAAGATCCTCTGATGGAAGACGCAATGAGCCCGGTTCCAAATATCACACATCGCTATCCCGATCGTGCATTGTTTCTTGTTACTAGTCAATGCGGAATTTATTGCCGCTTCTGTACAAGAAAAAGAAAAGTCGGTGACCATGAAAAAATTTCCATGAAAGGATTAGAAAGCGCATTCAAGTATCTTGAAGAGCATACTGAAATTCGTGATGTTATTTTATCCGGCGGCGATCCTTTAATGCTTACCGATGCAATGCTCGAAAAAATTCTGCAACGATTAAGACAGATTCCACATATTGAAATAATAAGACTTGGAAGTAAAATGCCTTGTGTGTTACCGCATCGCATTACACCAAAGCTTGTTAATATGCTAAAAAAATATCATCCGATTTATTGTAACACGCACTTCAATCATCCTTGGGAGATTACACCCGAAAGCTCAAAAGCTTGTCAGATGATGGCTGATGCAGGAATACCAATGGGTAATCAGATGGTTATTATGAAAGGTGTTAATGATGATCCTGCTGTTGTAAAAGAATTAGTTCAGAAACTTCTTAAGATAAGAGTTCGTCCTTATTATATGTATATGGCTGATGAAACAAAGGGCGCAAATCACTTCCGTACATCTGTTGAAACGGGATTGAAGATTCTTGAAGCTTTAAGAGGTCATACATCAGGACTTGCGGTTCCCCACTTTGTTATTGATGCTCCTGGCGGTGGTGGAAAAATTCCTCTTGTTCCGAACTATGTTCTTCATCACGACGAAGAGAAAATTATTATGAGAAATTATCAGCATAAAATTTTTACTTATAAAAATTATGCTGATAAAAATAATCCTGAAGGATTTGGTTCCAAGACAAAGAAGAATGGTAAAAACGGGAAAACAAAGAAAGAAGAATTCAAACCAAGAAAAATTGTAAAGGTTCCTGTTTTAGAAGAAGTAGAAAGTTAAGATTTGATTCTTAATAAAAAAGGAGTGAATAATTCACTCCTTTTTTTTATAATCTTCAATTGAATCTAAGCTATTAACGAATCTTTTAATCTTCTTGATACCGCAACAAAAAATCCGATTACCATAACCAGAACTCCAATCCACACAAGACTAACAAATGGTTTAACACTTGCATTCACAGTAAGAACCTCTTTCTTTTCCTGAGGTTTATTTTCTGGCTGTGCATCGAGAGTTGACGGGATTAATTCTATACCACTTGCGGATAAATTTGCCAGCTGAAGTTTAAGGTTAAGATCTTTTGATTCATAGGCTGTAAACTCAACTTCACCGCCGCTTTGTTTTCTGAGTAATTCAACTTCTTCCTTTTTCCCATTGCCTTCAATTGTTATTACAGCTCCTATCTGAAAATCTTTTCCTTCCTGCATCGCTTTCATAACATCCGGAGACATATTAAACTTTGTAAAGGAAATTTTAACTCCGTTATAATCAACTGAAGAACCCTTTGCAATACTCAAAGAACTGTTTTGTGATTGATTTCCTCCTTCATCGTAACCAAGCGGAGCAATGTATATATCTTTTGTCGGTGTAACCAGAATTGATGGCTCGCGCATCAAGCTGTTATTATATTCAGCAATGTACATAATCGGAGCTGCTGAATATTCCTTACCATCTTTATTCAATTTTATTTTGAACGCGTATTTTGTTCCATTTTCAATTGGTTCATATCCGGTAAAAGTCATTTGATAACCAAATGCTTCTACAGGTTTACCTTTTATTAAATCAATTGTTTTCTCTGAACTATGTGCTGCAGAACCAATTACTCCAAGAATAAAAATTGCCAATCCAATATGTGCAAGATATGCACCAAGCATTTTAAGATTTTTACGAATGATGTTAATTGCGATTTCGGCATTAACAACCAGAGCAAAAGAAGATGCGAATGTAAGCAGTATCATCATTATATCTTTTACGCCGCCGAAAACAACAATCAATGCAGTTATAACAATACTAACAGCTAACGCTCTGAGGGAGCCATTTATTAATTCTTTTGTGCTTGTGTTTTTCCATTTCAGAATCAAACTTATTCCATTCAATAATCCAACAATTATTGCAAGCGGAATATGCATCTCATTATAAAATGATACATCAACTGATTGACCGAATAAAGGAGAAGACGTTCCGACAAAAACAATTAGAGCAGAAGCACAAAGAACAATAGCTGCTGTGAAAAGCGCCAATTCTCTTGAGAGCAATCCTTCATCCTGCGGCGCCTGTTGATTTAAACTTTTCCACCTGTAAGCAATCATACCAAAACCAACCAAAGCAAATGAACTTATAAACACAATCAGGAATAGATAAACTAACATTCCGGGATCAACAAATGAATGTACGGAAGCATCACCAAGTACACCACTTCTTGTCAGGAATGTACTGTAGAGAACTAACACATAGACAAGAATACTAAGTATTAAATTTGTCTTTGCATATCTTCCAATTCCCTCACCTTTTTGCTGAGATCTTTTCTGAACAAGCATAGTGTGAATTGCTGCAACACCAATTAACCACGGAATCAAACTTGAGTTTTCAACCGGATCCCATGCCCAATATCCGCCCCAACCAAGCATTTCATAAGCCCAATAACCTCCAAGCATAATTCCCAAACCAAGTATTCCTGTTCCTGCAAGAAGCCACGGGAATGCCTGACTAATCCATTCTTTATAATCATCTTTCATTAAAGCAGC
>Ga0272446_1001811_pt1 | contig 30366 bp, 29 predicted proteins | sample YNPCB0061_FD_194587 | JGI IMG/M metagenome (GOLD analysis project Ga0272446, IMG submission 194587) | Hot spring microbial mat communities from Yellowstone National Park, WY, United States - YNP-CB-006-1 | ecosystem: Environmental > Aquatic > Thermal springs > Hot (42-90C) > Sediment | place...
CCACTTATCAAACTCTTGTTTTTTATCAAATGGATTTGACTCCAAAATGTTTTTTACCTTTTCTCGCACTTTCATATCTACAAAGATACAAAAATTTAATGTCTTTTGTTACTTTTGATAAAAATTTGAGTTAGCAGATGTCTATGAAAAGTTTTTAATCCAACTTTCTGCGTATAAACCATTTATCGCTTAATGTAACAGAGAAAATACATTTTGCATATACACGACTATTTTTTAATAAAATTAGACAAAGTCATCATAATAGCTAACAAGGTAAATCCTACACCTATCATCCACTGTAAAGAGGAAAATCGTTTTTCAATGGCTTCAAAACGCGCATTGACCGCTTCAAACCGTGCATTTATTTCCTTTTGCATAGCTTCAAAACGAGCATTCATTTCCTTCTGCATAGCTTCAAAACGAGTGTTCATTTCTTTTTGTAAAGAAATAAACTTGTCATCACTGCGTTCTATAAGCAGTTTAATATCTATTTTATCTGCTTTTTGTTCAAGTTTTTCCTCTTGTTCTTCCTTTATTTCCTCTAATACATGTATCAAAACCTGCTCTAACCACTTATCAAACTCTTGTTTCTTGTCAAATGGATTTGATTCCAAAATGTTTTTTACCTTTTCTCGCACTTTCATATCTACAAAGATACAAAAATTTAATGTATTTTGTTACTTTTGATAAAAATTTGAGTTAGCAGATGTCTATGAAAAGTTTTTAATCCAACTTTCTGCGTACAAACCATTTATCGCTTAATGTAATAGAAAAAATACACTTTGCATAGATTTCTTTTAGGTTTTGTTCAGGAAAATAGCCTCTAAATCCTATCTCTGCGCTGAAATGTCCGCGTGAAAGATTTCTTTTGATGGGTAAACCTGTTCCCAATGTAAGTCCCACTGTGGTAACAGGGATACTGTTTTGAGAAGGTAAAAAATAATTCTGTTGCCAGAATACCCCAAAACGGTAATTCACCCGTTTAAGATAAGAACGGATACTAGTAAAATCAGGGATAATTTCTGCCCCCGCAGAAATACGTATCATATCATTAAAGCGTTCATTTACGCCTAAATCATACTGCGACCATGGCTGGTACTGTATATCCAATACAAAGTTTCGTCCTTTGATATTTTCCAACTCCCAGCCAATACCTAATTTAAAGGGTGTGACAGTGTTTTTATGGGTAGTTATGAGTGTATCCGCGAGAGAAGCATTGTCATAAATCACATTTCGTTTGGCAACTATGGTTGCAGGTAAAGTCGCATTTATGCCTGTACGGAGTTGCCATCTGCTATTCAGTTTGGCATCATAAATACTTCCTATATTCCACATCAAACCCTGATAATTGGTTTTTCTGTATATGGTAGCATATTGTGCTTTTACACTGTCGTCAAAAAAGATGCGTGCATTGTTGGTAATAAAACCGAATAAATAACCTGTTTGTACACCCACAGACAGTTTTTTGTTCAGTTGAAATGCATTGCCTATAAAAATTTCAGAAATACCTCCTTTGCCTTCATACCGTACCAAACTGTTAAAATTAGTACCTTCTACGGGTTGTGTTTGCTCCAACTGATACCCTGTACGGCTAAAAGGTTTAATGCCCATAGAAAAACAATATATTTTATTGGCAGGAAACGCTAATTGTACCCCGCTGATGCCTGCATTAAACAGACGGTTGTTATCAATACTGCTTTGTAAAAAAAGATTTTGTGTAAAAACACCTACTTCCACCGTAGTAAATTTTAACCTTGCAGAACTGGCAATATTCTGCGGATTCCAATAAATAGTAGACACCGAAGCCAAACCCCCACCACCCATAGCGGCATTTCTTGGGGTATTGACTGCAAATAATTCTCCCAAACCATATCGGGAATAAGGGGTAGTAAAGTAATTTTGTGCTACAAGTGAGGAATACAAACCACTAAAACCAAAGAATACAATAAAAAATCGTTTGAATATCATACATTTCACTTTCTATAAGTACGGCATACAAGATTGTGCCAGTACTTGCAAACCTGTAAAAACCAAATTTTGCGTTGCAAAGGTATAAAGGTTTTTGTACGCTTCAAAATATTGTGCTTCACCGCCTGAAAAAATGACTATGGCATTTTGTGTATTCAGAGTTTCTTTGTAAGCCTCTATCATTCCTTTTAATTCACAATAGGTTGCATACATAATGCCTGCATGCAGTGCTTCATGCGTGGTTTTGCCCACAGGTTCAGGGGCTACATCAGGTACAGAAAGCAAGGGCAGTTTTGCTGTAAAATGATGTACCGCTTGATACCGCATGTTTAGCCCCGGAGCAATAGCTCCACCGATATATACGCCCTCCGCTGTAAGCGCTTCATACTTTATGCAAGTCCCAAAATCTACAATAATCACATTTTGATAAGGATACAAAGAATACGCACCCAAAACAGAAGCTAATCTGTCCGAACCCAAAGTATGCGGGGTTTGATAGGCAATTTTTACAGGAAGGTATATTTTTTTACCCTCAAAATACAGTTCTCCATGTTCATTTAACTTACAAAATAAAATAGGAATTGTATTCACAAAACGGAGCAAATTTTGTAGTCTTTCCTCACTGTATCCTACATTGGAAATGACTATAAAATCGGGTAGGGTAGAAAATTCAGGCATATTATCCGTGTAAGAAGTTGTTTTTTTCTCTATACAATTATTATCCTGAAACAGCCCCCATTTGATGGCTGTGTTTCCTATATCTACAATTAAATATCGCATGTTTGATTATTTCTCAAAAGTACATATTTTGAGGTTATATGTTTTTATTTTTTGAGCGTGTCCCCTGCGCTTTGGGGTCGGGCTATACGCTGATAGAGACGTGGCATGCCACGTCTGTACTTCACAGGCTACGCCTGCTGCGGGCTTTTCGCTACTATCCCTCACGCGGAAAACAAGGTAAAATAGTGCGTTTAGCTTATTAGAAGAGGTATAGTTTTTAGATAATTAACGAATAGATACGAGGGCGGAGGTTGTCCAAAAAGTCCGTTTTCAGGCAAAAATTAAATTTTTAACTATATGTAAATCAATATATTACGATTTTGACTTTGGTTAAAATTACCCTTTTTAGGCAGTCCCCGCCCTCGTAAAAACCCATTTTTTCAATTGCGTTAGGCATGCGGAGGGCATGCGCTAGCATGGTGCAACGCACCGAAGCGATAGCGTAGCCCGCAGCACGCCGACTGCGCAGCAGGAACGCCCAAAAAATTATTTTGATGAACGATTTACATATATTTTTGTATTTTTGCTATAAATGATAGACTACAACAGTTTCAAAAATTATCTTAAATACGAAAAAAAATATACCCAAAACACAATCATTGCATACAGCAAAGATATTGACGACTTTATTGCATTTGTGTTGCAGGGTCATACAGACGTATCCAAGTATTTGGAACAAAACCATGTCATTTTTCAAATCACCCACAAAGAAGTGAGAAACTGGATAGCCAGCCTTATGGAAAAAAAGTTGGCAAGACGTTCTGTGAGCAGAAAACTTGCTTCTGTGAGTGCATTTTACAAGTTTTACAAACGTATGGGATTAACTACCCACAACCCTACGGAAAAAATCACATTACCTCCTGCGGAAAAAAAAATCCCTGTATTTATTCCTGAACAGGAAATCAGGTTTTTATTAGATGAAGTAGAATTTGGTGATGATTTTGAAGGTTTGCGGGATAGGGCAGTGCTGGAAGTATTGTATGGTTGCGGATTGCGATTAAGCGAATGTACTCATTTACAAATTTCCAACCTGAATTTTGAGAAAAGCGAGTTGAAAGTATTCGGTAAAGGTAAAAAAGAACGTATTGTACCTTTTAATGAAAAGGTGGTATTTGCCTTATATAAATACATACAAAAACGCGAAGAAGTAATAAAAACACTGAATGTAGAAACCGAAGCAGTTTTTATCCGAAAAAATGGATTACCCGTGTATCCCAAACTGATTTATCGTATTGTAAAACATTACCTTGCTCATTTGGAAAATCTGAACAAAAGCAACCCTCATATTTTACGGCATAGCTTTGCTACACATTTACTCAATCATGGAGCAGATATTTATACAATTAAAGAACTGCTAGGACATAGTTCACTCAACGCAACCCAAATGTACACCCACAATTCCATAGAACATTTGAAGAAAGCCTTTCAGGATTTTCATCCGCGCGCAAACAAGAAAAAAGAATGAGAAATTTTACATAGAAATGTGTTAACTTTATTTTACTTGTCTGCATATATCAGGTTTTTTATTATTTTTGCTGTTCATGAAAACAAAAGCAGTTTTATTCTGTTTCCTATTTTTAGCTGTACTAAACAGTATGGCACAAAAAAACACTATTAAAATAGTAGGGTCTGAAATTATGCGTCCTTTTATTCAAAAATTAGCAGACGTATATATGAAAAAGAACCCCAAGGTTAAAATTATTATAGACGGTGGACACACAAATGTGGGTATACTGCAACTTTCCGCAGGCACAGATATAGATTTAGTCATGTCTTCCCGTTCTTTAAGAGAATATGAACTGATACAACTTAACCTTAGAAATGGTTTTCCTCCGTATCAGATTCCCGTAGCTATGTCTTGCTTAGCTATTTTTGTACACCCTAGCAACCCCGTAAAAGCGCTTTCTTTTGAAGATTTAATCAAAATTTATGCTGATGAAGCCCCAAACTGGAAAGAATTCGGAGGCATAGATGCTCCCATTAAACCCTACTCCCTGTCTTCTTACAGAGGCACTTTTTTGTATTTCAAGAAAAATATCCTTGATGGCAGAAGACTGGGACACAATGTAATAGAAGTAGACAGTACAGACCTTATGTTACCTGAGCTTATCAAAAATCCTTCGACTATTGGGTACGGTTCTCCTGATTATGCCAAAAATAAACCCATAAAAGCTTGTGCTATCAAAATACATAAAGACTCTACAGCTTATCTGCCTACCTATACAAATGCTGTAAATGGACTTTATCCTGCTACCCGCAACCTCTTTCTGATATGCAGAGAGCAGCCCACAGGCGTACTGAGAGATTTTATGCAATGGGTTTTAACCCCAGAAGCCCAAAAATTGCTGTTGGATTTTGGAGTGTTTCCAGTTCGCCCAATAGACTAAAAAAAATAGCAAATAAAAAATTATTTGCACACAAAAAAAACATTTTCTATTTTTGTACTTTAACTGAATTACCTATATGAAGTTCATTGTATCATCACAATTATTGTATAAGCATATCAATTATGTAAGTCGTGTAGTACCCAGCCGTCCTGTATTACCTATTTTGGAATACTTTCTCTTTGAACTCAATGAAGGGCAACTCACCATTACTGCCACAGATTTGGAAGTAACCATGACTACTACTTTACCTGTGGAGTCCAAAGACTCTGGAAAGATTGCGGTAAAAGCTAAAATTATTACCGAAACTTTATCAAAATTACCTGAGCAACCCATTACTATCAAATTTGACACAGAAACCCGTGCCATAGAAATCAACTCTGACAGTGGTAAATACAAACAGGTAGGAGAAAATCCTGAGGATTATCCACACCCACACAGTATAGAAAATGGAATACAAGTACAAATGCCTGCGGCACTTTTATCAAAAGGCATCAACAGTACCATTTTTGCCGTAAGCAAAGACGATATGCGTCCTGCCATGATGGGAGTGCTATTTCATTTTACCCCACAAGGAATTAATTTTGTTGCCACAGATGCACACTGCTTAGCCCGTTATCATTTTACAGACATCACCACTCCTGACGAATATCGTATTATTATACCCGAAAAAGCCCTTAACATACTCCAAAAAGTATTGCAATCTTCTGAAAACAGTATCGTAAATGTAGAATTTAATCAAAGCAGTGCCGTTTTTTACCTTGACGATACCCGTATGAACTGCCGTCTGATAGAAGAACGCTTCCCTGATTATCAGAATGTAATTCCTGTAGACACGCCTAACCATACTATTGTAAACACAGATTCTTTTGCTAAAGCACTTAAACTTGTTTCTTTGTATTCCAATGCACACACGCACCAAATTCGTTTGAAAATGCAAGGAAATATGCTTACCATTAGTGCAGAAGACCTGGACTTTGCCAACGAAGCCTCAGAATATATTCCATGCGGACATGAAGGCGAAGATATGGAAATCGGTTTTAATGCGAATATGCTTTTGAATGTTATTTCCAACATTCCTTCCAAAGAAACAACTTTTATGATGTCTACTCCTAACAGAGCTTGCCTGGTAGTACCTACCGAAAATGATGCTAATGAAAATCTGCTCATGCTGATTATGCCTGTCATGTTAGCCAGTCCTGCTTATTCATAAGCCCAGTGTAAAGTATGTTGTGTAATGCTACTTAAATTTGTTTTGGCGTGTCCCTTCGCTATCGCTTCGGGTCGGGCTATTCGCTGATAGAGACGTGGCATGCCACGTCTGTACTTCACAGGCTACGCCTGTTGCGGGCTTTCCGCTGCTATCCCTCACGCATTTGCGCGCGTACATATACGCACACAAGTACATGCGTTAGGCATGCGGAGGGCATGCGTGCTTGCACGCATGGTGCGCCCAGCACCGAAGCGATAGCGTAGCCCGTAGCACGCCGACTGCGCCGCGCAGCAAGCAGGAACGCCCAAAAAAATTTTTTTCTATACTTGACTCTTGCAAGGTAAATAATTATTATCAGAATTTTTTGATAAAACCTTGTTTTTTATTGTTTTAAGAAAAATTGCGTTTACACAAGCCAAAGGATAAGCACTTTTGAGTATATCTTTAAAATAGCTATTTTTGTTGCCGTGAGTAAAACATTAAAAATAGGCGTAGTTATACCATTGCTCAATGAAGCAGAATCGCTAACAGAATTGGCAAGAGAAATTATAGAAGTAATGCACACCCACAACTACGACTATGAAATCTGGTTTATAGATGACGGAAGTACAGATAAGTCTTGGGAGGTTATCACTCAGTTGGGTAAAGAAAATTCAAAAATAAGAGGCGTAAGGTTCAGGCGAAATTATGGAAAAAGTGCCGCCCTCAACGTAGGATTTGAAAAAGTACAGGCAGATATTGTTATTACTATGGACGCAGATTTGCAAGATGACCCCCACGAAATCCCTGAATTAGCCAATATGATACTTTCAGGATATGACTTGGTAAGCGGCTGGAAATTAAACCGTGCCAAGCATGACCCTGTTACAAAATCTATTCCTACAAAACTGTTTAACTGGGCAACCCGCAAAATGTCAGGTATTAAACTACATGACTTTAACTGCGGCTTAAAAGCCTATCATATTGACGTAGTCAAAACGATAGAAGTGTACGGGGAAATGCACCGTTATATCCCTGTAATTGCTAAATGGGCGGGTTTTACAAAAATTACGGAAAAACGCGTCAATTTACGCCCTCGCCTGTACGGAAAGTCTAAATTTGGGTGGAGCAGGTTCATCAATGGTTTATTGGACTTGCTTTCCATTACTTTTACAAGTAAATACATGAAAAAACCCATGCACTTTTTTGGCAGTGTGGGTATTGTGTTTATGTTTTTGGGAGTTCTCTCTGGGGCATACCTTACTATAATGAAGTATGGTTTTAATGAACCGCTCAAAAACCGTATGCCTTTGTTGTTTTTGACTATTTTACTCTTAATTTCAGGAATGCAGTTTTTTATGACAGGTTTTGTAGGCGATATGATTTCCCGAACTAATCCTAACAAAGATAATTACAATATCAAAGAAGTGATGTAAAAATATACTACAACACGTGTTTGTGCAATTGAACTAACAATTCTTCAAAAATTATTGCTACCAATAGTATTTTTTATACCTTTGCTGTATGATAGAAGCATTCATTATTCTGTTACCGTTATTTGGTGCTATTCTCGTTGGTTTAACAGGTTTGTTTGTACCTGCTTTTCGCACACAAAAAAATGTTATCGGCATTATAGCCAGTATGGCTGTATTTATTCCGTTTTTTATTCTTCTGTCCAAATTTTTAAGTTTTGATGCAGGAAATATCCCACACTTTACCCTCTGGAACTGGATAGAAAGCCATACCTTTCAGGTAAAGTTTGCCTACCGTTTAGACCAGCTTTCCCTTTTAATGGGCATGATTGTAACCGGCATCGGCGGACTTATTCACTTGTACTCTATCGGATACATGCATAAAGACGAAGGATTTTACAAGTATTTTGCCTATTTAAACCTGTTTATTTTTGCGATGAATAACCTTGTTATGGGAGATAACCTTGTGGTATTGTTTCTCGGTTGGGAAGGTGTAGGAGTTTGCTCGTATTTACTGATTGGTTTCTGGTATGAGAAAAAGGCTTACAGCAAAGCCGCAGTAAAAGCCTTTGTGATGAACAGAATAGGAGATTTTGCGGTACTGATAGCGCTGTTTATGATATTCAGGGAAGTAGGTTCATTAAACTTTGTAGACATTCAGCAAAAAGGATTAAGCACAGATATTGTAGCATGGGTAGCTTTGTTACTATTTATTGGCGCAACGGGTAAATCCGCACAGATACCCCTTTTTACATGGTTACCTGATGCTATGGCAGGTCCTACACCTGTATCCGCACTGATACATGCGGCAACTATGGTAACCGCAGGTATTTATCTGATTGCCAAAATGTCTTTCATTTATGTATTAGCCCCCCAAGTGAATTTGATTATTGCAGGCATAGGTGCTATTACAGCCATTTTTGCGGCGTCTACGGCTATTGCACAAAATGATATTAAAAAGGTATTGGCGTATTCTACAGTATCCCAATTAGGATTTATGTTTCTGGCATTAGGTGCGGGAGCGTATACTACGGCTATTTTCCATGTTATGACGCATGCATTCTTTAAAGCCTGTTTGTTTTTGGGTTCAGGTTCGGTCATTCATGCTATGGAACACACTCACGCCGTAGAAGACCCGCAGGATATTCGTACAATGGGCGGATTAAGTAAATACATGCCTGCTACCCGCACAACATTCTGGATTTCTACCTTAGCTATTGCAGGTATTCCCCCCTTAGCGGGTTTCTTCTCCAAAGATGAAATACTCGGTAAGGCTTTTGCCGCAGGACATGAACATGTATTATATTATTTCTTCTGGTTTATTGCTATTGTAACTGCTCTTTTAACCGCATTTTACATGACGCGTTTAGCCTATCTTACTTTTGAAGGCAAACCCCGTTTTGACGCAGAGCATCACCCTCCTCATGAGTCTCCCGCTATTATGACCGTTCCTTTGTGGATATTGGCAGGATTAGCCGTAGTCGGTGGATTTTTAGGTTTACCCGAAGGTTTACATCTACCTAACTGGATTGGAGAACACTGGCTAAAACCTGCCACACACAACATTGCCCATCATGCAGATATGACTATAGAAATTGTGTTGATTATTGTATCTGTACTTATAGGAGTATTTGGTGTATTATATGCACGCAATTTGTATCGTAACAAGGGTTTAGATGCAGATACGCAATTAGAACGCAGTTTTGGCAAGTTTTATAAAGTATGGCAAAACAAATACTATATAGATGAATTATATGAAAATCTATTTGTAGAACCTTATACCCGTTTGAGCAGAGGTTGGCTACGTTGGATAGAAGACAATGTTATTGATGGTGCAGTGAAAGCTATAAGCAAATTAGTCGAACTGTTTGCAGAATATACCCGCAGAATACAGACAGGTCAGGTAAGTAATTACGCATTGTATATGGTATTGGGTATGCTTATTATTTTAAGCTATCTTTTGTTTAACTAACCTTTTGAATAAATGTTTTATGCGATGCAAGTTGCTGTTAACGGCTTTTCTTCTGAGTTTTATGTTAGGTTGTAAAGACCCTGATAAAATTCCAAAGGAAGTATTAAATCCCAAACAAATGCAGTCCCTTTTGATTGATATTCATACATTAGAAGGAGGTCTATTGGTTATGCCTAATGCTGTTTCTCACAAAGAAGGCTATGCAACTATATTTGAAAAGCATAAAATCACGCCTATACAATATGAAAAAAGCATGCAATTTTATCAAGAAAAGCCGCACTTCTTGCAAAATATCTATGCGGCTGTACGGGATACCTTTGAGAGAAGAATGGGGAATTAAGAAGTTAAAAAATCTCACTTTTCAAAAACCAAAACAACATCAAAACCTTTTTTATTTTTACTCTTTTTGTAAATTTTTCATTTGAACGCAGGTTTGCGTATGTGGCACAACCATTAAACGTTCTTTTTGTATCAAAGGACAACTGTCGCAGAGCATTTTAGGTTCTTCCCTGCAATCTTTGCTGATACCATAAGTGCCTTTTTCTATGCGTTTCAAGGCGGCTTCTAAATGGCTGATAAATTTTGTCTGTCGGGAAACTATCATGTTGGCTTTTTCTTTTTCCATAGCATCACTGCCTACATCTGCAATATGCGCAGAGTAGGGTGTGCCATCAGAATCAGCGTCTAATTCACGAGATAAAACATCTTCATATATCTTTAATTCCTCGCGAGCAGATTCTAATTTATGCAAAATAATTTTCTTGAACACTTCTAATTCTTCGGGAGAATAGGCGGTTTTTTTTTCACTCATACGCTAAATAATTAAATAATAAGGTTATTTGTATTCTTTTGGGGGGTCTTTTTCGGGTAAAGGAATGCTTCCTTGTACTCCTATCAAGGGGAATTCTTTACGCAATGGATAATATTCAAAATCTTCGGGCAGAAACATTCTTCGCAAATCAGGGTGATTATCAAAAACAATGCCCATCATATCATAAGCCTCTCTTTCATACCAGTTTGCGGATTTCCATATATCTACTATGCTCGGTACATGCGGATTATCTTCTTCTATACGTATTTTTACTCTCAATCTTATTCCTTGACTATATGAAATGACGTTATAGGATACTTCAAGACGTTCTTCTTCGGTTAATCTGTCTGCGGCTGTAATGTCTATCAGTCCTTCAAAATGAAATTCATCTTTTAGAACCTGCATAAAGAACAGCAAATCGCTTGTTTTAATTAAAAAAGTATATTCTCCTGAATACGTAATATATTCAAGGATATAAGAACCGTATTTTTCCTGTATCTGCTCAATAATTGGCTTCATGGTGCTAATATAGAGAAAAAATTTTGTTTAGTTGTCTATACCTTCTTTTTTCTTTTCTTCACCGAAAGGATTTTTCTTGTCCCCTATATCTCCTTTATCTATACTGACTAACCATTTGCCATCAATTTTTTTCATTTTCAACTGCTCTTCTTTTTCACTTTTTGAACTTTTATATATAATGAGTGCTTTATTTCCTGCTATCTCCTCGCGCAAAACAGTAATTTCTTGTTTTACTTTAGATTTTTGCAATTGTTCTTTGGGCACCATTTTCATCATACCTTCCATAACTTCCATCAGTTTTTTAGCATCTTCTGTACAATATTTTTTGGCTTTGGTAAAATCATTGTTATTGATAGCTTCTAAAAACTGCGATGCAACATAAGAAGGGCTGTCTTTTTTACAACCTGCTGTAAAATATATCAGAGAAATGAAAATTAAAACGAGATACTTGTTCATTGTGCTAAATTACAAATTATTTGTATCATTGTATCATGAATTTTGGAAAAATTGAACATATTGGTATTGCAGTAAAAAATCTTGAAGAAGCTAAAATCAGATATACACAACTACTCGGCACAGAACCCTACAAACAGGAAGAAGTAGCAAGAGAAGGAGTAATAACCTTGTTTTTTTCCGTAGGAGAAACCAAAATTGAACTGCTTGCCGCTACGCGTGAAGACTCTGCCATTGCAAAATTTATAGAAAAAAAGGGAGAAGGAATACACCACATTGCGTATCATGTGGAAGACATTCGCCAAATGATGGTTACGCTCAAAACACAAGGGTTTGAATTTATTTATGATGAACCCAAAGAAGGCGCAGACAATAAATGGATAACTTTTATTCACCCTAAATGTTGTAATGGGGTACTCACTGAACTTTGTCAGGATAGAATGTAAAAATTTAAATATTTTGGGGCGTGTCCTTCACTTCGTTCAGGTCGGGCTATGCGCTGGTAGAGACGTGGCATGCCACGCCTGTACTTCATTCGCTACGCTCATTGCGGGCTTTTCGCTGCTATCCCTCACGCGGATACGCGCGTACATATACGTTGCGTACATGCGTTAGGCATGCGAAGGGCATGCGTGCTTGCACGCATGGTGCGAACAGCACCGAAGCGATAGCGTAGCCCGTAGCACGCCGACTGCGCCGCGAAGCAAGCAGGAACGCCCAAAAAAATAGATTTACATAACATCATAAATATCATCATAAATATCGTTGAACGTGAAAAAATTTGAATATCATTGAAAACCTGAATAAATTTACAGCGTATAAATCAAATCTAAAGTCAAAAATATATGAAAACAGCCAAAGTAAAACTCATATTTATTTCTTTATTTATACCTTTGTTGTATCTTTTAGGGAATAATAACTTTTCAGTAAAACTAATCAATTCCGATGAATCTTTTGAAATAACATTATCATCTACCTTTTATATGACCGGTGATGATTTTAATGATGTTTATATAAATGCTGTGGTAAAAAAAGGAACAGTAAATACAAACGCCCAAGTGGAACTGGTAAAAAAAGCAGACCCTTCTCAACGTGTAACAGCTACCCTATACAAAATAACGGATAATAGTTATCAGCCAATAACTACCGCCAAGCAAGGAGATGAAATTGTTGTTTTTCTTAAAATCAATAATGATAAAAAATTCCGATTCTCTAATAATGGCAATGAATACACTTTGGTAAATAAAGGTAACAATGTAGTGGCTGATACGCCCAAGTCATTAACTGGAAAAGCGAATATTTTAATAAACGGAAAAGAATGGAAATACGATTACTATAAGGTTTATCATTATACAAAAGATTATGGCATTACCAAAAACCCTGCTAATTATCTGATTGTATTTACAAAGGCTAACAAAAAATTAAAAAATACTCCCGAAGAAGTTTTACAAATCTCACTTTTCCATGCTCCTCAAAAACCTAAGCAGTTTTCAAAAGAAGATATTGATATTTCTTTTCAAAGTGATTTTTTTGGAGATGAACGTAATTATGCTAAAACTTTCAAGTCCGATTTGCCCGCATCTGCTAATATAACACAATATTCCCTTAGTGCTTCTTATGCAACTATCAACGGTACTATAAAGTCTGATTTAAAGGTATTTGCATGCCCAGAATGCAAACCAAATCAAATCATGATTACAATTGATTTTGATAATTTGCAAGCTGATATTTATGACAGGTAAAAAACGTTATGTATATATTTTGCGTTGTATAAACAAAGTATGGCACAATCTTTCGTATTCTCTCATTTTTTGATTAACTTTGCATAATACAAGTCGTACTAACTGCACTTATGTCCAACAGCGTTTTAAATTGTTTAATTGTAGATGATGAACCCTTAGCTCATCAAATTATAGAAAGTTACATTCAAAAGGTAGAGCGTTTAAAGGTGGCAGGTAATTGCTACAACGCCGTAGATACCATCAATTTTCTGCATAAAAATCAAGTAGATTTGGTTTTTTTAGACATCAATATGCCAGAACTGACAGGAATTGATTTATTGAAAACCCTCCAAGACCCTCCAATGGTTATCTTAACCACAGCCTATTCTGAATTTGCTTTAGAAAGTTACGAGCTTGGAGTTACAGACTACTTACTCAAACCTATCCGCTTTGAACGATTTTTAAAGGCTGTTAATAAAGTGTTAGATATTTACGACCGTCAAATAACTACGGAATTAGTGCAAAACACCACTACCTCGTCTGAAAAATCTGCTGTTCAAGACCATATTTTAGCTAAAGCAAATGGTATTACCCATAAAATTATGTTAGATGACATACACTATATTCAAAGTTATGGAAACTTTATCAAAATATTTACTGATGAAAAAGTTTATCTCACAGCAGAAACCATGAAAAACATAGAAGCTACCTTAGCAGACAGCAATTTTATACGGGTGCATAAATCTTATCTTGTAAATGCCCAGCATATAGAAAAAATACTTTCCAACAGCATTTTTATTGCCAACACTGAAATACCCATAGGAAACACGTACAAACAAATACTGCAACAAAAACTAAAATTAAAATAGCAAAACGAGGAATAAATAAGGGCGTGTCCCTACGCTATCGCTTCGGGTCGGGCTATACGCTACAACTCCTCACAGGCTACGCCTGTTGCGGGGTTTTCGCTGCTATCCCTCACGCGGATGCGCGCGCGTACATGCACGCTACGTACCTGCGTTAGGCATGCGGAGGGTACGTAGTAGAGACGCCGCATGCGGCGTCTCCGAAGCGATAGCGTAGCCCGTAGCACGCCGACTGCGCCGCGAAGCAAGCAGGAACGCCTAAAAAATATCTTGCATAACATCAGTAAAATAAACTAACTATATGTTAATTAACTGTTTATATTTGCTTGCACCATATATTCAAAACTTTTTTCAAAGAATTTCGTTTTATATACGTATTTTTGCATTATTGTAAAAACTATGTCTAATCAGAATTATTATCAAAACACGTACAGCAATAATACCTACGCCAAGGCAGTAGACTTCGGTAAGTCGCTTATGGCAAAGGTATATTTATGGATGTTTGTAGCACTTATCATCAGTGCTTTAACTGCCATGTACACCCATACCAGCGGGCTATTCTTTACAGAAGTAGAAGGCAGAATGATGTTGAAAAACCAAGGATTGTTGTGGTTTGCTATCATTGCAGAATTTGCTCTTGTATTTATTCTGTCTTTAGCAATTAACAGAATGTCTGCTATGGTTGCAACGCTTATGTTTGTGGGTTATGCGGCACTTAATGGTTTAACGCTTTCTATGGTGCTGATGGCTTACACTACTTCTTCCGTAGTAAATTGTTTCTTTGTAACAGCGGGAACTTTTGGTGCTATGTCCTTTGTAGGTTTCACTACCAAACAAGACTTAACCCGTTTTGGTTCTTTCTTATTCATGGCATTGATTGGTGTAATCATAGCCAGCGTTATCAACATCTTCACTCGTAGTTCCGTCTTTGAATGGATTATCAGTTTTGTAGGCTTGGCTGTATTCATAGGCTTAACCGCTTACGACACCAACAAACTGAAAATGATGGCAGAAAGCGTACCCGCTGATAGCGAACAAGGTAAAAAATTTGCTATTTTCGGAGCATTACAGTTATATCTGGACTTCATTAACATCTTCTTGTATTTACTTCGTCTGTTTGGAGAAAGAAAATAACTTAAACAAAAAGCATGTGAAGCCTGTCTTGCAAAAGAGCAGGCTTTTTTGTTTTGAATTAACACTATTGTTTACCTTTGTAAAAATGATGTACTACCGCATATTGTATTTTTGTGTGTTTGTTTTTACTTGTTATGTATCCGCACAAAGTGATATGCGCTATCTGGAACATTTGTACCAACAGAAAGAATATTCGCTTTTACAGCATGAAATCAAACAAATTTATGAAACAAAAACTCTTTTCAATAAACAGGAACAAGGTAAAATATGCTTCTTCCAATATCAAATTGGAGATACTGTAAACCCGTATTTTATACCTGTTATTCAAAAAGCACTGCATATCAAAAAAAGAAAACTTTTCTCAGGTACCCCACAAAACGAAGAGGAAAAATATTTGTATCATGTACCCAAAGCCTATTCTGTGCGTAAAACAAAAGAGATTAGTCCTGCGTCCCCCTGTCAAGATACATTTTTAATACAACAATATGCCATTTTATATAAAATACAACAGGAATATCTAAAAAAATCAAAGAAGAGTGGACTATTAGCAGGAAGCATGTCTGCCGCAGTACCTGGGCTGGGTAAAGTATATGCAGGTAAACCTGTTCAAATGGTAGCGCCTTTACTGGGTACTATCTTATGGACTGCCCAAGCCACAGAAATTGCTATCAGGTCTGGTTATACACATTTTGCCTTTTGGATACCTACTTCTATTGGTGCAATTTTTTATTTTTCCAACATTTACGGCAGTTATAATACAGCCAAACAATACAATGCACAGCAAAAACAACTTTATCATGCACAACTGGATACTTTACTGGATACTTTTGTTGAATATTACAGCCAGCGCTAACAGCATCTTACAGGATACAACTTTGATACGTCAGAAACTGCTTGTCGCTATTCAACAAAAAGATACCTTGAATGTACGAAATAATACCGAGAAATACGCCTTTTATGGAGATAGTATGCAAAAAGCATGGGTATATACTCAAACAGCATCATTTTATCTGTCACAAAAGCAACCAGAACTTACGATAAAATATGCCCGAAAAGCATTGTATTTGACTAAATCCAACAAAGCGTATCTGTTTTACCTTTGTCAAAGTGCTTATTTTTTGCAATCCAAATACAATCTTTCTGATGTAAATAAAGATTCAGTATTTGCCCATAACCCTGACAGTAGTTTGTATCAAAAAAGTTTGTTTGTGTACTTGTTAAGTCAACTTCATCAATACGAATGGAAAGAGGCAAAAGCATTAACAAAGGTATATTTCAAGGATTCCACAAAATATTGGGATAGCATTTATAATGTACATGTACGTAATATCCGAATAAAATCTGTGAAAAAAGCTATGATACTTTCCTATATTTTTCCCGGTGCAGGACAAATATATGCAGGATACCCCCTGCAAGGGTTTATAAGTTTGATTATTATTGTATGCTTAGGACTTACTATGTTTTACGCTATTAAAAATAAATGGTATTTATTAGCCTATTTTATGGTTTTTGGTATTCTAAGGCGTTTTTACCTTGGTGGAGCAAAATTCGCTGAAAAACAGGTGTATTTCCATAATGCCAAACAAAATGAAAAATGTGTTAAAAACTTAAAACAAGAAATTGAAAAGGTTAAAAAAATTAAAAATTAACTTATTTCATGTCATAAAACGAAATACTCTCATTTGAATAAAAAGCCTTGGTGTTGGAATAGAAACATATAAAAATTTCGTATTTGTTTGATTTTCAGTTTTTTAATTTTTAATAGTACTTAAATCATAGTATTAAATTTTATTTTTTATTGACATGAAACCATATTTTTCTTACCTTTGTTAATCTAATATAATCTGTACTTTATGAAAAAACTATCATACTTATTTACAGCCATTGTGCTAATAGTATCTATCCAATCCAATGCCCAGAATGTAGGAATTGGACAAGCTATGCCCATAAGCAAATTAGACATCAATGGCAATTTGGTGGTAGGTACAGGGTATTCGGGTACAGTAGCCGCACCTGCCAATGGGGCTATTATTGAGGGTAATGTTGGCATAGGAACAAGCACCCCAGGCACCAACCGATTGCAAGTAACAGGGGGTAGCATTTTGTTTCAAGGGGATTTTATCAATCAAAGTGTAGTAGGTGCAGTAACTTCTGTGGGTTCTACTGATGTAGATGACGCTAATGCCACCTTAGTATCTGTACCCAGCGTAGGAGTAGCCACCGCAGCCACAAACTGGTTGCCCGGATATAGTACAGGAGGTAATCAAACGCAGTCTTGCGCAGTCTGTAACATGAGTTATAACCAAACTTTACCGAATTTTATTGGTCAAGCTGAAGTTATACAAGGTACAAACATCACGGTTAACGTATTAGACGGTAGTGGAGTAAATAACAGCGGAGTTGTTATTCTAGCGAATATCACCATTAAGACAACCAATAACGCTACCCTTTCTCCTGCTAACCGTTTTGTACTTTGGTTACAACGTTCTACGGATAATTTTGCCACCAATGGTACAAACATCTATAAAATTGAGGATTCTTTTGCCAGTGGTACTTCGGGTACTACATCTCCTCCTAATTTAGGTTCAGGAATTGCTAACTCCACTCTTATCTACCCTGATTTGAACCTTACACCAGGTACATACTATTACAGAGTAGTGTATCAGAGTATTATGGGTGCCAGCAACGGTCAAACGGTATTTGTTCAAGACAGAAGCATTGTAGCCTTACAGATAAAACAATAGGAATGTAGAACTTTTATTCTATGTAAAGCTATTTAGGTGTTTTTGTTTTTTGGGGTGTGCCCCCTGCGCTGCGCTTCGGGGTCGGGGTATACGCTGGTAGAGACGTGGCATGCCACGCCTGTACTTCATTCGCTACGCCTGTTGCGGGCTTTCCGCTGCTATCCCTCACGCAAAAACAAGGTAAAAAACGTTGTTTCATCTTGTAATACGTTCTTTTTCAAAGGAATAAAGTATGAAGTACGAGGGCGGGGGCGAAGCCCCCGCCCTCGCAAAAACACGCATGGAAACTCATAAAATGTACATATACAATTAAAAAGAAGTGTTTTTTACCTCATTTTCACTTGTGGGCGGGTGGGTGGGTAAACCCGAAAACCCCATAAAAAACACTTCTTTTGCGTTAGGCATGCGGAGGGCATGCGTGCTTGCACGCATGGTGCAACGCACCGAAGCGATAGCGTAGCCCGTAGCACGCCGACTGCGAAGCAGGAACGCCCAAAAAATGACTTCTAACAACGTAAATAACTGTTTACCTTGTAAACAAGGGCAAAATCCTGCTGACTACATAATTACTCCCTCCCGTGTAAATAACATCATTTCTTTTGCAGTTTTTCTTTGCATGTTTTAACGCCGTTTCAAGATAAGAATATTCAAAAGCTACATAGCCCAAATTTACGGCTATTTGAGTAAGTTCTTGTGCAGGTATAGCACGAGGAGTATCTGCGGTAATCATGTAAAAAATCGTATTTATGGGAAATGCCTGTATCATGGTTTCGGCATCTTTATCCCGTAAAATACCCAAAACTGCATGTATAGTAGTAAATCCTGTCAAGTTTTGTATAACTGCTTGCACACCTTCTGCATTATGAGCAATATCCGCAATAATAAGCGGGTTTTGTGAAAGCACTTGCATTCTACCCATCAGATTTACGTTCTTTTGAACGTTTTTCAGCCCCCTATATAGGTGAATATCTTTAATATCCCATTGATTATTAGCTAAAAAATCCACCACAGCACAAACCAAAGCCACGTTTTCCGCCTGATATTTACCTGATAGCCCTGTTTCCAATTGAGGATATACACATTCACCCTTGTAATACACATCATGAATACCTTGCAAGACGGAATTACCTTTGTATTCACTTTTCCAGTTGTCTTCTATGAAAAAAATGGGACTATTTTTTTCAATTGCTGTATTTGAAAACACTTCATCTGTTTCTGTATTTCTTTTTCCTATCAAAACGGGAGTATTTGGCTTGATAATGCCCGCTTTTTCGGTGGCAATTTTGGTTAATGTATCTCCCAAAATATCGGTATGGTCATAACTGATGCGGGTAATTACAGACAGCAAAGGTTGAAGGATATTCGTAGCATCTAAACGTCCTCCCAAGCCTGTTTCTATGATAGCAATATCCACATTTTGGTCTGCAAAATGGGCAAAAGCAATAGCTGTAGTGATTTCAAAAAAGCTCGGTTTTTTAACCATTTCACAAACAACAGGATAAAGCAGATTAACCCAATGCAAAAGTTCCTTTTCAGAAATAGGCTTACCATTTATTTTAATACGTTCTGTAAAAGAAAGCAGATGAGGAGAGGTGTACAAAGCAGTTTTGTATTCTGCTTCTTGCAAAATAGAAGCAAGCATGCTTGCGGTAGAACCTTTGCCATTTGTACCTGCAATATGCACATTGCGAAACTTTGTATGCGGATTACCAAGAACAGTACTCAAAAAAGAAATAGTATCCAAACTTGGGTTAAAGGCAATTCTGCCTTGTACATGAAACGTAGGCAATTGACTTTGTAGCCAATGTATAGCATCTGAACAGGTAGCGAACATCAAATTTAGAAATACTTATTCTGTACCCACCACACCCATTGAAGTAAATTTTTGTATTCTTTGCTGAATTAAGGTATCTGTATCTATCTCTTTAAGTTCAGCAAGTTGATGTTTCAGGACTTTTCGCAGGTTTTTAAGCATACCTTGCGGGTCTTGATGGGCACCGCCGAGGGGTTCTTTAATAATGCCATCAATGAGTTTGAGTTCCAACATATCTTTGGCAGTTAAGCGTAAGGCTTCTGCGGCTTGTTCCTTATAATCCCAACTGCGCCACAAAATGCTGGAGCAAGATTCAGGAGAAATAACAGAATACCATGTGTTTTCCAACATCAGCACTCTGTCACCTACGCCAATGCCTAATGCCCCGCCCGAAGCTCCCTCGCCAATAACTATGCAGATAACAGGCACGCGCAGGGTAGACATTTCAAATAAGTTACGGGCAATGGCTTCCCCTTGTCCGCGTTCTTCGGCTTCTAAACCGGGGTAAGCACCAGGGGTATCAATAAAAGTAACCACAGGTTTGTTGAATTTTTCCGCTAATTTCATCAAGCGAAGGGCTTTTCTATATCCTTCGGGGTTTGGCATACCAAAGTTGCGATATTGTCTTTGTTTGGTATCTCTACCTTTTTGATGTCCGATAAACATCACCGTTTGATTTTCAAAAGTACCAAAACCCCCTACCATAGCTTTGTCATCTTTTACATGTCTGTCCCCGTGTAGTTCTATAAAATCGGTGCATAAACCATAGATATAATCCAAAGTATAGGGGCGGTCGGGGTGGCGCGAAAGTTGAACGCGTTGCCAGCGTGTAAGGTTCTGATAGGTATTTTTTTTGAGTTGTAAAATTTTGGCTTCTAATTCTTTTATAGGTGCGGAAATATCTAATTTGCTTTCTTCTGCCATTTTTTTCATGAGTGTCAATTTTTCTTCCAACTCTATGATAGGTTTTTCAAAGTCTAAAATAACGCTTGCCATAAGACTGCAAAAATAGAAAAAATAATGATTATGCTAAGGTGAAAAGATGTTGTTGCAAAATAAATAGCACTTTGATAAAGTCATTTTTGGGCGTTCCTGCTACGCAGTCGGCGTGCTACGGGCTACGCTAACGCTTCGGTGCGTTGCACCATGCGTGCAAGCACGCATGCCCTCCGCATGCCTAACGCAGGTACGTAGCGTGCATGCACGCGCGTATCCGCGTGAGGGATAGCAGCGAAAAGCCCGCAACTTGCGTAGCGAATGAAGTACAGGCGTGGCATGCCACGTCTCTACCAGCGTATAGCCCGACCTGAACGCAGTGAAGGACACGCCCACAAAATTTTTGATACAGAACATCAGTTAAAATTTCTCCCTAAAACTCAATAAGAGCGAAAAAAAATATGTATCTTTGTATATCATGCGAATAGTTTTTCTATCTGTACTGCTTTTAACCACGTATGCTTTTGCACAGAAAGGCACTTTAATCCGAAATAATACACTGGATTTTGCTATGGCAACAACTACCTTTGGTATAGAACAACATATTGCAAAGAGTATCAGCGTACAATTTAATGCAGGGTATACCTATGCAGAGACATTCGCAATTTATGATGCAAGGGATTTGCGTGGTATTGCCGTAGATGTACAGGGAAGAAAATACTTCCCCAGAAAATCAGATTACCCATTGGGAGAATTTTATATAGGTGTTTCTGTGGTACACAGAATGGCTTATTATACCACAGATGAAAGCTATTGGATAGATAATCTCTATATATACAATCCGAACACACGAGTAAATGCAGGGTATACCTCAGTTGGTTTTATTGCAGGGTATCAGTGGGAAATTCTGAAAGGAAAATTATTTTGGGACAATTATATAGGCATGTGTGGGCGTATAGGAAGCGGCTACACACGAAAAGACTATGGATTTGATTTTGGTAATCTTTTTGAACTTTCTTACAAAGGTCCTGCCCCTAAAATAGGTACAGGCTTCTCTGTGGCTATCCGTTAAAAATTATGGTTATATATTCCGTTTTTCTTACTATTGACAAACAAGTGGAACAAGACTGGTTGACTTGGATGCGTACAATTCACATTCCCGAAGTCATGGCACATAAAGGGTTTAGAGAATATCAAATAATTAAAATTGAAAATCCTGACCTCTGTCAGTACCGTATAGATTACTACATAGAAAGTATGGATTTTTTTGTAGAATATCAACAAAAATATGCCCCTGAATTGCAAAAAAAGCATACAGAACGGTATCAAGGTAAATTTACCGCACACAGAACCGTTGGTTCGGTGATATAACATTTGCATTCCAATAAAAAACACTATTTTTGTCGCATGGAGCAGAAAGATACGCGCTCAGGTTTTGGTGCGGCATTAGAAGTATTGGGTAAAGAAAATCCTGATGTGGTAGGTTTATGTGCCGATTTAACAGGTTCTTTGATGATGACCGCCTTCAAGCAAAAATATCCTGACCGCTTTTTTCAAGCAGGTATTGCAGAAGCAAATATGATAGGCGTTGCTGCGGGTTTGGCTACACAAGGAAAAATCCCCTTCGCCGCAACCTTTGCCAATTTTGCCACAGGCAGAGTATTTGACCAAATCCGTCAGTCTGTTGCGTATTCTCAAAAAAATGTAAAAATATGTGCTTCTCATGCAGGTCTAACCTTAGGGGAAGACGGTGCTACTCACCAGATTTTGGAGGACATCGGCTTAATGCGCATGCTCCCTAATATGACAGTTATCAATCCCGCAGATTACAACCAGACTTATCTCGCTACACTTGCCGTTGCAGAATACAAAGGCGCAGTGTATTTGCGTTTTGGCAGACCCAAAGTACCTGTTTTTACAGACATCAATGCAAAATTTGAAATCGGTAAAGCTATCACATTCAAACAAGGTAAAGATGTGTCCATTTTTGCCACGGGACATTTGTTGTATAAAGCCATTCTTGCCGCAGAGATACTCTCCCAACAAGGTATACATGCAGAAGTCATTAACATTCATACCATAAAACCTTTGGATACCGAAGCTGTTCTAGACTCTGTATCTAAAACCAAACGGGTAGTTACCGCAGAAGAACATCAGAAAAATGGGGGGCTGGGTGATGCTATTGCACAATTACTCGCAGAAAAAATGCCCACACGCATGCGCATGGTAGCAGTAAATGACAAATTTGGAGAAAGTGGTACTCCTGACCAACTGCTTCAAAAATACGGCTTGACAGAGCAAAGTATCATTCAATCTGTTTTGGAACTGATGAAATAGTCATTATAGGTATTTGGTTTTACATAGCTATGGACTAACGAAGTTAAACAATTTTTATTAGTACAAATACATTTTGTTTGTATATTTGCAAAGCTATGATATTCAATTTGGACATGATAAAGGAAGTATATGCCAAACTTCCCGCGCGCGTAGATGCAGCAAAAAAAATGCTCGGCAGACCCATGACGCTGGCAGAGAAAATTTTGTATGCTCATTTAGCGTCAGATTTAGATAAACCTTTTACAAGAGGGAAAGATTATGCGGAGTTTAACCCTGACCGTGTGGCTATGCAAGATGCTACTGCACAAATGGCGTTATTACAATTTATGACCGCAGGACGCAAAAAAGTAGCTGTGCCTTCTTCTGTGCATTGCGACCACTTGATTCAGGCAGAAGTAGGTGCCGCACAGGATTTAGCCAAAGCCAACGAAATCAATAAAGAAGTGTATGACTTTTTGAGTTCAGTGTCTAATAAATATGGCATTGATTTTTGGAAACCGGGTGCAGGAATTATTCACCAAGTAGTGTTAGAAAATTATGCATTTCCTGGTGGCATGATGATAGGTACAGATTCTCATACTGTAAATGCGGGTGGCTTGGGTATGGTCGCTATTGGTGTAGGGGGCGCAGATGCCGTAGACGTGATGGCAGGTATGCCTTGGGAACTTAAATTCCCTAAACTGATTGCTGTTAAACTGAAAGGTAAAATGAGCGGCTGGACATCTGCCAAAGATGTGATTTTGTGGGTAGCAGGTCAGCTAACTGTAAAAGGTGGAACTGATGCTATTGTAGAATATATCGGTGAAGGTGCAGACAGTATATCCTGTACAGGTAAAGGTACTATCTGTAACATGGGGGCAGAAATCGGGGCTACTACTTCTATATTCCCGTATGATAACCGTATGGCAGGCTACCTGAAATCCACGGGCAGGGCAGATGTGGCTAAAATGGCAGATGAAATTGCGGCATATCTGCGACCCGACCCCGAAGTGGTTCAAAACCCTGAAAAATACTATGACCAAGTATTAGAATTAGACCTTTCTCAATTAGAACCTCATATCAACGGTCCTTTTACTCCCGATTTGGCTTGGCCTCTTTCTAAATTTGCACAAGCCGTAAAAGATAATGGCTACCCCGAAACCCTTTCTGTAGGACTTATCGGTTCTTGTACTAATTCTTCTTATGAAGACATTACCCGCGCAGCTTCCGTAGCTGAACAAGCCGTAAACAAAAAACTAAAAGCCAAAGCAGAATTTACGATTACGCCTGGTTCTGAACAAGTAAGATATACCATTGAACGTGATGGTTTGTTGGATACTTTTGCCAAAATGGGCGGTGTAGTATTAGCAAATGCTTGCGGACCTTGTATTGGTCAGTGGAAACGTGCAGGTGCAGAGAAAAAAGAAAAAAATTCTATTATCACTTCGTTTAACCGCAACTTTGCAGGACGTACAGACGGAAACCCCAATACGCATGGTTTTGTGGCTTCTCCTGAAATTGTAACGGCTTTTGCCATTGCAGGAAATCTTACCTTCAACCCTCTCAAAGATAAATTGATTAACGAAGAGGGAGAGGAAGTAATGTTGGAAGAACCCAAAGGTTTGGAACTTCCTCCCAAAGGTTTTGATGTCAAAGACAATGGTTATCAAGCTCCTGCGGAAGACGGTTCTTTGGTGCAGGTAGTGGTTAGCCCCAGTTCAGACCGTTTGCAATTGCTTACTCCTTTTATTCCCAACAGTAAAGAACAGTTTCAAAATATGCCTCTGCTTATTAAGGTAAAAGGTAAATGTACTACTGACCATATTTCTATGGCTGGACCTTGGTTAAAGTACAGAGGACATTTGGATAACATTTCCAACAATTTGCTCATTGGTGCTATCAATTTCTTTAACGGTACTGCGAACAAGATAAAAAACCAAATTACAGGAGAATACGAAGAAGTTCCCAAAGTTGCCCGCCAGTACAAAGCCAAAAACATGGGTTGGATTGTAGTAGGTGATGAAAACTACGGAGAAGGTTCTTCCCGCGAACACGCCGCTATGGAACCCCGTCATCTTGGGGGTAAAGTGATATTGGTACGTTCTTTTGCCCGTATTCATGAAACGAATCTCAAAAAGCAAGGTATGCTCGCGCTCACTTTTGCAAATCCCGCAGATTATGAAAAAATTCAGGAAGATGATGTTATTTCCGTGTTGGGATTAGAAAACTTTGCCCCTGGCGTAAATCTGAAAATAGAGATTTTACATACTGACGGTAAAAAAGAAATCATTGAAGCAAAACATACCTATAATGCGCAACAAATTGAATGGTTTAAGGCAGGCAGTGCATTAAACTTAATAGGTAAAAAATAAACTTTTATATACGTATACTCAAAAATAATTGGTTTTTACGCATCTCTGTACGTTGAGCGTAGCCGAAACGTACAGAAATGCAGTTTTTCAAGAAAATTTTTTAAAGACCACTTTTGAGTGAGTATAAAAATTATGATTACTCCTCCTGTATGGAAACAGGGGGAGTTTTTTGTTGACTTCTTATACTAATTCAGGTAAAAGTATAAAAAGTCTATGGTGCTTTTACCTATCTGCATAAACGGCAAAAAGTAAAGTAAAATGCAGTGAATACGAGAATTGCACCTATAATGCCTCCCCATATATACCATCCTGCCAATGTTATGCTCATAGCCATCAATAATAGCACATACAAACCAAACAAAACAGCCGAACCCAGCAATAGAATCAGCCCTATAACAACAGCAGCATAAATAACCACAGCAGCTGTAACTATAATAATAACGGGTAATAGCAATAACCATACAAAGGCACTGCAAGGGTCATCATGTCTTGGCGTGTACGCATTTTTGAGCGTATCAGAAGCATAATGTAAGGGTTCGCATATCCAGCAACCCACATCTTGCGTTTTTTTGATTTTCTTTTGTTTTTTGAACTTAAACCTATCTGCAAAATTTCTGCTTTTTTTATGCAAAGTATCTTTCTGATGACGCGGTTGTATGGAGTTTGCTGTGCTTGTAATAAACAAAAAGACCAAAAACAATAGTAAAACGGATTTCATATTCAAAGATAGTAATTATTTATGGGTTTTGTTCTTTTTACTTGGGCGTGCCCCTTCGCTATCGCTTCAGGGTCGGGCTATACGCTGGCAGAGACGTGGCATGCCACGTCTGTACTCGACAGGCTACGCCTGCTTCGGGCTTTCCGCTGCTATCCCTCACGCGGAAAACAAGGTAAAAAAGTTTGTTTAATATTTTTGTGTAGTACTGCTTTTGAACCATTTACGAATAGATGCGAGGGCGGGGCGAAGCCCCGCCCTCGCAAAAACACGCACAGAATATAAAAAAGAAGTGTTTTTTACCTCATTTTACCTCGGGGGTGGGCGGGTGGGTAAACCCGATACCCCCATAAAAAACACTTCTTTTGCGGAGGGCATACGTAAGCATGGTGCGAACCGCACCGAAGCGATAGCGCAGCCCGTAGCACGCCGATTGCGCCGCGCAGCAAGCAGGAACGCCCAAAAAATGATATATTCGCACAAGGTAAATAGTTATCAAATATAGTTTTTTTACAACAGGTTTGTAGTTTTAAATACAATCCTATACCTTTGTGTATATGAAAAAGAAAATAAAACTCATAGAAATAGCCCATGGCAGAAGCGGAGATAAAGGAGATGCTTCCAATGTAGGTATTATTGCACGCCACCCCAAATACTATGACTTTTTGAAAGAAACATTAACCGAAGAAGTTGTGGCAAAATACTTTGAGGGTTTTTGCGATAAAGTAGTGCGTTATGAAATGCCTAATATTCATGCCTTAAATTTTTTGCTGTATGGTTCGTTGGGAGGAGGAGGAACAGTCTCCCTTAAATTAGATGCACAAGGCAAAACCCATGCTGCTGCACTTTTACGTATGGAAGTAGAAATTGAAGAAAGTTTATTAGCTTAAAAAAGAAAAAACAATGGATATTACAGGTTATTCTTCGGTTGCACAGCAACTCAAAGGTTCAGATATTCTCAAAATTGCTAACCGTTTACGCGACATGATTGCTCAGGGGCAAAGAGTGTGCAATTTAAGTGTGGGAGATTTTAGCCCCAAAGAGTTTCAAATCCCTGATACCTTAAAAAAATTGATTATAGAAAGCTATCAGAATAATGAAACCAACTATCCTCCTTCGTATGGAACAGTAGAACTCCGTAAAGCCGTACAGAATTTTTACAAAAGAAGGTTTAATTTAGAGTATGACCTCGATGAAATTCAGATTACCAGCGGTTCACGCCCTGTGGCACATTCATTTTACGCCTGTACATTAGATAGGAATAGTACTATTTTGTACCCTGTGCCGAGTTGGAATAATGACTTGTATACTATTCTTAACCAAGCCAATGAAATCCGACTGTTGACAAAACCCGAAAATGGTTTTCACCCTACACGTGAGGAACTTGAACCTTATATACAGCAGGCACATGTATTAGCGTTGTGTTCTCCAAGTAATCCCACAGGAACAATGTTTACAGAAAAAGCCATTCGGGGTATCTGTGAGTTAATTTTAGAGGAAAATAAACGCCGTGAAGGTAAAGAACGTCCTTTATACCTGCTTTTTGACTCTGTGTATTGGATGCTTACCTTTGGTAAATTTGAACATTATAATCCTGTTTTGTTGTATCCTGAACTCAAACCCTATACGGTAATTGTAGACGGTATTTCCAAATGTTTTGCCGCTACGGGAGTGAGAGTAGGTTGGGGTTTGGGTCCCAAACATCTCATCAGTAAAATGACGCATGTTATCGCACATGCAGGTGCATGGGCACCCCGCGCGGAACAAATTGCGGTATCCAAATACCTTTACCTTGACGAAGATATAAAACAGTATATTCAACACATCAGGCAGGGTGTAGAGCAAAGATTAGACAGACTATACGAAATTATACAAAGTTTAGCCCAAAAAGGTTATCCCGTTCATGCCATAGAACCGCAGGGAGCTATGTATCTTTCTGTGCAGTTCAATTTATTTGGTAAGAAAACTCCACAAGGTACTGTACTACAAAATAATAATGATATTGGAGAATATCTGTTAGAATATGCTAAATTAGGTATAGTTCCTTTTCAGGCATTTGGGTATCCCGAAGAAAATGGCTGGTTCAGGTTATCCGTAGGGGCTGTAAGCATGGAAGATATTGAGTGGTTAGCCACACAATTAGAAAGTGCCTTATCACAACTGAAGTAGTTTTATAGCAAGTTATTTAGGGCGTGTCCCTTCGCTGCGCTTCGGGGTCGGGCTATGCGCTGATAGAGACGTGGCATGCCACGTCTGTACTTCACAGGCTACGCCTGTTGCGGGCTTTCCGCTGCTATCCCTCACGCGGATGCGCGCACATACACGCTACGCTTACGCGTTAGGCATGCGGAGGGCATGCGTGCTTGCACGCATGGTGCGAACAGCACCGAAGCGATAGCGTAGCCCGTAGCACGCCGACTGCGCCGCGCAGCAAGCAGGAACGCCCAAAAAAACATCTTGCGTAACATCAATTAAAAATTTGTATCTTTGTTTCACTATACATGCTGTCAGACATCCAAATCCCTTTCACTGATTTTTTAACCAAAGGTGAGCAATCCAAGATACTTGCTTCTGTGATGGTGATAGCTATTTTATGGCTATTCAGACGAGTATTGTATCGGGTGTTGGTCAAAAACATCAAGGAGAAAAAAACCAAATATCAAACAGGAAAAACCATTAATTACACCATCTCTTTTCTGGGAGTATTAGTGGTGGCGCGTATCTGGTTTGACGGTTTTCAATCTATTGCAACGTTTCTGGGATTGCTTTCTGCGGGTCTGGCTATTGCGCTCAAAGACCCTGTTTCCAACCTTGCAGGGTGGATATATATTGTATGGCGCAAACCTTTTGACTTGGGCAATAGGGTTCAGATAGGCACTTTTGCAGGGGATATTATAGACATAAGCATGTTTCAACTTTCTATCATGGAAATTGGCAACTGGGTAGATGCAGACCAACACACGGGGCGCATTATTCATATTCCTAATGGCAAAGTATTCACAGAACCTATTGCCAATTATAGTCAGGGATTGCAATATATATGGCATGAAGTCCCTGTACATATCACCTATGAAAGCAACTGGGAAAAAGCACGAGATATACTTAAAAACATTGTTATTAAACATACTGCACATCATACCAAAGAAGCAGAGAAACAAGCGGCTGAATCGAGTAAGGAATACTTACTTATTGCTTTAACGCTTAATCCAAATGTGTACATTAGTGTAGAGGAATATGCGATACGTCTAACAATGCGATATTTGTGTAATCCGCGTAAAAGACGTTCTACGGAACAAACTATGTGGGAAGAAGTATTGAAAGCGTTTGCCCACTGTCCAGATATTACTTTGGCGTACCCTACCACCCGTTTTTATAATAATATTCAGGAAGGTAAACCTCAGTTAGGATACAAGCAACAGGTTTTCCAAAGAGTTACCCGAGATGGCTTTGAAAATTTATAAGTAGTTTTTATCTGTTCAATAATTTTACTTTATTTTGTACGCATGCTTCGCAAACTTTTTCTCAATGAACGGCTGATATTAGGGTTTATTTTGTGTAATGCTATTGTTATGTTCCTATTAGCCTTTGACCAACTTTCTAACAATTTGTATTTAGACATATTAGACCATATTTTTACGATATTTTTTGCCATTGAAGCAGCTGTAAAAATAGGGCTTTTAGGTTGGCGTGTGTATATTTCGGACAAGTGGAACATATTTGATTTTATAGTTACTGTTATCAGTCTGCCCAGTTTATTGTTGATTTTGTTCAAAGACTTGCCCGATTTGTCTGCTTTGTTGATTTTCAGGGTAGCGAGGGTAGCCAAATTCTTTCGCTTTTTACGTTTTATTCCTCATATACAAAATTTAATTCAAGGTGTAAAACGGGCAATGCGGGCATCTGTTTTTGTGTTTGTAGCTTTATTTATTTACATTTTTATTTTATCCTTATTCAGTTGCTTTTTATTCAAAGATATATGCCCTGAATACTTCAAAAACCCTATTGATGCCTTTTATTCTATTTTCAAGATTTTTACCGTAGAAGGTTGGTATGAAATCCCTGATTTAATCAGTTCAAGGTCTAATTTCTTTACAGGGGCATTAGTCAAGTTATACTTTGTTATTGTAGTTCTTACAGGAGGTATATTTGGATTTTCTATCGTCAATGCCATTTTTGTAGATGAAATGGTAAAAGACAA
>Ga0272446_1001812_pt1 | contig 30359 bp, 24 predicted proteins | sample YNPCB0061_FD_194587 | JGI IMG/M metagenome (GOLD analysis project Ga0272446, IMG submission 194587) | Hot spring microbial mat communities from Yellowstone National Park, WY, United States - YNP-CB-006-1 | ecosystem: Environmental > Aquatic > Thermal springs > Hot (42-90C) > Sediment | place...
GCCTACGCGCCCTTTACGCCCAGTAATTCCGAGCAACGCTAGCCCCCTTCGTATTACCGCGGCTGCTGGCACGAAGTTAGCCGGGGCTTCTTCTGCGGGTACCGTCATCATCGTCCCCGCCGAAAGGACTTTACAATCCGAAGACCTTCTTCATCCACGCGGCATTGCTGGATCAGGCTTGCGCCCATTGTCCAATATTCCCCACTGCTGCCTCCCGTAGGAGTCTGGGCCGTGTCTCAGTCCCAGTGTGGCTGGTCGTCCTCTCAGACCAGCTACCGATCGCAGGCTTGGTAGGCCATTACCCCACCAACTACCTAATCGGACGCAGGCCACTCCCAAGGCGCCTCTCGGCTTTGCCCCTCAGGGCCCATGCGGTATTAGCCCCAGTTTCCCAGGGTTATCCCCCACCTCAGGACACGTTCCTACGCGTTACTCACCCGTCCGCCACTGATGGCCGAAGCCACCCGTCAGACTTGCATGTGTTAAGCATGCCGCCAGCGTTCGCTCTGAGCCAGGATCAAACTCTCAGGTTCATCAGATCCACCCACCAATCAGCCCCAACAGCCAACCAGCAGGCAAACCCTCAAAACACCAAACCCAAGTCAAATCCCAACCATTCCTGCACATCCATCCAGCCACCCAGCCAGACACCAGCCCCAGGCTCACAGACACGCACCAACACCAGCACCACTCACGCAGCACTCAGCGCCGACCACGCATCCATCCCAAACCCAGACACCATGGCTCACCACCACAGCACCAGGCACAATCACCCAGAACCAACATCCATACAGGCAGCCAGATCACAACACTGACTTCCAAAAAAACCCGATGCACAATGTGAAAGAACGGCGCCACCACCGCCCGCCGACGCCAAGAGCGCCTTCAGGGACCAGCCCCTGCAAGGCATCCCGCGCGGCGGCGAGGAAGAGAACAGCGCGACTCGCCGTCTCCGGCGAAGGGCATTCAACGTAGTGAACGAGGCCAGCTTCGTCAAGCACCCTGCCGGCGCGTCCCGGCGTGGCGGGGGAGATATGCGGGTGACCGCGAACTGTCAAACCCCCGCCACGCGATATTCCGCCTACGGCCCGACCGTCAGCTCCAGGCCATCGGCAGAGGCCGACACCGCCACCCGGTCGCCGTCCTTCACCTTGCCTTCCAGCAGCATGCCGGCCAGCCGGTCCTGCAGGCTGCGCTGGATCACCCGCTTCAGCGGCCGCGCGCCATAGACCGGGTCGTAGCCCGCCTCCGCAAGCCAGTCGCGCGCCTTGTCGTCGAGCGTGATCTCGATCTTGCGGTCCGCCAGCAGCCGCCGCAGCCGTTCGATCTGGATGTCCACGATGCTGCCCATGTCCGCCCGCGCCAGGCGCCGGAACAGCACGATCTCGTCCAGCCGGTTCAGGAACTCCGGCCGGAACCGCGCGCGCACCGCCGCCATCACCTGCCCGCGCGCGAGATCCACATCCTCGCCGTCGGCCAGGGCGGCCAGCGCGTCGGCGCCGAGGTTGCTCGTCAGCACGATCAGCGTGTTGCGGAAATCCACCGTCCGCCCCTGCCCGTCGGTCAGCCGCCCGTCGTCCAGCACCTGCAGCAGCACGTTGAACACGTCCTCGTGCGCCTTCTCCACCTCGTCGAACAGGATCACCTGGTAGGGGCGCCGGCGCACGGCTTCCGTCAGCGCGCCGCCCTCGTCGTAGCCGACATAGCCTGGCGGCGCGCCGATCAGCCGCGCCACCGAGTGCTTCTCCATGTACTCGCTCATGTCGATGCGCGTCAGCGCGCGGTCGTCGTCGAACAGGAAGGCGGCGACGGCCTTGGTCAGCTCGGTCTTGCCGACGCCGGTCGGGCCCAGGAACAGGAAGGAGCCGATCGGCCGGTTCGGATCCTGCAGGCCCGCGCGGGCGCGGCGCACCGCCTTGGACACCGCCTGCAGCGCCTCCTCCTGGCCGACCACGCGCTTCCTCAGCTCGTCCTCCATGCGCAGCAGCTTGGCGCGCTCGCCCTCCAGCATCTTGTCCACCGGGATGCCGGTCCAGCGGCTGACCACCTGCGCGATGCTCTCCTCGGTCACCACCTCGTTGACGAGGCGCCCGCCGCCGCCGGCCTCCGCGATCTTCTTCTCGAGCGCCGGGATCACCGAGTACATCAGCTCGGCAGCCCGCGTCAGGTCGCCCTTGCGCTGCGCGATCTCCACCTCGGTGCGCGCGCGGTCCAGCTCGTCCTTCGCCTTCTGCGCCTCCGCGAGCCGCCCCTTCTCCGCCTGCCACTCCGCCGTCAGCGCGTTGCTCTTCTCCTCGAGCTCGGCGACCTCCCGCTCGATCTTCTCGAGCCGGTCGCGGCTCGCCGCGTCGGTCTCCTTCCTCAGCGCCTCGCGCTCGATCTTCAGCTGCAGCAGGCGGCGGTCGATCTCGTCGAGTTCCTCCGGCTTGCTGTCCACCTGCATGCGCAGGCGCGACGCCGCCTCGTCCATCAGGTCGATCGCCTTGTCGGGCAGGAAGCGGTCGGTGATGTAGCGGTTCGACAGCGTCGCCGCGGCCACCAGCGCCGAGTCGCTGATGCGCACGCCGTGGTGCAGCTCGTATTTCTCCTTGATGCCGCGCAGGATGGAGATGGTGTCCTCGACGCTCGGCTCGCCCACGAAGACCGGCTGGAAGCGGCGCGCGAGCGCGGCGTCCTTCTCGATGTGCTTGCGGTATTCGTCGAGCGTGGTGGCGCCGACGCAGCGCAGGTCGCCGCGCGCCAGCGCCGGCTTCAGCAGGTTCGACGCGTCCATCGCGCCATCCGCCTTGCCCGCGCCGATCAGCGTGTGCAGCTCGTCGATGAACAGCACGATGCCGCCTTCCGCCGCCTCGATCTCGGCCAGCACGCCCTTCAGCCGCTCCTCGAACTCGCCGCGGTACTTGGCGCCCGCCACCATCGCGCCGAGGTCGAGGGCCAGCAGCCGCGTGCCCCTCAGCGCCTCCGGCACGTCGCCGTTGACGATGCGCAGCGCCAGCCCCTCGGCGATCGCCGTCTTGCCGACGCCGGGTTCGCCGATCAGCACGGGGTTGTTCTTGGTGCGCCGCGCCAGCACCTGGATCGCGCGGCGGATCTCCTCGTCGCGGCCGATCACCGGGTCGAGCTTGCCCTCGCGCGCCGCCGCCGTCAGGTCGCGGGCGTATTTCTTCAGCGCGTCGAACTGCTCCTCGGCGTTCTGGCTGCCGACGGTGCGGCCCTTGCGGATGTCGGCCACCGCCGCCTCCAGCTTCTGCGCGGTGGCGCCGGCCGCGCGCAGCGCGTTGCCCGCCGGCGTCTCGGAGGCGGCGAGCGCGACCAGCATGCGGTCCTGCGCGACGAAGGAATCGCCCGCCTTCTGCGCCGCCTGCTGCGCGGCATCCAGCACGCGGACAAGCTCCGCCGTGATGCCAGGCTGCCCCGCGCCGCCGCCCTTCACGGCGGGGATCTTCGCCACCTCGGCGTCGGCCGCGGCCTTCACGCGCGCCGCGTCGCCGCCCGCCGCGCGGATCAGCCCGGCCGCGGCGCCCTCCTGGTCGTCCAGCAGCGCCTTCAACAGGTGTTCGGGGGTGATCCGCTGGTGGAATTCGCGGATGGCGATCGTCTGCGCGGCCTGGATGAACCCCCGCGCGCGATCGGTGAACTTCTCGATGTCCATGGCAGCCTCTTTGTCCCTGCCCCTCGGGGCTTTGGCGACGGGGGGAGCCGGCCCTGATCAGGCACCGGCCCTGCCCTTCCGCCCGGTGACATGGTAGCGGGCGAGCGTCGCTTTCAAGAGGGGATGGCCGCCATGCGCATCGAGCGGATCTACCGCTACCCGGTGAAGGGCCTGTCGCCCGAGGCGCTGGAGGAGGTGGCGGTCGAGCCCGGCGAGACGCTGCCGCAGGACCGCCGCTTCGCCCTCGCCCAGGGCGACGCGCCCTTCGACCCGGCGTCGCCGCGCTTCCTGCCGAAGCAGAACTTCGGCTGCCTGATGGCGAATGCGCGCCTCGCGCTGGTGCATTCGGCCTTCGACGCGAAGCGCGGCGTGCTGCGGCTCGCCGCGCCCGGCCAGGAACCGCTGGAAACCGAGATCGGCACCCCTGCCGGCAAGGCCAGGGCGGCGGCCTGGCTCACCCGCGTGCTGGGCGCCGAGGCGCGCGGCGAGCCACGCTTCGTCGAAGCCGCGGGCCACGCCTTCACCGACCAGGCGAGGAAGGGCGTGTCGCTGGTCAACCTCGCCTCCGTCGCGGCGCTGGAGCGCGCGATCGGCCGCCCGCTCGACCCGCTGCGGTTCCGCGCCAACATCTACTTCACCGGCCTGCCGGCCTGGGCGGAGTTCGACTGGGTGGGCCGCGAGATCCTCGCCGGCGGCGCGCGGCTGTCGGTGTTCAAGCGCACCGTCCGCTGTCCGGCGACCGAGGTGGACCCGGCGACGGGCGAGCGCGACATCCCGATCCCCCACCTGCTGCGCGAGCATTTCGGCCACGCCGACCTTGGCGTGCATGCGGTGGTGGCAGAGGGCGGGCGGATCGCCGTCGGCGACGCGATCGAGACCCCGGACCCCGCCTGAGTCAGGCCTGGCCGCGCGCCTCGACCTGGCCCTGCTCCTCCGGCTCGGCCTCGTCGTCCTCGGCGCCGCCATTGGCGTAGCCGTTCGCCTCGCCGTCCGGTTCCGGCTGCTGGTACTCGCCGCGCCAGCCGCGCTGCTGGTTGTGCTGCTGCGGCTGGTGCTGCTGCGCCGCCTGGTTCATGGCGTTGAGGATGCGGAAATAGTGCTCGGCGTGCTGGAAGTAGGATTCGGCCTGCACCCGGTCCCCCGCGCCGGTCGCGTCGCGGCCGAGCTGCAGGTAGCGCTCGAACAGCTGCTGCGCGGTGCCGCGCACGCGGACATCCGGCCCGCTGCTGTCGAACACATGGTTGCGGTTGGTCGGCATCTGGCCGCCGCCGCCGCCCGATTGCCGGTACTGGCCGCCGCCGTGGCTCCGCCCGCGGCTCCGCATGCGCTTCATGTTCATAGGGTTCGCGTCAGCGCTCTCATGGCTGGCACCGTGGCGGGCGCCGGGACGGCGTGCCGCGACGGGCGTTCTCTGTGTCTGTCCTGCCGGTCTGGCCGAGCATGCGGTATTCGCCGCCGTCCCAGACATCTGGTGCATGCACCGGGTCCTGGGCGAAGGCAAGGCGCTGCCCGATCCGGGCCGCCCCGGCGCCGGAGCCGCATCGCCGGCGCAGAGGCACCCTAGCCGCGATACGTCGCCCCGCCAACGGGAAAGTTGCGCGGGCGGCGGAACAGCACGGCCCGCGCCACGCCGCCGAGGTCGGCACGCCGCCCCGCCGGTTCAAGCCCCGCCGCCCGGCCGAGCGACTCGACCGATCCGGCCTGGCCGGCCCCGACCTCGAACACCGCGAGGCCGCCCTCCGCCAGCAATGCCGGCAGGGCGGGCAGGAGAGCGCGATAGGCGTCGAGCCCGTCCTCGCCGCCCGCGAGCGCCGAGGCGGGTTCGTGCCGCGCCACCTCCGGCATCAGCGCCGGGATGTCGGCGGCCGGGATGTAGGGCGGGTTGGCGAGGATCAGGTCGAAGCGCCCGGACAGCGCCGACGCCCAGTCCCCGGCCAGGAACGCCGCGCGCCCGCCGAGCCCGTTGCGCGCGGCGTTGCGCGCGGCCAGCGCGGCGGCGGCGGCGGAGCGATCGACGCCGATGCCGAAGGCGTGCGGATATTCGGCCAACGCCGCCAGCAGCAGCGCGCCGGTGCCGGTGCCGAGGTCGAGCACCCGCCGCACCGCCGCGCGGTCGGGGCGCGCGGCGAGCGCGGCCTCGACCAGCGTTTCCGTATCCGCGCGCGGGATCAGCGTGGCGGGCGAAACCTCGAGATCCAAGGTCCAGAACCCGGCGCGGCCGGTGATGAAGCCGAGCGGCTCGCGCGCGCAGCGGCGGGTCAGCGCCGCGCGGAACCGCGCCTCGGCCTCCGCCGCCACCGGCTCGTGCCGGTCGCGCAGCAGTGCCTCGGGCGAGGCCGGCAGGGCGTGGGCAAGCAGGCGGCGCGCCTCGGCGCGGGCGTCCTCGATGCCGGCCGCGCGCAGCGCGCTGCCGCCCTGGCAGAGCAGCGCGCCGATCGTCGGCCTCACCCGCCCTCCGCGGCTAGCAGCCCCGCCTGCTCCTCGGCGGCCAGCGCGTCCACGATCTCGTCGAACTCGCCCTGCATCACGCGCTCGATCTTGTGCAGCGTCAGGCCGATGCGGTGGTCGGTCACGCGGCCCTGCGGGAAGTTGTAGGTGCGGATGCGCTCGGCGCGGTCGCCGCTGCCCACCTGCGCGCGGCGGTCGGCGGCGCGGGCAGACTGCGCCGCCTGGCGCTGCAGGTCGTAGAGCCGCGCGCGCAGCACCTTCATCGCCTTGGCGCGGTTCTTGTGCTGCGATTTCTCCTCCTGCATCGCCACCACGATGCCGGTGGGCAGATGGGTGATGCGGACGGCGGAGTCGGTCTTGTTCACGTGCTGCCCGCCGGCGCCGGAGGCGCGGTAGGTGTCCACGCGCAAATCGGCGTCGTTCACCGCGACATCCACCTCCTCGGCCTCCGGCAGCACGGCGACGGTGACGGTCGAGGTGTGGATGCGGCCCTGGCTTTCGGTGGCCGGCACGCGCTGCACGCGGTGCACGCCGCTTTCGTATTTCAGCTTGGCGAACACGCCGCGCCCCTCGATCTCGGCGGTGGCGCCCTTGATGCCGCCGAGCTCGTTCTCGTCGTAGTCGAGCACGCTGAACCGCCAGCCCTGGCGTTCGGCGAAGCGCTGGTAGGCGCGGAAGAGTTCGGCGGCGAACAGCCCGGCCTCGTCGCCGCCGGCGGCGGGGCGTATCTCCAGGATGGCGCTGCGCGAATCGGCCTCGTCCTTCGGCAGCAGGGCGAGCCGCGTCTCGTGCCGCAGCGCGGGCAGTCGGGCGCGGAGCTCGGCCAGTTCCGCCTCCGCCAGCTCGCGCAGCTCCGGATCGGACAGCATCGCTTCGGCCTCCGCGATCGCGCGCTCGGTCGCGCGGATCGCGGCGATGCGCTCGGCGATCGGCGCGAGCTCCGAGAGTTCGCGCGACAACTCGGCGACGCCCCCGCCCTCGGCCTGCGCCAGCGCGTGCTTCAGCTCCTCGACGCGCCGCGCGATGCGGTCGAGCTTGGCGTCGAGGCTCATGCCAGGCGCGCGGCGATCTCCGCGATCGGCACCGCCTCCTGCGCGCCGCTGTCGAGGTCCTTCAGCTGCGCGATGCCGGCCGCGAGCTCGGCCTCGCCAAGGATCACCGCGGCACGCGCATTCGCCTTGTTGGCGCGTTCCAGCCGGCGCTTCATGGTGCCCCTGTAGGCGATCTCGGCCACCACGCCGGCGCGGCGCAGCGCCTGGGTGACGTCGAGCGCCGCGTCCTCCGCCGCCTCGCCGACCGGGATGACGGCGACCGGGCGCGGCGCGGGCGGCGCCTCCGGCAGCAGCATCGCCAGACGCTCGATGCCGGCGGCCCAGCCGACGGAGGGGGTGGGCGGCCCGCCCATCTCCTCGACCAGGCCGTTGTAGCGGCCGCCCGCCATCACCGTGCCCTGGGCGCCGAGGCGGTCGGTCACGAACTCGAACGCCGTGTGGGAATAGTAGTCGAGCCCGCGCACGATCGCCGGGTTCTCCCGGAACGGCACGCCGAAGCGGGCGAGGGCGCGCTTGACCGCCTCGTAGAAGCCGCGCGCCTCGGCGGTCAGGTGCTCGGACATGCGCGGGGCGCTCGCGACCAGCGCGCGGTCGCCGGGGTCCTTCGAATCGAGGATGCGAAGCGGGTTCTTCTCCAGCCGCACACGGCTGTCCTCGCTCAGCGCGTCGCGATGCGCCGAGAAATGGGCGACGAGCGCGGCGCGGTAGGACTCGCGGCTCGCCGCATCGCCCAGCGTGTTGATCTCCAGCACCGTGCCGTCCGCGACGCCAAGCGCCATCAGGATGTCCCAGCCGCAGGCGATGCATTCGGCATCGGCCAGCGGCTCGGCGGCGCCCAGCACCTCGATGCCGATCTGGTGGAACTGACGGTAGCGGCCCTTCTGCGGCCGCTCGTAGCGGAACATCGGGCCGGCGTAGAACACCTTGCGCGGCAGCGACTGCGTCAGCCCGTTGGAGACGAGGGCGCGGCAGACGCCGGCGGTGTTCTCGGGGCGCAGCGTGATCGACTCGCCGCCGCGGTCGGTGAAGCTGTACATCTCCTTCGACACGACGTCGGAGGTTTCGCCCAGGCTGCGGGCGAACACCGCGGTGTCCTCGATGACGGGGGTGATCCACTCCTCGAAGCCGTAGCGCTCGGCGATGCGGCGCGCGGTCTCGGCCACGTGGCGGTGGCGGCGGACATCCTCGCCGATCAGGTCACGGGTGCCGCGGACGGGCTGGAGCGGGCTTGGCATGGCGGGGCGTTAGCGCCGGGCGGGGGGCGGCGCAAGCGCCCCTACTCCGCCGCCCGCTTCGCCGCCTCCGCCGCCATCGCCGCCGCGCGCTTCTCCACGAGCTCCACGATGTGCTCGACCATCTCCTCGGTCTTCACCGTGCGGCTCTGCTTCCCCATGCCATAGACCATGTGCGTCCCGGCGCCGCCGCCGGTCAGCCCGATGTCGGTCATCAGCGCTTCGCCCGGCCCGTTCACCACGCAGCCGATGATGGACAGCGTGATCGGCTGGGTGATGTGGGCAAGCCGCTCCTCCAGCTTCTCCACCGTTCGGATCACGTCGAAGCCCTGCCGCGCGCAGGAGGGGCAGGAGATCACCTTCACGCCCCGGTGCCGCAGGTGCAGCGACTTCAGCATCTCCCACCCGACCGCGACCTCCTCCTCCGGCTCGGCCGAGAGCGAGACGCGCAGCGTGTCGCCGATGCCCGCCCACAGCAGGGAGCCGAGGCCGATCGCGCTCTTCACCGTGCCCGCCCGCCTGCCGCCCGCCTCGGTGATGCCGATGTGCAGCGGGTGGTCGCAGGCCTCGGCCAGCTGCTGATAGGCGGCCACCGCCAGGAACACGTCGGACGCCTTCACGCTGATCTTGAAGTCGTCGAACCCCTCGTCGAGCAGATGCGCGGCGTGCCACAGCGCGCTCTCCACAAGCGCCTCCGGGTTCGGCTCCCCGTATTTCTCCAGCAGGTGCCTCTCCAGGCTGCCGGCGTTCACGCCGATGCGGATCGCGCAGCCATGGTCGCGCGCCGCCTTCACCACCTCCTTCACCCGCTCCTTCGCGCCGATGTTGCCGGGGTTGATCCGCAGGCAGGCCGCCCCCGCCTCGGCGGCCTCGATCGCGCGGCGGTAGTGGAAGTGGATGTCGGCGACGATCGGGACATTCACCTCGCGCACGATCTCGGCGAGGGCTGCGGTGCTTTCCTCCGTCGGGCAACTGACGCGCACGATGTCGGCGCCCGCGATCTCGCAGCGGCGGATCTGCTCGATCGTCGCCCTGGCGTCCTCGGTCGGCGTGTTGGTCATGGTCTGCACGCTGATCGGCGCATCGCCGCCGACCGGCACGCGGCCGACCATGATCTGCCGGGACTTGCGGCGGAGGATCTGCTGATAGGGGCGGTAGGCCATGGCGCGGGGTCTCCGGCGCCAGATATGGCAGCGCCGGGCGCCCTGGCCAAGCGGCCGCCGCCTGTGCGGCCGGCTCGACGGAGACGCCGCACCCGTCGCGGGCTTATGCCGGCCCCTCAGTTCGGCGCGGCCAGCCGCGCCGGATCCAGCACGATGCCGCGCACCACCCCCGTCCTGCCGGACAGCGCGGGGGCCGGGCGGCCATCCAGTTCGATGACGAGCCCTTCGGCCCGGCCGGTATCCAGCACCAGCCCCTGGCGGTCGGGCGGCACCTCCCAGGTCTCGCCGGCGCGCAGCGTCTGGTTCACCAGCACCTGGCCGCTGCGCGGGTCGCGCACCTGCACCCAGGCCGGCTGCGTCGCCCGCAGCAGCAGGCGCGGCGGCGCCGGGGTGGCCGGGGCGGCGGCGGCAGGCGCCGCCGGCGGCGGCGGCGCGGCCGGCGCCGGGAAGGGAATGCCGGAGGCGGAGATCTCGGGCAGCGGCGGCGGCTCGGCCCGCGGCAGGGCGAGCCGCCCTGGCTCCACCCCGGCGGCCGGCGCCGGCAGGGCAGGCGCCGGCGGCGTCTCGGCACCGGGTGCGGCGGCGCCATTGGCGGCCGGCGGCGGGGCGGCGGCCACGACCGGGGGCGGGGCGGCGGCCGGCGCCGGCGTATCGTTCTGCGACGCCGGCGCGCCGGCAGGCGGCACGCTCACCGCCGGCCCCGGCAGCTGCGCCGCGCCGATCTCCGCCGCGCGTTCCAGCGCGGGCGGCAGCGGCGGCACCGCGTCCACCACCCGCTGGTCGGTGCCGGAGGACTGCCACCACAGCACATAGCCGGCGATCGCGATCAGCACCCCGAACAGCACGATGGCGCCGGCCGGCACGCCGCGGTCCGGCACCGGTTCGGGGAACACCAGGTCATGCTTCCCGCGCGCCGCCGCCGCCGAGCTTTCGCGGAACCGCCGCACCATCTCGTCGGCGTCGAGACCGAGCGCCGAGGAATAGGACCGCACGAAGCCGAGCGCATAGGCAGGCCCCGGCAGGTCGCGCACCCGCCCCTCTTCCAGCGCGGCGAGGTAGCGGCGGTTGATCCGCAGCCCGGCCGCCATCTCCTCGAGGCTGTAGCCGAGGGCGGTGCGGGCGTCGCGCAGCTCCTCGCCGACGCGGGCGGCTTCGCCGGCGTTCGCCTCGGGACGGGGGCTGCGCTTGGCGTCATAGGGCACGGCGGACACCTATCGCGGCCCGGCGCGCGGGGCAAACCCCGCGTGCAAGGCCTTGGGATTCAAGCCGGAACGCGGGCGGCGAGGGCAGCGGCGGCCTGGCCCACGAGTTCGGCGACGATCTCGGCCGCCGGCTGCTCGGCGGTGACGAGGCCGACCGACTGGCCCGCCATCAGCGAGCCGTTCTCGACATCGCCCTCGATCACCGCGCGGCGCAGCGCGCCGGCCCAGAAATGCTCGATCTCCAGCTGCGCCGCGTCCTTCGCCAGCTCGCCGGCCTGGAAGCGGCGGATCACCTCGGCCTGGAAGGCGAGGAACCGCTTCGTGCCCTCGTTCTGCAGCGCGCGCACCGGAATCACCGGGAAACGTTCGTCGAGCTGCACGGACGGCAGCGCGTCGCGCGCGGCACCGCGGATGAAGGCGCGCTTGAAGTTCGGGTGGGCGATGGATTCGGTTGCGCAGACGAAGCGGGTGCCGAGCTGCGCGCCCGCCGCCCCCATCTCCAGATAGGACAGTATCGCCTCGCCGCGGCCGAGGCCGCCGGCGACGAACACCGGCACCTCATCGCGCATGGCAGGCAGGATCTCCTGCGCCAGCACCGTCAGCGACACCGGGCCGATATGGCCGCCGGCCTCGCTGCCCTCGATCACCAGCGCATCGGCCCCCGACCGCACGAGCTTCCTCGCCAGGGCCAGCGCGGGGGCGAAGCAGATCACCTTCGCCCCGCCCTCCTTCGCCCGCTTGATCGCGGGGCCGGGCGGGATGCCGCCGGCGAAGACGATGTGCGTGACGCCCGACGCGAGGCACACCTCCACCAGCTCCAGGAGCCGCGGATGCATGGTGATGAGGTTCACCCCGAAGGGGCGCCGCGTCATCGCCTGCGTCGCGGCGATCTCCTCGGCCAGCCGCGGCGGCTCCATCGCGCCGCAGGCGATCACGCCGAACGCCCCGGCATTGGAGAGCGCGGAGACCAGGTTCCGCTCGCTCACCCAGGACATCGCGCCGCCGAGCAGCGCCCAGCGCGCGCCGAGGAACGCGCGCCCCCGCGCCATCAGCCGGTCCAGCGCGGCATAGGCCGCATCCGGCGCCATCGGCGGCAGCGCGGCGGGCGGCTGCCCGATCGGCGGCAGGGCGGGGGCGGCCGCGTCCATCTCAGGCGGCGTCCAGCCCGTAGGCGCTGTGCAGCGCGCGCACCGCAAGCTCGGTGTAGTCGGCCGCGATCAGCACCGAGGTCTTGATCTCGCTGGTCGAGATGACCTCGATGTTGATGCCCTTCTCGGCCAGCGTCCTGAACATTGTGGCCGCGACGCCGGCGTGGCTCCGCATGCCGATGCCGACGACCGAGATCTTCGCCACGTCGTCGGCCGCGGCCAGGCTGTCGAACCCGATCTCGGCCTTCGCCGCCTCCAGCGCCTGCCGCGCGCGCGGCAGGTCGGCCCGCGCGATGGTGAAGGTCATGTCCGTCGTGCCGTCGGCGCCGAGGTTCTGCACGATCATGTCCACGTTGACGTTGGCCTTCGCCAGCGGGCCGAACACCGCCGCCGCGATGCCCGGGCGGTCCGGCAGGCGGCGCAGCGTGATCTTCGCCTCGTCGCGCGAATAGGCGACGCCGGTGACAAGCGGCTGTTCCACGATCTCGTCCTCATCCACCACGAGCGAGCCGGGCACATCCTCGAAGGAGGACAGCACCTGCACCCTGACACGCTGCTTCATCGCCAGTTCCACCGAGCGCGTCTGCAGCACCTTGGCGCCCACACTCGCAAGCTCCAGCATCTCCTCGTACGACACGCGGGCGAGCTTGCGGGCCTTCGGCACGATGCGCGGGTCGGTCGTGTAGATGCCGTCCACGTCGGTGAAGATGTCGCAGCGGTCGGCCTTCACCGCCGCCGCCAGCGCCACCGCCGACAGGTCCGACCCGCCGCGGCCGAGCGTGGTGACGCGGTTGTCCGGCCCGATGCCCTGGAAGCCGGCCACCACCGGCACCTGGCCCATCTGCATGCGGCGGACCAGCTCGGCGCCCTCGATGCGCTCGACCCGCGCCTTGCCATGCGCGCCATCGGTCCGGATCGGCACCTGCCAGCCCTGCCAGGAGCGGGCGTCCACCCCGATCGCCTGCAGGGCGATGGCGGTCAGCCCGATCGTCACCTGCTCGCCGGTCGCGACGACGGTGTCGTATTCCCGCGCGTCGTGCAGGGGCGACAGGTCCTGGCACCATTTCACTAGCTGGTTCGTCACCCCCGCCATCGCCGAGACGACGACCGCGACCTCGTGCCCCGCATCCACCTCGCGCTTCACGCGGGCGGCGACGTTGCGGATGCGGTCGAGGTCGGCCACCGAGGTGCCGCCGAATTTCATCACGATACGGGCCATCGGGATCGGCGCTCTGCCGCGGCTTTCCTGCTGTTCGTCGGGTGGAACGCGCCTCTCCCCGGGTTGCGCCGGGCGGCGGGGGCGCACACATACCGGCGTGGAGGGTCCGCCGCAAGGCGGCGCGGACGCCAGACCTGCGCCCGAACGCGGCGCGGCGGTCAGGACAGCGCCGCACCGCGGCGCGGCCGTCAAGACAGCGCCGCAACGCGGCGCGGGGCCGGGGGAGGAACGCCATGCAGCAAGGCAGGACAGGGCTCGCAGAGGAGATCGCCAAGTTCGACCGCCTGGCCGACCGCTGGTGGGATCCGGACGGGCCGATGAAGCCGCTGCACCGGATGAACCCGCTGCGCATCGGCTGGATCGTCGAGCGCCTGGCCCGCGCCGCCGGGCGCGACCCGGAGGCGCCGGACTGCCTCTCGGGCCTGTCCGTCCTGGATGTCGGCTGCGGCGCCGGCCTTGCGTCGGAGGCGCTGGCCAGGCGCGGCGCGGCGGTGACGGGGCTCGACGCCTCGGCCGAGGCGATCGCCGCCGGGCAGCGCCATGCCGAGGCGCAAGGCCTCTCCGTCACCTACCGCCAGGGCATGCCGGAGGATCTGCCGCCCGCCGCCTTCGACGCCGTGCTGGCGCTGGAGGTGATCGAACACGTCACCGGCCGGGCGGCGTTCGCCGCCTCGCTGGCCCGCAGCGTGAGGCCGGGCGGGCAGGTGGTGGTCTCCACCATCAACCGCACGCCGCGCTCGCTGCTGCTGGCGAAGTTCGGGGCGGAATACGTGCTGCGCTGGGTGCCGCCCGGCACGCATGAGTGGAAGCTGTTCGTGACACCCTCGGAACTCGGCGCCGTCCTGCGCGGCGCCGGGCTGCGGGTCGTGGACATGGCGGGAATGGTGCTGGACCCGCTGTCGGGGCGCTGGAAGATCAGCCGCGACGTGTCGGTGAACTACATCGTGCTGGCGGAACGGCCCTGACGGCGGCACGACCGGGGCCTGCCGCGAACCCGCCGGCAGGCGGCTGATGCGGCGCGGCGCCGACGCGGTGGCGGCGGCGCAAGCCCTGCCCGCGCAGCGGGTCCGCACGCGGCGGGACGCGGTGCCCGCGCCGCGCGTCGCCGATGCCAGAGGGCGTCGCCCGAGGATGGCCGCGGCCGTCGCACAAGGCCGGGGGATGCCCCGCCCGGACGACGCGCGCCGTGCCGCGCTCACCGCGAGGAGGGGGTCTCCCGCGGCATCCGCGCCGCCCCGGCCGGCCGCGAGGCGAGGGTGGCGAGATCCGCGTCCAGCAGCGCCGTCAGCTCCTCCGCGGTGATCGGCTCGCGCACGAAATAGCCCTGCACCTCGTCGCAGCCGATCCGGCGCAGCGCCGCGACCTGCTCGGCCGTCTCCACCCCCTCGGCAACGGCCTCGATGCCGAGCCCGTGCGCCAGGCTGACGATGGCGCCGACGATCGCCGCGTCGGTCGGATCGGCGTCGAGATTCGCGATGAAGCCCTGGTCCACCTTCAGGCGCTGCACCGGGAAGGTCTTGGCATGGGCGAGCGACGAGTAGCCCGTGCCGAAATCGTCGATCGAGAAGGTGACGCCGACCTCGCGCAGCGCGTGGAGGGTGGAGGCGACGGTATCCACCCTGTCCAGCAGCGCCCGCTCGGTGATCTCGATGTCGAGCAGCGAGGGCTCCAGCCCTGTCGCCGCGAGGGCGCCGAGCACCATGTCGCGGACGTTGCGGGTGGCGAACAGGCTCGGCGAGAGATTGGCCGAGACGCGCAGGCCCGGCGGCCGCCGCCGCGCCCAGGCCGCCCCCTGCGCGCAGGCCGCCGCCAGCGCCCATTCGGTGATCGGCGCGATCAGCCCCGTCACCTCCGCGAGATGCAGGAACTGCGCGGGCGTCACGATGCCCCGCTCGGCGTGGCGCCAGCGCAGCAGCGCCTCGGCGCCGCTGATGCGCCCGGTCCTGAGGCTCAGCTGCGGCTGCCAGACGAGCTCGAACTCGCGCCGCGCCAGCGCCCGCCGCAGCTCGGCCTCGAGCGCCAGGGCCTGCTGCGCCACGGCGTCCGTCTCCCGGTCGAAGAAGCTGAAGCCCGCCCCGCCCGAGCGCTTCACGCGGTACATGGCGAGGTCCGCGTTGCGCATCAGCTCCTCCGGGAAGCTCGAATCCCGCGGGCAGAGCGTCACCCCGACGCTCGCGACGACCGGGACGCTGCGGTGCCCGACGCGGAACGGCTTGCGGAACACGTCGAGCACCCGCTTCGCCAGCGCGCCCGCCTCCGCCGCCCCCGAGACATCCTCCTGCACGATGGCGAACTCGTCGCCGCCGAGCCGCGCGACCAGCGCCCTGTCCGGCAGCGCGGCGCTGAGCCGCTTCGCCACCTGCCCCAGCAGCCGGTCCCCCATGTCGTGCCCGAGCCCGTCATTGATCGCCTTGAAGCGGTCGAGGTCGAGCAGATGCAGCGCGAACCCCGCCTCCGCCCGCCGTCCCCGGTCGCAATAGGCGGCCAGCCGCTCGAGCAGATAGGCGCGGTTGGGCAGCGCCGTCAGCGGGTCGTGCCTGGCGAGGTGCAGCAGCCGCTCCTCGGCGCGCTTGCGCTCGGTGATGTCGACCGACGCCGACAGCACCGCCGCCACCCTCCCCTGCGCATCGCGCAGCGGCGTCTTGGTGGTGAGCAGCTCGACGCGCCGCCCGTCCGGCGCCTGCACAACCTCCTCGAAGCCTGGCAGCGCCTCGCCCCGCTCGAACACCTCGCCGTCGAGATCCCGCCACAGGGCGGCGCGGTCCGCGCCGATCAGCTCCGCCGCGCCCCGCCCCTCGAGCTCGGCCCGGCCTCGCGCCACCGCCTCGGCCTGCGCGGCGTTGACGAACACGAGGCGCCCCTCGCGGTCGCAGGCGCTGAGCAGCGCGGGAACCGCATCCAGCAGCCGCGCCAGCGCGTCGCGGCTCTCCCGCAACAGGCCGGACGCAGGCGGCGCGCGGCGGCGCCGCGCCGGCGGCGGTTCCGCCTCCTCGCCGCCGCGGCGCGGCGGAAGCAGGCCGCGGAGCCGCGCGCGGAACAGGGCGGCGTCCGCCGCGGCCGACAGCACATCGGCCGCGCCGGCCGCGAGCGCGCGCCGCCGCGCCTCCCCGTCCGCCTCCTCGGCCACCACCACCACCACCGGCACGGCGGCCGCCCGCGGCATGGCGCGGATGCGGCGCGCGACGTCCGCCCCGTCCAGCTGCGGCAGCCGGAACTCCGTGACGACGAGGTCGGCGCCATGCGACTCGATCCAGGACAGCGCCTCGCGAGGGTCGCCGAAGGCGGCGACCTGCGCGCCCGGCGCCGCCGAGGCGACGCGGCGCCGGAGGCCGCGTCCGCCGGTGCCTTGGTCAGCGAGGATCAGGACGAGTCGCATCCGTGGCGCTCCGCACGGCCGGTGGCCGCGGGTCTGGCCACGCCGATGGACTGGACGGGGCCCTTCTAGAATCCGCGACCGCCGGCGCGGCAAGACGCCCCCCGGCGCCTACACCATCAGCGCCTCGGCCGGCAGGTCGGTGATGAAGGAATGGGCCGGCGCATGCGCGATCATCAGCGGCGGCCGCGCCGCCTCGGCGGTCGCCTGCGGCGTCACCCCGCAGGCCCAGAACACCGGCAGGAGCCCGTCCGGCAGCGGCGGCACCGGCCCGCCGAACAGCGGGTTCGCGAGGTCGGCGCCGATCCCCGCCGGGTCGCCGATGTGGATCGGCGCGCCGTGGTTGCGCGGGAAGCGCGCCGTGATGGTGGCGGCGCGGATCGCGTGCTCCGGCGTCAGCCAGCGCATGGTGACGACGAGCGGCTTGGCGAAGCGCCCGGCCGGCGCCGTCGGCCGGTCGGTGGCCAGCACCCAGCGATGCCGGTCGGTCGGCACGCCGGCGCGGTCCAGCGCCGCGTCGAAGGTGATGCCGCTGCCGATCAGGAATAGCACCAGGTCCTCGCGCCACAGGCCGGTGATCTCCGTCACGTCCGGCTGCCGCACGCCGTCGCGCCACACCGCGTAGCGCGCGACGTCGGTGCGGATGTCGGCCCCAGGCGCAAGCAGCCGCGGCACCGGGTCGCCCGGATCGCCCACCTCGAGGAGCGGGCAGGCGCGCTCGTTGCGCTGGCAATAGGCGAGGAACTCATACGCGAAGTCGCGCGGCAGGATGACGACGTTGCATTGCACGTAGCCCGGCGCGAGGCCGCGGCTCGTGCCCGTGATCCCGCCGGCGCGGATCAGGCGGCGGATGCGCTCGGGCTCCGTCATGCGCCGCCGATCAGCGACAGCAGCGTGCCGCGGTCCAGCCGCGCCCGCGTCGCGGCATCGAGCCCGAGGCTGTCGAGCCCGGCGATCGTCTCGCGCACCACATAGGCGCCGCCCTCGGCGTCGAACGGGAAGTCGGAGGCGAACATCACCCGCTCCGCCCCGAAGAAGCCGAGGCCGCAGCGCATCGCGTTGGCGTCGCCCGCCAGCCCGGCGGCGGCGTAGGAGGCGAGCACGACCGGCGGCGTCACCATGGACAGCACGCAGTAGTACATGACGAAGAAATGCGCCGCGATGGGCGCGACGCCGAAACTCTGCAGCGCAGGCGCGAACAGGATCGCGCCGATGATGTAGGCGGCGACCGTCGGCAGCCCCATCCCCATCACGATGCAGCGGAGTACGACCAGCAGCAGCGCGCCGCCGAGCGAATCGCCGCCCGCCGTCATCAGCCCCGCGGCGAATTTCAGCACGAGGTTCGACTGGATGGCGAAGGCGACGAAGTAGAACACGAAGGAGACCGACGTCTCGGTCGTGACGCCGAGGATGCCGCTCGTCGTCATGGTCAGGATCTCGACCGCCTCCGCCAGCCCGAAGCCGCGGAAGCCCGCCGCCCCCGGCAGCGCATGGCCGAGGAAGCCGTAGAGCAGGAACGCGCCGAGCACCGCGACCAGGATCAACCCCACCGCGCGCCGCACACCCTCGAGCAGCAGCAGCACGAAGATCACGCCGGCCACCGCATCCAGCGGGAACACCGGGTCCACATTGTCCATGCGGCTCGCGAGCCGCGCACCCTCCGCCCAGTAGTACCAGGCGATGAAGGCGGTTCCGGCGAGGCAGGCGCCGTCCACCACGACGCGCGGGGCGGGCGGCCCCTTGAACGGCAGCCACAGGAACAGCAGGACCAGCGCGGTGACAAGATGCGCCGGCCGCTCCACCATCGGCAGCTGCGGCTCGGCCAGGATCCAGTACTGGAAGGCGCAGAACGCGGCGCCGACCAGCAGCCTCGGGTCGAGCGCCGCGCGCGGCATCAGCCCATCCAGCCGCGCTCGCGGAAGTAGCGCGCGGCGCCCGGATGCAGCGGCACGCCGGTGTTCTCCGGCAGGTGGGAGCGCAGCGGATCCCATTCCGCGAAGGCCGGGTATTCCGCCACCAGCCGGTCGCGGTTCTCGACGATGGCGCGGACGATGCGGTAGGCGGTCTCCTCCGGCAGGCTGGCATGGGCGATCAGCACCGTGCCGAAATCGCCGCTGCGCGTCTCGCCCGACTGGCCCTGGAACCAGTTCGGCATCATCGCCGGCCTGAGCCCGACGCGCGCCAGCGCCGCCTGCGCGCGCTCGGAGAGGTCGAGGAAGCGGACATCGGCGGTGAGCGAGATCTCGGTGATCGTCGGGTGCCCGCGCAGCACCGTGTCGAACAGGATGTCCGCCCGCCCGTCGCGCAGCGCCGCCGGGATCTGCGCCACGTCCACCTGCAGGATGGAGCCGCCCTGCGCCCGCACCCGCTCGCGCGAGAGGCCGTGCGCGGCGAGGATCGTGTCCACCGCCGGCGGCACGTTCGACCCCTGCGGCTTCATGACGATGCGCAGGTCCCGCCCGTGGTCGAGGATCTGGTCGAGCGTGGAGAAGCCGGTGCGCTGCAGATAGGCGTTGCGCACCATCACGCCCATGTAGACCGAGTTCAGCCCGCCGACCAGGGCGCGGATGTTCTCCGCCCGCTGCCCGCTGTACAGCGCGTCGCCGTTCATCGCGAGCACGGCGGTCTGCACGTTGGAGAAGGCGATCTGCGCCGTGCCGCGCTCCACCACCATCGGGTTGGCGACGCCGCCGCCGCGCGGGATGATCTCGACGGTGGTGCCGCCGAGCACCGGCTGGATCACGCGCTGGATGGCGGCGGCGCCGACATACCAGCCGGAGCCGACCGGCATGGCGCCGAAGCGCAGCGTGTCGGCGCGCGCCGGCAGGGCGAAGCCCGCCACCCCCGCGGCGGTGGCGAGAAGTCCGAGGCGTCTTGTGATCATGGGCGTTCCCTCCTCTGTGTCTCGTCGTCCGGTGGTGGCGCGCGGCGCCCCCTCTCACGCGGTCTCGGGCACCGCGCCGCGCGCGGCGGGCGGGGCGGAGGCCACGCTGCCAGAGGCGGCGAGCGCGCGGCCGATGTCGGCGGCGGCGGCCAGCACGGGGCGCAGCAGGTGGCGGCGGAACTCCTCCTCGCTCGCGCTCGCCACCGGCGCGGCGACGCTGACGACGGCGAGCGGCAGGCGCTCGGCATCCAGGACCGGCGCGGCGAGGAGGCGAAGCCCCGGCGTGAACGGGCTTTCCTGCAGCACGAAGCCGTCGCGCCGCGCCGCGGCCAGGCGTTCGGCCAGCAGCGGCGGCTCCACGCGGAACGCCGGCACCTGGCGGGAGCGCGGCGGCAGCGCCAGCACGCGCGACAGCTCGGGCGGCGGGAGGAAGGCGAGCAGCGCGTTGCCGATCGCCGTGCCCGCCGCCGGGATGGTGGTCCCGATGCGGATGTCCACGCCGAGCCGCGCGAGCCCGGCGCGCACGCGCTCGACATAGAGGATGTCGGCGCCGTCCAGCACGCCGAGGCTCGCCGCCTCCGCCACCTCGCCCACCAGCGAGCGCAGCACCGGCCGCGCGATGTCGCGCAGATCCCGCCGCCCGATCGCGGCGAAGCCGAGGTCGAGCACGCGCAGCGTCAGGCGGAAGCGTTTCGTCGCCGCATCGCGCGCGAGATACCCGGCCTCGGCCAGCGTCGTCAGCATCCGGTAGGCGGTGCCGGGATCGAGCCCGGCCAGCGCCGCGACGTCCGACACCGTGAGCTCGCCCTGCTCGGCCGAGAACGCCTCGAGCACCGCGAGCCCCTTGCGCAGCGACGCGACGGTGCTGCGCGGGTCGCTCCCCGTGTCGCCGGCCTTCCGCGCCACCGCGCCGCCCCTCCTGTGGTTTCGCATGGCGAAACCGTTTTCGTTGCTTGCCGGGGACGGTCGCGCGCCGCCGCGCCGATGTCGCTGCCCGCCCGCCGCCGCCGCCCAAGCCCGCCCCGGCGAGCCGCTGCACGCTCTCCGCGACCGCCTCTGCCGCGTCGCCCGCCGCGCCATCCGCATCGGCGGCCTCCCCCTCATCGCCCTCATCCGCCGCCTCGGCCTCACCAAGGCCCTCCCCGCGCCCCCCTGGCTGCTGCCGGACCCGATTTTGTCCGAAACCCTCCGCCGCATCCCGCCCGAAACCCCGAACGCCGCAAAACCCCTCGCCCGCCTCCTCCGCTTCGCCGCCGGCCGCAAACGAATCCCCCGCATCCTCCGGCTCTTGTGGTGGTGAACCCGCGCCGATGCGCAGCCCCCCGCCCAGCCATGCCGCCGCGCCGCTCCTCGCGTCCTTGCAACGCGCCCCCCGCCCGCGCATCTTGCCCGCCATGGAACGGCAGGGTCCGGAGAGCCGGAAGATCATCCTCCACACCCCGGAGGAATTCGAACCGATGCGCCGCGCGGGCCAGCTCGCCGCGGCCTGCCTCGACATGATCACGCCGCATGTCGTCCCCGGCACCACCACCGGCGCGCTCGACCGCCGCATCCACGACTGGCTGCTGGACCACGGCGCGACGCCCGCCACCCTCGGCTACCGCGGCTACACGAAGTCCTCCTGCATCTCGGTCAACCACGTCGTCTGCCACGGCATCCCGGGCGAGCGCGTGCTGCAGGACGGCGACATCCTGAACATCGACGTCACCGCCCTGCTCGACGGCTGGCACGGCGACACCTCCCGCATGTACGCGGTGGGGGAGGTGCCGAAGCGCGCGCAGTTGCTGATGGACGTGACGCACGCGGCGATGATGGCCGGCATCGCCGCGGTGAAGCCCGGCGCGACGCTCGGCGATGTCGGCCACGCCATCCAGGCGCTGGCCGAGCGCCACCGCTTCTCGGTGGTGCGCGACTTCTGCGGCCACGGCCTCGGCCGCTCCTTCCACGCGCCGCCGAACGTGCTGCATTTCGGCCGCCCCGGCGAAGGCCCGGTGCTGAAGCCCGGCATGTTCTTCACCATCGAGCCGATGATCAACGCCGGCCGCCCCGACGTGAAGGTGCTGGAGGACGGCTGGACGGCGGTGACGCGCGACCGCAGCCTCTCCGCCCAGTTCGAGCACACGGTGGCGGTGACCGAGACGGGGGTGGAGATCTTCACCCTCTCGCCCGCCGGCTACCACAAGCCGCCCTACCCGACGGGCTGAGATGCCGCGGCGCAAAGGCATGGCGGAGGCCGGCGGCTTCCCCTCCCTGCTGCCCGCCGAAGCCACGGCCTCCGCCGCGCCGGCGACGCCTGGCCCCGAAGGCCACCGGGAGCGGATGCGGCAGAAGCTCCTCGCCTCCGGCCCCGATGCGCTGCTCGACCACGAATTGCTGGAGATGGTGCTGTTCCTCGCCCTCCCCCGGCAGGACACGAAGCCGCTCGCGAAGGCGCTGATCGCCCGCTTCGGCTCCTTCGCCGCCGCCATCGCCGCGCCCATCGAGGATCTCCGCCGGGTGGACGGCGCCGGCCCCGCCGTGATCGCGGCGCTGAAGACGGTGCAGGGCGCCGCGCTCCGCCTCCTGCGCGCCGAGGTGAAGGAGCAGCCGGTCTTGAACAACTGGCAGCGCCTGACCGACTACCTCGCCGCCACCCTCTCGCGCGAGAAGATCGAGCAGTTCCGCGTGCTGTTCCTCGATTCGAAGAACCGCCTGATCGCCGACGAGCCGCAGGCGAAGGGCACGGTGAACCACACGCCCGTCTACCCGCGGGAGGTGGCGAAGCGCTGCCTGGACCTCCAGGCCACCGCCATCATCCTGGTGCACAACCACCCGTCCGGCGACCCGACGCCGTCGCGCGCCGACATCGAGATGACGGCCGAGATCAAGGCCGCCTGCGCCATCCTCGGCGTGGTGGTGCACGACCACCTGATCGTCGGCAACGGCCGCCACCTCTCCTTCCGGCGCGAGGGGCTGCTGTGACGCTCAGTCCTTCGCCTGCACCTTCACGTAGGAGCCGGGCGCGTCCTCGATCGCCGGCAGCCCGCCCTCGCCGGGGATCCGCGCCGGCACCTGCGCCGGGTCATGCGCGCTGACCCAGCGCTGCCAGTCCGGCCACCAGGAGCCCGCGAGCTCGGTCGCCTCGTCGAACCAGGCCTGCGGGTCCTCCGGCAGATGCTCGTTGATCCAGTGGCTGTACTTGCCGGAGTCGGGCGGGTTGACGACGCCCGCGATGTGCCCCGAGGCGGCGAGGACGAAGCGGATCGGCCCGCGGTAGATCTGCGTTGCGCGGTAGGTGCTCTGCCAGGGCGCGATGTGGTCCTCCCGCGTCGAGAGGATGTAGCAGGGCACCTTGATCTTCCTGAGGTCGATCTTCACGCCCGCCAGCTCGATCGCGCCCGGCTTCACCAGGTCGTTCTGCTGGTACATCCGCCGCAGGTAGAAGGAGTGCATCCGCGCCGGCATGCGCGTCGAGTCGTTGTTCCAGTAGAGCAGGTCGAAGGGGAAGGGCTCCTGCCCCAGCAGGTAGTTGTTGACGACGAAGGACCAGATGAGGTCGTTGGCCCGCAGCATATTGAAGGTCGTGGCCATCTCGCTGCCGTCGAGGTAGCCGCGCTTCTTCATCTTCTCCTCGAGGGCGGCCAGCTGCTCCTCGTCGATGAAGACGCCGAGCTCTCCGGGCTCGGAGAAATCCACCATGGTGGTGAAGAAGGTCGCCGACTTGATGCGGCTGTCGCGCTTCGACGCCATCCAGGCCAGCGCGCAGGCGAGCAGCGTGCCGCCGAGGCAGTAGCCGATGGCGTTGACCGCCTTCTGCCCTGTCGCCTTCTCGATCGCGTCCAGCGCGGCGAGCGGCCCTTCCAGCATGTAGTCGTCGAAGCCCTTCTCGGCCAGCCTCTCGTCGGGGTTGACCCAGGAGATCACGAACACCGTGTGCCCCTGCTCGACGGCCCAGCGGATGAAGGAGTTCTTCGGCCTGAGGTCCAGGATGTAGAACTTGTTGATCCAGGGCGGGATGATCAGCAGCGGGCGCTTCAGCACCGTGTCGGTCGCCGGCGCATACTGGATCAGCTGCATCAGGTCGTTCTGGAACACCACCTTGCCCGGCGTGACGGCGATGTTGCGGCCGACCTCGAACTTGCTCTCGTCGGTCTGGCGGATCGCCAGCTGCCCCTTGCCGCGCTCGAGGTCGGCGAGGAGGTTCTGCAAGCCGCGCAGCAGGTTCTCGCCGCCCGTCTCGGCGGTCTTGCGCAGCACCTCCGGGTTGGTCAGCAGGAAGTTCGACGGGCTCATCGCGTCCACGAACTGGCGGGTGTAGAAATCCACCTTCTGCGCCGTCTTCTCGTCGAGGCCCTTCGCCTCCTGCACCACCCGCGTCACGTAGCGCGAGGAGAGCAGGTAGGACTGGCGGATGAAGTCGAACACCTCGTTGTCGCGCCAGGCGTCGTCCTTGAAGCGCTTGTCCCTGGGGTCGCCGGCGACCACCGGCTCCACCTCCTGGCCAAGCATCCGCCGCGCCGCGTTCTGCCAGAGCGTCAGATAGTCCTGCCAGAAGCCGATCTGCGCCTGCATCAGCCCGGCCGGGTTGTGCATCAGCCGCGCCGTCATCTCCAGGAAGGCGGCGCCGATGTTGAGGGGATCGGGGGTGTGCAGGCTGTCGGCCTGCCGCTTGAGGAACTCGGCCACGATCCGCTGCCCGCGCTCGGCGACGTCGGCCATCGTGCGCTGCACCAGCGCCGGGTCGGGCAGGCGGAACTGCGCCTTGTCGGGGTTCTCGCTGTCGGCCATGCCGGTGACGCGCGGGGCGCTCCCTGTGTTCGGTGCGGCGTCCCGGGCGGCGGCTTCCGCCGCGGCGCGCGCCGCGCTAACCGAAGGCTCCCGCTCCGGAAACCGTGGTGCGACATGCAACCATCCGCCGCCAAAGGCAAGGCCCGAATGGCCGCGCTCGCCGCCCTTCTGGCGCTCGGCGGCTGCATCGGCGGCCCTGGCGAGGGGCCGGGCGAGTTCCTGCGTCAGGTCGCCAGCGACGGGCTGGATGGCCGGCAGCCGCCGCCCGGGCTCGACGGCGGCTTCCCGAACCTCTCGCGCGTGCCGCCCGCGCCGTCCCCGCCCTCGGCCGAAGCGCGGGCGACGATCTCCGAGCGCCTCGCGCGGGACCGGGCGGCGGCAGCGGCCTCCCCGCCCGCCCGGCCGCCCGCGCCGGCGCCGCGCGCGTTGCCGGCCGGCGCCGCGCCGCCGGCGCCGCCGGTTCTGGCGCCCGCCATGCCCGCCGCCGGCGAGGTTCCGGCGCCGCCATCGCTGGCGCCCGCGACGCCAGGCAGTGTCGCGCCGGGGGGTGCGCCCGCGGCGCCGGGCCTCGCCACACAGGCCGCGCCCGCTGCCCCGCGCCTGCCGGACGACGCCGCGCCGCCGCCGCCGCCCAGCCCCGATCTTCTCGCGCCTCGCCGCCCCTGAACGGGCGGTGTATACCCCGCGGCCCGACCCCTCCCTGGACGAATCGCCGATGCCCGAGGACTTCCACCGCATCCGCCGCCTGCCGCCCTATGTCTTCGCCGAGGTGAACCATGCGAAGGCCAAGGCGCGCGCGGCGGCCGAGGACATCGTGGACCTCGGCATGGGCAACCCCGACAGCCCGACGCCGCCGCACATCGTGGCCAAGCTGATCGAGGCGGTGCAGGACCCGCGCAGCCACCGCTACTCGATGTCGAAGGGCATCCCCGGGCTGCGCCGCGCGCTCGCCGGCTACTACGAGCGGCGCTTCGGCGTGACGCTGGACCCGGAGAGCGAGGTGGTGGCGACCCTCGGCTCGAAGGAAGGGCTCGCCAATCTCGCGCAGGCGATCACCAGCCCGGGCGACACCATCCTGGTGCCGAACCCGTCCTACCCGATCCATCAGTTCGGCTTCATCATCGCGGGCGCCGCCGTGCGCTCCATCCCGCACACGCCGGACGACGAGATGCTGCGCGCGCTGGATCGCGCCGTGCGCCACTCGGTGCCGAAGCCGACGGCGCTGATCGTGAACTTCCCCTCCAACCCGACGGCGCTGCTGGCCGACCTCGCCTTCTACAAGGAGGTCGTGGCCTTCGCGCGGAAGCACGAGATCTTCGTGCTCTCCGACCTGGCCTATGCGGAGATCTATTTCGGCGACACCCCGCCGCCCTCGATCCTGCAGATCCCGGGTGCCAAGGATGTCGCGGTCGAGTTCACCTCGCTGTCCAAGACCTACAACATGCCGGGCTGGCGCATGGGCTTCGCGGCCGGCAACCCGCGGCTGATCTCGGCGCTGGCGCGGGTGAAGTCCTACCTCGACTACGGCGCCTTCACGCCGATCCAGGTGGCCGCCGCTGCCGCGCTGAACGGCCCGCAGGACTGCGTGCAGAAGATGCGCGACCTGTACCGGGAACGGCGCGACGTGCTGGTGAAGGGGCTGCACCAGGCCGGGTGGGACGTGCCCTCGCCGCAGGGCTCGATGTTCCTGTGGGCGCCGATCCCCGAGCGGTTCCGCGACATGGGCTCGGTCGGCTTTGCGAAACTCCTGCTCGCCAAGGCGAAGGTGGCGGTCTCGCCCGGCATCGGCTTCGGCGAGATGGGGGATTCGCATGTGCGGATCGCCCTGGTCGAGAACACGCACCGCATCCGCCAGGCGCTGCGCGGCATCCGCGGCTTCCTGGCCGGCGACAACGCGGCGCCGCCGGCCGATGGCTCGGAGGTGGACGCGGCATGACGAAGCCTCTCGCGGTCGGCGTCGCCGGCCTCGGCACCGTCGGCGCGGGCGTCGTGTCGCTGCTGCGGCAGAACGCCGACATCATCGCCGCGCGCGCCGGGCGGCCGATCGCCGTCGTCGCCGTCTCGGCGCGCGACCGCGGGCGTGACCGCGGCGTGCCGCTGTCCGGGCTGCGGTGGTACGAGGACGCCGTCTCGCTCGCGGACGACGCGGGCGTGGACGTCGTGGTCGAGTGCATCGGCGGCACCGAGGGCACGCCGAAGGCGCTCGCGGAAGCCACGCTGTCGCGCGGCAAGCCGCTCGTCACCGCCAACAAGGCGCTGCTGGCCGTGCATGGCGCCGCGCTGTCGCGGCTTGCGGAACAGCGCGCCGCGCCGCTGCTGTTCGAGGCGGCGGTGGCCGGCGGCATCCCCGCCATCAAGGCGGTGCGCGAGGGGCTGGCGGCCAACCGCATCGGCCGCGTGATGGGCATCCTGAACGGTACCTGCAACTTCATCCTGACGATGATGCGCGAGCGGGGCCGCGAGTTCGCCGAGGCGCTGCACGAGGCGCAGAAACTCGGCTACGCCGAGGCCGACCCCTCGACCGACGTGGACGGGGTGGATGCGGCGCACAAGCTCGCCATCCTCGCCGCCATCGCCTTCGGGCGGCCGGTCGCCTTCGATGCGGTGCACATCGAGGGCATCCGCGGCGTCTCCGCGCTCGACATCAGGCTGGCCGAGGAGCTCGGCTTCCGCATCAAGCTGCTCGGCATCGCGCGGCGAAGGGATGCGGGGATCGAGACGCGCGTGCACCCCTGCATGGTGCCCATCGCGCATCCGATCGCGCGGGTCGAGGGCGTATTCAACGCCGTGGTGGCGGAAGGCGACGCTGTCGGGCGCGTGATGCTGGAAGGCCGCGGCGCGGGCGCGGGGCCGACGGCGTCCGCGGTGGTGGCGGACCTTGTTGATCTCGCGCGCGGGCGGATCACGCCGGTGTGGGGCGCTGCGTCGGCCGACCTGAAGCCCGCGCCGTCGGTGCCGATGACGGCGCATGAGGGCGGCTACTACCTGCGGCTGATGGTGCTGGACCGGCCCGGGGTGATCGCGGACGTGACGTCCATCCTGCGCGACCACGGCATCAGCCTCGAGACCATGATCCAGCGCGGGCGCGCGCCGGGCGAGGCCGTGCCGGTGGTGCTGACGACGCATGAGACGCAGGAGAGCGCGATGCGCGCCGCCCTCTCGCGCATCGCCGCGCTCGAGACGGTGGTGGAGCCGCCGGCGCTGATCCGCATCGAGACGCTGTGAAGGACCGACGCCGATGACCGACCTGACGCCGGTTGACCGCAACCTCGCCCTCGAACTCGTGCGCGTGACGGAAGCCGCCGCCATCGCCGCCGCCGCCTGGATCGGCCGGGGCGACAAGAACGCCGCCGACGGTGCGGCGGTGGACGCGATGCGCCGCGCCTTCGACACGGTGGCGATCGCGGGCACGGTGGTGATCGGCGAGGGGGAGATGGACGAGGCGCCGATGCTCTACATCGGCGAGCGCGTGGGGCTCTACGCCAAGGCAGGCGGCGGGCCGGAGGTGGACATCGCGGTGGACCCGCTGGAAGGCACCTCCATCACCGCCAAGGGCGGGCCGAACGCGATCTCCGTCATCGCGCTCGGCGAGCGCGGCTCCTTCCTGCATGCGCCGGACGTCTACATGGACAAGATCGCGGTCGGGCCCGGGCTGCCGGAGGGGATCGTGGATCTCGACGCGACGCCGGAGCAGAACCTGCGCGAAGTGGCGCGCGCCAAGGCGTGCGAGGTGAGCGACCTCGTCGTCTGCATCCTCGACCGCGACCGGCACAAGGAGCTGATCAAGGCGTGCCGCGCCGCCGGCGCGCGCATCATGCTGATCGGGGACGGCGATGTCGCGGGCGTAATCGCCTGCAGCCAGCCGCAGGCGGGGGTGGACATCTACATGGGCTGGGGCGGCGCGCCGGAAGGCGTGCTGGCGGCCGCCGCGATGCGCTGCATCGGCGGGCAGATCCAGGGGCGGCTGATCTACGAGGACGAGGCGCAGCGCGCGCGCGCCGTCGCCATGGGCCTCGCCGACCCCGACCGCAAGTTCTCGACCGTCGAGATGGCGAAGGGCGAGGTGATGTTCGCCGCGACCGGCGTGACCACGGGGCCGATGCTGCAGGGCGTCCGGCGCAACGTGCATGGCGCGGTGACGCATTCCATCGTGATGCGCAGCAAGACCGGCACGGTGCGCTACGTCGAGGCGCATCACCACTGGGACCGCAAGCCGAGCGCCTTCCGTGGCTGAGACCGTGCTTGGCGTCGAACGCTCGGTGACGGGCCGTCGCTGGGTGTGGCGCGCGGCGGATGCGCGGCTTGCGGCTGCGGTCGCGCAGCGGATCGCGGCGCCGGAGCTGATCGGGCGGCTGCTGGCCGCGCGCGGCGTGGCGCCGGAAGAGGCGCCGCAGTTCCTCGACCCGCGGCTGCGCGTGGCGCTGCCCGATCCGTCGCTGCTGCTCGAGATGGACGCGGCGGCAGACCGGCTGGCGGCGGCGGCGATGCGCGGCGAGACCGTCGCGGTGTTCGGCGACTACGACGTGGACGGCGCCTGTTCCGGCGCGCTGATGGCGGAGTTCCTCCGGGATCTCGGCTGCGATGTGCGGTCCTATGTGCCGGACCGGCTGCGCGAGGGCTACGGGCCCAATGCGTCGGCCATCGGCGCGCTGTGCGACGGGGGCGCCACGCTGATCGTCTGCGTGGATTGCGGCATCGCGGCGCATGACGCGCTGGCCGCCGCGCGCGGACGCGCCGAGGTGGTGATCCTCGACCACCACAAGTCGGAGGGGCCGGTGCCGCCGGTGCTGGCGGCGGTGAACCCGAACCGGCTCGAGGATCGCTCCGGGCTGCATGGGCTGTGCGCGGCGTCGGTCGCCTTCCTCGCCGCCGTCGCGACGGTGCGGAGCCTGCGCCGTGCCGGCTGGTTCGCCACGCGGGACGAGCCGGACCTGCTGGCGCTGCTCGATCTCGTCGCGCTCGCGACCGTCTGCGACGTGATGCCGCTGACGGGCGTGAACCGAGCCCTCGTGTCGCAGGGGCTGAAGGTGGTGGCGCGCCGCGCGCGGCCGGGAATCGCCGCATTGCTCGACCTGACGCAGCAGAAGGAGGCGCCGACGGCGCATACGCTCGGCTACGTGCTCGGGCCGCGGATCAACGCCGCCGGCCGCGTGGACCGCGCGGATCTGGGGCTGCGGCTGCTGTTGGAGCGTGATCCCGTCGAGGCGCGCGCGATGGCCGAGAAGCTGGACGAGGTGAACAGGCATCGCCAGGCGGTCGAGGCGGATGTGCTGTCCGCGGCCTTCGACATGGCGGAGCGCCAGGCGGCGGACGGGCATCCGGTGCTGCTGCTGTGCGGCGAGACATGGCATCCTGGCGTGGTGGGGATCGTCGCCGGGCGGGTGAAGGAGAGGTTCAACCGCCCGGCCTGCGTGGCCGGGGTAGAGCAGGGCGTCGCCAAGGGCTCGGGGCGGTCGGTGCCGGGGGTGGATCTCGGCGCGGCGGTGATCGCGGCGCGGCAGGCGGGGCTGCTGAAGACCGGCGGCGGGCATCCGATGGCGGCGGGGTTCTCCTTCGCGGTGGAGCAGGCCGACGCCGTGCACGCCTTCCTGAACGAGCGCCTGGCCCATGCGGCGGCGCTGCCTTCGGCGGCGGACCTGGCGGTGGAGGGAGTGCTGCCGGCGGCGGGCGCGACGGCGGAGTTCGCCGGGCAGGTGGCGGCGCTGGCGCCCTTCGGGCCGGGCAACGAGGAGCCGGTGTTCGCGCTGCCGCGCATGCGGGTGGTGAAGGCTGACCGCGTCGGCAAGGAAGGCGGCACGATCCGCGCCTTCCTGGAGGGCGAGGGCGGCGTGCGGCTGAAATCCGTGTGCTTCCGTGCGAAGGAGGGGCCGCTGGCGGAGGCGCTGCTGGCGGCGGGAGGCGCGCCGCTGCACCTCGCGGCCTGCGTGCGGGCGGAGCGGTGGAACGACAGCGTGAGCGCGGCGGCGCATCTGCTGGACGCGGCGCATGCTTGACCGGGCGGAGAGGGGCTTGTAGTGCGGCGCGGCGCCTGTCCCGTTCGTCTAGAGGCCTAGGACACCAGCCTTTCACGTTGGCAGCACGGGTTCGAATCCCGTACGGGACGCCACCGTTGTTCGCTGTGAGTCGTCTCCCTGCCGGTGGGCCGGGCCGTGAGGCGCAGCTTTGGCGCGGGTTTCGCGGGCGGGCTGGCGGATGCGGGGGCGGAACGAGGGGCGGTGG
>Ga0272446_1001813_pt1 | contig 30339 bp, 23 predicted proteins | sample YNPCB0061_FD_194587 | JGI IMG/M metagenome (GOLD analysis project Ga0272446, IMG submission 194587) | Hot spring microbial mat communities from Yellowstone National Park, WY, United States - YNP-CB-006-1 | ecosystem: Environmental > Aquatic > Thermal springs > Hot (42-90C) > Sediment | place...
ACGCAACACGTATATAATGGCTGGTGGCAGGTTACGCATGACTCCTCCCTTCCTGGTCGTTGGGTTTGAGTCAAGCGTACCCTGCTTTCTTCTGATTGTCTACCAAATGGACAAAGTCGAGCTTATTCACCTCTCGGCACAAAACAGACTTGCTCCGGCGCCAGGGCGGGGTGGTTGTAGCCGAAGTGATCGGTGATCTGCCAGGTCAATGTCTCCTTGTCGAAGATCGGCTGGACAGCACGGCAGGCGGCGGCAGCGTCCTGGCGAGAGGTGTAGTTTTCCAGCCACTGTGCGGCCGCGTTGGCGAAGGCGCTGTTGGGTTGCCCCTGCTGAAGCGCGGTCAGGTCTGCAGCGGCTGCGTCGCGGTCGCCCGCCAGCGCCTCCGCCTGGATCAGGCGATAGGTTGCCAGCCCTTGCAGCAGTTTCAACTCTTCGGGCGCGGGCACGCCGTAGATCGAGCACGCCTTCAACGCCGGGTCAAGGGCGCTGCGGTAGAGTTCGATAGCGCGTGCATAGCCGATCAAGTCGGCGGCGTGCAGCGCTGCGTCCGCCTCGATCAGGCGCAAGCCCACACACGCACTGTTGGCGTTCTCCGGGTCATATGTCCAGCTCAGCCGGCGGAAGGGGCGACCATCGACGCTCTGCCATGCCTCGGTGTGCTCGATCTCCAGCCCGCCGTCGGCGGCGCCGCTGACGCCACCGGTCAGCAGCAATTGCTTGCCCTGACCAGGGGCGCCTTCCGGCAGGTCGGTGAAGGTGGCGGCGCCCTCGGCAATAATAGCGCCTGGCTCGATGATCGAAATGTAGTCGCGCTTGTCGGCGTCCCAGGTCACGATCTGCACCTCTTTGACGCAGAAGGTCGAACAGCCCTCCACCGTCCACGCCAGGTCGATGCGCCCGTCGCCATTTACATCGTCGGCGGCTAACAAGGTGGGCTGTCCGTAGACTTCCGGCGCGTCCACCAGTTCGTAGCCGCCGTTGCCGTCGCCGTGATAGATCAGCACGGCGCCTTGTGCGCCGCCCGGCCCAAAGCCGAGATCGCTCACGATGGTGGGCAAGAAGATCGCGTCCTCGACGCCGTCGGCGTTGAAATCGGCCAGCAACATACCGCCCCGATCGTCAGCCATGCCGTCGCAGAGCCGCAGCCAGGTCTCGACTACCAGCGGGTCGGCCTCGGCTACGGCGACGATGGCGGGCAGCGAGGTGGCGTAACCATCGAGCGTGGTGGGGCAGTCGGGCAGTTCACCCGCTGTTGCAGGCGCGGCGGGGAGGAGTTCGTTGATATCGACCGTCGCCGTCAGTGTCAGCAGCGGCGTGATCGGCGCGGTCGCCGTGACCTCTGGCGCCGCGTTCGTCGCGGCGGTGGTTGGCGTCGCTGTCGGCTCGATGTCGAGCACGGGGCAGAGGTCGGCGGCGGTGAAGGTCGGGTTGGCGTAACCGTAATCCGAGAGCGCATCGACGGCGGCGGGCACAGCTTCCGCATAGGCGGTGACCGCTGCACACGCGGCGGCGATGTCGCCGTCCGCCTGATAAGCTGCCAGCCAGGTTTCCGCTACGCCAACAAAGGGCGAGTCGGGGTAGGCGGACTGTAACTGCGCCACGCTTTCCGCGGCCAGGGCAGCGTCGCCTGTGTAGGCGTAGATGAGCGCCAACCGGAAGAGGCTGAAACTGCGCAGTTCCTCCAGTTCGGTGGCGCGGGCGCCGCACTTGACCAGGTTGCGGTTGGTGACGGCCTCGGTGTACATCTCGCGCGCCTGCACCAGCCCGATCTCCTGATAGCGCGCCAACGCCTCGCCAGCATCCAGCACCTTGAAGTAGAGGCAGTTGCTGCGTTCATACACCTTGTCGAGCAATGTGTAGGGCGCACCCTCGACGCTGCCCCACACTTCCGTGCGGGCGCGCTGCGGGCCGGCGCCGACGCTGCCATATTCGCCGCCGGTGAGGACGATCTCGCTGCCCTGGGCGGTGTCGCGCGCATCCGCCAGTTTGACCTCGCCGTAGGCCATCACGATGGTGCTATCCGTCCAATCGACCCAGGCCATGCCGTCCCAACTGCGCACGATGACGGTGTCGAAACAGGTGCTGGCGCCGCAGGTGGTGTCGACCCAGACCAGGTCTGGCTGGCCATCAAGGTTGATGTCGTCGGCGGCCAGCATGGCGACCTGACCGGCAGGCCGCGCCTGATAACTCAACGTAAAGGCGTCGCCTTCACTCATGAAGATCAGAAGTTCGGTCTCCGGCCTCGCGGCGTCGGAGTGCGGATTCTGCAGGACGATGACCCAGTCGTCGGCGCCGTCGCCGTTCCAGTCGCCGCTGCGCACATTCGCCTCGCTCAACGCCTCGCAGCTGCGCAGCAGGTCGAGGATGTCTTCCATCGCTTCACCAGCGCCGGCAAGCTTTGTCAGTTGCGCCGGATAGGCGGCAAATGGGCCAGGGCAGGCAGGCGTCGCGGCTGCAGCGGCCTCATCGGTCGGCGCTTCGGCTGCCTCATCGGTCGGCGCCTCAGTTGGCGCGGCAGTGGTCGCCGCCTCTGTCGCCGCCTCTGTGGCCGTTGCGCTGGCTGTGGGCGCAGGCGTCGTGGCTGTGCTGTCGGCGGTCGGCTGCCCTGGAATGGTCAACACGTCGCCACGGAAGAGAACCAGGCCGGGACGCACCGCCTGCGGATTGGCCGCGCGCAGCGCCTCCGCGTCGACGCCAAATTTGGCGGAAATGCTGTTCCACGACTCGCCTGGTTGCACCGTGTATTGTTGGGGGGTGGTGGGCGCCGGCGTGGGTGCAGTGGCGGGCGGGGCGACGGTCGGCGTGCGGGCAGGCGTGGTTGGCGCGGTCGCAGTGGCGGCGGGCGCTGCGCCAGGAATGACCAGCTCCTCACCCACGATCAGCCAACCACTGGCGCGCACCGAGCCTGGGTTGGCTGCCTGCAACTCGCGGATGCTCAGCCCGGTCTTGCGCGCCACACTTGTCCACGAGTCGCCAGGCTGGACGACGTAGATGGCCGGGGAGGTGGCGACGGGCGTGGCGGTCTGTGCAAAAGCTGGGGGCGTCGCCAGGAATGCAGCGCCTAACCAGAGCGCAAGCAGCAGTGCGGCGGCAGCTCCACCTCGCTGTGCGCCACAGCCCAACGTGCGGGCGATTCGGGTGTGCATACGGGTCATAGTCGATTCTCCTCGTTGTTCATCTACTTCCCAGTGTGTGCATCCCAAGTCCGCTGGCCCGGCGAGACCTGGCGTACGCGTGGCGCGGAGATCCACTCCGCGCCACGCTTGCTATTGATAGCTGATGTCTTCGATTTGTTGGACGACCTGCACCCAGCTCTGGCCAGGGCGCAGTGGCACCGGCGCTTCACCGGGGCCGAGCCAGCGCGGGGGCGCTTCCTGGCTGGCGCGCCACGTGCCTTCGTAGACCTTGCCATCGCGGAAGACGCGCAGGTCGCCGAATTCGTGGAGCTTGATGTTGATGCCTTTGGTGCCGAGGGTGTCCTCGATGATGTCGGTGACTTCGTGCACTGCCGCCGCCACGATCACGTTCGATGCAACGATGGGTCCGCCAATCGCCGGGTCGAACTCCTGGACGCCGCCCTGAAAGCGCACATAACCGCCCAACGCCGGGTCGTAGCGCCACTGTACGCTGTTGCCGCCCGGATAGGGGATGTCGATCACGGTGGCGTCGCCGGCAAAATTGGCAGGTGTTTCCGTGCTGAAAGGGAAGCCCGGCTTGCTCCACTGGATATCGATGCCCTGGTCTGCCAGCCACTGGCGCACGCCGTCGGTGCGCGCTTGCAAGCGCGTGCGGTAATCGCTGCCCAGATTGGTGAAGTAGCGGTTGTTGGACGGATCGTCGATGTCGGCGTCCAGGTACGGGAAACCAACTTCGTTCTTGAGCAGATAGCGGATGGCGTCGCTGCCACCCGAACAGGCGAGCACGCCGCCGTACATCTGCACCATCCAGATGTTAGGATAGCGCGCCGAACGCACCGGGCCGATGCGATCCGCCTCCTGGCTCTGGTACATCGCCGTGATGCGCGTGAGCGAGAAGCCGTCCACGATGTATTCGTAGACAAGATCGGCTTTGCTGAGGCCCCAATGCGCGGCGCGGCCGGCAGCATCATTGTTGACGCAGACAAAGATCGGTGGGCGGGTGAGCACGGCCGGGTCTGCAACGGGCAGGCCGGTGAAGGGGGAGATGTTGGCAGGCGGCGGCGTCGGCGTGGGCGGCTCCGGCGTCGGCGTGGGCATCTGAAGCGCCACCGGTGCGGGGGTGGCCGTCGGCGCAGCGACGGCCGGCAGCGGCGTTTTGGTGGGCGTCGGCGTGGGCGCAGGCTGCCCGGCGCCACACGCGCTGCTCAGCAGGCTGACGAGAATCAAGACCAATAACAGGCGGCGCTGGTGAAGTAAGGTGCGTGGCGACATAAGATTTTCTTGGTTATGGCTGATGAAAAAGTGGATGTGATCCTTGTTCAACATACGTCTGGAAGGCTTGCTGTAGCTGGCGCGTGCGTGCGCCTGGACGACCGACGCCAATGAGCTGTGCGTCGACGCGCACAATCGGCATAACTTCTTTGGTCGTGCTGGTGATGAAGGCTTCGTCGGCTTCCGCCAGCTCACTGCGCAAGATCGGGCGTTCGACGATCTCGAACAGGTCGCCGGCCACCTCCAACACTGCCGCGCGCGTGATGCCTGGGAGGACATCGCGCACTGGCGTGATCAACTGGTCGCCCTTGAAGATGAAGAAATTGCTCGTGGTGCATTCGGTGATGACGCCAGCAGCATCGCAATAGAGCGCCTCGATGGCGTCCGCTGCACGCGCGCGCCGCTGCCCCATGATCGCCGGGATGTAGTTCAGGCTCTTGACCGTGGGCATGAAGCGCGCTGCGTCGACGGTGATCAGCGCCGCACCAGCGGCGTACAGGTGCGCCGGGTAGGGCTTGACCGGCGCCAGCAGCACCAGCAATGTCGGGCGGTCTTCGGGCATCAGAAAGCTGCTCGACGCGCCACCGGTCAGGATGACGCGGATCGTCACGTCGCGGGCGGCGTTGCGCGCTAATGTTTCGTGGATGATAGTCTCGATGGCTGCCAGAGGTTCGGGCAGCGTCAACTCGATCTGCGCGGCGGAGTAAGCCAGCCGTTCGAGATGGGCGCGCAGACCGAAGGGGTGGTCGCCGTAGGTGCGTAGCACCTCGAAGACGCCGTAGCCGCGCACCAGCCCCAGATCGTTGAGCGCGATGGCAGCCTGGCTGGCGGGCGTGAAGCGCCCGTTGACGTAGTAAAGATAGTCGGTCATGGCCGGATGTCCCAATTGCCGATGCAGACCCACTTGTAGGTGGTCAGTTCCTCCAGCCCCATTGGCCCCCGCGCGTGGAGCTTCTGTGTGCTCACCGCCACCTCGGCGCCCAGGCCAAATTGCCCGCCGTCGTTGAAGCGCGTGCTGGCGTTGACGAAAACCGCCGATGAGTTGATCGCCGCCACGAAGCGATTGGCGTTCGCCCAGTCGTTGGTCAGGATGCCATCGGAGTGCTCGGAGCCGTGCGCATAGATGTGCTCGATCGCCTCCTCGACATCCGCCACCACCTTGACGCCCAGGATGAGCGCCATCCACTCCTGATCGAAGTCATCCGGGCCGGCTTCCACCACGACGGCGCCGTGCGGGTTCGCCTGGAGGAGATCGAGCGCCGCCCCCGTGGCGCGCAGCTCGACTTTGCATTGTCCCATGCGCGCCGCTAATTTCGGCAAAAACTCGGCGGCTACGGCGCGATGCACCAGCACGGTGTCGCAGGAGTTGCAGACGCTGGGGCGTTGCACGCGCGCGTTCTCGATGATGTCGAGCGACCGCGCCTGATCGGCGCTGGCGTCGACAAAGAGATGACAGACGCCGATGCCGCCGGTGATGACTGGAATGGTCGCCTGCTCGCGGCAGAGCTTGTGCAGCGCAGCACCCCCGCGCGGGATGATCATATCGACATACCGGTCGAGGCGCAACAATTGCGTCACCAGCGCCCGGTCGGGGCTGTCGATGTACTGGATTGCCGTTCGCGGGAAGCCAGCTTCCGCCAGCGCCTCCTGGATGACCGTCGCCAGCGCGCGGTTGCTGCGCAGGGTTTCGCTGCCGCCGCGCAGGATCACAGCGTTGCCTGTCTTGAGGCAGAGCGCCGCAATGTCAATGGTGACATTGGGGCGCGCTTCATAGATGACGCCGAGCACACCGATCGGGATGCGGCGCCGGCTGAGGCGCATTCCGTTGGGCAGCAGGCGCCCCTCGATCTCGGCGCCTACCGGATCGGGCAGCGCTGCGACCTTGCGCGTATCTTCCGCCAGGGCGCGCACGCGCGCCTCGGTGAGCAGCAGCCGGTCGAGTAGCGCCGGCGTCAGCCCCTTTGCTTGCCCGTCGGCCATGTCCTGAGCATTGGCCGCCAGGACGTCGGCCATGTGCGTTTCCAGCCGATCGGCGATGCTGCGCAACGCGGCATTCTTGGCTTGCGTTGTCAGCGTCGCCAGTTGCCGGCTTGCCGCCCGCGCGGCTTGTCCCATTGTTTCGATGTCCACCGTATGTTCGGCGGCCATGCTCTACTCCTCTCCAGCATCTTCTTGATCTGATTGCGCAGTCGGCGCGCCACCTGCCTGTAACCTGCACTACTTTACCACAAAGTATCGCCAGCGCCACAAGGCATGGCTGCGCGCCTGACCATTGCCGACCTTAAAAATTACATGCCAATTTCCAGATTATCTTGCAACCTTAACTCAAATGACGTATAATGACAGCATAATGAAAGCGTTGTAAGTGATTTGTCGTGTTAGACTGGCAGTCAGAAATCAGGACTTTGGCGGAGGAGCCGTATGAATCGCAAGCTGCTGACAGCGCTCATGACAATCACACAAGTACTGCTGGTGATCTTGCTGGCGGCGCCCGCCCAGGCGGCGGATAGCGGGGTGATTTCTGGCGCGGTTTATCACGACGCCAATGCCAATGCCCAGCCAGAGCCAGGCGAGGCGAACATCGCCAGCGCCACGGTCTATGTACAGCGTGTGGGCGATGCCGCCCCGCTAATGGTCATGACCGATGCCGAAGGTTACTTTGTTGTGGCGAACCTGCCCTACGGCGCCTATCAGGTGTGGGCTGAGGACGCTTCCCATCGCCTGTCGCCGGTGCAGGTAGTCGAACTTGACGAAGTGACAGGCGCCAGCAGCGTTGAGATGCCGATCGTCTACGACCTGTCCGACGACATCGAATTGACGGAAATCAAGAGTCTTTACCTGCCGATGGTGAATCGCTGATTGACATTGCGATTTGCTGAGTGACTGCAGCAAGTCGCCGACTACACTGACTGGTAACCTGTCTCCTCCTGCAAAAACGCCACCTGTAAAGGTGGCGTTTTTGCATTCACGGCGCTTGTGGTCAATTGCGGCGGAAGCGCGCTTTCAAGTTCTCCCAGCGCCGCGGCTTTAGCTCTTCCTCGCTGACGACCACCGTGGCATCGTTTGTGTCGAAGAGAATGTTCAAGCGGTCATCGACATACTTAGCGCCGGCGATTTCCAGCTTTGCCAGGCCGGTGGGCAACGCCACATTGCGCTTCCAGTTGCCAATGCGGATCACCAGCTCGTCGTAGACGCTGCGGTGCAACTGCACTTCGTTGCGTTCGACCAAAGGCAGCGACAGGCTCAATACGTATTGCGACCCTTGCTTGAAGACCTCTTGGGGCTTGCCGGTGTAGAAGCGCCGGGTAGGGTCGCCGGCGCCGCCGCGTACTTTTTCCGGGCCGAAAATGGCGTTTGCCATGGCGGCCAACATGGGGATGCCCATCACCTCCTGCTCGAAGAGGGGCACCTCGAAAATCGGCAGGGGCTGGAAGCACTCGTGGACCAGCTCCAGGTTCTGCGCCTGGGCATTCTTCCAAATGTCGAAATAGTTGTCCGCCAGCGAGCGTGGAAAGACGCGATTGCAGATCACGGCGTCAACGCTGTAGCCGTAGAGATTCAGGTAAGTGTAGGCGCGCTGCGCTTCCTTGACCACCATCTTTTCCGGGTTGAGCACTACGCGCATGCTGCTTTGCGTGCCGTCGCTGAGCAACCGACTCATTCGCTCCAGAAAGCCGACCAATTCCTGGATGCTGTCGAAAATGTCGTCGCCGGGCAGCGGCATATCGGTCATCCGCTTCACCATCGGGCGCGCCAGTTGCACGGTCTTGCGGTGGAAGGGAAAGATCTTCTCAATATACCAGCGTGCAATGTCTGGGAAGCTCAACAACTGGAGTGTAGAGCCGGTCGGCGCAGCATCGATGATGATCACATCGAAGCGTCCACTTTCCGCCAGTGCGGTGATCTGCATCAAGCTGGACAGCTCTTCCATGCCGGGGAGTACGGCTGTCTCTTCGGCCACCAGGCTGTCCATGCCTTGCCACATGAAGAGGGCGTTGAGATAGCTCTGCACAGTGCCCCAGTACTGATCCATCTGGCTCAACAGATCGATCTCCTGCCCCCAGAGATTGGGCGCCAGCTCGACCAGATGGCTCCCAATGCGCCGATCGAAGCTGTCGCCCAGACTGTGCGCCGGGTCGGTGGAAAGTACGGCGGTGCGATAACCCAACTCGGCGCAACGCACCGCGCTGGCAGCGCTGATGCTTGTTTTCCCAACGCCTCCCTTGCCAGTGTAAAGCAAAACTCGCATAGTTCTTCCTTCGTGCGCTGGTCTAGCCAGCCAAATTTTACCGGTCATCCCTGCACCGGTCACATTCACTACGCTGGCAGTATAGCACACGTCTTCCGGCTGTGTCGGTACGGAACACCCGGTTTATAATGTCACAATGCGTGTGCTTATGGTCAGCAAGGCGTTCGTCGTTGGCGCCTATCAACGCAAAGCAGAGGAAATTGCCCGTCTGGGCGTTGAGTTGGTGGTGTTGACGCCGCCATCCTGGCGTGACCGGCGCGGGGAGCAGGTGTTGCAACAGCATCACCTCCAGGGATGCACGTTGCGCGCCATTCCGATCCGCTTCAATGGCAATTTCCATTTGCATTATTACCCCACATTGAGACAAGAGTTGCGATCTATTGCCCCTGATGTGCTGCACTTCGATGAAGAGCCTTACAATCTGGCGACATGGCTGGCGTTGCGGTTGGCGCATCAGGCCAGCGTGCCCGCCACCTTCTTCACCTGGCAGAATCTTCACCGTCGTTACCCGTTGCCGTTTTCCGCCTTCGAGCGCGCCAATTATCGCCGCGTGCGCGTTGCCATTGCTGGCAACCAGGATGCTGCGAGGGTGTTGCGCCGTAAGGGCTTCACCGGTGAGATTGCCGTGATCCCGCAGTTCGGCGTTGATCCCGTGATCTTCTCGCCAGACGCCGCCCCAATGCCAGCAGCCAACCGGCGCCCACTGCGGATTGGCTACGCCGGCGGGCTCTTGCCGGAGAAGGGCGTGGCTGATCTGCTACATGCCTGTGCGGCGCTGCGCGGCGATTGGCGCCTGGCGCTGGCGGGCGAAGGCAGCGAACTCGTCACGTTACGGCAACTGGCTGCCACGCTGGGTATCCAGGAGCGCGTCCATTTTGTTGGGAGGATCGACAGCAGCGCCATGCCGGCCTTCTACCGCACCCTGGACGTCTTTGTCCTGCCCAGCCGCACAACGCCGGGCTGGAAAGAGCAGTTCGGCCGCGTGCTGATCGAGGCGATGGCGTGCGGCGTCGCCGTGATCGGCAGCGACAGCGGCGAGATTCCCCACGTTATCGGCGCCGCTGGACTGATCTTCCCTGAGGGCGACCGCGCAGCGTTGACCGCGCACTTGCAGCGGCTCTACGACGAGCCTGGCGCACGGGCGGACCTGGCGACGGCGGGGCGCCGCCGCGTGCTCGCACACTACACCATGGCGCAGATTGCCGCCCAGACTGTTGCGGTCTATTGCCAGCTTGCGGAGGGCGCGTGAGAGTCGCCATCGATGCGCATCTGCTCAGCGATCAGCAGGGCTACCGCGGCGCCGGCGTCAGCAACTACAGCGCCGAGTTGCTGCGGGCGCTTGGTGCGCTGGTAGGCGAGGAGCAGGCGGCGCCCGGCGTTGAAGCGCCGGAGTTGACCGCTTACATCCATGCTGCACGCTTCATGGCGCCGGGCATCCAGCTTGTGCGCTCGCGCCTGCCGCTGGAAAACCCGCTGGCGCGCATCGCCTGGGAGCAGAGCCTTTTCCCCCTGGAGTTGCGTCGGCGGCGCGCAACGCTGGTGCACGGGCTGGTGAATGTGCTGCCGTTGACGGCGCCGTGCCCGGGCGTGGTCACGGTGCACGATCTGGCCTTCGTGCGCACCCCGGCGACGATGCGTCCCCTCAAACGCTTCTACCTGACGGCGCTCTGTCGCGCCAGCGTGCAGCGCGCTGCGCATGTGATCGCTGTCAGCAACCAGACAGCGGCGGACTTGCAGCACTTTTGGGGAACGCCGCCCGACCGCATCAGCGTTGTGCACAATGGTGTAGCGTCGCGCTTTACCCCACGTTGCGCCGAGGAGCAGGCGGCCTTTCGCCAGCGGTGCGGGCTGCCAGCGCGCTATCTGTTTTACCTGGGCACGTTGGAGCCACGCAAAAACCTGGAGCAACTGGTGCGCGCCTTTGCACGGTGGCGCACTGCCACAGCGACGCACGATGTCAAGTTGGTGCTGGCTGGCGCCAAAGGCTGGCACTACGCCGCGATATTTCGCACGGTGGAGGCGTTAGGGCTGGCGGAGCAAGTGATCTTCCCGGGTTTCATTCCAGAGGACGCGCTGCCCGACTGGTACGCAGCGGCAACGGCATTTGTCTATCCAAGCCTCCTCGAAGGATTTGGTCTGCCGGTGTTAGAGGCGATGGCGTGTGGGGCGCCGGTGGTGTGCAGCCGGGCGCCTGGCCTGAGTGAGGTGGCTGGCGACGCCGCCCTGACCTTTCCACCGCGGGATGAGGCCGCTTTGACGGCAGCGTTGGAGATGGTTGTGAATCAGCCGGTGGTGCGCCAGGAACTGGCGGCGCGTGGACGGGTGCAGGCGGCGCGCTTCACATGGCGGCGCAGCGCCGAGGCCACATTGGCGATCTATCGGCGTGTTGGCGGATGAACCAGGCGCGCCAACTTGTGAGCTGGCGCAATCGCTGGCACAATAAACGGCGTATGTCTAGCGTGGACAACCTGAAACTGACTGACACCGCGACGCAAGAGCGACCGGCGCCTGCCGCTCGCCAGGAGAGCTGGCTGGCAAGCATAGCACGCCGCGTCCCGGCGCGTTTATGGACGCCACTCCTGGTGGCGTCGGATGCGCTGTTGATCCTTGCGGCGTTTGTCACGGCCTATGTGTTGCGCTATCAGTTGCAGCTTTTCATCTCCGTCGATCCTGCGTTCCAATTGCCATTGGTGAGCTACCTGCCGCTGGTGCTGCTGATGGCGGTTTTCATGCTTGTTTCGTTTCGCTTTTCGCACGTCTATCCTTACCAGCCCGGGCGCAGTTGGGTTGAGGAGACGTGGCGCATCGCCACCGCGTCCACGGCAGGCGTGATTCTCCTGATCGTCGTCAACCTCGTCTTCCGTCCGATGCTCTACAGCCGTCTGGTCTTTTTGTACACGGCCATTCTCGTGACGATCTATCTTGGCGTCAGCCGGCTGGTGATCATGGCGGTGCGCAGCCATCTGCGCCAGTACGACATTGGCGTGCGCCGCGTGTTGCTGATCGGTGCGGGGGATGTGGGGCGAATGGTGATGCGCACGCTGGCGGCGCGCCCCGACTACGGGCTCAAGCTGGTCGGCTTTCTCGACGACAACCCGGCCAAGAGCAGCACCGATGTGGGACGCTTCAAGGCGTTGGGCGCCGTGGACCGCGCGCCCGAAGTGATGGCGACTCATGGCATCCAGCGCGTGATTATCTGCCTGCCCTGGCAGACGCATCGCACGATCCAGCGGTTGCTGCGCGAGTGTGAACAGGCAGGGGTGGAGGCGTTTGTCGTGCCGGACCTCTTCCAATTGACCAAGAATCAAATGAAGGTGGAGGAACTCAACGGCATCCCCCTGATCTCAACTTGCTCCATCTCAATTCAGGGATGGAACTTGATCTTGAAGCGCACCTTTGACCTCGTCGTGGGGACGACGATGGCGCTGCTGGCGCTGCCCTTCATGGTGGTGATTGCGCTGGCGATTCGCCTTGACACGCCCGGGCCGATCTTGTTTCGGCAGGTGCGCGTGGGCAAACACGGCAAGGAGTTCGCCTGCTTCAAGTTTCGCTCCATGGTGAACAACGCCGACGAGTTGCGCAGCCAGGTGGCGGATTTGAACGAATCGACCGGCCCGCTCTTCAAGATTCGCAATGACCCGCGCTTGACGCGGGTGGGGCGCTTTATTCGTCGCTACAGCCTGGACGAACTGCCACAGTTATTCAACGTGCTCCGGGGCGAGATGAGCCTGATCGGCCCGCGCCCGAACCTGCCCGAAGAGGTGGCGCAATATCAAGAATGGATGAAAAAGCGTCTCTCTGTCAGCCCTGGCCTGACCGGGCTGTGGCAAGTGAGCGGGCGCAGCGATCTGACCTTCGACGAAATGGTGTTGCTCGACATCTACTACGTCGAAAACTGGGGGCTTGGCCTCGATGTAAGCATCTTATTGCGCTCGGTGCCAGCGGTGCTGCGCGCCACCGGCGCCTATTGAAACGACGCCCACCATGCAACGCATTTTGATTCTGATGAGCGACACCGGCGGCGGCCATCGTGCCAGCGCGCAGGCGCTCAAGGCTGGCTTCGACGAGTTGTATCCCGGCCGCTTCACCATCGACATCATCGACTTCATCACCGACTACCTGCCCTGGCCCTTCAACCTGATGCCCAAGGCGTATCCCTTTCTCTCGAATGACGCGCCCTGGCTGTGGAAGCTGCTCTACGGCGGACAGACGCACGGGCTGAGCAACGGGCTGGCGCAGGTCAGCCGGTTCCTGGTGGGCGCAGTGGACAGAGCGATTGCCGATCACCGTCCCGACCTGATCATCTCGGTGCATCCGCTGATGCAGCTTGTCAGCATGTTGGCGCTGGCACGACGCCCCCAACGCATCCCCTTTGTCACAGTGGTGACCGATCTCACGACGGCGCATCCGCTATGGTTTCATCCGCAAGTCGACGCCGTTTATGTCGCCAGCGAAAACACGCAGGCGCTGGCGCTCAAAGCGGGTGTGCCGCCTGCGCGCGTCCACCTGCTCGGCCTGCCGATCCGCCCGGCTTTTGCGCGCCCCCCAAGACCCAAAGCCGACTTACGCGCCGAGTTGGGGATGGCGCCAGGGCTGCCCGCCGTGCTGCTGATTGGGGGCGGCGAGGGCATCGGCCCCGTGGAGGAGATCGCCGCCGCGTGCGATGCCAGCCTCAGCCAGGGCGGCAAGCCCAGTGGGCAGATCGTCGTGGTGTGCGGGCGCAACAAGACGCTGCAGGAGCGCCTGGCAGCGCGCGCCTGGTTGACGCCAGTGCGCATCAACGGCTTTGTCGACAACATGCCCGATTGGATGACGGCCTGCGATTGCATTGTGACGAAGGCTGGTCCTGGCACCATCGCCGAGGCGTTGATCTGTGGGCTGCCGATCGTGCTGAGTGGCTTTATCCCCGGTCAGGAAGAGGGCAATGTGCCCTATGTGGTGGAGAATGGCGTCGGGGTCTACAACGAGACGCCGGCGGAGATCGCGGCTGTCGTTGCGCGTTGGTTTGGGCCGGAACGCGACCATCTTCGCACCATGTCGGCGCGGGCGCGGGCGATGGGACATCCGCACGCAACGTTCGACATTGTGAAGTCGATCGTGGGGCAGCTCGCCGCGTAGGGTGTTACTTGCGCAGATACGCCCAATACGCGTCGCCAACCGGGGTCGAGCGGCCGTAGTTGTCGAAGAGGTTGCCAGTCGGGTAGCGGCTATCGCGCGCGGAGTACCAGTTCCAGCGTTGCACCAGCCGGTAATCATCTTCGGCAAAGCCTGTCGTCGGGTCGCGCAGGCCCTGGAACAGGTCGAAGCTGCCTTTCAGGAAGGCGATGACGCGGGCTGTGTCGAAGCCATATTCAGCCGGCATCAGGATGCCATATTCGGTGATCCAGAGCGGCTTGTGTTGTTGACCATGCGCCGCCAGCCATGCCCGCATCGCCCGAATCTGCGCCTCGACCAGCGTCAGATCGTCGTGATCATCGACCTCCCAAAGTTCGCCGCGATGATCGATATAGAAGCCGGGCGGGATGTTGACGCCCCAGCCGCTGCGTTCCTCGCGCAGGACGAAGGCGTGCATGTTCCACACATCCACAGGCATGGGCGTCCCATAGAGTGACTGGTAGAAGTCCCAAACGCGATCCAGATAAGCCAGCCGCAGCGGCGTGACCTGGCTGACGCCGCCGATGGCGACTTGTGCGGTTGGGTCGGCGGATTTGATGGCGGTGTAGGCGCGGTGATAGGCGACGGCGTAGACTTCGGGCGTGGTGTTGTCTTGCCAGCGCACGTCTGGTTCGTTGCCGATCAGCCAGGTCAGGCCGCGGTAGGTGCGCGCCAGCTCGTGCAGCGTCTGGGTGCTGGGATAGAGCCGGCCATTGTTCATGCGCACCATGGGCGTGAATTCCATGCCCATGAAAGCAGGCGGCAGCTCCATCACTGCGCGTTGAGAAAGCCCCCACCAGGACGACTCCAGCCGGTAGTTTGTACTCCAGGATAGATACCAGCCCGGGCGATCTGGCTGCCAATCGAAGTAGGTGGGGTCGCCATCCGGCAAGCCAACGCCGGCGCGCCAGCGCAAGGTGTAGGGCGCTGGCAGTGGGGCTGGCGGAATGGCGCCAGCCGGACGATGGGTGAGCGTGCCAGGAGTGAAATGCGGCGGCGACGGGTCATTGGCTGGGATGAGTGTGTCGTCGAGTGGATTGATGGCTGGCGTCCACTCCGGCGGCCTGCCGGCTACACTCAGGAGGGCGAGCAGCAACAGGAGGACGCCACCCCCAGTGAACCAGACAAAGCGCCGCACATGCTGGGGTTGTTGCTCAAACATGGCTGGCGAAAGGGTCATTCATGGCGTGCAACTGGGAAACCCGATGATGAGCGGTCAAGCGGACTCGCCGATCAACTGTTTCAAGCGGTCGAGGTTCTCTTCGAGGCGGTTGAGCGATGCTTGCAGCGAAAGCGCAGCGGCGCCATCCTGCGCGTTGTCGGGCGCGTCGCCGTTGCGATCGGTTGCCGGGCGGGTCAACATTTTCCGCAGGAAGTGCTCGCCCCCTGGCTGTTTCTGCAGGGCGTCGAGTTCACGCTGCACCAGCTCCGTGTGCAGCTCGATGCCGTGACGCGCCATGACCTGTTGGTAGTAGTCGAAGTTTTTCATCAAGCCGCTGGTGACGGTGGTGAAGCCGTGCTCCGCCAGCAGCAAGCGCGAGCTGAAATACATTGGATTGTGCGAGAACATGCGCTCGTCATCCCACTCCGGTTGGATCAAAATGATGTCCACGTCCGGGTATTTCACCTTCAGGTTTTTGATGTGGTACCGCAAGGTGGAGTGCAACAGGGTGCGCACGGTCTGGTTCACGATAGCCTGGATGCCGTGATTGCGCATGTAGTGCTGATCGGGGAAGGCGCGCGCGGCGTTGAGCGGCACCATCGAGTTGATGCAGATGACGAGCTTGGCGCCGGCTTCGATGGCAAGATCGAGGCTGGCGGTGCCGTGCAGCCCACCGTCGACATAGTCCTTGTCAAAGATGCGCACCGGGCGGTAGAGCACCGGCACCGCGCTGCTGGCGGCGACCGCACGGCTGATCGGCACGATTCCCTTGCCGCCCTGCCCGAAGACGGCGCGGTTGCCGCTATCCAGCTCCGTAGCGACGATAAAGAGTTGTTTATCGAGAAAGTCGAAACGATTGCTGCGCCCTGGCATTTCCAGGACGCGGCGCACGTAGCGTTCCAGCGAGTTGCTATCGTACAGCCCGGCTGGCAGCAAGTCCGCCAATTCCCAGAGGATATCGGAGATGGCGATGTTCAGCGGATGCGAGATCGACGCGACGCCCAGTTGCCAGAGTGCACGCGGCAGGTTGAGGAGGCCGCGCAGATATTCTGGGATGTCGGCGTGGAAGATGTCGCCAACGCCAAAACCGCCGATCTCAGGATGACGATTGTCGATGGTTTGGATGATCTCTTCAGGGGTGAGACCATTGGCAATCAGGGCGCAGATCAAGGCGCCGGCGCTGGTGCCGACGTAAATGTCGAAATCATTGACGGTCTGGTCGTGCAGGATGTCATTGATGGCGCGCAGTGCACCTACTTCATACACGGCGCCGGTGATGCCTCCACCGGCCAGGACAAGCGCGACTTTGCTGCGTTTTGGCATGAGGTGCTCACAACGGTTCAGTTACATCCGGTTTTGCCGGCGTCTTTTCAGGCGATTCGTCCGCCTGCTGCGATTCAAGTATCGCACTGATCTTGGCGTTCAGTTCGTCGAGTTGGGTTTGCAACTTGCGCAGGTCACGCGCCGTGGGCAGGTTGAGCGTCGCCAGCATGTCCTGGAACAGCTCATCGATCCGCTGCAGGGGTGACGGTTCGGGCGGCGTCTGCGCGTCTTTGGCGTCGATATGCAGCGGGGCAATCAAGGCGCGCCGCACCTGCTCCCAGGTGTCGCCGCCGGTGCGAATCAGGTTGGTCAGCAGCGAGCGCGACAGCAAGCCAGACCCCTTCTTCTCCTGCTCAAAAATGATCTGCGACAGGGTCAGGGTCGTCAGGTCCTCGCCCGTCTCGTGATCGATCACGAGCACATCTTGATTGGCCTGGATCAAGGCCGCGATGTGCTCTAGCGTCACATAGCGCTTCGCTTCGGTATCGTAGAGCTTGCGGTTGGGATATCGCTTGATCACTGGCATGGCGTCTTCACCGGGAAGCAAACTGAACCACCAATTTTGAATCTCTTTCGATCATAGCACAGCCGGACGCGCCGCGTCAAAACGCAACAGAAATTCACTACGGTTCTGCATAGCTTGCAAGACTTAGACGCAAAAACTGTACAATTCCTCACGGTGAAGCGCAGGTCATCTGAGCTATCCTATCAATGTTTCTTCCTCCTCCTTTGTGTACAGAAGGCGACATGCTTGCATGTCGCCTTCTGTCATGATCGGGCGCATCTTCATCACCCATTTACATTGCTTGCATCTGTTTGGGAGACGGCTATAATAAGCTGCATCTGCATATTCCTTTCTGCCAACTCTCAGTATCGACAACCTTCATCATGAGCCAACGACAACTTGCGATTGACTATTACCATGAGCTTTGCACTTCCGGCTCGCTGGCGCAGGAAACATGGGCTGCCTTGCTGCCTGGGCTGTCGGCGCGCGGCCTCATCTTTGGCGACCGTCCCCTGACGACTGTACTGCGCCCACTCCTGCACACCGGGATGGACTGGCACTATCTGCGTTGGCGTAGCACGGTGATCCTTGGCGTCTTTCGCAAGCTGGCGGAAGCGCTACGCGATGATGCGGCGCTTCGTGCGCAGGTGCATCTCACGCCTGAAGAGGAAACCCTGATCCAGATCCCGACTGGCTTTGATACGATCCTTCCGACTGCGCGGCTCGATAGCTTTCTGACTGTCCACGCCGATGGCAGTTATCAACTCAACTATGTGGAGCTCAACGGCGAAAGCCCGGCAAGTATGGCTTACAGCGACGTGCTCTCCGAGCTCTTTCTGGAAACGCCACTGATGCGGGCGTTTGGCGCACGCTACCACGTCGAGCCGGTGGCGGTGGGACGGCGCAACGCTGTGGACGCCCTCCTGCGCATCTACTATCAGTGGCGCGGCAACCGCAGCAAACTGCCCGACATCGCTATCGTCGACTGGGAGGGCGTACCGACGACCACCGAGTTCCACCTGTTTGTAGATTATTTTGCGCGCTACGGCATCACCGCCACGATTTGCGATCCGGAAAAAATGGAGTTTCGCAACGGCGTGCTCTATGCCGATGGGCGCGCCGTCGATTACGTCTACAAACGTGTGTTGACGACCGAATTGCTGCAACGTTATGGGTTGAATCACCCGATCATCGACGCGTTGCGCGCCGGCGCCATTTGCATGGCGAATCCTTTCACCTGCAAGCTGGTGCATAAGAAGGCCAGCTTTGCCGTGGCCTCCGACGAACGCAACGCCCACCTCTTCACGCCCATGGAGCAAGAGGCGATCCGCCAGCATATTCCGTGGACGCGCATCGTCGAGGAGCGCGAGACGGTGGCGCCAGATGGTGAAGTCATCGACCTGCTGCCCTGGGCTGCAACGCACAGGCACGAGCTGGTGCTGAAGCCGAACGACGAATATGGCGGCAAAGGTGTGCTCATCGGTTGGGAGTGCGAGCAGGCCGAATGGGACGCAGCGTTGCAGGCGGCGTTGCGCGACCCGGCGATCATCCAGGCGCGCGCTACGATTGCCTACGAGGAGTTCCCGTCGCTGACGCCGGACGGCGCCGTCGACATCAGCCAACGGCTGGTGGATTCCGACCCCTTCATTTTCAACGGCGACACGATCGACGGCTGTCTGGTGCGGCTGAGCAAGGTCACCCTGCTCAATGTCACTGCCGGCGGCGGTTCGGTGGCGCCGGCGTACATTGTGGATAAACGAGATTAGGAGATTAGAGATTGGAGATTGATGGACGCTTACGGCGATCAATCTCCAAAATCTCAATTCTCAATTCTCCCTCAGACTAAGGGCAAACCTATGTACTACCCTTCCTTCAATATTGGCATCGAAGAAGAGTACCAACTGATCGATCCAGAGTCGCGCGAATTATTGGGCTACGTCACGCAGTCGATGGCGCGTGAAAAGATGGTGGTGAATGAGCGGGCGCCCAACGCCGACCTGGCGAAGTTGATCCGCGAGGGGGCAGTGGCGGCAGGGACGCCCGTCTGCGTGGACATCAACGAGGCGCGCGACAAGCTACTCCGTGTGCGCGAACAGATGTTGGAATTGGGTGTCGTCGGCGGCTTCAAGGTTGCAGGCGCTGGCACCCACCCCTTCAGCCGGTGGGAAGGTCGCGAGGAGATGTTGGCGCAATACCGGCAGATGGCCGAAGACGCGCAGTTCGTCGCCCGCCGCATCCTGGCCTTTGGTTTACGCATCCACATTGGCGTTGAAGATCGCGACCTGGCGATCGACGTGATGAACACGATCCGCTACCTGCTGCCCCACATCCTCTGCCTCAGCACCAGCTCGCCCTTCTGGCAGGGCCGTGACACGGGCCTGAAAAGTTACCGCGCAGTGCTGGTCGATTCGTTGCCGCGCACCGGCATCCCTGGTGCGTTTGCCAGCTATCACGACTATCGCAGCTACGTGGACACATTGATGCGCACCAACAGCATCCCCGACCCGCGTCGCGTCATGTACGATGTCGTGCCACACTATCGCTTCCCCACGCTGGTCATTCGCATCTGCGACATGACGCCCTCCTATCGCGATGTGCTGGCGATCACGGCGCTGGCGCAGGCGACGGTGGCCTGGATGGTCGATCTGCGTCAGCGCAACATGTCGTTCCGTCTCTATGATCGCATCTTGATCGCCGAGAACAAGTGGCGGGCGGTGCGCTACGGGCTGGATGGCAACCTGGTCGATTTTGGCATCGAACAGCAACTGCCGGCGCGCACATTAATCCGCGAGCTGATCGACCGCGTCGAACCGATGGCGCGCAGGCTCAGCTCCTGGCATGAGTTGGAGCACTGTTACACGATTCTGGAGCGCGGCAGCTCAGCCGACCGGCAGCTTGCCGTCTGGCGCGCACATGGCGAAGACATACGCGCCGTCGTCGATTATCTCGTTGCGGAAACGGAGAACCTGGCATGAGCGAACGCCCCTCGTTGACGATTGGCATCGAAGATGAATATCAGATCATCGACCCGGAGACGCGCGAACTGCGTTCCTTCATCACGCAATTCCTCGATGGCGAGCGCATGATCATGGTGGAACGCGAGATCAAGCCGGAGTTGCATCAGGCGATGGTCGAGTTGGGGACGCCAGTCTGCCACACGCTGGAGCAGGCGCGCGACGAGCTGGTGAAACAGCGGCGCTTCATCATCGATCTGGCGGCGCAGAAAGGATTGGCGGTGGCGGCCGCGGCGACGCATCCCTTCAGCCGCTGGTTCGACCAGAGTGTCACGCCGCTGCCGCGCTATCAGGGCGTGTTGCAGGAGATGCAATTGCTGGCGCAACGGCTGTTGATCTTTGGGATGCACGTTCACATCGGCATCGAGGATCGCGCCTTCGCTATCGACACGATGAATGTCGTGCGTTACATGTTGCCGCACGTGCTGGCGCTGAGCACAAGCAGCCCGTTCTGGATCGGACGCAAGACCGGCCTCAAGAGTTATCGTTCGGCGGTTTTTGCCGACTTCCCCCGCTCCGGCACTGCGGAAATCTGCCGCACAGTGGCGGATTGGGACAACATGATCGGTGCGCTTACCCGCTCCGGCTGTATTCCCGACGGCAGCAAAATCTGGTGGGATTGCCGGCCGCATCACAAGTACCCGACGCTGGAGTTCCGCATTTGCGACATCTGCACGCGCGTGGATGAAGCCATCGCAATTGCGGGCATCTTTCAGGCGTTGGTGCTCTGGTTGTGGAAGTTGCGTCAACGCAATATCACCTTCCGCGTCTATCGCACCGAATTGATCGATGAGAATCGCTGGCGCGCCGCGCGTTACGGCATCGACGGCAAGATGATCGACTTCGGCAAGACCGAGGAACTGCCCACGCGCGCGCTGGTGCGCGAGTTGCTGGAGATGATTGGCGAAGAGATCGACGAGCTGGGGATTCGTCCGTTCATGAACCCGATTGACGACATCCTGGCGCACGGCGCTGGCGCCGACCGCCAGTTGCGCGTCTATGACGCCAACGATGGCGACATCAAAGCCGTCGTTGATCACCTGATCGCTGAGACGCAGGAAGGTCTTTAGCGCCTATTGGCGAAAAAAGCCGTGTGTTGCGTGTTGCGTGTTGCGTCTCGCCGCACGCAACACGCAACACGCAACACGATTCAGCCCGCGTGCACCCGTGGAACGCACGCCGTTGGTTGTGACGTTACTGAGCGTGACGTTACAACAAGGCAACACCGGTCGCGGCTGTGGCGCCGGCGCCGTCAACTTATCACCGATGATTGGAGGAAGTCAATGCAATTCAAGGTTCGCTCGATGTTCTTCGCCGCGCTTCTGGCTGTGTGCCTGGCGTGCGTAGGCGCTGTCACATCAGTGCTGGCTGCGCCGTCAGGCCAGACGGATGCTGCTGGCGCCATGCAGGTGTGGGCGTCGAATCTCTATCCCGCGGCCAGCGCCCCAGGCATGATGGAGTTTGTCGCGCTCTATCCGAACAACACGGCTGAGGTAGTCACGCTCTACTTGAGCAATCCCGCTGTCGTTGAGACGGGCGCGTGGGAGACGAGCGAGGACGGCGCAGTGGTTGTCACTCTCACCGGCAACCAGGATCGCGAGTACGATGCGCCGGTTACGCTGACCCTGACGCCTGAAGACGACACGATGACCGACGGCGCCTTCCGTTACCATGCGCTCACGGTCATCACGCCAGAGGAGATGGACGCGTTGGCGGAGGGAGGCGCTGCTGCGGAAAGCGCCAGCGCCACAACCGCAACGATGGATGACATGGAAGATTTCGGGCGCATCTGGGTCTCCAACGTCTATCCGGCTGCCGACGCCGCCGGGCTGATCACGATGCTGGCGCTCTACGACAACGGCAACATGGAGCAATTCTCCGTTTATCTGGGCAAGGGCGTGGTGGCTGAAGTGGGCATTTGGGAGGAAGACGCCGACAACACGATTTCCGTGACGGTCACCGGCGCCCAGGACGAAGAGTACACCGAAGCAACCACCACCACCTATCAGGTGGCGGGCGACACCCTGGTGGACGGTGCATTCGTGCTGAGGTTGTGGCCGGAAGTGACGCCGGCGGAGATGGCGAATCTGGCCGATCCGGCGGGCGTCTACGTGTCGAACGTCTATCCGGCCGCCGATGCCGCCGGTTACGTGGTCCTCCTGGCGCTTTATGACAACGGCAATGCCGAACAGACCACCACCTACCTGACCAGGGGCGCCGTCACCGAGATCGGCGCCTGGGCGAAGGAGCCTGACGGTTCGCTCACCGTCACCATGACCGCCCAGTTGGATGGCGACGAGTACGCCGAGCCGATGGTTACGCTGTACGCGCGCGCTGGCGAGATTCTGACCGACGGCCCCTTCGAACTCTTCAAGCTGGAGGAGATCACCGCAGAGATGATGGACGCCATGACTGCGCCTGCGGTCACGGCGGTCTACCAGTCCGACACGCTGCCAGCGGCGAGCAGCCCAGGTCGCATTGTCACGTTAACGCTCTTCGAAGATGGCACGCTCACTTTCGACACTGACTACCTGAACGACGAGCCAGCGATCGCCGAGGTGGGGACATGGGAGGAAGCGGCTGACGGTGGCCTGACGATCAGCATTACAGGCCAGGGTGACGAAAGCTATGCCGAGCCAATCGTCATCACCTTTGCGCAGGATGGCGATCAGCTGGTGGCGACTGACTATGATGAGGCTCTGTGGGGTGCGGAAGGCTTGACGCTGACCGCCCAGGCAGCCAAATAACCGGGCCGACAGCGCCGGTCACAGTTGCACCTGCACAGTTGCACCAGCGGCGGCGTCCATCTACGCAGACGGACGCCGCCGCTGGTTTTGTCAAGCGGTTTTGTCAGTAGGTTTTGAGATAGCGGTCAAGCTCCCACTGCGTCACATACCGCCGGTAATCGTTCCATTCCTGCGTTTTGGCTTCGATAAAGCGCTCGTAGACGTGCTGGCCCAGCGCGTCCTGAATCACTTCGTCCGCCCGCAGCGCATCGAGGGCGTCACCCAGGTCGCCGGGTAGTGTTTCCAGACCGGCGCGGACGCTGTCCATGTGGTAGAGATCTTCCTCGGCAGGCGGCGGCGGGATCAGCTTGTTCGCGATGCCGTCCAGCCCGGCGGCCAGCATGACGGCGAAGGCAAGATACGGATTGCAGCTCGGATCGGGGCAGCGCAGCTCGCAGCGCGTGCTCTTGTAGCGCCCGGTGGAGATGCGGGGGATGCGGATCAGGGCGCTGCGGTTGGTGCGTCCCCACGAAATGTAGACCGGCGCTTCGTAGCCCGGCACCAGGCGTTTGTAGCTGTTGACAAGCGGCGCAATGATCGGTGTGATCGACTTGGCGTGCGCCAGTTGACCAGCGATGAAGCGCAACGCGATCTCGCTCAGGCCATAGTCGCTGTCGGCGTCATACATGGCGGTGTCGCCGGTGCTACGATGCCACAGACTCTGGTGGACGTGCATCCCCGAGCCGTTGATGCCAGCGATTGGCTTGGGCATGAAGGTGCAATGCAGACCGTTCTTCTGCGCGACAGCTTTGACCGTGGTGCGGAAGGTGATCGCTGAATCGGCGGTCGTCAGCGCCGGCCCGTAGCGAAAGTCGATCTCGCTCTGGCCGGCCGCCACCTCGTGGTGTGACGCCTCTACGTCGATGCCCATCGCCGTCAACGCATCGACCATCTGCCGCCGCACGCTGTGCGCCAGATCCGTGCTGATGTCGAAATAGCCTGCCTCATCGTGGGGCGTCAGCGGCAACAGCTCGCCGTTGCCATGCACCTTGAAGAGGAAGAACTCCAATTCGGGGCCGACGTAGTAGTCCAGGCCAAGGGCAGCGGCGCGCGCCAGTTGACGCTTGAGCACCTGGCGCGGGTCTCCATCGAAGGGCGCGCCGTCGGGCGTATGCACGTCACAGATGACGCGCGCGGTCGACAGGTCCATCTCCCAGGGGATGACGGTGAATGTTTCCAGGTCCGGCTTAAGATACATGTCGCTCTCGGCGACGCGCGCAAAACCTTCGACTGCACTGCCGTCGAACCAGACCCCGTGCGAAACAGCGTCTTCCCAATAGTCCACCGGAATTGTGATCTGCTTGGAACTGCCGATAATGTCGGAGAATTGGAGGCGGATAAAGCGAATATCGTTGCGCTTGATGGTTTCGTCGATGCGTTCCAGTTCTTCTGGCTTGTAGGCAATCATCATTGAGCCTCACCCTTCAATCTGTGGTCACGACCTGCTTGTGACACACGTTATAAACAAACACCCGCGCCCGCGCAACTTTGCCGGGCACGGGTGTTGCATTGTCACTGCTGTCTGCGGCTGATCATCTGCTGGTGCACCCGCAAGGGAGCGCTTTCAGCACGCCGCAAACGGGACTGACTAGACGCCGTAGTACATGACGAACTCGTGCGGATGCGGGCGCAGGCGCACTGCGTCGAACTCAGCGATCCGCTTGTAGCCAATGTAGGTTTCGATCAGCTCCTCAGTGAAGACGCCGCCAGCCAGCAGGTAGTCGTGATCGGCTTCCAGCGCATCCAGCACCGCAGAGAGTGAACCTTCGACGGTGCGCACTTTCTTCAGCGTTTCGCCCTCGAACAGGTCCATCTCAGACGGCTTACCGGGATCGATCTGGTTCTTGATGCCATCCAGGCCCGCCATGAGCATCGCGGAGAAAGCCAGATAGGGGTTGGCGGCCGGGTCCGGGCAGCGGAACTCGACGCGCTTGGCCTTGGGCGATTGCGACGACACCGGGATGCGGCAGGCCGCCGAGCGGTTGCGGGCGGAGTACGCAATGACGACGGGCGCCTCGTAGCCAGGCACCAGGCGCCGATAGGAGTTGGTGGTCGGCGCGCAGATGGCGAGCAGCGAGTTGATGTGCTTCAGGATGCCGCCGATGTACCACAACGCTTCCTGGCTCAACCCGGCATATTGATCGCCGGCAAAGACTGGTTTGCCCTCTTTCCACAGGCTTTGATGCACGTGCATGCCGGAGCCATTGTCCTCGAAGAGCGGCTTGGGCATGAAGGTCGCCGTCTTGCCGTATTTGGCCGCCACATTCTTGACGATGTACTTGTAAATCTGCATCCAGTCGGCCATCTGGATCATCGGCGCAAACTTGAGGTCGATCTCAGTCTGACCCGCCGTCGCGACTTCGTGATGATGACGCTCCACCTGGAGACCGGCCTTGATCATCTCGTTGACCATCTCGGAGCGAATGTCCTGGAAGAGGTCGAAGGGCGCCACCGGGAAGTAACCGCCTTTGTAGCCGACCTTGTGCCCCGGCCCCCATTCGCCGGATGTCCAGATCGCTTCGCTGCTCTCGATGCCGTAAGCGGCGGAGTAGCGCCCGGTTTCGTACATCACCTGGTCGAAGATGAAGAATTCAGCTTCAGGCCCGCAGTACATGGTGTCGGCGATGCCGGTGGACTTGAGATACGCCTCGGCGCGTCGAATCACGTTGCGAGGATCGCGCGCAAAAGCCTCCATCGTGCCTGGCTCGTAGACGTTGGCGATCACGCTCAGGGTTGGATGCGCACAAACCGGGTCGATAAAGGCCGTCGTCGGATCGCACACCAGCAACATGTCGCTGCTCTCGATCGACTTGAAGCCACGAATGGAGGAGCCGTCGAAGCCCAGACCTGTCTTGAAGAGATCGTCCTCGTCGTACAGAGCCACCGGCACCGAGAAATGCTGCCACTGGCCGTAAAGGTCGGTGAATTTCAAGTCGACGAATTCGATGCTGTTTTCAGCAATGGCCTTCGTCACGTCCTGAGCGGTACTACAGTTGAGACTCATAACCAGACTCCTAATGCGGTATTTTTGTGATTCTGCAGATGATGATTGGACAAAAGAAACCGTCCAACTGCACCCTCACCTGGTTGAGGAACAGCCACGACGGTTGTGCACGCGATCGAAGTTCTACCAGCGCCCATTCGTAAAAACATCGTAACCACTATACGGATGCACCCCGTCTGAATCCAGCGCGAAAGTTGCCAAAAGCCTGAAGCAATTCCTTGTGCAGCTTGCACAACGACGTGATCCTGCTCTCCCAACTACAACGAATTGCGGCGATGCGGTACAATGCCAGCGTCAAAGCGTTCATCACAGGCAGGAGCGAGAAACTAATGGCAAAGATCGACCTCTATCAACACGACCCCGCCGTCACGATTATCACCGGCGCATGCCCGCACGATTGCCCGGACACCTGTAGCTGGCAGGTTGCAGTGGATCATCGGAGCGGTCGTGCTGTGGACATTTGGGGGCATCCGCAGCACCCGATCACACAGGGCAAGCTCTGCGGCAAGGTGGATCGCTACCTGGAGCGCACTTATCACGCCGGGCGGCTGCTGACGCCGCTGCGCCGCGTCGGTCCGAAGGGCAGCGGCCAATTTGCGCCGGTGACGTGGGAGACCGCCATCGCCGACATTGCGGCGCGATTGCGTGCAATTATTGAGACGTACGGCGCCGAGGCGGTGTTGCCCTATTCCTATAGCGGCACGCTCGGTTTCTTGCAAGGGGAGGGCATGGCGGCGCGCTTCTTCAACCGCATGGGCGCCAGCCAACTTGCGCGCACAATTTGCGCCGAGGCGGGCTTCGAGGGCTATCTCTACACCATCGGCGCGGCTGAAGGTATGCTCCCTGAAGACTTTGCCTACGCTCGTCTGATCTTGATTTGGGGCAGCAACACCTTGACCAGCAATCTCCATCTGTGGCCGTTTGTGCAGCAGGCGCGCAGACAAGGCGCCCGCGTACTAGTCGTCGATCCGGCCAACACGCGCACTGCCCAGGCCAGCGACGAGTGGATCGCCATCCGACCGGGCACGGACGGCGCGCTGGCGCTGGCGCTGATGCACGTGATCATTGGCGAGCAGCTCTACGACGCGGACTACGTGGGGCGCTACACATTTGGCTTCGAGCAGTTGGCGGCGCGCGTGCGTGAGTGGACGCCTGCACGCGCCGCTGCGATCACCGGCGTGGCGGCGGCGCGCATCATCGCCCTGGCGCGCGAGTACGCAACGGCGCAGCCCGCCGCGATTCGCGTCAACTACGGCTTGCAGCGTCATTACGGCGGCGGCATGGCGATGCGCACCATCGCTTGCTTGCCTGCCCTGGTCGGCGCCTGGCGTACACGCGGCGGTGGCATCCAGCTCAGCGCCAGCGGGCTATTTCGCCACCTGGATAAAAGCGGTTTACAACGTCCTGACCTTCTTAAGCGTCAGAGATTGGAGATTGAAGATTCCGCGGTTGACGCCCCTGCCGATCTCCGATCTCCAATCCCTAATCCCCAATCTCTCCCCCGCACCATCAACATGAACCGTCTCGGCGACGCCCTCAGCCTTGACCCGGCGCGGCTCGCCCTGGCGCATTATTGCCCGCGCCCCATCGACCGCCCGCCTGCACCCGCAGAGGCTGGCCCGCCTGTCAAGGCGCTGATCGTCTACAACAGCAATCCGGCTGCAGTTACGCCGGATCAGAACGCGGTGCTGGCAGGGCTGCACCGCGACGATCTCTTCACCGTTGTATTGGAGCAGTTCCAGACCGACACCGCCGACGCCGCCGACTACATTCTGCCGGCGACGACCCAACTCGAACATTGGGATATTCATCGTGCTTACGGCCACGCCTATCTGTCGCTCAACCGCCCCGCAATTGCACCCGTGGGCGAGGCGCTGCCCAACAGTGAAATCTTCCGACGCCTCGCCGCTGCACTTGGCTACGATGAGCCATGCTTCCAGGAGAGCGATGAGGCGATTCTGCGTGACTTCGTCGCCGCACAGACGCACCCGCGCTTCGCTGGCCTGACGTGGGAGCGGCTGCTCGCTGATGGTTTCTATCGTCTCGCCGTGCCCGACCCTCACCTGCCCTTTGCTGAGGGCAATTTCCCGACGCCCAGCGGAAAATGTGAATTCTACAGCGCACGCATGGCCGCCGACGGCTACGATCCGCTGCCAACCTATACGCCGTCCCGCTGGCAGACGCAAGGCGCAGGGGACGACATGGCGACGACCCAGGCGCCCATGTCAAGCGCCGATCTCCAGTCGCCACAGACGCCGCTGGTCTGTATTTCGCCTCCTGCGCACTCATTCTTGAACTCTTCCTTTGGCAATGTGCCGCGTTTCTTGCAACGGGAGGGGACGCCAGTGCTGCAGATCCACCCTGATGACGCTGCACGGCGCGGGATTGCGGCTGGCGACCAGGTCTGTGTCGCCAACGCGCAGGGTGAAGTGCGCCTGACCGCAGTCGTGACGACGGACATTGTGCCAGGGACCGTATTGGCCCCCGGCGTCTGGTGGCCGAAACACAGCCCCGACAGGCGCAATATCAATCAGGTGACCCTGGCGGAAGAGACCGACATGGGCGCCAGTGGCATGTTCTACGACGCTGCTGTGTTGGTGACGCCGGTCGTCGCGGCCACGGCGGCGCAGGACGCAGCGCTGGCGATCGTCTGAGTTGTAATTTCGCTGCAAACGTGCCAGCGCTGGCTTACTGCAACGAAGCGTCTTTTGCAGGGGTTGGCTCGACAAGCGCATTGAGGCGCGCTTTGAGGCGCTGAAACTCTTCCGGCGTGATCCCGGTCGCCCTGGTGATCAACGACCAGTCGTGCCCAACCCTTAGCAAGTTCTCGATTGTTTCGATCCTGCCCTTGATCTCGCCTTCTCTTCTGCCTTCCTGTCGCAATTCTTCTGCGTAGGTCAACACGTCGCCTCCTGTTCCGGGTGCGTACTGCCGCACCTGCGCCGCAAACTCGTTCACCATTCTCTGCTCTTGCGTAGCCGCCAGATAGAGCACAAAGATCGCCACGTAGTTGACGCCGCCCGTGCGCGTCAACTGCGCCATCAACGGCGCCGCCAGTTGCAGCGCCTCATCGACGAAGCTCGTCTCCACCAGCGCCAGGCTGGACCACTCCAGCCGTTCGACGAGGGCGGCGTATACCACGCAGCAAGGCATGGCGCGCAGACGTCGATTGCGATGCAGGCCGCCGGAGAGTTTTTGTAGTCACGGTTCCTTGACGCGGGGTTGCCCATTCGGTAAGATCAAGCGATTATTTTCCCAGATTGCAATGGCGTCGATGAGACAAGATGTTTTGCCCCTCCCCATTGCATCTCGATGCGAAGAATCAGAAGGGACGCAAAGTGACTGAGAATACACTGCAGGAAAAAATCGAACATTGTCCGTCGGCGTTGCAGGCAATTATCGAAGAGTTTCGCGACGCCCCCCCACGCGAGCGCATGGAATACCTGATCGAGTATGCCATGAGCCTGCCGCCGTTGCCTGCGCGTTTTCAGGCGCAACGCGACAGCATGGAGCAGGTGCACGAATGTCAAACGCCGGTCTTTCTGGCAACGGAAATCAACGACAACGCCGTGCACTTCTACCTGGATATCCCGCCCGAATCGCCGACAGTGCGAGGCTACGCCGCCATTCTGGTGGAGGGGCTGGATGGCGTCGCGCCAGACGCTGTGTTGGCGACGCCGGATGATGTTTACATGCTGCTGGGGTTGCACGAAGTCATTACGCCGCAGCGGGTGCGCGGCCTGCACGCATTGTTGGGGTACATGAAGAAGCAGGTCCGGAATCGTTTATGAGTGAACAGCCGTCCTTCTCACGTTGCCCTTACTGCCGGCGCAAACTGGAGAAAAAGCCGGCGCGCAAGAGCAAGTGTCCTCACTGCGGCGAGCTGATTTACGTGCGCGCTGGCGATCTGCTGCGCGCAGATGAACTGGAGCAGACTGCCCCAAAACCCGGCGGCGCCCAAAAACCGGCCAGGAAGAAACCCTCAAAGCCCAAAACCAGCGCTACGAGCAGCAAACCGAAGCCACGCAAGACAAAACCGAAGCCACAAGGTCAACTTGCCGCCGACATGAAGCGTAAAAAGAAAAAAGAACAGTACGGGCCGGCTGATTTGCTGGCGGGGTTGCAATTGCTGTTCAAAGTGGCTGGCGCCTTGCTTGCGGGTGGCGGGCTGACGACGTTGCTCTCCAATCTCTTCGGCGCCCAACCACAAGCTGCCACGCGCAGCAGTGATGATCTGGCTGCTCTGGTGCAGAATGTTGACAGCGCTGATCTCCTGCAAGCGATCTCGGAAGCGTATACTGCACTGACCGAAGAAGAGCAATTTCAGATGCGCGCCGTCGTGACCTGGCTTCAGAATGGCTTTCAATTGCCGGAAGCTGACGCCACCTGGCACAGATAGGCCTGGTCAGACTAATGGTTGCGTGTTCCGTCTCGTTACGCAACACGCAACACGCAACCACACGCAACCATTGGTCTGTTTAAGCGCATGTACACCAGGACCCCGATCGCCTTCTACCTTGAAGCGCCCCCCCGGTCACCCAGGCGGGTGCATTTCGGTTGCCCCCAATATGAAATAGACCTCCCAGGCAAATTCCTCGTGCCATCCTCTGAGCTCGACTTTATCCATTTATGTAGCGAAAGCAAGCGTATCCGTCAGGCGGTCGAATAGCGCCCTTGGGATTTGTACAATGTCAGAGTTGTTGGGCGACATCCAAATAATGTCAACGGGCCAA
>Ga0272446_1001814_pt1 | contig 30333 bp, 32 predicted proteins | sample YNPCB0061_FD_194587 | JGI IMG/M metagenome (GOLD analysis project Ga0272446, IMG submission 194587) | Hot spring microbial mat communities from Yellowstone National Park, WY, United States - YNP-CB-006-1 | ecosystem: Environmental > Aquatic > Thermal springs > Hot (42-90C) > Sediment | place...
AATTTTTGCTGGTTTGATCGCGCAGATTTTTGTATGCTTGCAAAACTTCCATCGCTACTGGACCAGCGATCGCACTGCCCCCGCCGCCTGCATTTTCGACAAAGGCAGTTACTACGATCTCTGGTTTTTCGTAGGGCGCAAAGCAAGTGAACCAAGCGTGAGTGGGGCGGGGTGGGTCTTCCCCTGTGCCCGATTTGCCGGCTATGGTCAAGCCCTCCACGGTCAAGCCTGATCCTGTGCCAAACTCAAATACTGCTCGCAGGGCTTTTCGCAGAGTTTCTACGGTGCTGGGTTGTAGTCCTAGGTTGATGGGTTGGGGGTGGCTGTCGAGGTTCAAGTGCGGGATCACTTTGTAGCCGCCATTGGCGGCGATCGCTGTGAGTACCGCAATCTGGAGCGGGGTGGCTAGGACTTCTCCCTGCCCGATGGACATATGCACTGAGTTAACTACATTCCAGTCCTCGCCAAGCACCTTGCGCTTCCACTCGGGGGTGGGGATATTGCCCTCGGATTCTTCGTCAGCAATTTCAATGCCCGTATGTTGTCCGAAACCCAGTTTTTTTGCCCATTTTGCTAAGTCATCGCCGCCGACCCGCATCCCCACCTGACCAAAAAAGGTATTGCTACTGTATGCCATCGCCTCCACAAAGCCGATCGCCCCAAAACCTGCGCCGTTGTGTTCTTGGAAGGCGTAGCCGATGTCTAGCGCCCCGTAGGTGGGCAGAATGTCGTCGGGATGAAACTTCCCTGATTCTAGTCCCGCAACTAGGGTCATCATCTTAAAGGTGCTGGCGGGGGGAAACCCTTGCAAGGCACGATTGACAAAGGGGTGTTCCTTTTGCTGTAGTTCGCGCCAAGCACTGGCAGAGATTTTGCCAGTAAACAGATTGGGATCAAAGGCAGGATAGCTGACCATCGCTAGAATTTCGCCATTTTGCGGATTGAGGGCAACCACTGCCCCTTTGCGATCGCCGAGGGCGGAAGTAGCCGCTTTTTGCAGGTCTATATCAATGGTGAGCCTTTGTGTATTGCCCGATCGGGGGGGTTTCTGTCCCAACACCCGCCATACTCTGCCATTGGCATCCACCTCTACCTGTTTGCCGCCCCATGTGCCCCGCAGGGTGGATTCGAAAGCGGCTTCTGCCCCTGCTTTGCCCACAATGTCCCCCATGCGGTAGCCTTTTGCCGCTTTGACCTTGAGTTCTTCAGCACTGATCTCCCCTGTGTAGCCCAACACATGAGCCGCTAGGTCGCCATTGGGAAAATAGCGCAGGGCTTGGGCTTCCACCACTACCCCTGGCAGTTCGGCACTGCGCTCAGAGAGTAGAGTGATCAGGCGGGGGCTGATCCCTGAGACAATGCGCACCAGTTTGGGAGAAGCATAGCCCTCCTGCTCTAGTTTTTGGCGGATTTGCTGGGCGGGGATGTTGAGGATTGGGGCGAGTTTGGCGATGGTATGTTCCCACTTGTCGGGACTTTGGGCGATGGGCCAGAGGGATATGCCCCGCGCCAGACGGCTGGAGGCAAGAATTTTGCCATGGCGATCAAGGATTCTGCCCCGTTCGGGAGCTTCGGGGATGAGGCGGATGCGGTTTTCTTCGGCAAGGGCACGGTTGCGATCGCCCTCCAGCATTTGCAAGTACCACACCCGACTGCCCAGCACTCCCAACAGTAGCACCACTGCCAGACAAAAGAGGATAATGGCTTTGCCGCCACGCCCCACTGTGCGCGTGTTGTCATTGGTGGTCAAAGATAACTGCAACTGTCCCATAAACTAAATAATGTCTCCCCATCGCCTTAGATTCTAATGGAAAATCTGGATCAGCTAGATAAGTGGCGCGATTTGGAACGGCGCTTGCAAGAAATAGAAGCACAAATCCAAGAATTAAAATTGGGTATTGCTTTAGGTTACAGGCGCGATCGCCTAGAGCAGAGCAGTACGCAAATCGAGCAGAGCAGCAGAGAATTGGATGCCATCTACACCGAGATCGCCAGCTATCTATTTAATTGGAGCAGTCTCAAAGTGCCGTTTTGGCAAATTGTGCGGTTTGCGGGGTTGGGTTTTTTGCTGGGGGTGGCTCTGCGGAGTTGTGCCTAAACAGCAATTTTTGCAATACATAGGAGTTACGATCCTAGTCTGTATATGGAGTTGAAAATTCTCAATCAGCACAGCCAGCAGTGTTTTACAGTCTTTTGAGTGGTTATGGGATACAGTTGCATCCCGCTTGCCCTTGGCTAATCATGTTGAGCAAATAGGATAGTCAAGGTTTGTTGCATCCTTTAATCAGAAAATAGACTGTATCTTGTGATTTGTGTAAATCCTGATAAATTCTTAGATACAGTGTGTTTAAGTGGAGACTGTATCGGCTAAATGTTAAACCTTTACTGAGAGAAGATTTCTATCTTTAGACTATATCCCTTACTAATTAAAAAAAACTGTAACTGGTTCATGTGGTTGTTTCTGATTACATGATCATTTAGAGTAAGTAGCGACTCATAGCAAACTTTTTTAATAAAACACTGGGTTAACCTATGACTAGCAATATTCCCGACCAGCCTGCTGAAAAAGCAAAATCGGAAATGACTACTATAGTCGCTCCCCCTGCCAATCCTTCAGCGGAGATGCCTACCATTCTCACCCCTAGCCCTGAGAGCAGTTCAACTGCTCAACCGCTTTGGCAAGGTCTTAAAAAAGAAATTGCCTCGATGTGGCAAAAGGTAGCCAGCAGTAACCCATCCCAAGTGACCCCCATTATTGTTGCTACCATCTTGGCTGTGCCGTTTCTACTGGTACTATCTGGTGTGAGCAGTTTTCTCAATTCTCTGCCCCTAGTTCCTGATCTATTGGAGCTAATCGGCTTAATCTATTTGTTGTGGTTTGCCTACCGCTATTTGTTGTTTGCCGAATCGCGGCAGGAATTGGGCAAAACTATCGCTGGCATCAAAAAGAAAGTTTTGGGTTAGCTAGTTTCTTCGGACTGCCGCTCCAGAAGCGCCACCATCACCCGCTGACTGTCTTCCAGCACTTCCAAGACCACATCATCAATCTCTAGGCGATCGCCAGCGGTGGGTGGTCTTTGTAGTTCTTCCAAAAATAGACCAGCTAGGGTAGCCACCTCGTCCCGGGGGAGTTGCATATTCAACTCATTATTTACAGTAGCAATGCTGGCACGAATCTTAAAGATGCCGCAATGTTCGCTGATGCGCCGAAATTCTTTCTCTTCTTCGGCATCATACTCATCTCTGATCTCACCGACAATTTCCTCCAGCACATCTTCGAGGGTAACTAAGCCTGCTGTCCCACCAAATTCATCTTGGACGATGACCATGTGCAGGCGGTTTTTCTGCATCTCCCGCAGGAGGTCAGTGGCGAGGTGGTTTTCCGACACATAGCGCACGGGGCGCATCAGTTCGCGAATGGTGGGCGGATGCTCGCGAATTTCCACCATGGGGCGAATCAGGTCTTTGACATGGAGAATTCCCACAATGTTGTCTAGGTCTTCATCATAGACAGGCAGGCGGGTATGGGCATTTTCGGACACAATTTGATAAGCCTGTTCTAGGGTGGTATCGGCTCTAATTGCCTGAATCTGCACCCGAGGCACCATCAAGGCGCGGGCGGGGATGTGCTGGAGTTCTACCGCACCATGAATGATCCGCCGTTCTTGCTCCCCCACTGTACCCCCTGTGCGGGCGGCATCGACCATAGCTTTAATTTCGTCAATACTGGCTCCTTCGCTTTCTCTGCCATCCACTTGCGTTCCCGTAAGGCGCACAAAAAACTTAGTAGCGGTACTTAAAAAGCGCACGATGGGAGAGCCTAGACGACTCACCCAGACAATGGGATAGATGCAGAACAGGGCGTACTCTTCGGCATAATGCAAAGCGACTTGCTTAGGAATCAGTTCGCCAAAGAGCAGGGTAAAAAAGGAAATAAAGAGGGTGATCAGGAAAAAAGAGACATTTTGGGCAACTTCTGTGCCTAACCAAGGAGTCATCAGTCTGGCAAAAGGCTCCCCTAACTTGACGGCGGCATTGGCTGAGGCAAAAAAACCTGCGAGGGTAACCCCCACCTGAATGGTGGCTAAAAAACGACTGCTATCGGCGATCACTTTTTGAACAGTTCGGGCACGGCGATCGCCCCTTTCTGCTAATGCTCTAACCTTGAAGTCGCTGACGGAAACCAGAGCAATCTCAGCCGCCGCAAAAAATGCATTTACGAGAATTAGGAGGGCAAGGAAAGAGATTTCTATGACAATGTCCATACAGGGAAAACAAGCCAAACCCCCAAAGGCGAACAGGGGTAGGGAGCGGCTTGACTGGGAATAACCTCAATAATTCGCTAGTCAATAGTTTAAGCTGTCTGGCAGAAATGCGCTAGGGTTAGGGAGTTTTTCGCCCATCTGATCGAGGCGTAGGGTATAGCCTGCTATTACTAAATGGACTGCGTGGGCAATTAACCCTAGTTGCCGAGTCAAGTGCCCTAGGCGATCGCGAAATAAGCGCCCCGAGCTAAAAGCGGGTACTACCCCCCACCCCGTCTCTTCACAGACCACGATCACCTGACTGGGGCAGGATTGCAAGTGAGCGATTAACCTTATCTGCGTACTCTGCCAATGCGCTTCGTCCTGTGCCAGACAATTACTGACCCATGTCCCCAGAGAGTCAATCAGTATAGTTTGCTCTGGGGTACATCTGCTCAAAAATTCCGCCAAGGCGACGGGGATCACCTGTAGTTGCCAGTTTTTGGGGCGGCGTTGCTGATGCAGTTTGATGCGCCTCTGCCACTCCAGATCATTAGGGTAGTCCTGCGCTGTTGCCACATAAGTTACGGGTAGTCCCGAGGCGTGCGCCAAATGTTCTGCCCATTCACTCTTGCCCGACCTTGCCCCGCCAATTACTAGGGTGAGCATAGACGCTGGGCTAATTCTGCCACATTGGCATTGGGATCACTCTGCAACTGTTGCAAAATCGGCAGAGCTGGTGCGCCAAAATTTGCCAGAGCCTGCGCCACCCGATGCCGCACCTGCCAATCGGGATGCTGTGCTAAGGGGGCGAGCAGTTCTAGCGCCTGCGGATTGCCCAATTCCCCAAGAGAACCGATCGCCGCTAGTCTCACCAGTTCGTTACTGTGCTCCAAAGCCTTTACTAGCAGATCGTACGCCCTTGGCTCTCCCAATTCCCCCAGTGCCGCCACCACACTAAACTGCATCAGCCAGTCGCTGGTGGTCTCGTAGATTTGCTGGAGGTCATCAAAAAACTCCACCAAGCCCAGAGCGGCGATGGTATCAGCGGAAGCCGCCCGCACATCCATTTCGGGATCGTGGTGCAAAATCTCCTTGAGGATAGCTTTGGTGGTCTCAAGGTCTTCCCTGCCGAGGGTCGCCAACTGACTCACCGCATCGTAGCGTATCCGAGAGTTGGGGTCATTTACCGCTATTTTGATTAGGACAAAGCGATCAGCGTGGCTCAAACTGCGGCTGGCAGGGAGTACCTTCATTCTGACACTTAAATCCTCAGACCGCAGATTAAGGCTAAGTTCCTCGATGCTACTCACGGGCAATCTTTAGATAATGCTTGCAGAACCCATTATCGCCGAATCTGCCCCGCTTCAGTACGCTAGGGTTTGTAAAGTCTCCTTCAGATAGGTAGTAACTAGGGCATCGTCGTCTTGATCGCGGCGATCGCTTGCTTGAACTGCCTGCCAGCGTTGAAAACCAGAACTTTGGCGAATTACATGCTTGAGATTTTGCCAGACATTTTCATTGGTATTTTCTGCTACATTTTCTAATAGTTGCATAGCGATGCCCTCGTGTGATGTTTGGCGATTTGTTTTATTCTACTGCAATTTAGTCCTATCAGTTGTATTCAAGGAATTATTCTTTCTAATGGTAGATTGGCTGGCAGGATTAGGAAATATGGTGCTGGGTTTCCTGCTTGTCAGGGGTAACTTGGGGGCGTGATTTATTTCTGTATTGTAAATAACAAAATTTGGATTTGTATTAGTTCGCGATGCAACTAACTAACAGTAACTATGCCCTGATAAAGCATATAAACTGCCAGAGCTAAGAGATAACCAGTGAGGGCAAGGCTGACAAATCTTTCTCTTAGGTGGACTAAAATCCTTGTGCCGATCTGTGCTCCCAAAACACTCAGACTTGCCAAAGCTAGCCCCTCGAGCCAGCGCACATTGCCACTGAGGCTATGCCCCAGACACCCAGCGATGCCAATAATCATTACTGCCCCCAGACTATTGCGAATGGCAGGCTTGATGGGAGATGCCAGCAATATGACCTGTAACGGCACAAGCACCACACCACCGCCAACGCCAAACAAGCCAGACAATACCCCAGCGATCGCCCCGATGAGCCATTCTTGCCACAATCCCCGCTTGCTCTCTGCGCTTGGCATATCAGGAGCAAGTTTTGCCAGACGGCTACGCAGTTGCACGATGTAGGCATTGACCACTAGATAGCCTGCAAAGCCCCAAATTAACAGCCTTGCGGGGATAGCTTGTGCCAGCCACACCCCCAACTGAGCGCAGAAGATAGCGGGAAGCCCCAAACCCAAAATCAACCTGCCGTCGAGATTGCCCGTGCGCCAATTTTGCCAAGTACCTGAACTGGCGGCACAAAAGATAGTTATGGTACTTGTACCGACAGCTTGGACAGGGGTCAGTCCCAGACTCACTAGCAATGGCACAATGATCGTGCCGCCACCAATGCCAAAAATTCCTGCCACAATCCCTGCTCCTAAGCCGCCAATGGCAATGATGCTGACTGTGTAGAGGTCGATCAAGTTTGCTAGGGTAGGAACAGTTCTTTTTATTCTAGCGATGCGCCTACCAATTTATTTGGATAATCACGCCACTACCCCCATTGATCCCCAAGTGTTGCAGGCAATGCTTCCCTATTTCACTGAACATTTTGGCAACCCCTCCAGCCAAGGGCATTGCTACGGCTGGGAAGCTAGTGCCGCTGTAGAGCAAGCGCGGGAGACCATTGCCCAAATTATTAACTGCACGCCAGAGGAAATAGTTTTTACCAGCGGGGCAACGGAAGCAAATAATCTGGCGATCAAGGGGGTGGCGGAGGCATACCAACACAAAGGACGGCATATCCTCACGGTGGCAACGGAACACAGTGCGGTGCTCGATCCCTGCGCTTACTTGGCAAGTTTAGGTTTTGCCGTTACCTATCTGCCCGTTGATGGCGAAGGACTGGTCGATCTGGATTTGCTAGCCGCTTCCATCCGACCCGATACCATCTTGGTCTCGGTGATGCTGGCAAACAATGAAATTGGCGTGATCCAGCCGATCGCTGAAATTGCCCACATCTGCCACAGTCGGGGGGTACTCCTACACTGCGATGCGGCACAGGCGATCGCCAAAATTCCCATAGACCTGCAAACTACACCCATCGCTTTGCTCTCCTTTTCAGCGCACAAGGTGTATGGTCCCAAGGGCATTGGCGGCTTGTATGTGCGGCGCAAACATCCACGGGTCAACTTGGCGCCCCAACTACACGGCGGCGCACAGGAACGGGGTTGGCGCTCTGGCACACTCCCTACACCCCTGATTGTGGGCATGGCAGAGGCTGTGCGCCTTAGCTGGCAAAACCACGCAGTAGAAAATCAGCGCCTGCAAAAATTACGGGATCAACTGTGGCACAAACTCAGCAACCTCGAGGGCATCTATCTCAACGGACACCCCACCCAGAGGCTAGCGGGCAACCTCAATATCAGCATTGCAGGGGTAGATGGCAATGCCTTGCATGCAGGCTTGCGCCCTGTGCTGGCGGTATCTTGGGGAGCGGCGTGCAGTGCCCACAGTGGCAAAACTTCCCATGTGCTAAGGGCGATCGCCCGTAGTGATGAGTTAGCAAAGGCTTCCCTGCGCTTTGGCATAGGCAGATTTAACACCACCGAGGAAATCGAGCTAGTGGGGGATCACCTATGCCAGTTGATCCCAGAATTGCGTCAGTAGTTGAGAAACTCCTGCATAATGCTCACCCCACGGGAAGTACCCAGCCGATTAGCTCCCGCCGAGATCAACTCCCAACACTGCGCTAGGGTGCGAATACCCCCCGCCGCCTTAATGCCACACTTACCCCGAGTGCGATCGCTCAACAGCTTCACCTGCTCCACCGTGGCAGAACCGCGCCAGCCCGTACAGGTTTTCAGATAGCTGACCCCCGCCGACAGGCAGACATCCACCGCTAAGGTCACCTCTTCCGCAGTCAACAGCGGCATTTCCAAAATTGCCTTCACAGGAACATCCTGATTTTCACAAATGGGAGCAAGCTCTTGGTACAGCGCCTCACTGTCCCCCGCCTTCACCAAACCTAGATTTAGCACTACATCAAGTTCCTGCGCTCCATTGGCGATCGCCTCCTGCGCCTCAAACAATTTCACCGCAGGGGTATGCGTCCCACTGGGAAAACCAATCACCGTGCATACCACAGGTTGTTCACGATAGAGTATTTCCCGTGCCCGTTTTACAAAACAGGGCGCAACACACACCCCATGGAACTTATAGCGCACCGCCTCAGCACACAACTGTTCCAGTTGACTGGGAACCGCGGCACTGTCCAGCAGGGTGTGTTCAATGTAGCTAGCGGGATCAATGGGTGGCGGAGTCATCGGGCTGTCTGAACTTCTGCAAAATAGCAAAGGCATTGGCATCGGTGGTCAACACCATGTGGGGATCATGCCGTTGCCGAAGCGATCGCACAATTTGTCCCAAATACAGCGGCTGGGTCAGTCCCTCCTGTGGATGTACCACCGTACGGGCACGGATCGTCAAATTTTCCTGACCGTAGGCATTGCGGCCCAAGGAGAACAAATTAGCGGCGGCTTCCTGCAAAGTGGCAGACAACTGCTCAGGAGTAATTTCCTTGCCCACGGCAATCACCGCATCCGCGCCATTGCGGTCATAGACCACCCGATAGCGCACCGCCCCCTGCACTGTGGTAGGTGTAATCGGCGCTAAACTCAGGGCAAACAAGCCCACAGTTAATACTACGGAAAAAGCGGTAACCCCCACCGCCCGAAAGCGCCAACCCCATCCTTGGGTAAAGGCGATCCCCGTCAGCAAAGCACAGAACAGCACAAAAATACCCATGCCTTGAGCGATCAGACCAAATTCTGCGGGCGAAAATAGCATACAAACCTATCTTTCCAATCACGCTCATTGTAGCCAATGAGGTAGCTAACGGGTCAGGGTCAGTTCCTCCTTTTTGCCCAAAAGACCTTGCGGTCGCCACAGCATCACAAGGATCAAAGTCAGCCCGATCATAATAATCTGAATTGCCTCCACTCTGCCCCCGCCAATGCTATTTTTAATTGCCTCTGGCAAAAAGCGTGGCAAGCTGTTGTAGAGCTGGTAAACGATCGCCCCCACAATCACTCCCAAATTATTGCCAGCGCCACCGATCGCTACAATCATCCACGCAATAAAAGTCACCTCAGGCTCAAAAAACTTAGGATAGAGGGTTTGCAGATGCCACGCATAAAATGCCCCCGCCAGACCAGCGATCGCCCCACCCAAGACAAACGCCTGTAGTTTGAAGGCAAAGACATTTTTGCCCAGTGCCTGCGCCACATCTTCGTCCTCACGGATTGCCTTGAGCACCCTGCCCCATGGTGATCGCCCCGCCCAACCCACTAGGAAAAAAGTAACCCCTAGTACCACCGCCAAAAAAGCAAACAGCAGAAGGGAATAGGCGTTAGCACTAACCATTCCCCCCAGCGGGCTAGGATCGGCGAGGCTCCAAAACGGCTTCGGGAAATTCTGAATGCCAAAATCGCCCCGCGTCAGCCAGCCCAAGGGCTTCTCATTTTTGATCACAAGGCGCAGGAGTTCCGCCGTGCCTATGGTAACAATGCCCAAGTAATCCTCCCGCAGACGAATAGAAGTCAAACCGATCAACAAACCGAGCACCCCTGCCAACAGCGTTCCCACCACAAAGGCAATGAACCACGGCACACCCCGCAAACTCAGCAAAACCGTGGTGTAGCTCCCGATCGCCATAAACGCCACATGACCAAAATTCACCAAACCAGCCATGCCCCACTGCAAATTTAGCCCCATGCTAAACAGCGCCAGCGTGCCCGACAGCACCGCCAAAGTAATGCTGTAGTCAATAATCCCTTGCAGATTGTCCATAGAATCCAAATGCTAAACAGCAGTAGTCAAACATTAGCTAAATATTTAGTTTAGCTTTCCCAGCGGTGGGTTTACTGCCCTGCACCATTGAGAATAAACTCACTCTCAAAATAGGAGCATTAAACTTCCTAGTACCCTCAACCTCAATCGCTATTCTCAAGAGGCAGGGAGGAAAGTGCGATTTATTTGTCGATTGCTACGCTGGAAAGTGACAGCCACATAATGCTATGGATGCACCTGTGCCAGAATTGCCCGCAGTCGGTCGTAGTCATCTTTGAGCAGAACGCTTAAATGTTTGCTGGCTTGGACTAGCCAGTTGCGATCGCACTTTCTGATTTGATATACCTGACGCAAAATGGCACTGATCAATTCATCAACGGGTACACCCGCAATTTGTAAAATTGTGCGCCAAAAATGCACCGTATCGGTGAAGTCGATAATTTCTTGACTGGAGCAGAGAAACACGCCCTGATGAATTGGCGGCGGTTGGGGGGGGAGGTGCTGGTAAATCTGGTGAGCAGTTTGATAGCCCAACATCGCCACGCGAATTTCACTGCGGAACATAGCGAAAACTTGTGGTTGTTGCTGTCGTAGTTCTTCCAAAGATAAGCCTAGGGCGATCGCTCTGTGTACAGTATCTATTGGCATGGTGGAGGCAAAACACACTACACCAATCACTGTATAGGGTTCAGTCCCTGCACTGGCAGATTTGACCCAAGTCCCCAAAGGCGGCACGCTAGGAAACTGCAAGTCCTGTGGCGGTAAACACTCAGCGCTATATTCCGTACTGCTGACAGCCACAACTTCAGCGATATGGTCATCGGCAAAGCTACGCCGGGCAAGGGCAGGAAACGGTAACCGCATTAGCTTGGTAATGGTAGAGAGATATGGGAAACATGATCGATAGCACGCTTACCACCCCAAGTAAAGATAATCTCGTCATCGTAGTGGTCAGCGGCTTCCAATACTTCTTGCACCACTAGCTGAAGCTCGTTGGCGCTAAAGTCAGTGCCGTAGATGCAGGCATGTAGCCGAATGTCGCCGTCGCTGTCGAGGCTGAAGCCACCAAAGCGGAGCAGTTCATTTTGGCGTAAGAGAAACTTGAGCAGAGCAGGGTCTATCTTTGGCTCAGTTACCACATAGGTCCAGATAGGAATTTTGATATTATTTTCTCCCCAATTAGTAACTTCAACCACCACCGCCGCTGAGCCTTGGGTTACCACCAGCAGGGGTTGATTTTGATCAGGTCTCTGTAGTTGGGGATAAACTGCACCCAAGCAAGCCACAACCCTCTCGAAGTACAAGTTAGGCAGGGAAATATCACTCATAAATCCAGAATACCCTACCATCATGGGAACTTTTTCTGTGATTTGGTATCTAGGCAATGGCAAGTGTATATTAAGCATATTTGCTGTCATCTAAGGAAATCATGCACCGCCGCCGCTTTATTGCCCTGAGTGCTCTTGCTTCAGCTAGCGTCATTGCTCCTGCCTCTGCCCAAGCCCAACCCTCCTTGACCATACGCTGGTTTGGGCATTTGGCATTTCAGATCACTGGCGGCGGTTTACGGCTCTTCACCCACCCCTTTTTGCCTGCAGGCTGTACGGCGGGATTAAAATTGCCAGACAAGCTAGATGTGGACTATGTGATGATTAGCTCGCGTCTGCTGGACGAGGGCTTTATTGAAAATTTAACCACAGACACCAGAGTGCTGGCTGATTCAGGGTTTTACAACATCGCTGGCACCACTTTTCAGGGAATCAGTACCGATCACGACCGTATTGGCGGGCGCAGGTTTGGCAGAAATGTCATGTGGCGCTGGGAGCAGGCGGGCATCCGCATTTTGCACATGGGCGGGGCGGCGGCTCCTCTGACTGCAGAACAACGAATTTTGGCAGGTCGCCCCGATATTTTAATCCTGCCTGTGGGCGGCAGTGATAAAGCCTATAATGCCAAAGAAGCATGGGAAACTGCTCAATCCTTAAATCCCAGAATCATTATTCCTGCCTATTTCCGCACTAGCAAAGCTAGTAGTACCTGTACCCTCTCTCCTGTGGACGAGTTTTTGCAGTTGGCTCCCAAAGAAAAGACGGTGCGGGTGACCAATCCCAACTATACTCTGCGGGCTAAAGACCTACCTGAAACCACGGTGATTCGAGTATTGCCTTTGGCTTAATCTGATGCGGTTTTTGGGGGTTGATCTGGCGTGGCGATCGCAACCCAGCGGAGTTTGTTGTCTGGAGTATGACATGGCAGGGCTAAACCTGCTCAATCTGGAACGGCTTCCGCAAAGGGATGGCGTTCTGCAATGGATAGATGACTATGCACCCCACCCCCACCCCGCCCTGATCGCCATCGATGCCCCTACCATTATTGCCAACGCATCGGGTATGCGCCCCTGCGATCGCCTCTGTCATCAGTATTTTGCTAAATATGATGCTGGGGCTTACCCTGCCAACCTTGCCAGTCCGTTTGTCAACAATACCTTAGCCTTTGCCCAAGCTCTGCTAGATCGGGGTTTTCAGCATGGTGCCAACTTAGTACCACAAACTAGGGGCAGGTGGCAAATTGAGGTTTTCCCTCACCCCGCTACCATCAATCTGTTTGGTTTGCCAAAAATCTTAAAATATAAAAAGGGCAAACTGGGCGATCGCCAAGTTCAGCTTGCCATACTATCCCGCCTGATTTTGGCACAGCTACCCATCGGCAACCTTGAAGTAGTTGGGCAAATGCACCATGACCTAGTCAACGGCAAAATTACGGGTAAAGTTCTCAAAGCCCATGAGGATCAACTAGATAGCTTGCTCTGTGCCTACATTGCCTATCATTGGTGGCGATGGGGCAAGGCAAAAAATTTAGTTTTAGGGGATACAGCTACGGGCTTTATTATTGTGCCTACAGCAACCCCTTAGAGCTGGGTATTTCCTGAGTGCGGCGAGGATCGAGGGCGACTGCCATGCGTAACGCCCGGGCAAACGCCTTGAAACTTGCCTCGACTATGTGGTGCGAATTGATGCCATCAAGCTGGCGCAGGTGCAGGGTGAGCAGGGCATGATTGACGAAACCTTGATAAAATTCCCGCACTAGCTGGGTGTCGTAAGTGCCGATTCTGGCGGTGGGGATCGTCAAACCATAGGCGAGATGGGGACGACCCGAAAAGTCCAAAGCTACCTGCACTAGGGATTCATCCAAAGGAGCGATAAAATGCCCGAAGCGGTTGATCCCCTTGCGATCGCCCAGTGCCTTACTAAACGCCTGTCCCAAAGTGATGCCCACATCTTCGTTGGTGTGGTGGTCGTCGATGTGTAGATCGCCTTGGGCTTTTACTTGCAAGTCAAACAAACCATGTGTCGCCAACTGATGCAACATATGATCCAAAAAAGGAATACCCGTGCTGATTTCCGCCTTGCCCATACCATCCAGATTGAGCAAAATCTGCACATCGGTCTCGCCTGTCTGCCTTGCGACCTGTACTAATCTCTCTGCCACAGTGTGCTATTTAATAATTTTGATAAATTGTAGCTCTAGCCTTGTCCTACCCGCTATAGCGAGGCGAGTCTTAATCATAGCAGTTGACTATTTGACTAGAGTAAATTTCGGCTTCCACACCCTAAATTGGCATTCCACAATACAAAATAGGAAACAGACTTAAACTATGGTTTTGGACTAGGGGGTGAGGGGAAAAATGTGTACTGCCACCCCTACGCTTTGATTGCGTTTGCCTATTTGATGAGAACAGATTTTGGCTTAAACGCTACAGCAATGCTCCCTCACCCACAATGGGACAGGGAACAGGAAAATGATTGTCCTCCATGTGGGAGAAGGGGCTGGGAAATGAGGGTAGTGATTACTCAGAGTCAGTTCTATCATGTTTTTGATCTTTTCTCTCCTGCCCCACAGAAAGCCGCAAAAGTTTAAGTGTGTCCTTAAAAGCCAAGTCCACGCTGTTTTAGATGAGGACTTTCATAGTGGAGAAACTGGGGTCGCTTGCCCCCGTAATCACACCGCCTGCTTGATAAACTGCCTGCAAATAGGCGATCGCTTCTGGGGTGATCACTTCGCCAAGAGCCACCACTGGCACACCTGGGGGATAGGGACAGAGGGTTTCCGCACTGATCATGCCAATGGCGCATTCCACCCCAACAGTTTTGCTGGGGCGAGTAAAAGCTGAGCGGGGGCTGACTGACGGTCTAACGGTTGGAGTAGGGGGGGAGGGCAAAGTAGCAAGGGGCAAACTAGAGGCAAATTCTGTTTTGAGCCTGTTTAAGCCAGTGAGGAGTTTAGTGATGTCTTGATCGCTTGTGCCAATACTCAAGCTAAAGACCAGATGATGCAAAGTGGGCAGTTCGCAGATCACACCGCAGGTCTCACTCAACCAGCGATCGCCCGCAAAGCCAGTAATGCCCAATTCCCGCACTGACACTGTGAATCGAGTGGGGTCATGGCTAGGGAATACAGGCAAGGGGCTATGCTTTGGCAACTCATGGCTATACTGCAAAGTGCGCTCGAGAAGTTCCCGCCCCTGAGTAGCTAACTGCCATCTGGCACAGTCCAGAGACAGGAGCAGTAAAAAATTGGCGCTGGTGGTCTGCAACAGATTAACCGCACTATTGAGGCGATCAGGATCGACTAGTTGTCCCTGCCAATGTAATAGGGAAGCCTGACTCAAGGCGCTGGCGGTTTTATGCGCAGACTGCACCACCACATCGGCTCCCGCTTGGAGGGCTGAACTGGGCAGGTGGGGATGAAAACCTAGATGAGTCCCGTGCGCGGCATCTACCAATAGGGGCATGTGCCGTTGATGGGCGATCGCCGCCAAAGCTGGTAGGTCAGCACACACACCAAAATAATTGGGACTGGTGATCAGCACCGCCTTTGCCTGAGGATAAACCTCCACAAATTGCGCCAACACCGCAGGGCTAACCCCCAACTCGATCTGCCACTGCGGATCATAGTCAGTGGGCAAATAAATCGGCTCGGCTCCAGACAGAATTAACCCTGCAATCACAGAGCGATGGCAGTTTCTGCCGATCAAAACCTGCTCCCCTGCTTGGCACACCGCCAGTAACATCGCCTGTATGCCGATGGTGGAGCCGTTCACCAAAAACCAACTGCGCTGTGCGCCAAAGGTGTCGCTGGCTAATGCTTCCGCCTCAGCGATCGCCTCTGACCAGCCCGCCAACTCTGGCAAGTCCCACTGCCCCAGTTCCTCAAGGAATGGCACAGGCAAACTCTGCCCGCCCTTATGCCCTGGAGTATAAAAGCGGGCATGGTCAGCCAGCAAATAGCGTTCCGCAAATTCTAAGAGAGGAATCCTAACTATCTACCACCATCTCCGCAAACATTTCATCACTCAAACCATCTTTATCCACAATGGCACGGAGCAGAATCGCCCCCTTAAAGTCAGCATCTTTGAAATCGGCATTGGTGAGCCTGGCATCGGTGAGGTTGGCATTGACCAAGTTCGCCCCAATTAAATCGGAGCATTCCAAATCTGCCCCTGTCAAATCCGTATCCAGTAAGTTAGCTTTGGTCAGAGTAGCAAAGACGAATTGGCAACTGGCAAAATTACCCTTATTCAAGTTGGCATAAACTAGCTTGGCAAAGGAAAAGTTGGAGCCACGGCAGTCCGCCCCCCGCAGAATCGCCCCGCACAGATCGGCTCCTGTAAAGTCGGTATTACGGCAGTCCACCCCACGAAAATCTGCATACTTGAAAACGGCATCTTTAGCAAGGGTATTGCTGAGGTTGGCTTTGATCAGGCTGGCAGAACTAAAATTCGCTTCGCTGAGGTTGGCGTGGCGCAAATTAACACCATTGAGGTTGGCTTTGGTGAAATTTGCGCCAACTAGAATGCTGTCGCTGAGGTCGGCTCCCTGCAAATCGCTGTTCGTAAAATTAGCACCCGTCAGGTCTGCTCCCTTGAAATTGATCGCAACTAGGTTGGCATTGGTAAAGTTCGCCAGTTTCGCTGAGGCTTTGATGCAATTTGCCCCAATCAGATTCGCCCCAGCCAAGTTGGTATTGAGCAGATTAGCGCTAACTAGCACCGCCCCAATTAAATCCGCTCCAGACAAATTTGCCCGCCCCAGTTCCGCCTCGATCAAATCCGCCTTGATCAAGTCGGCATAGACTAAGTCAGCGGACTGCAAATTTGCGCCACGCAAGTTCTCCCGCGTGAGGTCAATCTTGCTGGTGCCTTGAGCGAAAATTTCTAGGCTATCGTTTTGTTGCATACTTTTAGCATATCAATAAGTGGATTTGCCATGCCAACCATTGCCGTCCTTGACTATGATATGGGCAATTTGCACTCTGCATGCAAAGGTTTGCAAATGGCAGGAGCCGACCCGATCATAACCCACGATCCTGCCGTAATTGACTGTGCTGATGGCATTGTCCTGCCTGGGGTGGGAGCCTTTGACCCCGCCATGCACAAACTGCGTGCTGTTGGCTTAGAGCCTGTAATCCACAGAGCGATCGCTGATAATAAACCCTTTCTCGGTATCTGTCTGGGCTTGCAGTTGCTATTTGAGGGCAGTGCAGAAGGCACAGCGCAGGGGTTGGGCATACTCAAGGGGCAAGTAACCAGATTTCAGCCTGAACCAGATTTAAGTATTCCGCACATGGGCTGGAATCAACTGAGCTTCAGTCAGCCCCACTGTCCGCTGTGGCAGGACTTGCCACCGCACCCTTGGGTATATTTTGTGCATTCCTACTACCCGGTACCCACCGATCCCGCTATAATTGCAGGCACAACTACCCATGGTCAGCAGACTATCCCTGTGGCGATCGCCCACCAAAATCTCATGGCAGTGCAATTTCATCCCGAAAAATCTGCGGATCATGGCATCAAAATCTTGGCAAATTTCGTCAAATTACTCCAGCAAACCCAATAAATCCGCGCAAATTATGCCAAACCACACCAAACTCATCACCTTAGTCAGTGCCCTTACTCTAGTTGGCATTGCCCCCAGCTTTGCCCAGCCAAACCCGGGGTTTATCATCTTTGGCAACTCCAAAGATACGGCAATGGATTATTGCTTGGATAGCGGTTCCGCCAGCCAGTACGACAGCTACTACTTGGAGCTGAAAACCCAGAAATTCAAATACTCGGAAATTATAGTTACCTACCCCGACCACTTCAATCCCATGACTGACTTTGCGGCGATCGAGCTGTTCCAAAATAGCGACTGTCGGGGCGGCAAAAAAATCCCCCTAGAATCCGCCCAATGGGACAAAGAAGCCCGCCGCATTACCGTGATTCCCAAAGAGCCAATCCCCGCCAATACGCCCGTGCGCCTTGTCCTATCCAATGTGCGTAATCCCAACTTCCCCGGCATGTTCCAGATTGATGCCAGAGTGTTACGCGCCGATGTACCTGTGCCAGTTTACATCGGTTCGTGGATCATTAGCCTGCAATAGCCTAGCGGGGATACTGTGCCATCAACCGCTTGACCTCTTCAGCGTGGTAGGAACTGCGGGTGAGGGGCGAAGACACCACCTGCAAAAAACCCATCTTTTCGCCAATATCACGCCACTGGTCAAATTGCTGGGGGGTGATAAATTCCTGCACCTTTAAGTGGTGGGGCGAGGGTTGCAAATACTGCCCAATAGTAAGAATGTCGCAATCTACTTGGCGCAAATCCTGCATTACCGCCACCACTTCATCGTGGGTTTCGCCCAAACCCACCATAATCCCCGACTTGGTATAGACTTTGGGCTGGATTGCTCTAGCTTGTTGCAGTAAGGTCAGGGAGCGCAGGTAATCGCCTTGGGGTCTGACCCGACGATACAGACGAGGCACAGTTTCCGTATTGTGGTTTAGTACCTCAGGGGAGGCGCTGAGTATTTCTGCCAACGCCTGCCAATTACCGCACAGGTCAGGTATCAATACTTCAATAGTGGTGCGGGGCATCACTTGGCGAACGGCGTGGATACATTGCACAAATTGGCTGGCTCCGCCATCGGCGAGATCATCACGGTTTACGGAAGTGATTACCACATGATTTAAGCCCATGCGGCGCACTGCCTCAGCTAGGCGTTGCGGTTCCGTGGGGTCAAGGGCTTTGGGCTGTTTAGTAAAGTCAATATCACAATAGGGGCAAGCTCGGGTACAAGCAGGTCCCATGATCAAAAAAGTGGCTGTCCCCGCCTGAAAACATTCGCCAATGTTGGGGCAGGAGGCTTCTTCACATACTGTATTTAAGCCAAGATCACGCAGAATTTCTTTAACTTGCCCCACTCTCTGCCATTGGGGGGCTTTGACTCTTAGCCAGTCGGGTTTTTTAGTTTGATTCATGTATGCCACAGAGATGGGGAGAGAGACCAAGTAGGTGGGCTGATCGTTTCCACAGCCAAGCATTAGGGGATATAACCTATAGCAATCATAATTGACTTTAGAACTGGGGTCGCCCCGTACTTGGCTTGCGGCGATCGCTATTTGTTTTGTTTGCTATGAGAATTTGTAAGAATTGCGGGAAAAGGCTTATTTCCAACGCTTGGCTAACTGCTGGGTTTTCAGACTTGCTTCGATCACTTGAAGTACGGTGGTCATGCCAGTGGTGTTAATTATTTCATAGGACTTGCCTAATTTGCGGCAGGCTTCTATAGCCCGCTCTGTCATTGAATGACTGGCATATCCTGTCACAATCAGTACCAAGTCGGCATTGTTAATCTGTGCTTCTCCCTGTGATGCCAGCTGCAATCCACTCTGTTCTGTGTACCAGACTAATTCTACGCTGGAGCTACGCAGGCGATTGCGGACAGCGGTATGCAGGCGATCGTGTCCGCCAAAGACGATGACTTTTCCAGTTAGGTCGCTGTATAACTCGGGGCGTTTTTCGGTCTTGCGGTGGCGCACTGTAGCTTGCACATTGGGCGGGCGTTCCACGCGGGCGCGATTCTCCATCGCCTTGTTGTAAATAAAGTTCAGGGTGTTTTCGTAGGTTCCTTTGAGTTTGGCAACAGGTCCTTCTTCGCTGTGGATGTTAATTTGATTCATCAATGCCTCGACTACCTCTTCTAGGGCATTGATAGCTTTGAGGTCAGCCGCGTAGGGCTTGATGGCAATGGCGGCATCGGTGGCAGAATAAAAATCTTGCTGTTCAGCAATCATGTCTAGCAAGTCTGCTTTGAGTTCCTGTCGCCACTGCATTTCTTGGGCGGCTTCCCGCTCCATTTGCAGGCGTTCTTCACGGGCAATCAGTTGATTATCGGCTTCCTGCTCGGCAAGTAATGGGGCATTGGCAATCAGGTGTCTCAGTTCCTCAGCTTTGTCTTGCAGTTGCTTGCGGGCATAGCTCTCGTGATCGCCCTCTTGGTCAAACTCGCGGATTACGGCTTCTACTTCTGCTAGTTGTGGCTCTAATTGCTGTTTGATCCATTGAGTTAATTCCTGCACTTGCTGTTCGCGCTGTTTACGCAGTTTGTTGCGCTCCAGTTCAATTTTGGCAAGGGACAACAAGTCTCGCACTGAGTTTTGGACTTCTTCTAAATTGGGCAAGGTCATGGCGGATTAACTCACTCGGCAAAACACTAAATAGAATATTCTGAAAAGTTGACTGGTTTTAGTCAATACAGAGGACATTTACTAAGTCGCTAAATGTCCACTTTTGGTTCACTGCCCACACCTAAAATTTTTATGGCAAGCATAGCCGCACCAAAGCCATTGTCTATATTGACTACAGCTATGCCAGTTGAGCAGGAATTAAGCATTGTCAATAAGGGAGTCAGTCCTTGCAGGTGCGAACCGTAGCCAATGCTGGTAGGAACAGCGATTATGGGGCAGTTGACCAGCCCTGCCACCACACTGGGCAATGCTCCTTCCATTCCTGCTACTACGATGATAACCTTTGCGCGCTCTAGAATATGCCGATGGGCAAAAAGACGGTGGATGCCTGCTACTCCAACATCCCACAATCTTTGGGGACGGAAGCCAGATAGTTCTAGGGTGATGGCGGCTTCTTCGGCGATGGGAATATCGGCTGTGCCTGCGGTTATGATGGCGATCGCCTGAGCATATTTTTTGTGTAGTTCCGCCTGTCCCAGACTGCAAATTTGCGCCGTGGCGAAATACTGACAATCGGGTAATTGATTGTTAATTTCTGTGAAAACAGCAGGGGACACTTTGGTCGCCATGACTACGGGGTTGATGGGTTGGCGCTGTAATGCGGTCATGATTTCCACAATTTGGCGGGGAGTTTTGCCAATGCCGAGGACTACTTCGGGGACTCCCGTGCGCAGAGGGCGGTGGTGATCTACTAAGGCAAAGTCGCCCACTGGTTCATAGGCTAAGTTTTTGATGCGCTGGTAGGCGAGGTCGGGACTGAGGGAGCCGTTGGCGATCGCCTGCAATAGGCTGTGCAAATTATCATAGTCGGGCATGGTCTCTAGCCACGCACGCTGGGTGCGCCAATCGCTGACTCGATGGCATCTGGCAGGTTGCGCCAGTTTAGATCATCTCTGCCCAAAATCTCCTTCAGCTTTTCCAGGGCTTCTTCTTGCTCAGCATTAAAGCGCTCCATGGGCAGGGGCAAGCGCAGGCGGGTGGGGGATTGCAAAATCCTAGCAAAGCCCTGCTTGAGAATGTTGAGTACCTCAGGCAACATCTCGGATTTTACTCTCTGCCTCAGTTGTTGCACACCGCGCCCGCTGGTAGCATACATGGGGGGCAGACGGTTGAGGGTGTAAGCAATCACATCTTCAATTTTGATCTGTGCTTGCAGTTCGGGGGGCAGTCGCTCCATGTTGTGTTCAGCAAAGCTGGTGACCAGTTTCTCTAGGACATTGGTGTAGTTATAGACCGCACCGCACATATAGGACTTAAAGTCTTTGACTTCTCTGGCGGGTTCGCTGTTGGGATTTTGGCGTTCTGACCGGCGCTTGAGGTAGGACTTGACAGTAAAGGCATTGCGGCGATCGAGACTGAGGTAACTACTGCCTAGCTGACGCAGGGAACGATACAGTTGTTTGTCCTTGAGGGCTTCTTGTACTAAGTCGGGGACATCTTTCCAAGTCAGGTTTTCACGGCAGAGAATTTTTTGCACCCGCAGAAGCGACCTAGCTTGAGTGGCAAGCTCTTGTTCGGGGATGGGGTCTGGTTGGCGCAGGGGATCGCGCTGGGTATTGACTAGCGCATGGCGCACGGCGGCTTGGATTTGCGGTGAGAGGACATTGCTGGCACGCTCCCGCAGTTCTGTCCAACCTCTTTGGGATGTGGCATACATTGGCGGCAAGCGGTTCAGAGCATAGGCGATCACATCACTTGGCTCAATGCGTTGCACTACTTCGGGACTCAAGCGTTTCAACTGCGCTTCAGTTTCGGCGATTACCAGTTCCTCGATGGCGTTGCGGCAAATAGTCATACTCTAGTGATGCAGAAGTGAACAAACAGGTTCCCAGCAGTAACCCCAACACTTTAACTGAGTGGTCAATCTCTGCTTGTATTTTAACTAAATCTTTTTACCTCTGCGCCATTGATCCTGATGATCAGTTCAAGGGTGAGGGAGGAGGCGGTAAAAATTGGCTCTTTGGCAACAGCCTGCACTTCGTAGGGTTCGCGGTATTGCCCTACGGTTTGCAATAGCTCGTTGAGGGCGGTAGGTGAAAAACTGCCCACTTTGCCAGTGATAGGATCGGCAAGCACGCCTTCACGGCGGGCACGAAAGCTAGCCAATAAAAATAGTTGTTCGATGCGGGATTCTAGCTCGTTGGTGGTTAGGTTAGGGCGAAATTGCAGGGAGGCGATCACATCTCCTTTGTTGAATACTTGACGGTTGGGGGTGATGTCGGCGGTGATAAAAATACTGGTTTCGCGCCTGATGTAGTTGCCGCCAGATAAAAAGCGAATTACATAGCTTCTGCCATCGGCAAGGCGATCGCCCAAATTTTTGATCTGGCTTTCGGTAACCTTAATAACAGGCTGTTTTGGCTCTGACCCTGGTAAAAAATCCAACAAAATGCGGGCATTGCGCTCTGCTTGTTGCAGGAGTTGCACGATCGCTCCATTGATCTCTTCTCGAGTCAGCCCCGCCCTGATTACCCCAGTCGCCAGCACTTGCTCGGACAGGATCGCCACATTGCCCATTCGCAGACTTTGAATGCTGGCAATCAACTGCTCCCGATTGGCTTGCAGAGATGCTACTTCACTGGTCAGGTTGGTACGCTGAGTTTCTAGCTCGGCTAAGCGGGCTTGGGTCTGGCTGACAGTTTCTTTGAGGGCTTCCCGTTCCTTGGTGATCCGTCCTAGATCACTGCTGAGCCGCTCCCGTTCCGCCTGTAATTTACTGCTCTCAGCTTGCAGGGCTTGCTGATCTGCGGTTAATTTCTCTACTCTCTGGCGCAATTCTGTCTCTTGGGCTTGGACTTTTTCTAGTTCTGCCTGCGCTTCTAGGAATTTATTGCCCACCATTTGCAGTTGCGCTTGGGTCTCTGACTGACGGATCAGGGCTAAGCCGAGGGAGCGATTGATGCGATCTAGTCTCTGTTGTGCCTGTTCCTGCTCAGTGCGAGCGGATAATAACTCTGCCTCTATTTGTTGTTTTTGTTTTTGGGTTTCCTCCAGTTCAGAGCGAATGGCATCTAGCTGAAATAGTCCATCGCGCAGTTGGCTACTGGTGGCAATGAGAATGCCAAGGGTAGAGGCAGAAATCAACGCTCCCGTAACTACTGTTACCAGTGTGGCGGTACTACGGGGGCGCAGTTTGAAGATGCTGAGCCGTGCTTTCCCGACTCGCGACCCCAAGCGATCGCCGATGGTAGCAATCAAACCACCCAGAACTAAAATGGCGAGAACCAGGGTGTACCCCATGAACCAATGACCAATGCTGGCAATACTGTGATCCTAGCAGTAGAACTGAATTTCACCCCAGAAGTTTCCCTAATTAGGCAGTAAGTTAAATCTTTGCAGGGCTTGGCTCAGGGCTGAGGGCAGTTGTTGGCTGAGTCCAGCGCCGTCCTCTGCTACTAAACACTGCTGAAAGGGTAAGGCAAAGGGGAATTTCCCATCGGCTTGATTGGCAATTTGCACCAAAATAATCTGATCACTGCGCTTGACATGCAGGGCGTAACCCAACTCCACACACACTTGGGGACTAAAGAGGGGCTGATCCCCGAGATAGGCGATCGGGCTGACATCTGCCACAAACAGCAGACATCGCTTCAGGCTGATCATGCCCTGCCCTTTCAACTGCATGGGATCATTGGTGGTGCGGGGGACACGCTCCACAGTGAGGGCAAGCCTAGCAGTGCGGTTGAGCTGGGCGATCCCCGCCTGTAGTGCCTCATAAATTGTATGGCTGGTGTGGCTGAGTTGATTTTGGAAACTGAATAACACTACTGGTTCTAGTTGGCTGTGGCTCTCCTGCTTAATGAAGTAAATTTCGTGGCTGATGATGTCCAAATTGGCGATGGTATAGCTTCCACTGCCCTCGATATAAAATTCCACTGTTTGCCCCGCCAGATAGTTCTGAAACCACACTGAGGACTGCACCACCGCCATTTCATCTAAAAAATCTGCCCGCAGAGCCGACTTGAGTAAGCTATTTTTGGCAAGGCGCAGGTCATGGGGACGCTCCATGAGCGATCGCAATGGCTCATATTCAGGCACATACCACGCACGCAGGGTAATAATCGCCATCGACTATCTCACATAAATTGCCGCTAAATTTAACACAGGTTAGAAAATATGGCAGATTTTTTTAGTCAACTTTCGCCCCAAATGAGCAGTTAGTTGGCGCAGGCACTGACGGGTAAAATCAGCAACACAATGGGCGGGGATTCTGCTAATCTCAAAATATACTCTATGCTCAGACAAGATTTTATTTATGAAAAGCCTAATTCAATTTCTCACAGCTTTTTGCCTCTGCTTTGCTCTGTTGGGTGTGGTGGGCTTACCTGTCCCCGCTTTTGCCGAAACCGCTAAGTCGGTGGAGCAACTGCCAGAAACCAACTTTATCAAGCAGAATTTGCAAAAAATCGACCTCAACAACGCCAATATCTACAATTTCCGCCGTATCAAAGGTATGTATCCTACTTTGGGACGGATTATTATCGAGCATGCCCCCTATGCTTCCCTTGAAGATGTGTTGAATATTCCCGGTCTGACGGAAGCGCAAAAACAGATCATCAAGGATAATGCCGACCAATTCGCCCTCTATAAACCCGATAGTTCCATGAATCGGGAGCGAATTAACAACGCAAACTACAGGCTTTGATCCTTGTCTGAAGTTGCAGGGCGGTTTGATGTCATTGTGGTCGGGGCAGGGGCGGCTGGTCTCTATACTGCCCTGTGCTTGCGTCAGCGGGGTTTAGCCGTAGCTCTGCTCACCAAAGAAGCATTAAACCTGAGCCACAGTGCCGATTCTGCCAGTAAGTGGGCGCAGGGAGGCATTGCCGCCGCCCTTGATCCCCAAGATGCCCCTAGTCTCCATGCTGAGGATACCCTGAGAGCAGGGGTGGGCTTGTGTGAGCAGGTTGCTGTATCGGTGTTGGTGCATGAAGCGCCTAAAGCCATTCAGCAGTTGGAGGCTTGGGGGGTGCGCTTTGACCGCAAGCCCGACCAAACGCTAGCGATGACCCTAGAGGCGGCGCATTCGCGTCAGCGGGTGTTGCATGTGGCTGATGCTACAGGCAAGGCTTTAGTTACTGCCCTCAAGGCTCAGGTGCTAGAGGATGCTGGCATTACGGCTATGCCTCATACCCTTGTCCTCGACTTGCTGTTGCACCAAGATCGCTGTGCGGGGGTACTGTGTGCTATGTCTGATGGCTCGTTGCAAACCCTGCTCAGTAAAGCAGTGGTGCTGGCGACTGGGGGATATGCTCATCTGTTTGCCCAGACTACCAATCCGCCTGCCAGTACGGGTGATGGAGTGGCGATCGCATGGCGGGCGGGGGCATGGGTACGCGACTTAGAGTTTGTGCAGTTTCACCCCACAGCTTTGGCAGTGGCGGGCGCACCCCGATTTTTGATCAGTGAGGCAGTGCGGGGGGAGGGGGCGCATTTAATTGACAGCGCGGGAGATCGCTTTGCCTCCAAATACCACCCGCAAGGAGAACTCGCACCCCGAGATGTGGTCAGCCGTGCCATCTTCCACCACTTACAACATACGGGGGACAGTACCGTATTCCTCGATCTCAGTCCCATTCCCAGCGATCGCATTCGTTACCGCTTCCCCAACATTATTAAAGTCTGCGAGCAATGGGGCATTGATCTATTACACCAACCCATTCCTGTTACCCCTGCGGCGCATTACTGCATGGGGGGCATAGCCACCGACATCTGGGGCGAAACCAGCATTACAGGGCTGTATGCAGTGGGCGAAACCGCTAGTACAGGAGTGCATGGAGCTAACCGTCTGGCGAGCAATTCACTATTGGAGTGCTTTGTGTTTGCCGAGCGCATTTCCCAGAAACTGGGCGATCAAGGACAGTACTGTCCCCCAGTGGAAAATCTTGACCCCATAGGCAACTACAGTGGGGCGGTCAGCGATCGGGACTGTAACCAACTAACCCAAGCACTGCGATCGCTCTGCTGGCGCAATATGGGGATCACCCGTGATGCTGTGCACTTACAGCAGGCTAAACAGCAAATTGCTGACTGGCGCAGGGCATGGTTAACCGCACTGCCCATCCAGCGGCAGGCTATGGAGTATCGCAACCTGCTTGATGTAGCATGGCTGATGGTGCAATCCGCCCTGTTTCGCACTGAAAGTCGCGGTGCGCATTACCGAGCGGACTATCCGCACAGCGATCCGCAGTGGTTGTGTCATTCCACTTTTCAGGGCGATCGCCTGTTTGCCCAACCCCTTGATTTAGCCTATGATCCAGCACAGTCATGAAAATCCCCATCCTCGACCTCAAACCCCAACTGCACAGCCTCCAGACTGAGATGGAGGACGCGATTTTGGCGGTAGTCCGTTCTGGGCAATACATTTTAGGCTCAGCCGTCCAGCAGTTCGAAACGGAGGTGGCAGAGTATTTGGGGGTAAAGTACGCCATTGGGGTCAATTCGGGAACCGATGCCCTAGTGATCGGTCTGCGGGCGTTGGGCATCGGACAGGGGGATGAGGTGATTACCACTCCCTTCAGCTTTTTTGCCACCGCCGAATCCATCAGCAATGTCGGTGCAAAGCCAGTATTTGTGGACATTTGCCCCGACAGTTTCAATATCGACCCGCAGAAGATTGCGGCGCAGATTACGCCCCGTACCAAAGCGATTATGCCCGTCCACCTCTACGGACAACCCGCTAACATGGCACAAATTCGGGCGATCGCCCAGCAATTCAACTTGAAAATCATCGAAGACTGCGCCCAGTCCTTTGGCGCAAAATATATGGGCGACTGTTTGGGGTGCGATCGCTCCTGCCAGCCCGATTCCCTAGTTGGCAAATATACAGGGAACATGGGAGACATTGGCGCATTTTCCTTTTTCCCCACCAAAAATCTAGGAGCCTATGGCGACGGCGGCTTAATTGTCACCAACGATGAGCAACTGGCAGAGACCGCCCGCAAGCTCAGGGTACACGGTTCCAAATACCGCTATCAAAATGAAATTTTGGGCTACAACTCCCGCTTAGACACCATTCAAGCCGCCGTCCTCAGGGTGAAACTGCCCCACCTAGCGCGGTGGAATGAGGAACGCCGTCGGGTAGCCCGCACCTATAACCAGTACCTCAGCCACCTGCCGCAAATAGTAACGCCGCAGATCACCGCTGGTCATGTATTTCACCAATACACCATTCGGGTGTTGCAGGGTCAGCGCGATGCCCTCAGCCAAGCCCTTGCCAGCCAAGGCATCAGCACCATGATCTATTACCCCGTACCCCAAGACCTTCTGCCCGTCTATAAAGGACAGTATCCCACCTACCCCATAAGCCAGCAGTTAGCCCAAGAGGTGTTGAGTCTGCCGATCTGGGCTGAGTTGGAGCACGACACCATCAAACACATCTGCACGGCGATCGCAGAATTTTTTTGCCATTAGACAGATAAAATGGGGTCATGGCAAGCAATCACTACCAAACCTTAGGCATCAACCACCAAGCGAATCCTGCTGAGATCAAGCAGGCATATCGCAAATTGGTCAAGGCGCACCACCCCGACCGCAATCAGCACCGTGATAACCACGAGCAGATGGTAGCCATCAATCACGCCTATGCCATTTTGAGCAACCCGCAAACTCGCGCCAGCTATGATTTGAGCATTGGTCTGACAGCTCTGCCCAAGCAACGCCCCAGCCCGACCACAGGGCGCCGCAGTCTTGACCCGATCAGCGCATGGCGACAGCAGGTGGGCGAACCGATTTTTGATCTGTTAGATCGCATGATCGATCCCCTCAATCAAAAAATTGATGACCTGTCCGCCGATCCCTTTGATGAGGAATTATTAGCAGTTTTTGCGGAATATATCGAACATTGCCGCCAATCCCACAGTCAGGCACAGGGCTACCTAAGACGACTGCCCAACCCCAGAGCCGCCGCCAGCGTTGCCTCCCATCTGTTTCACTGCCTTAATGCTCTGGCTGATGGCATTGAGGAACTGCACTACTTCACCATGAACTTTGACGACCACCATTTGCATACAGCCCAAGAGCTATGGCGCAGAGCCGAAGAGATGCGGCACTATGCCCGCCACGCCCTTGCCAATCTGGGCTAGGTTTTACAAAACTTAATTCTTGCAATTTGACACAGTTTTCGCTAATTTTAGAATTAAATAGTTGTCTGACCGCTATGGCTGTCCGCAAGAAGATCGGCGACAAATTTTCTGCTCCTCTGTCAGGAATTCAGCACAAGCTAAAGCAGGTATGGCGTGAGGTGCAATCTGGTCTGGGCGATCGCCTGAGTGAATTTGATGCGTGGGCGGTGGAGCAGGTGAATGAGAGTTTAGAGGAGATGGGTGATCGGGTGAGTGAAACTTTAGAGAATGCCAAAGAATCCTTGCAGGCAAAATATGCAGAGGCGGCGGAAAGCCTCACCAAAAAGGGCAAGCGCAAGACCCGCCGCAAGTGAATGAGGACTACTTTTGTAATGCACGGCGAGCAATGTTGGCGATCGCACTGTCTGAGGCTTTAGGTAAATGATAGTAACTGCCTTGAGCGGCTGAGGCTAATTCCTTAGCCAAACCTGTAGAAACGAACTTATTTTCCGTATCAATGATCAACAAAGAGAAACCCAATGCGCCAATTCTCTGCGCGATTTCCTGCAATTCCGCTTTGAGGTCTAGTTTATTATCGTTAGAGATCGTTTCTCCCAGTGATCGCGCTAGGGGTACATTGCCCCGACCATCAGTAATTGCCACAATCATCACCTGACCCACATCGCCAGACTTCTGAGCATTGAGGGCAACTTTGACCGCCTGCGCCAGTCCGTGAGACAGGGGCGAGCCACCACCACAGGGCAGGGTTTCCAATCTGCGTTTAGCGGCTTCGATGGAGCGAGTGGGGGGCAAGAGAACTTCTGCCTGTTCGCCACGGAAAGGAATGAGGGCGATGCGATCGCGATTTTGATAGGCTGAGGTCAAGAGGCGTAGCACTGCTCCCTTAGCGGCTTGCATGCGATTTAGTGCCATCGAGCCAGAGGCATCAACCACAAAAATGATTAAAGCACCCGCTTTTTTGACAAGGAATTTGGCGCGCAGGTCAGAGGACTCCACGATTACTTTGCGGTCTGGACTTTTGCGACGGCGACCTTTTTGGAAGGGGGCGGCAGTTCTCAGGGTGGCATCCACAGCAAGGCGATCGCTCGGTTTTTGCATCAGAATTGGCTTCACATATCTGCCCCGTGTTTGAGAATTCATCATGCCCCTTGCCCCAGAACGACCTTGTTTTTTGAGGGATTTGGCAAAATCCATAATCTCAGGGTCAAGAATCACTCCTTCAGGATCAAAGACAAATTCTTCGGGAATGGAATTATTTTCCGCTTCCGCTTGCTCCTCCTCAGCATTGCTCTCTGGCTCAGTTTGCTGATTTTGCGGTGGATTTTCAGGCGGCGGGGGCGGCGCAGTATCAGTCTGAGACAAGATGGAGCGCGGCACTAGCACCAATTCCACAGCGAGGCGCAGATCGTCCGCATTGACTGTATTTCTGCCATCTAGGGCGGCACTGGCTTGGGCGGTTTTCACGGCAAATAATTCGCCACGATGCCCCTGCACGCCACCCCGCAGAGCTTCCATCACTAGGTATTTGATTTGATTGCGGGAAATTTGCACTTCCTTGAGCCATTCCCGCGCCAAAAGAATTCTGGTGCGTAGGTTCTCCAGTTCCTCAGCGTATTCAGCGGTAAACTTTTGCGCATTATCTCCATAGGCGATCGCCCGCTCAATCGCAAGGTTGCGCTCCTCAAGGTCTAAATCCTGATCCGCAGACACCGTGATAGCAATGCGATCCAATACATTAGCAGTTAAATCGCTGTCTTCAGGGTTGTAGGTGATGATCAGCAAAGGAGAGCAAGGATGTTGCCAACTGATACCCTCCCGCTCAATGCGATTGTATCCCGCTGAAATGACATTCAACAACAAGCCCGCAATTTGCGGTTCCAACAGATGGAAGTCATCTACATAGAGAATGCCACGATGCGCCTGTGCCAACAGCCCAGGCTGAAATACCGATTCTCCTGTTTTTACTGATTTCGCTACATCAATGGAACCCAATAAGCGATCTTCAGTAATGCCCAAGGGCAACTGCACAAAGGGAGTGGGAATCACCTCAGTTTCCACTGTCTCAGCCAGATCAAGGGGGTCGGCATTGTAGGCTGAGCCTTTGACTACGGTGATCGGGGGTAGCAAGTTCTGCATTCCCCGCGCCAAAACTGATTTCGCAGTGCCTTTGCGTCCAGCGATGGCAATCCCGCCAATCTTAGGATCGACTGCCAATAAAAGCAGGGCGGTTTTGATGGTATCTTGCCCAACCACAGCTGTAATGGGAAAGGAGACAGACATAAATGCAGATGCCACAATCAATATTTCCAGTATAGTGGCGATGGCTCTAGCAAAATCACTAAAAGTCCAGTAGTTAAATGCGCTGTCGGGTTATGGCAAATTAAAACTGAACATTGCAGTTATAGTCATTACAATTTAGAATGCGACGCTTTTCAGGCACTTGTAATCACCCTATCCAGCTCTGGGAGAGGGAACAGGAAAATGATTATCTCACTCTCCTTCTTCCCATGTGGGATGAG
>Ga0272446_1001815_pt1 | contig 30327 bp, 40 predicted proteins | sample YNPCB0061_FD_194587 | JGI IMG/M metagenome (GOLD analysis project Ga0272446, IMG submission 194587) | Hot spring microbial mat communities from Yellowstone National Park, WY, United States - YNP-CB-006-1 | ecosystem: Environmental > Aquatic > Thermal springs > Hot (42-90C) > Sediment | place...
GCATCAATGAATAAGTTGTTAGTAACAGCACCTTTATAACCAATTTCGATAGACCGAACCCTTTCCGGGCGGACAGGTGCTAACCTCACAGTGTCTCTTACGGAATAATCATTGGCTTCTAAAAATTTTAATAAAGATTCCACCGAAATTAAAGTATCTACACCCTTGATATTTCCTACTAATAAAGCTCTACCAAAGTTATAATACAAGTATTGGTCTTGAAGCGTAGGATTTCTAAGAGCTGAACTAAAAGATAAACGATAGTTATGTTTTTTTTGAACAGTGTAAACTAAGGAAGCTGCAGGCGAAAAAACGGCATTGTAATTTTTTGATTTATCTACTCTTGCAGAAGCATTGATTTTTAACCTATCCGCAAGTACTTTTTTTTCTAACAATGTATAAGCACCTGCCTCGTAGATACTTAGGTTGACACGTCCTAATTCAGGGCGATTAGGGTCAATCAAAGTATCAGAAAAAATAGAACCTTCAGACCTTGGAACATAAATTCTGTAGCTTGCTCCTAATAGGATGTCCATAAACTTAGGTGTAAATTTATACTCACCTTGAACATGATACAAAGCAGAACGGTCTACTAATTTACTACCACCATCATTAAAATTCGTACCTTGAATAATTTTTTGAAGACTGTCTTTAAAGGCTTGTGTGCCAGGCTCTAATCTAGATTTAAGTCCAAAAAATGGATTTCCCGGTCCATCTGCATAAGCACGGGCTTCTTGATGCCAATTTTTTAGTGAATCCTGAGGAATTAATCCTTCCATCACATTCAAAAGCGAATCCATTTGATGCTGAAAATTAGGATTGGTAGAAGGATTACCGATAGCAAAGGTTTGATTATAGGCGTCCATATAGCCGGGTATAGCCCTGATTTTGGGCATGACTGTCTGGGACCAATAAACGTCGTAATCCGCATACCACCTATCGTCTGGTTTCATTTTTCTTTGCAATAACAAAGCAGTAAATACTGCATCGTAAGAATTACCTGCATTTTCGTTGGTTGCATAAGCCCGAATAAACCATTTTTTACCTTTGATTTCTATTTTGTTTTGCAAAAATTGTAAGTTTCTTAGTGCATATCGATTGTCTCCTTGAAAAATAGTGTTTCCAGTTCCGTAATTAGTCAAAGTAGAAAGTTCAATATCTTTGGTGAATTTGTAATGCAAACCGATAGAACCTTTAAAACTTTTGACATCGTAATTTAATAAATCTTCTTCTCGGTAGCCTGTACGATAAACACGCCCGAGCCCTGTACGAAGTCTTCTACTTCTTATGGTATTATCCCCAAAAGCACGTTCATCACCATAAATATTGACAGCGTCATAACCTCTGATATCTCCTTCGGGGTTTAAGGATTGTTCGGTGGGCATATAATTTGTTGCTCTCCAATCATCCGCACGCATGTATGCTAAATTAATTTTAAAAGCAAATTTTTGTTCATCATTTTTATTTTTGAAAGCTTTTGCATAACGTACTGCTCCATCAAACAAATATCTTTCACCACCTTTTAACATTACCGATAGCCCTTCATGATAAAAAGGGCTTTTAAGTTTCATGTCAATAACGCCGTTAAACGCATTCGGTCCATAAATAGCAGAACTTGCCCCGACTACTAAATCTACGGATTGAACATCTAATTCAGAAGCACCCACAAAATTACCCAAGGAGAAATTAAGCCCTGGTGCTTGGTTATCCATACCATCTACTAATTGCAAACTCCTAACAGGACGCGTAGTATTGAAACCACGCGTATTAATAATTTTAAAACCCATTGAGGAAGCCGTTACATCCACACCTTTTAGGTTGCCTAAACCGTCATAAAAATTGGCAGCAGGGGTTTCTTTGATTGCTACAATATCCATAGACTCAATCGTTAAAGGGCTTTCTTTTTGCTTTTCTGTAATTCGAGTATCCACAATTTCTATTTCCGGTTGGCTAATTTCTTCATCAGGTAACATATTGATAGTAACCGGTTTATTCAAATTTTTGACTTCTATTTCTTGTTTTTTTAGACCTACATAAGTAACAACGACCGTACAAGGCAGCGTACCGGTATAGGTAATTTCAAATTTTCCATTGACATCAGTATATGCACCTAAATTAGTGCCCTTTATCAAAACAGTTGCACCCTCAATAGGTTCTTTGGTTGCATCATCTTTTACAATTCCAGATAGTTTTTGTCCGTAAATTAAAGAAAAACATGGAAGAATAAATAAAAGAAAAATTGAAAAATTATATTTCATTGACCATTAAAAAATTTTTATGCAAAATTAGAATTTTATTGAAAAATAAAATCAAATAATTAAAAAAATTATGAAAATGAAAGTAGAAATTAATAGAAAAGAAAAAAGAGATGTTTTTAAATCGTATTATAGAATTTTAAAAAATTATGACATAAATGGTATAGAAATAAAAAAACTGCCTAATTAAGGCAGCTTTTCTATTATTAAATAGATAGATACGACTAATGCTTGCTTATTCGTTAGGCTGTTCATTGTCGGAAGTTGTTTCATTAGAAACCACTTCATTATTAGGCTTTGTTTCAGATTTTTTTCGTCTTCTTCTAGAAGATTTTTTTTCTTTATTTGCAGAATCTTTTTGGTAATACTCATTAAAATCCACCAACTCAATCAAAGCCATTTCAGTGGAATCGCTTTTACGAGGACCGAGTTTTAAAATTCTGGTATATCCACCGGGTCTATCCATGATAGCCGGTGCAACGGTTCCAAAAAGCTCTTTCACTGCGTATTTATTTTTTAAATAACTAAAAACGATTCTTCTTGAATGGGTAACGTCATTTTTAGATTTAGTAATCAAAGGCTCGATATACCTTCTAAGAACTTTTGCTTTCGCAAGAGTAGTAATGATTCTTTTATGTTGAATCAAGGAGCAAGCCATATTAGAAAGCATTGCTTTCACATGGGTTGCGGATTTACCAAGATGCTTAACTTTATTTCTGTGTCTCATTATTCTTCGTCAAGTTTATATTTTAAAACATCCATACCGAAACTCAAACCTTTGCTTGCTACGAGTTCTTCGAGTTCAGCCAAGGATTTTTTACCAAAGTTTCTAAATTTTAACATATCACCAATTTGATAACTAACAAGTTCTCCGAGAATTTTTATATCTGCGGCTTTCAAGCAATTGTAAGCACGAACAGAAAGATCTAATTCACTTAAAGGAGTCTTGAGTAATTTTCTCATAGCAATGTAGTTTTCATCTACTTCTTTTCTCGGAGCTTGTGCTTCCGTTTTCAATTGGAAAGTAGAATCAGAGAAAAGCATAAAATGCTTAATCAAAATGTTAGCAGCTTCTTTTAGAGCGCTTTCGGGGTCAATAGTACCATCTGTTTCCACATCAATAATAAGCTGTTCGTAATCGGTTCGTTGCTCGACCCGTGTATTTTGCACCAAATATTTTACATTTTTAATAGGGGTAAAAATTGAGTCAATAGAAATTTCACCGAAAACGGACTCTTTGGATTTATTTTCCTCAGCAGGTACATAACCTCTTCCTTTACCGATTGTAAGCTCAATATCAAAAGAGACATCGCCAGAGAAATGACAAATAACGTGTTCAGGGTTAGTAATTTCATAAGCATGAGTAGCATTGGCTATGTCAGCAGCGGTAAAGGTAGGTTGGTTTTTCAAGGATATAAAAATTTTAGATTCACCCTCTACCACTTTTTTAAAACGGACACCTTTCAAGTTTAAAATTATATTGACTAAGTCCTCGATTACCCCATCAATAGCAGTAAACTCATGGTCAACACCGGGGATTCTTATAGAAGTAATTGCATAGCCTTCTAAAGAAGAAAGAAGAACACGTCTTAAAGCATTACCAATTGTGACACCGTACCCTGGTTCTAAGGGTTTAAACAAGAAACGACCAAAAAAATCACCATTTTTTTCCATGGTAACTTTTTCAGGAATTTGAAAATCTAATAATGCCATTTCTTTATATATTATTTAGAGTACAATTCGACAATTAACTGTTCTTTGATGTTTTCTGGAATATCTTCTCTTTCAGGATAGTGTAAAAACTTACCACTTAAATTGGCTTTATTAATTTCAAGCCAATTATAGCGATTAGCACTTCTTGATTTCAAAGAATTATTAACTACCTCAAGAGATTTGCTTCTTTCTCTTATTTCGACTACATCACCGGGTTTTAGTTGGTAAGAAGGAATATTTACAGGGTTTCCGTTCACCAAAACATGTTTGTGAAGCACTAGTTGTCTAGCTCCTCTTCTGGTGGGTGAGAAACCCATTCTGTAAACGGTATTATCAAGTCTTGCTTCAAGCAATTGCAAAAGTACCGTACCAGTTACTCCTTTTACTTTGGAAGCTTTCTTAAAAAGGTTACTAAATTGTCTTTCTAAGATACCATAAATAGCCTTAGCTTTTTGTTTTTCCATTAATTGGATAGCAAAGTTAGACAATTTAGCGCGTTTATTTTTACCATGTTGCCCTGGACCGTAGTTTTTGCGGTCTACTGCTTTACTATGACCAAAGATAGGATCTTTGAATCTTCGAGCAATTTTTTGTTTAGGACCTCTATATCTTGCCATAATTTCGATTAAATAAAAAATTAAACTCTTCTACGCTTTGGAGGTCTACAACCATTATGAGGTAATGGAGTAATATCTTTAATTAATGTTATATCAATACCACAAGCATTAATAGCTCTTATAGCAGATTCTCTACCAGAGCCAGTACCTTTTACAAAAACCTCAACTTTTCTCAAACCTAAATCATAAGCTTCTTTTGCACATTGCGTTGCAGCAACTTGTGCAGCATAAGGAGTATTCTTTTTTGAACCTCTAAAACCTGCTTTCCCAGCAGATGACCAACTAATCACATTACCAGCACCATCAGTTAAAGTGATAATAATATTATTGAATGATGCAGAAATGTGAGCTTGACCGTTGGGCTCAACTTTAATTTTCTTTTTAACTTTTACTGTTTTTGCCATAAATCAATTATTTTTTAGCAGCTGCTTTTTTCTTATTAGCTACAGTTTTTCTTTTACCTTTTCTTGTTCTTGCGTTTGTTCGAGTTCTTTGACCACGAACAGGAAGACCCTTTCTATGACGTAAACCACGATAACAAACAATATCCATCAATCTTTTGATGTTTAATTGGATTTCTCCTCTTAAAGCACCTTCCACCTTGTAATTTTCAGCAATTATTGAACGAATTGCCGCAGCTTCTTCATCAGTCCATTCACCGACCTTTTTATTTTTGTCTACTCCTGCTTCTGCTAAAATTTTGTTAGCAGATGGGCGACCAATACCATAAATATAGGTTAAACCTATTTCACCTCTTTTATTTTTTGGTAAATCTATTCCCGCTATACGTGCCATATTCTTCTATCCTTGACGCTGTTTATATTTTGGATTTTTTTTGTTTATTATGTAAATACGACCTTTTCGTTTTACAACTTTACACTCTGCACTACGTTTTTTTACACTTGCTTTTACTTTCATCTCTCTTCAAATTTTAATTATTTATAACGATAGGTTATTCTTCCTTTTGTTAAATCATACGGAGACATTTCAAGGCTAACTTTATCTCCGGGTAAAATTTTTATATAATTCATTCTCATTTTTCCAGAGATATAGGCAATAATTTCATGCCCATTTTCTAGCTCTACACGAAACATCGCATTCGGTAATGCTTCTAAAATTGTACCATCTACTTTAAACGACTGCTGTTTTGCCATTTTTAATAAACTCAAATGTTGTTAATTTTTCTGCTTTTCCTTTTCTAACTACAACTGTATGCTCAAAATGAGCAGACGGTAAATAATCCGCTGTGCTCAATGACCAACCGTCTTTATCTAGTATTAGTTTTTTGGTACCCATGTTAATCATGGGTTCTATTGCTATTACTAGACCCTCCACCAGCATCATACCTTTTCCACGGCTTCCGTAGTTAGGAACTTCTGGTGCTTCGTGTAATGACGTACCAACACCATGACCTACCAATTCTCTAACTACACTAAATCCATGTTTCTCAGCATGATTTTGCACTTCGTATCCAATGTCTCCTATCCTATTACCATGAACTGCTTTTTTTATTCCTAATTCTAAACATTCATAAGTAACATCAATCAATTTTTTTACCTCTGGCTTTATCTCGCCCACTACAAAAGTATAGGCAGAATCACCATAGTATCCCTTATATTTTACGCCACAATCCACAGAAACAATATCACCCTCTTTTATGTATAAATCTTTTTTAGGTAAACCATGAACAACAAAATTATTTATTGAAATACATAAGGTACAAGGATAAGGTATTTTACTTGAGTGAGGTTTATAGTTCAAAAAAGCAGGTTCTGCATGCATATCTTTGATATAGGTATAAGCAATTTCATCTAAACGCATAGTTGAAACTCCTGGGTAAATGTGATTACTCAATTCACCAAGCACCCTTGATACTAACAAGTTACTTTCTCTCATTAGTTCAATTTCTTCTTCGGTTTTTATGATTGCTCTTCCTTTACTCATGCAGTTACTTTAGATTTTAAGTTAGATGCTACAAATTTCGTAGATTGAGTTTCTTTTTTTGCTATGATTCCCTCTTTGTTGTTGGACAACAAGTAACTATCAATTTGGTTTATGGTTTCTAAAACAACTGAAATCATAATTAACAAACTGGTTCCACCAAAAAACTGAGCAAATTGAGAAGAAACTCCTAAATTTACTACAATTGTTGGTAAAATAGCTACAAAAGCCAAAAACAAAGCACCCGGCAGCGTGATGCGGGATAAAATTGCATCAATAAAATTTGCAGTTTCTTTACCTTGTTTTATACCCGGTATAAAACCATTATTGGTTTTTAAATTATCAGCTATTTTATTCGAATCGATGACAATGGTATTATAAAAGTAAGTAAAAACAATAATCAGAAATATGAATATCAAATTATAAATGAAACTATTAGGATTATTTAAACTGCTACCTGTTGCAATCCAGAAGTCACTATCTTGAAAAAACAAAGAAATCTGGGCAGGAATAAACATAATAGCCTGAGCAAAGATAATAGGCATTACCCCCGCAGAGTTTACTTTTAATGGAATATTGCTTTTAATAGTGTTCATCATACCACCGGCTACTCTTCCACCTCCTACCATTCTTTTTGCATAATTAATAGGTATATTTCTTGTTCCTTGTGTTAATAAAATTACTCCCATTGTCACTATACCTAATGCAATCATTTCAGCATAAAATAACATAATTGGGCTAGATTTAATTTCATTAATCATTGCAATAGGCAGTTCAGATATAATACCCACAGCAATAATCAAACTCACACCATTACCAATACCGTTATCGGTAATTCTCTCACCCAACCAAACCAAAAACATTGTACCAGCAACCATACAAAAAACAGTAGTTAAAATGAAAGTAAAACCTGATGCGTAAATGGCAGACGGATACTGAGTCTGAAGATTAATTGCAGCGGCAATCGACTGGAATAAGGTAATTCCTATGGTTGCTAAACGAGTATATTGGTTAATTTTTCGTTGTCCATTTTCTTGTTCTTGTAATTTTCTTAGGGTAGGTATTGCCGTAGCCATTAGCTGCATAATTATAGAAGCAGAAATATAAGGCATAATTCCTAAGGAAAAAATGGAACCCCTAGCAAATGCACCACCCACAAAGGTGTTTAATAATCCCAAGATCCCCTCGCCCTGAGACATATTAAACAATGCCATAAGCGTAGAAGAATCTACCCCTGGTAATATAACAAATGAACCAAATCTAAACACCGCTAACAAAATCAGGGTGTAAATAATTCTTTGTTTTAAATCAGGTATAGATCGTATATCTTTAAATACACTAACAATTTTCATTGCTTATTTCAATTACTTTTCCATTGTTATTCTCAATCAACGATTTAGCAGATTTGCTAAATTTATTAGCGGTTACAGAAATTGAATGCTTTAATTCACCGTTACCTAGTATTTTGACAGGTTTTTTTAAATTAGCTATTAAGCCTTTTGATTTTAATACTTCCGGTGTAATTTCTGTTATTCCCGACTCTGCTAAATTGTTGAGTTGTGATACATTTACTATATGATATTCAATTCTATGAATATTATTAAAACCAAACTTAGGAATTCTTCTTGAGATAGGCATTTGTCCGCCTTCAAAGTAGGCTTTGAACTTGTAGCCTGACCTAGATTGTCCTCCTTTGTGACCTTTTGTAGAAGTGCCTCCTTTTCCTGAACCTTGACCACGACCAATTCTTTTAGTTTTTTTTACGGAACCTACTGCGGGTCTTAGATTATTTAAACTTAGTGATTTCATGATTCTTTTACCTCCTCTACTAATATTAAATGGCTAACTTTTTTTATCATACCTAAAATTGGTTTATTCAGTTGGAAAACTTTTTCTTGGTTAATTTTTCTTAACCCTAAAGATTCCATTATTCTTCTTTGAGAATCAGGAATTTTAATTGTACTTTTGATTTGTTTAACTTTAACCTTTGCCATATCCACTATCCATTAAAAACCTTAGAAACTTTGATATTTCTTAATCTAGCAACATGAGCAGGGTCTTTTAATAAAGCTAATGCTTTCACAGTAGCCTTTACTACATTATGAGGATTAGAAGAACCTATGGATTTTCCTAGAACATCCTTAACACCTGCACTTTCTAACACCGCTCTCATAGCACCACCTGCTAATACACCAGTACCAGGAGCCGCTGGTTTTAATATAATTTTAGCCGCTTTATATTTTACAACAATATCATGAGGAATAGTGCCGTTATGAATATTAACTTTTACAAGATTCTTTTTTGCATCTTCAACACCCTTTGCTATTGCATTGGTTACTTCTAACGCTTTTCCAAGTCCATAACCAACTATTCCATTGCTATTTCCTACTACCACTACCGCACTAAAGCTAAACCTTCTCCCTCCTTTTACTACCTTAGTAACACGTTGTACGCCTACTAATTTATCCACTAACTCAGCATCTGCTGAACGTACTCTTTTGGATTGAAAATTTAATGACATAATTTAAAATTTTAAACCTCCTTCTCTTGCGCCTTCAGCTAACGCTTTGACGCGACCATGATAAGAAAAACCATTTCTATCGAAAACAACTTCTGTTATTCCAGCTTGTAAAGCTTTCTCTGCCAACATTTTACCTACTAATTTACTTACTTCTGTTTTGGTTAATTTTTCGTTAACCAAGTTTTTATTTCTTGATGAAAAACCCACCAAAGTTTTTCCTTGAACATCATCTATTATCTGTGCGTAGATAGAAGTATTACTTCTAAAAACAGATAACCTTGGCTTTTCTGTTGTACCAAAAATTTTCTTTTTTAGACCTCTTTTTATTCTTAATCTACGTGCAACTTTCGGATCTTTAATCTTTTTCATTATTTTTTACCTTTACCTGCTGATTTACCCGCTTTTCTTACGATATATTCTCCTATAATTCTAATACCTTTTCCTTTATAAGGCTCTGGACCTCTTATCGCCTTTATTTTTGCAGCAACCTGTCCTAACAATTGTTTGTCATTACTTGTTAAGGTTATAGAAGGATTAGATCCTTTCAAAGTTTCTGTTTTCACTTGTACTTCTTTCGGAACAATAAAATAAACTCCATGTGAATAACCAATAGAAATCTCTAAAACTTGACCTTTAGAATCCACTTTATAACCAACCCCTACCAATTCTAATCTTTTCGTGTAACCTTCTGTTACCCCGATGATCATATTGTTTACTAAAGCTCGATATAAACCATGTAAGGCTCTATCTCTTTTATTATCACTGTTTCTTTCAAATGATATAGTACCATTCTCTTCCCGAATTTTAATGGCAGGGTCATAATTTTGAACCAATTCGCCTTTGGGTCCCTTTACTTTAATTTGACTAGGAGTTATATCAACAGTAACTCCTTTGGGTATATTGATGGGTTTTTTTCCTACTCTTGACATAATCCTAATTAATAAACATAACAAATGATTTCACCACCAACATTCAACTCTCTTGCTTTCTTATCGGTAATTACACCTTTGGGAGTAGATAAAATAGCAATACCTAAACCGTTCATTACATAAGGTATGGAATCTACTCCTGTATATTTTCTCAGACCGGGTTTGCTTACCCTTACAATGGAAGTAATTGCAGGTTCTTTGGTCTGTGGATCATAACGTAACGCAATTTTAATCGTTCTCTTAGGACCATCCTCAAACACCTTAAAATTTGCTATATAACCTTGATCCTTCAAAACCTCTAAAATAGAAACTTTGAATTTGGAAAAAGGTACTTCCACAAATCTATGCTTTACTCTACTTGCATTTCTAATCCTAGTTAGAAGATCGGATATCGTATCTGTGTACATTTTTTAATATGATTTTAATGATTACCAACTTGCCTTTTTTACACCCGGAATTTTTCCTTCCAAAGCTAACTCTCTAAATTTAATTCTACATAATCCAAATTTACGGATATAGCCTCTCGGTCTACCCGTTAGTTTGCATCGATTTCGTAATCTGACAGGAGAAGAATCTCTTGGTAGTTTTTGCAACATTATCCAATTGCCTTCTTCCTTCAATTTTTTTCTTTTCTCAGCGTATTTTGCTACCAATTTCTCTCTTTTAAGTTGCCTTGCTATTATAGATTTTTTTGACATTTCCTTATAAATTATTTAGTTTTAAATGGCATTCCAAACTCTTTCAACAGCTCCATTGCATCTTTATCCTCATTTGAGGAGGTTACGAAAGTAATATCTAATCCTGAAATTTTATTAATTTTATCCACATCAATTTCAGGAAATATAATTTGCTCTTTTACACCCATCGTAAAATTTCCTCTACCATCAAAACCTTTTAAAGGAATTCCTCTAAAATCTCTGGTTCTAGGTATAGCAACTATAATTAACCTTTCTAAAAACTCATACATTCTATCACCACGTAAGGTAACTTTACAACCGATAGGATAGCCTTTTCTTAATTTAAAATTAGAAACATCTTTTTTTGCTTTGGTAACTACAGCTTTTTGACCCGTGATGATAGTAAATTCTTGAATAGAGGTATCTATTAATTTTTTATCATTGATTGCCTCCCCAATTCCTCTTGAAAGCACTATTTTTTCTAACCTTGGTACCTGCATAATAGATTTATAGCCAAACTTTTGCATTAATGCAGGTACGATTCTTTCATAATATTCTTTTTTTAAATTTGGTACGTACTTTTCCATGATTATTTAGTATTTTTTACAAAAACCCTTTCACCATTCACTCTTCTAATTCTAGAAGCCACACCATTAGCAGGATTCACTAACATTAGTTTACAGACATAAATTGGAGCTTCTTTTTCAATTATTTGACCTTTAGCACCTTTTTCCATTGGTTTTTGACGTTTTTTGATGATATTCACACCTTCAACGATGGCTTTACCGGTTTTAGGGAATACTTTCAAAACTTGTGCTACTTTTCCTTTATCGTCTCCGGATAATACTTTTACAGTATCACCTTTTTTCACATGTAGCTTTACTCTCTTTTTTACCTTTTCCATACTGCAAAATTACAAAACTTCTGGTGCCAATGTTATAATTCTTGTAAATTGTTTTTCACGTAATTCTCTTGCAACAGGTCCAAAAATACGAGTACCCCTAGGTTCACCCGCATTGTTAATTACCACAGCTGCATTATCATCAAAACGAATGTAAGAACCATCTTTTCTTCTGATTTCTTTTTTAGTTCTCACAATCACTGCTTTTACTACATCACCTTTTTTTACTGTACCGTTCGGAACGGCCGTTTTGACGGAACATACAATGACGTCGCCAACAGTACCATACCTTTTTGCTGAACCACCTAAAACACGAATACAAAGTAATTCCTTTGCTCCGCTATTATCCGCCACATTCAGCCTTGACTCTTGTTGTATCATATTACTACTTCGCTCTTTCTACTATTTCTACTAATCTCCAACGTTTGGTTTTACTTAACGGTCTTGTTTCCATGATTCTAACTATATCACCAACATTTGCTTCATTCTTTTCATCATGAACAGCAAATTTAGTGGTTCTAATCAAAAACTTACCGTAAATAGGATGTTTAACTCTTCTTCTAACAGAAACCACAATCGTTTTCTGCATTTTATTACTGGAAACGATACCTACACGTTCCTTTCTTCTATTTCTAATGATTTTGGGTTCTGAACTTAAATTTTCCATTTTAATTTTGGGCTTGTTTTAATTTTTGGGTAAGAATAGTTTTTAACCTTGCAATAGTTTTCTTGATATATTTAATTCTTGCAGGGTTTTCGACTCTGGATATAACGTTATTATATTTCAAAGCTTGAAGCCTAGCTTCCTCTTCTGCAATATTTGCTTCTAATTCTTCAATATTTAACTCTTTAATTTTTTCTAATTCCATGACTACATTAATTAGTGATTAAGTCTTGACGAACAACAAAACGAGTTTTGCAAGGAAGTTTTTGAGAGGCTAATCTTAAAGCCTCTTGAGCTCTTTCCTGGCTCACACCGTCAATTTCAAACAAAATAGTTCCCGGTTTTACAACTGCAGCCCAATATTCGGGAGAACCTTTTCCTTTACCCATACGTACCTCAGCAGGCTTTTTGGTGATAGGTTTGTCAGGAAATATTCTTATCCATACCTGACCCTCACGTTTCAAATAACGTGTTAGAGCAACCCGAGCTGCTTCAATTTGTCGACTTGTAATCCATATCGCATCTAAAGATTTGACAGCATAAGAACCGAAAGAGATTAAATGCCCTCTTGTAGCATTTCCTCTAATTCTTGATTTTTGAACTTTTCTATGTTTTGTTCTTTTAGGTAATAACATAATACTTCCTCCTCAATTATTTCTTCTTCTTTTTGTTACGCTTTCCTGTATCATTTCCTTTGTTATTATTACGGAAACGATTATCATTATTTTTATTATTGGTGGAATTATTCAAAGAAGTTGCTGATGCACCAGCCATTGTTGAATCAGCAGCTAAATCAGGCTTATGATAAATCATTCCTCTAAAAATCCAAACTTTCACTCCAATCTTTCCGTAAATAGTCAATGCTTCTTGAATAGAATAATCAATGTCTGCTCTTAAAGTTTGCAAAGGAATTTGTCCTTCTTTGTACATTTCGGATCTAGCCATTTCCGCACCTCCTAATCTTCCAGAACAAATCACTTTGATACCCTTTGCACCCATTTTCATAGTTGACTGTATAGCAGATTTCATTGCTCTTCTAAAAGAAATTCTTCCTTCAAGTTGCTGACAAATATTTTCTGCTACTAACTTAGCATCTAACTCAGGGCGTTTTATTTCATAGATATTAATTTGAACATCCTTCTGAGTAATTTTTTTAATTTCCTCTTTTAATTTATCAACTTCAGTACCACCCTTCCCGATAATGATACCGGGTCTTGAAGTATGAATAGTGATAATAATTCTTTTTAAGGTTCTTTCAATTACAATTTTAGAAATACCACCTTTTTGTATTCTATGTTCTATATAATCTCGGATTTTTATATCCTCTATCAATTTATCAGTAAAATTTTTACCTCCGTACCAATTAGATTCCCAACCTCTAATGATACCTAACCTTAAACCAATTGGATGTGTTTTTTGTCCCACTTTATTATTCTTGAGTTGATGCCTTTGTATCTAATATGATTCTTACGTGATTTGATCTTTTACGTTTTCTATAAGCTCTACCCTGTGGAGCAGGTTGAACTCTCTTTAACATTCTTCCACCATCTACGGTTATAGTTTTTATGTAAACATCGTTATAATCTAAACGCTGTCCTGTTCGCTCTTGCCAATTATTTATAGCGCTTAATAATAATTTTCTTAATGGAACAGCTGCCCATTTCGTACTTAATTTTAGCTGAATTAATGCTTGTTCAACATCCAATCCACGAATTAAATCAGCAACATAGCGCATTTTTCTCGGAGAACTTGGATAGTTATTTAAAACAGCACCTATTTGACTCTTTTTCAATGATTTGCGTTTATATTGTCTTGCTTTGGCTTTTTTTATTGGTTTTGTAGAAACACCATTTTGAGCGTCCAAAGCAATTTTTTCTTTTCTTGTCAACTTACGAGCTTCCATTTATTTTTTACCTTTATCTTTTTGACCAGCATGACCTCTAAACAAACGCGTAGGAACAAATTCTCCCAATTTGTGACCTACCATATTTTCAGTAATTAGTATCGGAACAAATGTTTTTCCGTTGTGAACTGCGATAACATGTCCTACAAAATCTGGGGAAATCATTGATCTTCTCGCCCAGGTTTTAATGGTTTCTTTTTTATTGGTCTCATTTAGCTTCAATATTTTCTTTTCTAAGTTCAAATCTATAAATGGACCTTTCTTTAATGATCTTGGCATACTACTTCTCTATTATTTTTTAGGTCTTCTTGAAATAATTAAAGCTGACGACTTTTTGTTTTTGTTACGAGTTTTATAACCTTTTGCAGGTATACCTTTTCTAGAACGAGGATGACCTCCAGAGGCTCTACCTTCACCACCCCCCATAGGGTGATCTACGGGATTCATAGCTACCCCTCTTACTCTTGGTCTTCTACCGAGCCATCTATTTCTACCCGCCTTCCCTAACACAACATTGAAATGATCTGCATTTCCAACAGCTCCAATAGTTGCCATACATTCTCCTAAAATTTTTCTTATTTCACCAGAAGGCATCCGTAATACAACGTATTTACCTTCTTTCCCCGTTAATTGTGCATAACTACCTGCTGACCTAGCCAACTGACCACCTCTGCCGGGTACCATTTCAATATTATGTATCAATGAACCTAATGGTACGTTTTTTAATTTCATTGCATTCCCTACTACTGGTTCAACTTCGTTTCCAGAAACCACAATACTTCCTACTTTTAACTTATCAGGAGCAATAATGTATCTTTTCTCTCCGTCTTGATATTTTAAAAGCGCAATATTAGCAGTTCTATTGGGATCATATTCAATAGCAATTACCTCTGCAGGAATATCGAATTTATCCCTTTTGAAATCGATAATTCGGTATCTTCTTTTATGACCACCACCAATATGGCGCATAGTCATTTTACCTTGATTATTCCTTCCACCAGTTTTTTTAAGCGGTGCTAACAAGGACTTTTCAGGTTTAGATTTTGTGATTTCACTAAAATCTAATACAGACTTAAATCTTGTTCCAGGTGTAACTGGTTTTAATTTTTTAATTCCCATCTCACTTTTTTACTTAAACATTTTCAAAAAAATTAATTTCCTGACCTTCTTTCAAAGTTACATAGGCTTTTTTTCTATGATTCTTTCTACCTTCCAAAATGCCCGTTTTAGTATATCTCACTTTTCTTTTTCCCATCAACAACGAACTTCTTATAGATTCTACGTTGACGTCATACATTTTCTCTATGATTTCCTTTATCTGAGGTTTTGTAGCATCTACATGTACCTCAAAAACATATTGTTTTTTTTTGGCTCTTTGGTTTAACTTAGTTGTAGCCTCAGTAAATATAGGTGCTATTAAAATCGTTTTCATGATTAAAATTTTTGATTAATTATTTCAACTGCTGACTCAACAATTACTAACTTTTCACATTTTACAATTTGATAAGTATTCAAATCGTTAACTCTATTCAACTCAACATTAGGAATGTTTCTACCAGAGAGATAAACATTATCTTTTGAATCATTGTTATTCAAAACAAAGAGAACTTTATTTTTTTGAATACCCAAATTTTTCAAAATTTGATAGAAAGATTTGGTTTTAGGAGTGTCAAAAGAAAAATTTTGTAGCACTAAAATATCGTTATCTTTTAATTTAGCAGAGAGCGCTGATCTTCTTGCCAATCTTTTGACTTTTTCATTTAATTTTTGAGAATAGTCTCTGGGCTGAGGACCGAATACAGTACCACCGTGTCTCCATAGTGGGCTTCTTTTATGACCGGCTCTTGCTCCACCAGTACCCTTTTGTTTCCAAGGTTTTTTGGTGGAACCTGCTACTTCACCTCTTGTCTTGGTTTTATGAGTACCTTGTCTTTGGTTTGCTAAATACTGTTTAACAGCCAAATAAACCACATGCTGATTAATTTCACCTTCAAATATTGGGGCAGCGAGCTCTACACTTCCCACTTCTTTACCTTCTATGTTATATATTGGTACTTGCATTTTACTTTTCGATTAATAAATATGAACCATTTGCTCCGGGAACAGAACCAGAAATTACTATTAAATTTTGTTCAGGAAATACTTTCAAAACTTTTAAATTTTGAACGGTAACACGGTTACCTCCTGTTTGACCACCAAGTTTTTTTCCTTTAAAAACTCTTGAAGGAAAAGAACACGCTCCCATGGAACCCGGGTGCCTTAATCGATTATGCTGACCATGAGTTTGACCACCCACACCTGCAAATCCATGTCTTTTTACTACACCTTGAAAACCTTTTCCTTTTGTTTTTCCTGCAACAGAAACTTTATCACCTTCTTGAAAAAAACTTGCATTGATAACGTCTCCTAATTTATAATCAGCTGGATTAAAATCAAATTCTTTTAATACTCTTTTTGGAGTAACTCCAGCCTTATTAAAGTGTGATTGCAGAGGCTTGGTTGTATGCTTTTCTTTTTTCTCTTCAAACCCCAATTGAACCGCATCATAACCATCTTTTTCAATAGTTTTGATTTGGGTTACATAACAGGGACCTACTTCTACAAGCGTACATGCAAGCATTCTATCTTCAACAAAAACGCTTGTCATTCCGACTTTTTTTCCAATTAAACCAGGCATTGCTTATTTATTTAAAATTTTAGTCTAATACTTTTATTTCAACATCTACACCACTGGGTAACTCTAATTTCATTAGAGCATCGACAGTTTTTGTACTTGAGCTAACTATATCAATAAGTCTTTTATGAGCTGATACTTGAAACTGCTCTCGAGACTCTTTGTTTACGTGAGGAGAACGATTAACTGTTACTATTGTTTTATCAGTAGGAAGGGGTACTGGTCCATATACATCTGCTTGTGTAGCCTTCACTGCTTTAACAATTTTTTCCGCACTTCTATCTACTAAATTATGGTCAAATGACTTTAGTTTAATTCGAATTTTTTGTGTCATTTTTCTATTAAGCTTTTGATTTTAAACCTTTTACCTTTGCCACTACTTCCTCTTGTATATTTCTGGGTGTCTGTTCATAATGGTCGAAGACCATTGTTGAGAATGCTCTACCCGAAGACATAGTTCTTAGTTGTGTTACATAACCAAACATCTCAGACAATGGAACCAAAGCATTCACTACTTGGGCAGTTCCTCTAGAATCCATAGAAACGATTTGTCCACGTCTTCTGTTTAGGTCGCCTACGATAGTACCCATATACTCTTCGGGAGTTACTACTTCCACTTTCATAATAGGTTCTAACAAGATAGGATTAGCTTTTAAACAAGCCTCACGGAAAGCATATCTTCCCGCTAGTTCAAATGATAAAGAGTCTGAATCCACTTCATGATAAGAACCATCATATAACCTAACTCTTATTCCTTCACAAAGATAACCAGCTAAAACCCCCTCATTCATAGCCATTTTAATACCTTTTTCAACCGCTGGAATAAATTCTCTTGGAATTACACCACCCTTAATTTCGTTAATAAACTCAAATCCTTTACCGCCTTCAATAGGAGAAAATTCAACTACAATATCAGCAAATTTACCTCTACCACCCGTTTGTTTTTTGAAAATTTCTCTATGATTTACCGTAGTTGTAATAGTTTCTCGATAAGAAACTTGAGGTTGCCCTTCATTGACTTCTACTTTGAATTCGCGTCTCATTCTATCTACGATAATTTCTAAGTGAAGCTCACCCATTCCGGCTATTATCGTTTGTCCTGATTCTTCATCCGTTTTTACTTTAAAAGTTGGGTCTTCTTCTGCTAATTTAGCTAATGCGTTTGACATTTTGTCTGCATCTGCTTGCGTTTTGGGTTCTACTGCAATTTCAATAACAGGCTCAGGAAATTCCATCGACTCTAACGAAATCGGATGGTCAACATCACAAATGGTATCACCTGTTCTAACGTTTTTAAAACCAACTGCAGCAGCAATATCACCCGCTTCAACTACATCTATTGGGTTCTGTTTATTAGCGTGCATTTGCACGATTCTACTAATTCTTTCTTTATCGCCTGTACGAGTATTTAGAACATAAGAACCAGCATTTAATACCCCAGAATACACTCTAAAAAATGCCAATCTTCCAACATAGGGATCCGTCATAATTTTAAATGCTAAACCCGCAAAATAATCCTCAGAACTAGGTTTTCTCAATTCTTCTTCGCCAGTTTTTGGATTAACTCCTTTTACAGCAGGTAAATCATTGGGTGCAGGTAAATATCTACAAACCGCATCAAGTGCTGCTTGAACTCCTTTATTTTTAAAAGAAGAACCACACATAACAGGGAAAATAGACATTGACAAAGTAGCTTGTCTTAATGCAGCAATGATTTCATCTTCTGTGATACTATCTTGATTTTCGAAAAATTTTTCTAAAAGTTTATCGTCGTACTCAGCTACGGATTCAATAAGGTGTTGTCTCCAATGGTCTACTTCATCTTGAACATCATCAGGAATAGGAACTTCTTTGTAGGTCATACCATAATCATCTTCATTCCAAACAATCCCTTTTCTAGTGATAAGGTCAACAACACCTTTAAAATTTTCTTCAGCACCGATAGGAACTTGTAATGGAACAGGATTAGCACCTAATCTTTCTTTAATTTGAGCAACGACTTTAAAGAAATCTGCACCGGCTCTATCCATTTTATTTACAAAACAAATACGCGGTACACGGTATTTATTAGCTTGTCTCCATACGGTTTCTGATTGCGGCTCAACACCACCCACAGAACAAAAAAGAGCGATTGCACCGTCTAATACTCTCAAGGAACGCTCTACTTCAACGGTAAAATCTACGTGACCAGGAGTATCTATAATGTTGATGCGGTAATCTTCATTTCTATATTTCCAATAGGTAGTTGTACAAGCAGAAGTAATAGTAATACCTCTTTCCTGTTCTTGAACCATCCAGTCCATGGTAGCTGCTCCATCATGAACCTCTCCAATTTTATGGACAATACCCGTGTAAAATAATATTCTTTCCGTAGTAGTGGTTTTACCGGCATCAATGTGTGCCATAATCCCGATATTTCTACAGTGGTCTAAATCAGTTTTTTTCATTGTATTTTATGAAATAAAATTTAAAATTTGAAGTGCGAAAAAGCTTTATTTGCTTCTGCCATTTTGTGAGTATCTTCTTTCTTTTTAAAAGCAGCTCCTTCACCTTTTGAAGCAGAAATAATTTCATTACATAACCTTTCTGTCATGGTTTTTTCTCCTCTTTTCCTTGCATAGGTAATTAACCAAATCATACCTAAGGATAATCTTCTTTCAGGTCTTACCTCTGTAGGAACTTGAAAAGTCGCTCCTCCTATTCTTCTACTTTTTACCTCTACCACGGGCATTACATTGTTTAAAGCATTTTGAAAAACCTCTAATCCCGGTTGTTGTAATTTTTTTTCTATTAAATCTATCGCATCGTAAAATATGGTAAACGCCAAATTTTTCTTACCATGCATCATGAGTTTATTTACAAATTTTGTTACCACTTCTGATTTAAATTTTGGGTCTGGTAACACATATCTTTTGGGTGCTTTTCTATTTCTCATAATTCTTATTTTTTCTTAGCCCCTCCTTTTGCAGCTGTTGGTTTTTGATTCTTTTTAGTACCGTATTTTGAACGGCTTTGTTTTCTATCGTTTACTCCTGCAGTATCTAATGCACCTCTTACTATATGATAACGAACACCGGGTAAATCTTTTACACGACCTCCTCTTACCAATACAATAGAGTGCTCTTGTAGGTTATGTCCTTCACCAGGAATATAAGCAATTACTTCTATACCATTCGATAATTTAACTTTAGCCACTTTCCTTTGTGCTGAATTTGGCTTTTTTGGCGTTGTTATATAAACACGCGTACACACTCCCCTCTTTTGCGGACAAGAGTCTAAAGCAGGTGACTTACTCTTCCATGCTTTTGGCGATCTTGCTTTTCTTACTAGCTGCTGTATTGTTGGCATACTTTCTTCTCTTTAATAATGAATATATTACAAATTCAATTTTTAGAACCGCAAAATTACATTTTTCTTCCGTATTTACCAAATTTTTTTTTAAATTTGTCTACACATTAGTTTTAATTGAAATATCGAAATGTGGATAACTGTAAAAAATATTTATATAGGTTAAGGGATTCTAAAACTTTTGGAGATAAATTTGATAATTTAACAGAATTTTAATAATTTTTTCTTCATCTTCTTGATTAACTTCAATTTCTAAGAAAGCGTTTTCTTCATTATATTGTTCTTGCAAAAATTGATGTTCAAAATTTCTTAAAACAGCATACAAATACGAAGTTTTATGATAACTTATTGAAAAAGAAAGTTTTACTTTTGGGATATATTTTGTAAGTTGAGTATTTTGAAGAGCTAACTCGGCAGTTGTTTCATAGGCTTCAATCAAGCCCGATATGCCTAATTTTGTTCCACCGAAATAGCGTACAACCGCAATTAAAATATTTGAAACTTGGTAAGCAACTATTTTACGGTAAATAGGTATGCCTGCACTATAAGTTGGTTCTCCATCATCATTTGCACGGTACAAAGTGTTCTGAAAACCTATTTGAAAGGCATAGCACACATGCGTTGCGTCGTAGTAAACTTTTTTTAATCTTTTGATTTCATTTTCAGCTTCTTCTACATGACTGCAAGGAATAAGAAAACCATAAAATTTTGAATTCTTTAACTTAAAAAAGGATTCAGATTTATTTTTTGGATAAAAAATAGGTATATTTTCTCCCATACCCACAAGCGATGCTTTTATTATAAAATAGGATGCAAAGTTAGCTTTTTTTAGAAAATATAAAAAGTATGGGCTTGCCCTCCACTGCGTTCGGATCGGGCTGAACCTCCGCATCCCTCACGCTTCACAAAGTATCACAAGTATCTCTACCTGTAGTTTAATACCAACTGAATAATAGCTAAATTTCTCACCTCTTATCTTTTCACTTTTGTTGAAGTTGGGTAACTAGAAGTAGATACAAAATGCTCTAATCCTTTCATTATAACTATTTTATCGTTCAGTCTCAATTCTGGTTTTAATTGTTCTAAGCTCTCAAAAGCGCTATGTCCAACAATCTTCGCCTCGCTAAAATCCAACTCTATCACTGAATGATCGGGAATTTTCTTCAAAACTGATTTAAAATACAATAAATTGGAAAATACTAATGCTTCTTTAATTTTCACTTCAAACCTATTGGTTGATTGATCTAAAAGTTGTACTTTAAAATTATTAGTAAACAAATACTTTAATTGTGTTCTACCCTCAAAATAATTAACCATGATGTTTACTATCATTCCTGAGGTTACACCTATAAGTAAATCCGTGGAAATGGTAACGATTATGGTAGAAACAAAAATAATCAATTGATTGAAACCAATTTTGTAAGTATGAATAAAATGTTTAAGAGAGGTTAATTGATAACCAACCCAAATTAATAAAGCAAGGATGCATATGATAGATTGTGATGCGTGAGGGATGCAAAGGCGGCACTGCCTTTGTGAGGCACAGAGCTTGCGAACGTGCCGAACAAAGGATTGCTGAGCAACCTCCCTAAATCCCTCCTAATTAGGAGGGAAGGGAGTGCACCCCGACCCGAAGCGAACCCTGAGCGAGGGGCACGCCCTAATTCATAGCCTAAATTTTTACACTTAACTGAAATATTATTTCTGAATTTTTTGTCCCTTGAATTTCAGAAAGTCCCGAACCGATTTTTCTTTGCCTATCGTAATTAAATAAAGAATACCTGAACCAAAAATCAACGCCTTTCACTGGGGTAAATTGAATGATAGCATAAGACCTAATACCTCTACCGTTATAAGCAGGAATACTAAAAAGCGTTGGAAGATTATTTTCATAAGCATAAATTCTTGCATCATAAGAAGTTACATCAAAAAAAGCCATTCTGCCCGTAAATTTGAATTGATAGTTTATATCCCATGATATATCTTGAAATAAAACGAAACCAGTTTGACGAGGTTTATTTTCTAACCAAAACCAAGATTGTTCTGCCCTACCATGAATTGCAATCGTTCGATGTAATTTGGAACTATAATCTAAACGAAGGTTTTGTCTCCTTCTTGCAATTAAAAACCGTAGGTTTTGAGTTGGTATGTCAGAGGTACTAAGATTTTTTTGACCTTGGTCAATTCGATAACGTAAATAAATCAAATGATTTCTGCTTGGCTTATAATTAATTTGAGTTAAAAGTTCCCAACCTTGAGAAGGATAATTTACTAAATAACGATACCATGCAAATTGGTAATGGTCGATATAGGAAGCGATTTGCCATTTAGAATTAAGGGTTACTTTTACTCCTGTATAAAAACCGGTTTCCCCTTGAAGTGCATAGGGTCTTTCGCTAAAGGCATAACCCTTTAAAGAATAAAAATTTTTATCAAAGTGTCTAAAATTCAAGGCGATATCTACTTTGGGGTCTAAGGAAATTAATAAACCGGAGGAAAGCCCAATTCCACCACTTAATGAGCGAGCGACTTCGCCAAATGTATTAAAATTTCTATATACCCAATCCCAATCTACACTCACTAAATGATTGCTTTTTCCCTGAAAATCGAACAATTGATAAGTAGATAAACGAGTTTTTTGTAATGGAACAGAAAAATTTTGGTACAGTGTATTGATACCAATAGTCAGATTACGGGAGGCATAATGTAGTCTTCCACCGGTAGCAAGTTCGTGAATAGTATTTCTTTTAGAAAGTTCAGAGCGAGTTCTATGCAAACCGGAAACCAAGATTCCCTCTGCTGTTTGGGTTTGAACAAAATCACCCTCAACTGAAATTGTATCACGTCCAGAAACCACAGAAGCATCTTGCGGAGTTCTTGCTCCAAAAACAGTAAAATAAAATTTTTTTATAGCATATTGAACCACAGAACCTCTCATGAAAAATGCTTCATTTACAGAAGAATAAGGTAAAACTCCTGTGTACATAGGTTTAACTGTGTTAATCACTTCACCACTTTTACCAAAACCTAAACCCCGAGAAAATACCAGCCCTTGACCATATTGCAAGTTAAAATCTCCAATAACAAGGGACTTTAAATTTCCAAAATTTTTTATAGCAATATGCCCGGAAAGAAAATCATATCCATAATACTTCGTTTGTGGATTCCAAAGAAATTGCTCTCCGGGGTCTTTTTCACCGAGTAAAGAAATGCTTACATTTTGAAGGTAACGGAAACGTATTCTTGTATAACTTCGCCATGGGCTTCCTAAGTAACGATTGTTAACAGAATCCGGTAACAAGTATCCTTTTTCCTCCTGAATTTCACGAGAAAATCTCTGTATGATTTCTAATTTTCCTTCACTAACCATTTGGCTAAGCTCAGGACCTTTTGGGTGCAAATTGTTATCAGACAAATCTAACTGTTGCCCGGTTACGGTAATATAGGGTTTAATTTTTTCAAAAACTGACCTGTCAAAGCCCGGTACAGCTTGTAATTCATAAATGCTTAGTAAAGGACCATTTTTGCGGATATGATTGAATAAATTATTGATTAAAATCGGACTTAAAAACGGTATTCTTTGGAGTTCATTTCTGCTTGCTCGGTTTAGGTCAATCGGGTTTTTAGAAAGTTCATTTAAGACGTCAGTGATGTTTGACCAGTCCACGTCGGCATCAGAATTTGCTTGTGAAGAAGCATCTTCAATCAACATATCCAAATCAATGTTCAGGCTGTCTTGAGCCCAGACTGAAGAAGCAAAAAAAATGAAAAGAAGTGCAAAAAATTTCATAAAAGCAAACCAAATCAGTCCACGAAAAGAAGATTGCAATTAGGTAAGAGCGTCTGAACTCTCTTGATTTCTGATTCGGGAATGGGATTTGAACCAAGATTAAGCTCTTTTAAGTTTCTGAGTTTTCCTATATTTTGTGGCAATTGAGTAATTTTATTTCTTTGTATATGAAGAACTTGTAAATACTTTAATTCGCAAATTTCTTCAGGTAAAGAGGTTAATTCGCATTCTTCAATGTAAAGTTTATGAATGTTTTTAAGTTTTTTTATTTCAATAGGAACAGCACCACTAATTGCACCACCGGATAAGTCTAATTTATAGACATTTTTTTTATTCGCTAAGGCTTGAAGCCAAACCGTATAAGTTCTTTTTTTCGATAATTCTTCTTCTGATAATTGAGTAAATGCTTGAAAACCACTAAATAAAAACCAAAAAGTAATGAGTAGAATTTTCCAATTTTTCATATTGGTAATTTTTTCGCAAAATAAACAATAATTCTAACAAATCATACAACTTTCATAAAAAATGCCAAAAGCTGCTTTGAAAGCAGCCTTTGACATGATTTAAACACATATTTAAATTTTAAAAACAAATATTATTGTTTTACGATTTTGGTTTCAACAGTACCTTGGTTCGTTTGTGCTTTTACTACGTAAACACCTGCGGGTAATTGTGAAATATTCACTTCTTTCATAAAAGATGATATCGCTGTTTCTGAGTGATGGTAAACCTGTTTGCCCAAAATATCAAAAATTTTTATATCTACATTACTGGTTTCTTTCAACGCTAAAGAAATTTGGAAATTGCCATTAGACGGATTAGGATAAACATTCATGGAAAGGACGTTCAAGTTTTCCAATCTCTGTGTGGTAGTGTTGAACTCAAACTCGTAATTGGGTGCATTAATGAACCAATTTTCCACCGGATTAGCAGCGTCCGTCAATATTTTACAGAAAGCTGTTGGGGCTTTGTAAACCGGTCCATTGGTACCCATTCGAGAGAAATACATAAAAGGAGACATGGAGGGGAGAATAATTTTACCATTCCAAGTCGGGTCATCAGAAGTCCAATCTTTTACATTATTGAGATTCAAGCTAGTGTTTAAATCATAATGGAAAGTCCATAGGTCTGGTAGCATAGCATCGCTAGCAGCAGCAGAAGTATCGTCTACCCAAGCATAAACAAAAGCGTCACCTGTGTAGTTGGTAGAGGCTTGGCAACCCGCCGTCCAACCTAAATCTCCACTAGATCCTCTAAATGTATTCAATTCTTGTATGTAATTAAATTGCCAAGATGAACCAAAGTCAGGAGTAGTGATATCCCAAATGCTTTTTCTTAGGCCAGGAGATAAGAAACCAAGAGAATCCGTATTAAACTGAGCAACATTGTACATATTAAAAAAGGTACAAACTATATGTGGGTTTCCTCTCCAATCTACCGCTAAATCGTAATCAATAGGAAATGGTTTTCCTATTGTGGTATCTAATGTTGTAAAGGTACTATCAGTGTAGAATATAGTAGTAAGGGAATCAATCAATTGCTGATTATTAGCTATATCTATCATACCGGGTGTCCATGTAGCACCAAAATCATTAGATTTCCAATAAAACAATTGATGTTTATAGGGTGCTGGTGTGTTGGGCATACCCGATATAATAATCCAACCATATTGACCATCAGGAGAAAATGCCATATTGGGCGTTCCCATTTGGTAACCATTAGGTTGCCCTTGATTTGTACTTTGTAAAGGATTAAATGATAATGAATCATAAATTGCCCAATTGGTAGATTGTGTATTGCCATTATAAACACCTCTCCACAAATAAATTTTATCTTGAACTTGCTGATTATCACGAATAAATTTTGAACCCACTGACCAAAACTCGCCGTTTCCTCCCCTGCTCAATCCGGTAGTATAAAGTACAGTTCCTAGCTGATTGGAGTTAAAGTTTCCAAGATAGGGGTCAGTACAATTTGGAGAAATTTCTCTTGCTGTTCCACTCACAAAATGACCCCATGCAGCATTTGGTCCAGTTTGAGAAGGATTGGGAGTTTTATGACCCGCAGATACCCATATCAATTTCGCATTACATATATCGGTATTTCCAGGAGGATTGTACAATGTTGCTTGGGGTATCCTTCCATAAGGGGTTGAGTTCGGATTAAACGCATCGTTTCCGTCGTTATCATTCACCCAGGTTTGACCGCCGTCTGTAGATACATCCACTCTAAACTGACCATTATGACCACCAAAATCCTGCTGATTGTGCCTATGAAAAAAGGTTACCCAATTTTGTCCTGGTACGGTGGATAATAAATTTACCTCTGAAGTTACGTTGGTGTAAGCATTTCCTGAACCTCCCAACTGAACCACGCTAATCGCACTCGTTTTATTGGAATGCTGTTCCATAAACTGACTTTGTGTAGCAGGACCTAGCGTTGATTGATTAGTTTCTTCTGCTTTTAAAACCCTTTCGTAAGGATTATGTTTGGCTATCACTTGTGAGTGACTAGGACTTTTGATCTTCGAAGTCTGTGCTATTACTAAACTTCCGAGCAAGGTGCTTGTAATCAATATACTTAATTTCCTCATATCATTTAAAAATTTTTATGATTGAATTGCAAAGATAGTTTTTTTTAATTAAACTACAAAATTTTTTTTAGATTTTTAACCCTAATTATACAAAAAATGTTTAATTAACAATAAAAAAATATGAAATTTATTGTTTTACGATTTTGGTTTCAACAGTACCTTGGTTCGTTTGTGCTTTTACTACGTAAACACCTGCGGGTAATTGTGAAATATTCACTTCTTTCATAAAAGATGATATCGCTGTTTCTGAGTGATGGTAAACCTGTTTGCCCAAAATATCAAAAATTTTTATATCTACATTACTGGTTTCTTTCAACGCTAAAGAAATTTGGAAATTGCCATTAGACGGATTAGGATAAACATTCATGGAAAGGACGTTCAAGTTTTCCAATCTCTGTGTGGTAGTGTTGAACTCAAACTCGTAATTGGGTGCATTAATGAACCAATTTTCCACCGGATTAGCAGCGTCCGTCAATATTTTACAGAAAGCTGTTGGGGCTTTGTAAACCGGTCCATTGGTACCCATTCGAGAGAAATACATAAAAGGAGACATGGAGGGGAGAATAATTTTACCATTCCAAGTCGGGTCATCAGAAGTCCAATCTTTTACATTATTGAGATTCAAGCTAGTGTTTAAATCATAATGGAAAGTCCATAGGTCTGGTAGCATAGCATCGCTAGCAGCAGCAGAAGTATCGTCTACCCAAGCATAAACAAAAGCGTCACCTGTGTAGTTGGTAGAGGCTTGGCAACCCGCCGTCCAACCTAAATCTCCACTAGATCCTCTAAATGTATTCAATTCTTGTATGTAATTAAATTGCCAAGATGAACCAAAGTCAGGAGTAGTGATATCCCAAATGCTTTTTCTTAGGCCAGGAGATAAGAAACCAAGAGAATCCGTATTAAACTGAGCAACATTGTACATATTAAAAAAGGTACAAACTATATGTGGGTTTCCTCTCCAATCTACCGCTAAATCGTAATCAATAGGAAATGGTTTTCCTATTGTGGTATCTAATGTTGTAAAGGTACTATCAGTGTAGAATATAGTAGTAAGGGAATCAATCAATTGCTGATTATTAGCTATATCTATCATACCGGGTGTCCATGTAGCACCAAAATCATTAGATTTCCAATAAAACAATTGATGTTTATAGGGTGCTGGTGTGTTGGGCATACCCGATATAATAATCCAACCATATTGACCATCAGGAGAAAATGCCATATTGGGCGTTCCCATTTGGTAACCATTAGGTTGCCCTTGATTTGTACTTTGTAAAGGATTAAATGATAATGAATCATAAATTGCCCAATTGGTAGATTGTGTATTGCCATTATAAACACCTCTCCACAAATAAATTTTATCTTGAACTTGCTGATTATCACGAATAAATTTTGAACCCACTGACCAAAACTCGCCGTTTCCTCCCCTGCTCAATCCGGTAGTATAAAGTACAGTTCCTAGCTGATTGGAGTTAAAGTTTCCAAGATAGGGGTCAGTACAATTTGGAGAAATTTCTCTTGCTGTTCCACTCACAAAATGACCCCATGCAGCATTTGGTCCAGTTTGAGAAGGATTGGGAGTTTTATGACCCGCAGATACCCATATCAATTTCGCATTACATATATCGGTATTTCCAGGAGGATTGTACAATGTTGCTTGGGGTATCCTTCCATAAGGGGTTGAGTTCGGATTAAACGCATCGTTTCCGTCGTTATCATTCACCCAGGTTTGACCGCCGTCTGTAGATACATCCACTCTAAACTGACCATTATGACCACCAAAATCCTGCTGATTGTGCCTATGAAAAAAGGTTACCCAATTTTGTCCTGGTACGGTGGATAATAAATTTACCTCTGAAGTTACGTTGGTGTAAGCATTTCCTGAACCTCCCAACTGAACCACGCTAATCGCACTCGTTTTATTGGAATGCTGTTCCATAAACTGACTTTGTGTAGCAGGACCTAGCGTTGATTGATTAGTTTCTTCTGCTTTTAAAACCCTTTCGTAAGGATTATGTTTGGCTATCACTTGTGAGTGACTAGGACTTTTGATCTTCGAAGTCTGTGCTATTACTAAACTTCCGAGCAATGTGCTTGTAATCAATACACTTAATTTCCTCATATTATTTCAATATATTAACCCGCAATTTACAACATTTATAATTAAAATGCAAAAAAAATTAAATTTTTATATACATCATTTTTTTCTTACATAGATTTTGATAGTAATAGAGTTTATGGCTATTGTAAGAATTCTCTATTGAAAAATTTAGTTATTAAAAAAGTCAAAAATCTATTTTTTTTTGTTATTAACAAATATTCAGTGTAACTTGCAAAACAAATTGTTGATATTAAAGATGAAAGAAAAAAAATCAATTTTTAATAAAGGAAAAAATCAAGAAGAAGTTTTAAAAGAGCTTCATGAATTAAAAAAATTGGACTTAGACTGGAAAAAAGGCAGGGCGTTTAGCATGGTTTACTATTTAGGTGAGAAAGAGCTTGACTTAATGGTTCAAGCGTATAAAATGTTCATGAGCGAAAACGCATTAAACCCTGGTGCATTCAAGAGCCTAAAAAAAATGGAAAAAGATCTCATCTATACTATTGCATCTTTGTTAGGTGACCCCGAAATTATCAGGGGAAGCTTTACCTCCGGTGGAACAGAAAGCATTTTGTTAGCGGTAAAATCAGCAAGGGACTTTGCATTAAAGAAAAATCCAAGAATCATTCCCGAGATGGTGATACCATTATCGGCGCACCCTGCCTTTGACAAAGCGGGACATTATTTTGGAATAAAAGTCATTCATGCTCCCTTGAATGAACAATATCAATTAGATATAAAAAGTTTAGAAAATTTAGTAAACGCTAATACGGTTCTCATTGTAGGTTCTGCTCCTTCTTATCCTCACGGTATCATTGACCCAATAGAAGAACTTTCTCAATTTGCATTAAAAAATAATTTATGGCTGCATGTAGATGCATGTGTAGGGGGAATGGTTTTACCATTTATGGAAATGTTAGGTTATGAAGTACCTCCTTTTGATTTTCGCTTAGAGGGAGTTTGCTCTATTTCTATGGATTTACATAAATACGGGTATGTAGCAAAAGGAGCTTCTATTGTTTTATACAAAAATAAAACATTAAAACGTCATCAATATTTTGTTTATGGCGGTTGGAATGGTGGTTTGTATGGCTCTGCCGGTATCTTAGGAACTCGTTCCGGTGGAAATATTACAGCCGCTTGGGCTCTAATGAATCATATTGGAATAGAAGGTTACAAAAATATCGTAAAAACGGTTGTAGAAACCACTCAATCCATCATCAAAGAAATTCACCAAATTCCTGAACTTCAAATCATAGGAAATCCTATCACAACTGTATTTGCTTTTACAAGCGACAAAGTAGATATCTACGAAGTAGCTGATTATCTTTCAGAAAAAGGTTGGCTTTTAGATAGGCAACAAAACCCTCCAAGCTTACATTTAACAGTAAATTACATTCATAAAGATTACATTCAAGATTTTATTAACGATTTAAAAGATGCCGTAAAAAAATCTAAACAATTTAAATTTTCACATGTTACCAACTCAGTAGTTAAAAATGTTACAAAAACTATGGTAAAAGTTTTACCTGAAAAAATGGTAAGCAAAATAACAGAAAATGTTACCAAAATGACAAGCAGCGGAGGTTTACCACAAAAAACTGCACCTATGTATGGAATGATTGCTCAATTAAACAACCAAAAAGATATTGAAGAAATGATTTTAGACATATTAGAAGGAATGGATGAATAAAAAA
>Ga0272446_1001816_pt1 | contig 30322 bp, 23 predicted proteins | sample YNPCB0061_FD_194587 | JGI IMG/M metagenome (GOLD analysis project Ga0272446, IMG submission 194587) | Hot spring microbial mat communities from Yellowstone National Park, WY, United States - YNP-CB-006-1 | ecosystem: Environmental > Aquatic > Thermal springs > Hot (42-90C) > Sediment | place...
GAGGTGCCGCGGCTCGAATACCGCCGCCTGCTCGCCCAAGCCGTCGAGCTTCCCGCCGTGTTCCGCGCCGAGCTCGGCCCGGGCGAACTCCGCGCCGAGCTTGCGCGGATCCGCCTCGCCGGGTGAGGCTCTGGGCGCGGGGTCGCGCCGCGCGACCCGCCCGGAAGCAACACCATGCGCCCCCTCGTCCTCGCCGCCGTCGCCGCCGTCGCCGCCGCACTGCCGCTCGCCGCCGCCGCTCAGCCCGCCTGGCCAAGCCGCGACTTCGCGGCGACCTACCGGGTCACGAGCGGAGGCGAGGCAGCCGAGCTCAGCCTCTTCTACAACGCGGCGCTCAAGGGCCAGAGGATCGAGCTCTCACCCGCCGGCGCCGGCTCCGCACGCCAAGGCGCGACCGGCCTCGCCCAATTCTCCAACGAGGCGGCGGAACTCGTGCTCGCGCTGCTGTCGGCAGCAGCACCGGATCGGCCGATCTTCGCCCATCCCCCCGACACGACCCTCGACCGCACGGGCACAGCGACCGTCGCCGGGCATCGCTGCACTGTCTTCCGCGCCGTCCGCTCCGGCACAGCTGCGGGAACGCTCTGTCTCACCGAGGATGGGATCCTGCTCAGCGGCGATCTCGCCGCAGGCGGTCGAAGGGGAAGGGTCGAGGCGATTGCTCTGCGCCTCGCACCGCAGCCTGCGGCTCTGTTCGAGCCGCCGCAGGGGGGGATCGAACTTCCCCTAGGCGAGCCGCCCGCCCAGAACGCCTCTCAGGGCGCTCCCCAGGGTCCCGCTCAGGAAAGGGCGCGACCGCAGCGCTGAGACCCAGGCGGGGCGTCAGCGCTCAGCGTTCGGTCTCCGGCGCAGCGAGATCCTCCGCCCCGAGGGTCTCGCGCTCGAGCAGAGTCACGGCGAGCCGGTCGAGATCGCCCCGCCTCCGCTCGAGGATCGCCTTGGCCGTCGCATGCGCCTCCGCCACCAGAGCCTTCACCGCGAGGTCGATCTCCCGCGCCGTCGCCTCCGAGAAGCGCCGCCCTCCGCCCTCGACGGGAAGGCCAAGGAAGCGGCTGGTCTCCGCCTCGTAGGCGACCTCGCCAAGGCCCTCGGCCATGCCGTAGCGGGTGACCATGCCGCGGGCGATCTCGGTCGCGCGCATCAGGTCGTCCTGCGCTCCGGTCGAGACGTCGCCGAACACGAGGTCCTCCGCCGCCCTGCCGCCGAGCAGCACCGCCATGCGCCCCTTGAGTTCGGCCGAGGTGAGGAGGAACCGGTCCTCCGTCGGCCGCTGCAGCGTGTAGCCGAGAGCGCCGACGCCGCGGGGGATGATGCTCACCTTGTGCACCGGGTCGGCGCCGGGGACGCCCTGGGCGACGAGCGCGTGCCCGAGCTCGTGATAGGCCACACGCCGCCGCTCCGCCGCGTTGAGCAGGCGCGACCGACGCTCGATGCCGGCGACGATGCGCTCGATCGCAGCGGTGAAGTCCGCCATCGTCACCGCCGAACGGTTCGCCCGCGTGGCGGCGAGCGCCGCCTCGTTCACGAGGTTGGCGAGGTCCGCCCCGGTGAAGCCCGGCGTCAGGCCAGCGATCGCATCGAGATCGATCCCCGCGGCGAGCTTCACCTTGCGCACATGCACGGCGAGGATCGCTGCACGTCCTTTCCGGTCGGGCCGGTCGAGCGCGACCTGGCGGTCGAAGCGGCCAGCGCGGGTCAGAGCGGGGTCGAGGATCTCGGGTCGGTTGGTGGCGGCGAGCAGCACGATCCCGGCGGAGGCGTCGAAGCCGTCGAGCTCGACCAGGAGCTGGTTCAGCGTCTGCTCCTTCTCGTCATGGCCGCCGCCCACCAGCCCTGCCGTCCGGGCGCGGCCGAGCGCGTCGAGCTCGTCGATGAAGATGATGCAGGGAGCGGCCTTGCGCGCCTGGTCGAAGAGGTCGCGCACGCGCGCCGCACCGACGCCGACGAACATCTCGACGAACTCAGAGCCAGAGATCGAGAAGAACGGCACCCCGGCCTCTCCGGCGACTGCGCGGGCGAGCAGCGTCTTGCCCGTCCCCGGGGGCCCGACGAGCAGCACGCCCTTGGGCGCGCGCGCGCCGAGCCGGCCATAGGTGCCGGGGTCCTTGAGGAAGGCGACGATCTCCTCAAGTTCCGCCTTGGCCTCGTCGGCGCCGGCGACGTCGGCGAAGGTGGTGCCCGTGTCGCGCTCGACATAGACCTTCGCCTTCGACCGACCGACCGACATCATCCCGCCGAAGCCGGCGCGGTCGGCGAAGCGGCGGATCAGGAACCACCACAGGCCGAAGAAGACAAGCGCCGGAACGATCCAGGACAGCACCGTTGTAAGGAAGGTGGAGGGAACCGCACCGGTGAAGGTGACGTTGCCGCGCATGAGGTCGGCCGCGAGGCTCTCCTCCACGCGCTGGGTGACGAAGAACGGCTTGCCGTCGACCGGCTCGCGCAACCGCCCCGTGATGGTCGAGGGCCCGACCGTCGCCTCCGCCACCTTGCCCTCGGCGACGAGCTTCTTGAACTCGGAATAGGGCAGCGTCTCCGTCTGCCGCGCGGCGATCAAAAGGTCCTGGATGACGACCAGGCCGAGAAGCGCGACCAGCACGTACCAGAAGTTGATCTGCGCCTTCTTCTCCAAGTGCCCCTCCGTCTCGCGGCGACACTGCGCCAGCGCCCCCGGCCAGCACAAGGGCACGGCGATGACAGCGGGCCGGCCGCCTCGGCCAATCCTGCCGTGACCGCGCCGGCATCACCGCGCGGCGAGGAAGGCGCCGACCTCGGCCACCGCCTCGGCAAGCCCGAGGCGACGCACGCTCACACCCTCGGGCAGGACGGAGAGGATTCGCGACGGCGCGCGCTGATCGAGCAGCACGAAACAGCCGCGGTCGGTCTCGGCCCGGATCAGCCGGCCGAAGGCCTGGCGCAGCCGCGCCCGCGCCACCCGGTCGTCGATCGCGCCCGGGCGCGCGCCGCCGAAGCGCGCGCGTCTGGCGCGGTGCAGGATGGTCGGGCGCGGCCAGGGAAGCCGGTCGAACACGATCAGCCTGAGCGCCCGGCCGGGAACATCGACCCCGTCGCGCATGGCATCGGTGCCGAGCAGGCAGGCATCCTCCTCGGCGCGGAACACGTCGACGAGCGTTGCATTGTCCATCGCATCGACATGCTGGGCCAGCAGCGCGATCCCCGCCTCCTCGAGCGCTGGCGCGATCAGCCGGTGCACCTCGCGCAGCCGCGCGATCGCGGTGAAGAGGCCCAAGGCCCCGCCGCCGGCGGCGAGGAACAGGGCGCGATAGGCGGAAGCAACCTGGGCCGGATCGTCGCGCGCGACATCGGTCACGACGAAGGCGCGAGTCGCTTGCGCGTAGTCGAAGGGGGAGGCGACGGCAACGCGCATGGGCGGCGCGAGCAGGTGGATCGCGCCGGTTCCCTCCTCCGCCGCCTGCCAGCGCGCCTCCTCCGTCTCCGCCCCCGAATCGCGCAGTGTGGCCGAGGTGACGAGCAGGCCATGCGCTGGTTCGGCGACGACCCGGGCGAAGGGCTCGGTCGGGTCGACCCAGTGCCGACGCATGCCGATATCGGCCTCGTGCCCGTCGCGACGGACGATCTCGAACCAGTCGACGAAGCGCTCGCCCGGCCGCCCGGCCTCCGTCCTGCCGGCGGCGACCGCGGCGAGCATGCCGCGCCAGGCGTCGAGCGGCTCGAGCGCGCGTCGGGAGAGCGAGCGGCGGAGGCTCTCGATCCTCTGCCGCGTCGCCGTCTCGAGCGTCTCTGCCTCCCGCTCGAGCCGTGCCGCGAGGCCCTCGCTGAGGGCGGCGAGCGGCTTGGCGAGTCGCTCGAGCGCCGCCTCAAGCCGCGCTGCGGCGGCGGCGAGGCCGTCGAGCATCGGCAGGATCTCGACTTCGGCGCCGCCCGGCTGGTCCGCCTGCGCCGCGCGCGCGAGCACCTGGGCCCGGACGAGTCGCAGGAAGGCCTCGGCCGCGTTGTCCTCGCCGGCGGCGAGCCCGCCGAGCTCCGGCCGCGAGGCCTCGGCGAGCCGGGAGAGCCAGCCGGACGCGGGCAGAGCCCTCGCCGCCTCGAGCGCGGCGGCGAGCAGGCGCGTGAGCTCCGGGTCGGCGGCGACGAGGTCCTCGGCGCGTCGGGCAAGGCCACGGGCACGGCCGCGCCCGCCCTCGCTGCCGCGCAGCCAGCGGCGGAGCTCAGCCGTCTCGGCGCCGGAGAGTGCGGCGGCGAAGACGCTGTCGGCGGCGTCGAACAGATGGTGGCCCTCGTCGAACACGTAGCGCAGCGGCAGGGCTCCCTCCTCCGGCCCGCCCCAGGCCGCCTGCACCATGACGAGAGCGTGGTTGGCGACGACGAGCCGCGCCGCGCGCGCCTCGCGGATGCCGCGCTCGATGAAGCAGCGTCGCCAGTGCGCGCAGGCCGAGTGGATGCACTCGCCGCGCCGGTCGGCCAGCGCGAGCGTGTGCGAGGGGCCGAGCAGTTCGGGCAGCCAGCCGGGAAGGTCGCCGCCCTGGAGGTCGCCGTGCCGCGTCGCCCTGGCCCAGCGCGCCATCAGCCCGAGCGCGATCGTGGCCTGCGCGCCGCGGCCGGCCGTTGCCACCGCCTCCTCGAAGTTCAGGAGGCACAGATAGTTCTCGCGGCCCTTGCGGACCACGACGTTCCGTTCGCGGTCCGACGCGTCCGGCCAAAGACGGGCGGCCTCGGCGTCGATCTGCCGCTGCAGGTTGCGCGTGTAGGTGGAGATCCAGACCGGCGCGCCGTTGCGCTCGGCCCAGAGGCTTGCGGGGGCGAGATAGGCCGCCGTCTTGCCCGTTCCCGTGCCGGCCTCGGCGAGCACGACCCGCGGCACCCCGGGCCGCTCGCGCGGGGCGAAGGCCTCGGTCGCTGCGGAGGCGAAATCGCTCTGCCCTGGCCTGTCCTCGGCGTCGGGCCCGAGCAGGGCGGCAAGACGCGCGCGCGCCTCCCACGGTGCGACGGGGTGGCCGGAGGGCGGCGGAGGAGGCGCCGTCTCCTCCCACTCGGGCAGGGTCTCCCAGGCCTTCAGCGAAGCGGTCGAGCCGGACGCTCCGGGCGCGCCGAGGGCGGCGAGCAGCGGCGCTGCCCAGGGCCAGCCGGCAGCGCCCATCAGAGCGGCGAGCCCTGCGGCACCCTCGTTGCGGGCGGCGGCGCGCGCCGCGGCGGCGTGGCGGAGCAGAGCCGTGGCGATCAGCGGCAGGCAAGCCGCCTCGCCCTCGAGCCCGCGCGGCAGGTCAAGGCCGACCGCCGCGGCGAGCGCGCGCGGCGTCGGCACCACCGGCGCGGCAGGGCGGACGAAGGCCCAGAGCTCGAGCACATCCGCCGCGGCGAGACCGGCAAGGCCGAGCCGACGCGCCGTCTGCGGCGCGTGGCAGACGAGCGGCGGTGGCGACCGCTTGAGCCGCTCCCGCGCCTGGGCGGCGGGAACGAGCTCGACCTCGCCGTCCGGCCAGGCGAAGGCCGCCCTGCCCGTTCCGGCGACCACGGCCGGCCCGTCGGGCAGCACAAGGCGCGGCGGCACGGTCACGGCGCTGTGCCGCCCTGGTTGACCCTCACCGGCCTCGTTCCTAGGGTGCGGCGATGACCGAGACACCGACCGCGCATGCGTGGCGCGCCGTGCGCGCCTGGCCCTTCGAGGAAGCCGCGCGCGTGGCCGACCGCCTCGCCGCGCGCCCCAAGGGCGAGGCGCTGTTCGAGACCGGCTATGGCCCTTCCGGCCTGCCGCATATCGGCACCTTCGGCGAGGTTGTCCGCACCACGATGGTGCGCAACGCCTTCCACCGGCTCTCCTCCATCCCAACGCGCCTGATCGCCTTCAGCGACGACATGGACGGGCTGCGCAAGGTGCCCGAGAACGTGCCGAATCGCGAGATGCTCGCGGCCCATCTCGGCCGCCCGCTCACCGCCGTGCCCGACCCCTTCGGCACCCATGCCTCGTTCGGCGCGCACAACAACGCCAGGCTGCGCGCCTTCCTCGACCGGTTCGGCTTCGACTACGAGTTCGCCTCCTCGACCGAATACTACCGGTCGGGCCGGTTCGATTCGGCGCTCCTGCGCGTTCTCGAACGCTACGACGCGGTGATCGAGGTGATCCTCCCCACCCTCGGGGAGGAGCGCCGCGCCACCTACGCGCCCTTCCTGCCGCTCTGCCCGCGCACGGGGCGGGTGATGCAGGTGCCGGTGCTCGAACGCAAGCCGGAGGCAGGCACCATCGTCTGGCGCGACCCGGAGACGGGCAAGCTCGTCGAGACCCCCGTCACGGGCGGACACTGCAAGCTGCAGTGGAAGTGCGACTGGGCGATGCGCTGGTTCGCGCTCGGCGTCGACTACGAGATGTCGGGCAAGGACCTGATCGACAGCGTTCGCCTCTCCTCGCGCATCTGCCGGATCCTCGGCGCCGAGCCCCCCGAGAGCTTCACCTACGAGCTCTTCCTCGACGACAGGGGCGAGAAGATCTCGAAGTCGAAGGGCAACGGGCTTTCGGTCGAGGAGTGGCTCGCCTATGCCCCGCCCGAGAGCCTCGCCTTCTACATGTACGGCAAGCCGCAGACGGCCAAGCGCCTCTCCTTCGACGTCATCCCCCGCGCGGTGGACGAGTATCTCGCGAGCGTCGAGAAGGCGCGTGGTGAGGAGGAGCCGGCGGCGGCGGCCAACCCCGCCTGGCACATCCATGGCGGGCGAATCCCCGACGACGCCGGCAGCCCGCTCTCCTACACGATGCTGCTCAACCTCGCCTCGGTGGTGAACGCCGAGACGCCCGCGATCATGTGGGGCTTCATCCGCCGCTACCGCGCCGATGCCTCGCCCGAGACGATGCCGATGCTCGGCACCCTGGTCGAGCGCGCGGTGGCGTATTACCGCGATCGCGTTCGGCCGGCGAAGCGGTTCCGCGACCCCGACGCGACGGAGGCTCAGGCGCTGGCCGACCTCGCCGCGCTGCTCCGCGCCATGCCCGAGGGGGCGGACGCCCAGGCGTTGCAGGACGTCGTGTTCGAGGCCGGCAAGCGGCACTACCCGAAGGAGCGGCTCAGGGAGTGGTTCGGCGCTCTCTACCAGGTTCTGCTCGGGCAGGCGGAAGGGCCGCGCTTCGGCGGCTTCGTCGCGCTCTATGGCGTCGCCGAGACGGTGGCGCTGATCGAGGGCGCGCTCGCCCGCGCCAGGCCGGGCGCCGCCTGAGCGCCACGCCGCCCCCGCGACCGGGCCGGGCATGAGCAGGGTGCGGACGCTCGCGCGCCACCTGCCCGCCGTGCTCGGCGTGCTCCTGGTGATCGGCGCCCTCTACATTGTGCAGCGGGAGCTCGCCACGCTGCGCATGGCGGACGTGCTCGCGGCGATGGACGCGATCCCGAATCGCGCGATCCTGCTCGCCTTCGCGACGACGGTGCTCGCCTACCTCGTGCTCACGGCCTACGACGCGCTCGGGACGCGCTTCGTCGGCCACCCGCTGTCCTACGGGCGGATCGCCTTCGCCTCCTTCACGGCCTACGCGCTCGCGCACAACATCGGCTTCGCCACGCTGTCGGGGGCGGCGATCCGCTACCGGCTCTACGTCCTCTGGGGCATGGCGCCGTTGCAGATCGCGGGCGTGGTCGCCTTCACGAGCCTCACTTTCGTGCTCGGCGGGCTGACGCTCGGCGGCATCGTGCTCATCGCCGTGCCGCAGGCCATCCCGGGCTTCGGGGCTTGGGTGCCGGCGCCGGTGATGGCGGCGGTCGGCGCAGCGATGCTCGGCGTCGTGTTCGCCTACGCCGCGCTCGGAATCGTGCGTCGGCAGATCGTCGTGTTCGGCACGCCGGTGCCGCTGCCCGGGCCGCGCATGGCCTCGGCCCAGGTCGCGCTCGCCACGGTCGATGTCGCGATCACGGCGCTGATCTTCTACGTGCTCCTGCCCGACGCGCCGGGGCTCAACTTCCTCGTCTTCCTCGCCGTGTACGTGACCGCCTACACGGCGGCGATGGCAAGCCACGTGCCGGGCGGGATCGGCGTGTTCGACACGGCCATCCTGGTCGGGCTTGGGCCGTTCCTGCCGGCGGCGACGATCGTCGGCGCGCTGCTCGTGTTCCGCCTGCTGTACTACATCCTGCCGCTGTTCCTCGCTGGCGGGCTGTTCGCGGCGAACGAGGTTCTGATCCGCCGCGTGGCGGTTTCGCGCGCACTCGTGCAGGCCTCGCGCTGGGGCGACCCGTTCGTCGTGCCGGTGCTGGTCGCCGCGGTGACGCTCGCTGGGCTCATGATGCTGTTCCTCGGCTCTCTGCCACCGGTCGAGGCGACGGTCGCGATGGCCGCGCGCCACCTGGCCGAGGCGCCGGGCCCGCTCGCGCAGCTCTCCCACTTCGTCGCCTCGGTGATCGGGGCTGGGCTGCTCGTCGTCGCCTGGGGGCTGTGGCGGCGCGTGACGATCGCCTGGGCGACGGTGATCGTGCTCCTTTTGCTCGGCGCGGCGACGGCGGCGATCAAGGGCCACGGACCTCTCGTGCCGCTCGTACTTGCGGGCATCGCCGCCCTGGTCGCGCCGTTCCGGCGCAGCTTCTACCGCGACACCCGCCTCGTTCGGGAACCCTTTACGGCCTCCTGGGTCGCTGCGATCGCAAGCCTCGCCGCCTCGGCCATAACGCTCGGCCTGTTCGCCCATCTCGGCCCCGAGTGGAACGACGAGACCTGGTGGCACCTCGTGCTCGCCGCGGAGACGCCCTGGTCGCTGCGGGCGACGATCGGGGTCGGGGTCGCGCTGCTTCTGTTCGCGCTCTGGCGCCTGCTCCGCCCGGCGCGGATCGAGGTGAGGCCTGCGGATCAGGCGACGGCCGCGCGCGTGGCCGCGCTCGCGCGCGGCGCCGTGCCGGCCGATGGCGTGGTCGTGGGCGAGGACGGCGCGGCGGCGATCGCCTTCCGCCGCCTGCCCGGGATCTGGCTCGGCCTCGGCGATCCGGAGGGGGCGGAGCACGACCGGATCTCGGCGATCTGGCGGTTCCGCGACCTCTGCGAGCAGGAGGGGGTCGACCCGGCGTTCTGGCGCGTCGGGCCCGAGCTCCTCGGCGTCTATGGCGACATCGGGCTCACCGCCTTCCCGCTGACCGAGGCGGACCAGCTCGCGGAGGCGGTGAGCGGCGACACTCCGCCTGCCGAGCACTACATGGTGTGCAAGGCCGAACGCGACCTCGTGAAGCTCATCCCGCTCGTGCCGAGCCTCGCGCCGCGCGCGCCAACGCGGAGCGCGGCCGACTGACCCCGGCGCCCGGCGCGCTCTGCGCGCGCTACTGGCTCGCCCAGATGATCCGCGCCACCCAGGCGACCTCGCCGATGTCGAAGCTGCGGTCGGGGAAGGCCGGGTTCAGCGAGGCGAGCTCGATCCGCCGCGCCGTCCGGCGCACGAGTTCCTTGGCGAGCACCTCGCCCTCGACGGTGCGGACGACGACACGATCGCCCCGCCGCGTCGGGGCTGCAGGCGAGACGATGACGACGTCGCCGTCGCGATAGACGGGCGCCATCGAGTCGCCGGAGATCTCCAAGGCATAGGCATGCGGGTCGGCGACGGTGGGAAGGTCGATCTCGTCCCACGCGCCGCCGACCGGATAGCCGGCATCGTCGAAATACCCCTCCGCACCGGCCTGGGCGAGGCCAATCAGCGGGATTCGCCGCGGTGCTGCCGCGGCGGCGCGTCGGGGAGCGGCCGGGTTGCCGGTGATGAGCTCGGTCAGCCGTTCGAGCGTCGCACCGGTGGCGTCGAGCACCTTCGCGACACTCTCGGTCGAGGGCCAGCGCGGCTTGCCCTCGCTCGTGACCCGTTTGGAGCGGTTGAAGGTGGTCGGGTCGAGCCCTGCCTTGCGGGCAAGACCCGAGGCGGAGAGCCCGTGCTCCGCCGCGAGCGCATCGAGGGCGCGCCAGATGTCGTCGTGTCGCATGGTCAGGGACATTTATCCTAGGACTTTTGAGCAAAAGCATTAGGAAGATGATCCGTTTTAGGCTTGCAGTCCGGCGGTGCTTTGGGGAATATGTTCCCGTTCTGTTCGCAACCCAGGCGTGTCCCCCAAGCCACCTGCCCCCCGACCAACAGCGCCGCGCGCCCCGGAGACCTGCCCATGTCCCTTGCCTCTCACCGCCACCGCGCCCCCGTGCTCACCGACATCAGCGACGTCGTCCCCTTCGCCTCAGCCGAGGAAGCCTGGTTCTGGACCATGGCCGGGCTCGCGGCCCGCGGCGCCGGGGCGCGAATCGTCGCAGGCCTTGGCGCCAAGCCCCGCCCCTGCGAGCCCGACGACGTCGTCCGCTGCCTCGACCGGCTCTACCGCCAGCGGCGGATCGATCTCGAGCACGTGCGCATCCTCCGAATCTTCGGCGACCGCCAGGTGCCGCCCGACCCGCGCCACCCCGGCGACCGCTCCGCGCTCAGGCTCTGGCGCGAGGCGATGGACCGGCTGGATTGGCCGCTTCGCCTCAAGGGCATCGTCGCGTGACGGCCGAGGAGCGGCGCGCGCGCACGCGCGGCAGCGCCACCGAGGAGGTGTGGATCGCCTTCGCGGGCCGCAGCGAGATGCCCTGGCTCAGGCTGTTCCGGCCGGGCTTCCGCCACTGCTTCGCCGCGCTCGCCGACGCCGAGGGCTGGACGCTGGTCGACCCGCTCTCGGGCCGGCTCGTGGTGCAGCGGCTTGCCGTGCCGCGCGGCTTCGACCTGCCCGGCTTCTGGCGGCGCGCCGGGTTCCGCGTGCTCGGCCCCTTCGCGCCGGCGCCGCCCTCGCCCTCGCGCCTGCCACCCCTTCTGCCGGCGACCTGCGTCACCGCCTGCCTCGCCCTGCTCGGGCGGCGCGGGCGCTTCCTGCTCTCGCCCTACGCTCTCTACCGCACGTTGAGCGCGGAGCTCAGGGCCAGCGCGTGCAGGGCCAGCGCGTGCATAGGAAAAAATACCTTGACCAGACCGTCGCCTTCAGGCTAGAACCCCTCTCGCCAAGGGGCGCAGTGCGCCCTCTGGCTCCATCCTCCCCTCCCTGAACTTCGACGGCCCGGCGCGCTTCGCACCGGGCCGTCGCCTTTTTCCGGGGGCGGGGAGGCCAGACGCCCATCACCAGAGCGACCGCGAGGAGAGTGCCCATGGGTGGCCTGCTGAGCGCCCCGAAACCGCCGCCCCCCCCGCCCGTCGTCGCCCCCCCGCCGCCCAAGGAGGACCCGGAGGCGGCCGCCCGCGCCGCCCGGCTCGAAGCGCTCGAGCGCCGCCGCCGCGGCCTCGCCGGCACGGTCGCGACGTCCTGGCGCGGCGTGCTCGCCGAGAGCCTCCCCGCCACCGACCGCAAGTCGCTGCTCGGCGAATGAGCGAGCCCCTCCGCCAGCCTCGCCCTGGCCCCCCTCGCGGCCCCATCCATGGCCACGACTCCAGCCCCGGCGACGCCGAGCTCGACGCCCTGCTCGCCCGCCACGGCCGCGCCCTGGCCCGCCGCCGGCCCTGGGAGGCCACCTGGAAGGAGTGCTACGACCTCGCCCTGCCGGGCCGCGCGACCGACGGCGCGCCGACGCTCTACGACGGCACGGCCGCGGACGCTGCGGAGCAGCTCGCCGCCTCCCTGCTGGCCGAGCTCACCCCGCCCTGGACGCGCTGGTTCGGCTTCGCGCCAGGCCGCGCGGCGGCGGCCGAGGGCCTCGAGGCGGAGCGCTTCGCCACCACCCTCGAGGCCGCCGCCGAGGCGCTCCACGGCGAGCTTGCGCGCTCGAACCTCGCCGTCGAGCTGCACCAGTGCTTCCTCGACCTCGTCGTCGCCGGCACCGCCTGCCTCGCGGTCGAGGAGGCGGCGCCCGGTGAGCCCTCCGCTTTGCGCTTCGCCGCCGTGCCGCTCGCTGAGGTGGTGCTCGAGGAAGGCCCCGAGCACAGGCTGGATACGGTCTTCCGCTCCTCGGCTCTGACGCTCGCCGAGATCATCGCCCGGTTCGGCCCCGTCGCCCTGCCCCGGTCGCTCGCCGAGGCGCCGGGGGATGAGCCGCGCCGGCACCGCGTGATCGAGGCGGTGATCCCAGGGCCGCGCGGCCATGCCTACACCGCCCTGCTCGCCGCCGAGGGCGAGGCGCCCGTGCGGCTCGCCTCCGGCCGCTTCGCCACCTCGCCCTTCATCGCCTTCCGCTGGATGAAGGCGCCGGGCGAGACCTATGGCCGATCGCCGGTGATGAAGGCCCTGCCCGACATACGCACCGCCAACAAGGTGGTCGAGCTCGTGCTCAAGAACGCCTCGATCGCGGTCACCGGGATCTGGCAGGCAGACGATGACGGTGTGCTGAACCCGGCGAACATCCGCCTCGTTCCGGGTGCGATCATTCCGAAGGCGGTCGGCTCCTCGGGGCTCACACCGCTTGCGGCACCGGGGCGGTTCGACGTCTCCCAGCTCGTGCTCGACGATCTGCGCGCGCGCATCCGCCACGCCCTTCTCGCCGACCGGCTCGGCCCTGTCCAGGGCGCGCGCATGACGGCAACCGAGGTGCTCGAGCGCTCCGCCGAGATGGGGCGACTTCTGGGTGCGACCTTCGGCAGGCTGCAGGGCGAGCTCCTGCAGCCCTTGATCGCGCGCTCCCTTGCCGTGCTGCGCCGCCGCGGCGTCGTGCCGCCGATCCCGCTCGACGGCGAGGCAGCGACGCTCGTGATGCGCTCGCCGCTCGCTCAGGCCCAGGCACGGGCCGATGCGCAGGGCGTTCTGATGTGGCTCGAGGTGGTGCGCGCGCTCGGGCCGGCGGCGGCGCACACGGCCGATGCCGCCGCCGCCTCGCGCTGGCTCGCGCGGCTGCTCGGCGTGCCGGCCGATCTCGTCGTCTCCGCGGCAGAGGAGGAAGCGCTCGCCGCCGCACCGCTCACGCCACCCGCCACGCCAGGGACCTGACCCGAGAGGAAACGATGCCCGACAACCTGATCGAGATCACGCTCGAGGACGGCGCCGCCGCCCGAAAGCCCAAGGGAACGCGCCCGGCCGACGTTCCGGAGAAGTTCTGGGACGAGGCGGCCGGCGCGATCCGCGTCGAGGCGCTGCTCAAGTCCTACCGCGAGCTCGAGAAGAAGCTCTCGCGCATGGTCACCCTCCCGGGCGAGGACGCAGACGAGGAGGAGCGTTTGCGCTTCCTCCGCGCGCTCGGCGTTCCCGAGACGGCGGACGCCTACACGATCGAGGTGCGCCATCCGCTCGTCACCCCCGATCCGGACGTGAACGCGCGCATGCACAAGGCCGGCTTCACCCCCGCCCAGGTGCAGCTCGTCTACGATCTCGCGGCTGAGCGGCTCCTGCCGCTGATCGCCGAGGCCGCGCAGATGTTCGAGGCCGAACGCGAGCTCGACCGGCTGCGCGAGCATTTCGGCGGCGAGGAGCGTTGGCAGCGCGCCGCGAAGCAGATCGCCACCTGGGGCCGCGCCAATCTCCCGCCCGTGGTGTTCGAGGCGCTCTCATCGACCGCCTCCGGCGTGCTCGCTCTGCATGCGATGATGGAGAAGGGCGAGCCCGGGCTCGTGCCGCGCAGCGAGCCCGAAGCGGCGCCCTCGGAGGACGAACTCCGCGCGATGATGCGCGACCCGCGCTACTGGCGCAAGCGCGACCCCGATTTCGTCGCCCGCGTGTCCGACGGCTTCCGCCGACTCTTCCCTGGCGAACGCTGAGCGAACGATCCGCCTCCACATCGGCCGGCGACCCCTCCCGCGCCGGCCGCAGCGGGGCTTGAGCCGCCACTCCCCTCCCACCGCGCGGCTCGCCCCGCTCCCCCTTCGCCGCCGGCCAACCGCCTCTCCGCCCGCGCGGGGCAGCGGCCCTGCGGCACGGCTGCCCGCACGGCCCACGGAGCGATGCTCCGCCGGACAACCCGCGCGCCGCCGCGACCCCGGAACGAAACCCCGAACCATGAGGATCCCCGATCGTGGCAATCTCGATCGAAAACGCCTTCGTCAAGCAGTTCCAGACGGAGGTGCACGAGGCCTATCAGCGCCTCGGCTCCAAGCTCCGCCCCACCGTCCGGTCGAAGACCGGCGTCAAGGGCGCCTCGACCGTGTTCCAGAAGGTCGGCAAGGGCATCGCCGGCACCAAGGCCCGCCACGGCGCGGTGCCGGTGATGAATGTCGACCACACGCCGGTCGAGTGCTTCCTCGCCGACTATTACGCCGGCGACTGGATCGACAAGCTCGACGAGCTCAAGATCAACCATGACGAGCGCCAGGTGACGGCAAATGCCGGCGCCTATGCGCTCGGCCGCAAGACCGACGACCTCATCATCGCGGCGATGGCCGGCGCGACGCGCGAAGCGACGGGAACCGCTGCCGGCACCACCGACGCCGACGGGCTGACCAAGGCGAAGGTCCTGCTCGCCTTCGAGATGCTGGGCGCGGCCGACGTTCCCGATGACGGGCAGCGCTTCGCCGTCGTCGGCTGGAAGCAGTGGTCGGAGCTGCTCAACATCCAGGAATTCGCCAACGCCGACTACATCGGCGCCGACGAGCTGCCCTGGAAGGGCACTCAGGCCAAGCGCTGGCTCGGCACGCTCTGGATGCCGCACAGCGGGCTCACGCGCCAGGGCAATCTGCGCTTCTGCTACTGGTATCACCGCACCGCGATCGGCCATGCGGTCGGCGCCGAGGTGCAGACCGACATCACCTGGCACGGCGAGCGCGCCGCCTGGTTCGTCAACAACATGATGAGCCAGGGCGCGACGCTGGTCGACGGCGACGGCATCGTCCGCCTGCGCTGCCGCGAGGCCTGAGCCCTTCCCCCCTCCGCCGGTCGAGGCGGAGGGGGCCCCCTCTCCGTTCCGAAGGACAAACGACCATGGCGCTCTCGGCGATCGCCCTCTGCGGGCGCGCCCTGCTCAAGATCGGCGCTGCGACCATCGCGAGCTTCGAGGAAGGCACGGCCGAAGCCGAGGTCGCCGCCAATCTCTACCCCTCGGTGCGCGATGCGCTGCTCTCCGCCTTCCCCTGGAGCTTCGCCACCGCCCAGGCGCGGCTGCCCCGCCTCGCCGCGCAGCCCGCGGCCGATTTCGCCTACGCCTATCAGCTGCCGGCCGACTTCCTGCGCGCGCTCTCGGCCGGCACCGGCGGGCAGGGGCGCGGCGTGGTCTACCGAATCGCCGAGAACCGCCTGCACACCGACGCCGCCGAGGTGGTGCTCACCTACATCTTCCGCCCGGCCGAGGCCGCCTTCCCGCCGTTCTTCGACGGCGCCCTGATCAGCCGACTCGCGGCCGAGTTCTGCATCCCGCTCACCGAGAACACCGCGCGCGCCGAGCTCCTCTTCCGGCTCGCCGAAAACGAGCTGCGCGCCGCACGGCTGACCGACAGCCAGCAGGACACGCCACCCGCGTTCCAGGACTTCTCGCTCATCAGCGCTCGGGGCTGAGCCCGCGATGGCCGCGATCCGACGCCTCAAGACCAGCTTCGCCGCAGGCGAACTCTCGGCCGAGCTGCTCGGCCGGCCCGACCTGCGCGCCTACGAGAACGGCGCGCGCCGCCTGCGCAACGTCTTCATCCTGCCAACGGGCGGGGTGCGCCGCCGGCCGGGCTTGCGCCATGTCGCGACCATGCCAGGGCCAGGCCGGCTCGCCGCCTTCGAGTTCAACACCGAGCAGACCTACCTGCTCGTCTTCGTCCATCACGAGCTGATCGTGTTCCGCGGCGAGACGGAACTCGCCCGGCTCGCCACGCCCTGGGAGAGCCGCCATCTGGCAAACCTCGCCTGGACGCAGAGCGCCGACACGATGCTGATCACCCACCCGGAGATCGCGCCGCAGCGGCTGACGCGCGGGCCGACCGAGAGCTTCGCGCTCGCGCCCTGGCGCTTCACCGCATACCCCTTCTTCCGCTTCGGCGACGCCGATGTCACGCTCACGCCGTCTGGGACGACGGGGGCGATCACCCTCACCGCCTCAGGCCCGAGCTTCCTCGGCGGGCATGCCGGCGTCGAGTTCCGCATCGGCCGCAAGCGCCTGCGCATCACCGCCGTCACCTCCCCGACGGTTGCCACCGCTGAGGTGCTCGAGACGCTGCCCGGCACCGTAGCGACGCGTGATTGGGACGAGGCAGCGCTCTCGCCCGCGCGCGGCTGGCCAACCTCGCTCTGCTTCCACCAGGACCGGCTCGTGATCGGCGGCTCGCGCGACCTGCCGAACCGGCTCTGGCTCAGCCGCACCGGGGACCTCTTCAACTTCGACCTCGGCACGGGCCTCGACGACGAGGCGATCGAGTTCGCCCTCGTCTCCGACCAGGTGAACGCGATCCGCGCCGTCTTCTCCGGCCGCCACCTCCAGGTCTTCACCTCGGGCGCGGAATGGATGGTGACGGGCGATCCGTTGACACCGGGCAACATCCAGCTCAACCGCCAGACGCGGATCGGCTCTCCGGTCGACCGGATCGTGCCGCCGGTCGATGTCGACGGCGCGACCATCTTCGTCTCACGCACCGGCCGCGGCGTGCACGAGTTCGCCTACGCCGATGTCGAGCAGGCCTATCAGGCCTCCGACCTCGCGCTGGTCGCGCGCCATCTCGTCGATCGCCCCCTCGCCATGGCCTATGACCAGGTGCAGCGGCTGCTCCACATCGTCATGGGCGATGGCACGCTCGCCACACTCACCCTCTACCGCGCCGAGCAGGTGACGGCCTGGACGCGGCAGGAGACGGACGGCGCCTTCCGCTCCGTCGCCGAGATCGAGGGCGTGGTCTACCTGCTCGTCGAGCGCTCCGGCACGGTCCGGCTCGAGCGGTTCGACGAATCGCTTGCGGTCGATGCCGGGGTGCGCGCCGCGACCCCCTCGCCCGTGGGCGCGCTCGCGGGGCTTGCGCATCTCGAAGGCCGCATGGTCACGCTGCTGGCCGACGGCGCGCCGCGCGGTGATACGGTCGTCGCCGCCGGCGAAGTGGCGCTCGAGCCGCCGGCGCGCGAGGCCCAGGCCGGGCTCGGCTTCGCGCATCTGATCGAGCCGCTGCCGCCAGAGCTCGCGGGCCCCTTCGGCGCACGCACCGGTCCGGTTCGTCTCGTCTCCGTCACGTTCCGGCTGCTCGAGACGGCGGCGCTCACGGTCGATCTCGGCGCCGGCCCGAAGCCGGTTCCGTTCCGCCGCCTCGGCGCGACGCTGCTCGATACCGGCCCGCGCCCCTTCACCGGGGAGCGCACGCTGCGCGCGATCGGCTGGCGGCGCGACGTCACGCGCCCGCTCTGGCGGATCGAAGGCGACGCGCCGCTGCCGCTGACACTGCTCTCCGTCACGACCGAAATCAGGGTGAACGACTGATGGCCCAGATCGCACCGCTCGCCTCGCTCGTCTCCGGAATCGCCGGGCTTGCCGCGGCTCAAGCGCAGCAGCGCCAGGCCCAGGCAGCGGCACAGGCTCAGGCCGAGGCCCAGGCGCTGCGCAACGCCCAACTCCAGGCTCAGTCGGCCGAGGCGCAGCGGCAGCGCCGCGAGGCGCTCGCCCGGACCGTCGCCTCGGCGCGGGCGCGGCTCGCCGCCGGCGGGGTTGGCGCCTCCGAAGGCTCGGGTGCGGCGCTGATCGCGGGCCTCGAGGAGGAGGCGAGGGCGCGCGACGATGCGGACGCGCAACAGCTTCGCTTCCGCCTCGCCGCAGGGCGAAGCTCCCTGCTCGACGGTGGCGGCGGGTTCCTTCCCTTCGTGCGCGCCGGCTCGACCATCGCCTCGAGCCTTGGCGCCTCGGTCCGCAGCCTGCTGACCCTCTGACCCGCTCCGCACCGCAAGGACAGACGGCCATGGCCGACCACATCACGATCGGCGCGATCGCGCCGCGGATCCAATATCTCGCCACGGGCGCCGAGGTGGCCTTCACCTATCCCTTCCCGATCTTCCGGCGCGAGGACCTCGCCGTCAGCCTGGGCGATGCCGAGGTGACGGAGGGCTTCGCCGTCACGGGAGCGGGCCGTTCCGAGGGCGGGACGGTCCTGTTCGCCGAGCCGCCACCCGCCGGCACGGTGGTGACGCTGCGCCGCCGCCTCGCGCTCGGCCGTGTCACCGACTTCCAGGAGAACGGCGAGCTCCGCGCCTCGGTGCTGAACGACGAGCTCGACCTCCAGGCGGCGGCGCTGCAGCAGGTGGCGGAGGAGGGGGCGCGCGCGCTCCGCTTCGCCCCGACCGACACTGCACCGTCGCCGGAGCTGCCGGCGCGGGCGGTGCGCGCTAACCGCCTCGTCGGCTTCGATGCCGCCGGGGCGCTCGCGCTCTACCCGGCGGTGGGCGGGGAGATCTCCGGCACGGTGACGCAGCCTGGCGCGGGCGCTGTGGCGCGCGCGATCGGCGACAAGCTCGCCGAGGCGCTCAGCGTGCGCGACTTCGGCGCCGCGGGCGACGGCGTGACCAATGACCGCGCCGCGCTGCAGGCGGCGTTCGACGCCGCCGCTGCCGGCAGCCGTGTCGTGTTCGTTCCGGAGGGCGACTACGTCGTCTCTGGCCCCGTGGCGCTGCCGGCAGCGGCGGGCGGGCTCGTCATGCGCGGGCGGATCCTCTACGCCGGGCCGGCGCCGATCACCGTGCTGACGCTTGGTGCCGGCACGGCCGGGGCGACGCAGGGGCGCAGCTGGCAGGGCATCCGCGTCGTCCGCACCGTCCAGTCCGCGTGGGCGAGCGAGGACGACATCGGCGTCGTGTTCCGCACCCCGAACGATTGCATGATCGAGCTCACGGAGGCCGCCGGGTTCACGATCGGCGCGCGGCTGCTGGCCGACGGCGCTGCGGCCTCGGGCACCACGCTCGCGCTCGGGCGGATCGCCAACACACGCATCGGCCTCGACATCCGCAGCGCGAGCGCGCCAGGTGCCATCTTGAACCTGCGCGTGCTCGGCGGGCGCTTCGCCGTCGCCGGCACGGTGAACCCGACGCTCGACCGCTACGGCGTGCGCATCTCCGCCGCCGCGGGAGCGAACCGCACCCCGACCGGGCTCGTGTTCGACGCGCCCGCGTTCGCGCTCGGCGGCGGCAGCGCCGCGGCGATCCCCTTCCTCGTCGAGACCGATGGGCGTGGCCTTGTGGCGCGCGAGATCCGGCTCGATGGGCCGGGCAGCGTCGTGGCGCGCCATACCGGTGCGGCGGAGGATCACGTCTACGACGTCGTCACCTCGACGGATGCCGGGCCACTGACGATCGAGTTCAGCGGCAGCCGTGCCGGCGGCGCGGTGGTCGCGCGCCATGCCGCCGCACCGGCGCTCGCCCTCTCCCGCCCCGTCGCCTCGGTGACGCTGCGCGCCGCCGCCTTCCGCTGGTCACCCACCCAGACGGGCTTCGACCAGCTCGCCTGCATCGATTCGCTCGCACCACCCCCCGCAACGCTCGCCGCCGCAGCGCGCCCGGGCCTCGACGGCTACACGCTGAACCCGCGCAGCGTCACGCTCGGGCCTGGCCGGGGCCTTGGCTTCGCCGTCGACACCACGACCTGCCGCAGCTTCGCGCTCGGCGTGGACGGCGACCCGGTGCGCCTCGTCGTCTACTGCTTCGACGCGTCCGGAGCGCTCATGACGGACGCGGCCGGCGTGCTCGTCCGTCTCTCGACCGGGTCGATCGCCTACGACGCAGCGCGCGGCTTCTGGGCCTCGGCGAGCGAGCTTGCGGAGGCCATGGGCACGGCGCAGCCCGCGATCAGGCTCGCGCCCACGGTCGCGGCGGCGCTGATCGGCGTCGTGCGCGGCGCCGCCAACGCCGAGCTTCGCGCGATCCGCCTCACGACCGAGCAGCGCACAACGCCCGCTCTCCTCGCCGGGATGCCTGACCTCCCACACGGCCGGCGCGAGCTCCTCGCCGACGCGGCGTGGGACCCGCCCTCGATCGCCGCAGGCGCAAGCATCACGACGACCGTGACCGTTCCGGGGGCGGCGATCGGCGACCAGGTGACGGTCGCCTTCTCCGTCGCCTCGGCAAACATCCTCTTCTTCGGCACGGTGACGGGGACGGATGTCGTCACGGTGGTCGCCTGGAACCGGTCCGCCGTCGCGACGGACCTTCCGGGAGGCACGCTTCGGCTGCGCGTGGCCAAGACGTGAAGGCCCTGAGGGCCCAGATCAGCGCCCAGCTCGAAAGCGCGGCCACGCGCGTGATCGAGAGCTACCGGACCTTCATGAACGACGAACCCGAGCCCGGCGATGCGCGCGCCTTCGCCACGCACCACGCTGCCTGCAAGGCAGCGCTCGCGCATCTCGACCTGCTCTTGCGGCTCGCCAAGGCGGCCGGCGTGGACGCGGACGCGGTTGAGGCTGACGCGGAGCAGGCGCGGCTGCTCGCCGAGGCGCGCGCGCTCGTCGGCGGCGAGGGGGACAGCGATGACGACGACCGGGTCGGCGACGGCTGAAGCGGCTCAGGCGACCCCGTTTCCCGAGTTCCTCTGGATCTGGAACCGGCTGAACGGCCAGGGAACGCCCGCGCACCACATAAGGATCGCGCGCTGGCTCGACACGCGACGGCGGCGCGGCGACACCCGGCTCCTGCTCATGTGCTTCCGCGGCGCCGGCAAGTCCACCGTCGTCGGCCTCTACTGCGCCTGGCTGCTCGCCTCCGACCCGACGCTCAGGCTGCTCGTTCTCTCGGCCGAGACGACGCTCGCGACCAAGATGGTGCGCAGCGTGCGGCAGATCATCCGCCGCCATCCGCTCTGCCGCCATATCCGACCGCGCGGCCCCTCAGAATGGGCGGCCGACCGCTTCACCGTGCACCGTCCCGGCGCTGGGCGCGACCCTTCGATGCTCGCGCGCGGCATCTCCGCCAACATCACCGGCAGCCGCGCCGATGTCGTCATCGCCGACGACGTCGAGGTGCCGAACACGGCCGATACGGCAGCGAAACGCGCCGAGCTGCGCGAGCGTCTGGCCGAGATCGCCTTCGTGCTCGTGCCCGGCGGCACCACGCTCTACATCGGCACGCCGCATGCCGAGGCGAGCCTCTACGCCGACAAGGGCCAGGACGGGGCGCCGCCCTTCCTCGCGGGCTTCCACCGGCTCAGGATCCCGCTCCTCGACGCGACCGGGGCCTCGGCCTGGCCCGAGCGGTTCACCCCTGAGCGGATCGCCGAGCTCCGCCGCCGCGTCGGCCCGCGCGCCTTCGCCGCACAGATGCAGCTCGAGCCGATGCCGCCCGAGGATGCGCGGCTCGACCCGTCGGGCATGGTCCGCTACGATGCCGAGCTTGCCCTGCACGAGGGCAATGGCGGCCTCGTGCTCAGGCTCGGGGAGACGCCGCTCGTGTCGGCGTCGTGCTTCTGGGACCCGGCCTTCGGCACGCCCGAGCGCGGCGACCATTCGGTTCTCGCCGCCGTCTTCACCGACGCCGACGGCAACCACTACCTCCACCGCGTCGCCTATCTGACGCACGACCCGAAGGGCGGGGAGGACGCGGCGACCCAGCTCTGCCGCCAGGTCGCGCGGCTCGCGCGCGAGCTCCACCTGCCCTCGGTCACGGTCGAGAACAACGGCATCGGCCGCTTCCTGCCGGGCCTTCTGCGGGCGGAGATGGCGAAGGCCCGCGTGCCCTGCGCCGTGACGGAACGCGCAAGCACGCGCGCGAAGGCGGAGCGAATCCTCGCCGCGATCGAGCCGGTGCTCGCCGCACGGCGGCTCTGGGCGCACCGCTCCGTGCTCGAGGGCAGGTTCCCCGCGGAGATGCGCGAGTGGCGGCCGGCCGCGCGGTCAGGCCACGACGATGCGCTCGACGCCGTCGCCGGCTGCCTGCTCGCCGAGCCGGTGCGGCTGCGCCGCGCCGCACCCCCGCCGGGTCCGTCCTGGCGCGGCGGCGGCTTCGGCGCCGAGACCGGGTTTACGCCGTGAGGGCCTACGCCGTGACGGGGCTCATGCCGTGAGCGGGGCCGGCTGCTTCAGGATCTCGCTCGCATGGCGGTCACTCCCCGCCGCGGTGATCTCGAACCGCCCGTCGGCGCGGCAGGTGCAGAACCCCATGCGCGCGAGCCGCTCGAGGCAGGGCCCGTCCTTCAGACCGGGCGGGCGGCCGAGCCTTCCCGCAAGCGTCAGCCGGTGCAGCGCCGAGCGGCAGCACGTCTCGAGATAGGGCTCGTTCCACAGCATCGCCGCGGGATATCGGCGCTCCGCACCCCGCCCGCAACCCCGCGCCCGCACCCTTGGCACGACGACACGACCACCGCCACGAAAGGCCACGCCCATGGCTCCCCTCGGTATCGATTTCGCCTGGTGGATCTCGGCGATCGAGATCCCGCTGCTCGCCGCCCTGTTCAAACTGATGTGGGACATCAAGCGCGACCTCTCCGCGAAGATCGAGACGATGGACCTCCGCCACGCCGAGAGCACGGCGCGGCTGCGCGACGACCTTGCCGCCTTCAAGCTCGAGGTCGCGCGCGGCTATGTGCCGATGCAGATGATGCGCGAGACCGACCGGCGGCTTTCGATCCAGCTCATGCGCATCGAGGAGAAGCTCGACGCCGCCGCGCCGCGTGGCCGGCCGCGCTACAGCGCGAGCGAGGACTACCACGGATGAGGCGAGCGCCCGCCGGGGCGGCGCCGCGGCAGGCCCGGCAGGAGGCGGCGCTTGCCGCCTTCGCCCAGGCGCTTGCCGCCACCGCGGGCGATGCCCCGGTCCGCGCGATCGAGGCGCTGGCGGCGACCGTAGTCAACCGCATGCGCGCGGCGCGGGCGCGGCGCGGCCCGCCCTCCTGGGGGCTCGATCTCGCCTCCGCCGTCGCCGCCTCAGGCCTCGCCGCGCCCTCGGGAGCACCGCCGCCGGCTCTCGCCGAGGCTTGCCGGCGGATCGCCGCGCGCGCCGCCGCCTTCTCCCTGCCCGACCCAACGGGTGGAGCGATCGCCTGGGCGAGGCTGGGCGCGCCGGCGCCCGAGGAAGGGATCGGCGGCGAGGCGATCGCGATCGGCGGCTTCGTCTTCCTCCGCCCAGGATCGGGTCCCGGGCCGGACGCCGCGCCCGCCCCAGGCGCGGCCCGCGACCAGGCGGCGCGCTGAGCCGCGCCCCAGGTCGCATCGTCCTCAGGTCGCATCGTCCTCAGGCCGCCTCGTCCTCTCGCGCGCGATCGTCGCGGCCGCGGATCATGTCGGCCGCCTTCTCGGCGATCGCGAGCGTGGTCGCATAGGTGTTGGCCGAGGTCATCGAGGGCATGATCGAGGCATCGACGACGCGCAAGCCCAAGAGCCCGTGCACGCTGAGCCGATCATCGACCACAGCGGTCGGGTCGGTCGCCGGCCCCATGCGGGCGGTGCCGATCAGGTGGTAGGTGGTCGAGCCGTTGGCGCGGGCGAAGTCGAGCAGAGCGTCGTCGCTCTGGACTTCGGGGCCGGGTAGGGCCTCGCGGTCGACCAGCGGCAGGAACTGGGGTGTGGAGAGGAGCCGGCGCATGATCCGCATGCCGGCGAGGTGCACGCGCCGGTCCATCGGGTGCGAGAGGTAGTTGGGCTGGATCTCCGGGTCCTCGAACACGTCGCGGGAGCGGGCGCGCACGAAGCCCGTGCTCTCCGGCCGGTGCTGCCAGGTGCCTGCCGTCATGCCCGGGTAGTCGTCGAGAATGTAGACCGCGCCCTGCTTGTAGCTGCCCGGCGTGAACACGCCCTGGAGGTCGGGCTGGTCGAGGCCAGCGAAGGACTTGAGGAAGAGGTGCACATGCGAGGGCGCGGTGGTGAGGATCGAGGGCCGCCCCACAGCCCAGGCGGCGATCTGGCCGAGGAGCCGCACCCCGCGCGAGAGCTCGTTCAGCGTCGCGACCCCGGGCTTGGCGCGCAGCACAAAGCGCGAGGCGTAGTGGTCACGGAAGTTCTCGCCCACCCCGGGCAGGTGGTGAACGAGCGGCACGCCAAGCCGCTCCGCAAGCGGCGCGGCGCAGACGCCGGAGAGCTGGAGGAGGCGTGCGGTGTTCACCGTGCCGGCGGAGCAGATCACCTCGCGCCGTGCGCGTACGGTCAGCGCCTCCGCCCCGCGCGCGGTGCGGTAGCGCACGCCGACCGCACGCCTCCCCTCGAACAGGATCGCCTCGGCCCGCGCCTCGGTGCGCACCTCGATCCGCCCGCAGGCGAGGGCGGGGCGGAGATAGGCGCGGTAGGCGGAGACGCGGCGGCGGCCGAGGATGGTGCGCTGGAAATAGCCGACCCCCTCCTGCCGCCCGCTGTTGTAGTCCGGGTTGCGCGGAATGCCCGCGGCGACGCAGCCGGCGATGAACGCCTCCGAGACGGGGTTGATCCAGTCCATCGGCGTGACCGGGATCGGGCCGTCGCGGCCGCGCGTCTCATCCTCGCCGAGGCCGATCGCGCGCTCGCTGCGGCGGTAGTAGGGAAGCATGTCGGCATACGACCAGCCGCGATTGCCCCGTTGCGCCCACGAATCGAGGTCGCCCGGCTGGCCGCGGTTCCAGATCATGCCGTTGATCGAGGAGGACCCGCCGAGCGTTCGCCCCTGGGTCGTGGCGATGCGCCGCCCTGCCGTCATCTCCGAGGGCTCGGTGCGGAACTGCCAGGTGATCGAGGGATCGAAGATCGCCTTGATGAAGCCGGCGGGGATGTGGATATACGGAGTGCGGTCGGGCGGCCCTGCCTCGAGCACGCAGAGGGTGACGCCCGGGTCCTCCGCGAGCCGCGCGGCGAGCACGCAGCCCGCCGCACCGGCGCCGATGATCACGTAGTCGAACGTATCGCCGTCGATCGCCACAGCGCCTTCCCTCCCTCGCCGCTGCGGAGCCTACAGCCGGGCGCGACGCTGCCAAGGCCAGCTCGGGCACGGCGTCAGCGCGAGGGCTCGCGCACCGTCCACAAGAGCGCCGCGCCGCTGCCGAGGAAGAGGAGGATCGTCGCCATGCCCGCGCGCTGGCTCTGCAGCGCCGCCGTCGCTGCGGCGAGCACGGCCGGCCCGAGGAACGACACCGCCCTGCCCGTCAGCGCGAACAGCCCGAAATACTCGCCGAGCTTCTCGCGCGGCGCGAGCCGTCCCATCAGCGTCCGGCTCGCCGCCTGGGCGGGGCCGAAGAAGACGCCGAGCGGCAAAGCGAGCGCCCAGAACGCGGTCGTGGTCGTGACAACGAGCAGCGCCGCGCCGATCGCCATCAGCGCCCCGAGCGCGACCAGAACGACGGCGCGCGAGCCGAACCGGTCATCGGCGAAGGCGAACAGCGCCGCCCCGAGCCCTGCCGTGACGTTCATCGCGATGCCGAGGCGGATCACCTCCTCGGTGTCCATCCCGAACGTTCCGGCGGCGTAGATCGCGCCGAAGGCGAACAGCGTGTTGAGCCCCTCGGCGTAGAGCATGCGCGCGATCAGGAACCGCGTGATCACCTTCTGGCTGCGGAGCTCGGGCAGGATCGCGAGGATCGCGCCCAAGCCCTCGCGCACGGCCTCTGCGATGCCGATTCCCGTGCGCGGCGTTCCCGGCACGGCGAGCAGGGTGGGGAGCGCGAAGCCAGCGTACCAGAGCGCCACGAGGACGGAGGTCGCGCGCACCGCCTCGGCGTTGGTCGCGGCGAGCCCGAAGGGCGGCGGCCGTGCCTGGATCAGCGCAAGGCAGGCGACGAGGCAGAACAGCCCGCCCAGATAGCCGAGCCCCCAGCCCCAGCCGGAGACGCGGCCGAGCAGCCGCTTGGGCGCGATCCCGGGGAGCATGGCGTTGTAGAACACCGTGCCGACCTCGAAGGCGAGCGTGCCAGCGACGATCAGCACGAGCGCGCGCGTCACGAAGCCAGGGTCAGGCTCAATCGTCCAGAGCGCCGCGGCTGAGAGGGCGGCGAGGAGGGTGAACCCGGCGAGCCATGCCCGCTGCCCGCCCGTCCGGTCGGCGATCGCGCCGAAGACCGGCGAGAGCAGCCCGACGAGGAGGCCGGAGACGGACATCGCCACACCCCAGGAGGCGGCGCCGCTCACCGGGTCTGGCGCGACCCCTTGCGTGAAGTAGGTCGCGAAGACGAAGGTGCCGATCACCGTCGGGTAGGCGCTGTTGGCCCAGTCGTAGAGGCACCAGGCGGCGATCGGCCACGGCCGCGCCGCGGCCTCCGTCGTGCCCCCTGTCACGGCAGCGCTCACGCCACGGCGCGCAGGGCGTGCACGGCGACGAGGATCGGCGCGAGCCCAGGCGGCTCGACGGCCAGTGCGGCGAGGCATCGTTCCGCTTCCGACCAGGCCGCGCCGGCCTCCTCCTTGAGCGCGGCAGCGCCGGACCCGCGCGCGAGCAGCGCGACGGCGAGGCGGCGCTGCATCGCCCCGATCTCGGCGGCGAGCAGGGCGAGCGCGCGGGCCGAGGCCGGGTCGGCCGCGGCGACGGCGGCGGCGGCCTCGCGCAGGCCATCGAGGCCGAAGCTTGATCCGGCCTCGCGCCACGCCGCCACCACAGCGCCTGCCTCCCTGCCCGCCTCGTCCATCGCAAGCGCTGCCTCGAGCAGGGCGTCGCCGGGCGCTTCCGGCCACGCCTCGCGCAGCCGGGCAACGGGGTCTCTCACGCGCGCGACCGCCGCCGCCACGCCGCCTGCGAGGGCCCCCTCGCCGCGGCGGAGGAACCAGCCGGCGGCGGCCTCGTGCATCCTCCGCCAGGCAAGTTCGGTCGCGTAACGGTTCGCCACGCCCGGCGGCGGCTCGACGCGCTCGGCCCAGGCGGCTTGCAGGCCGAGCGCGGCGCGCGCGACCAGCGCCGCCCGCGCCGCAGAAGCCGGCGTCGTGCCTTCCGCAAGCCGTGCGAAGGCGGCAAGCCCCATCCGGTCGATGAGGTCGTTGGCGAGCAGCATGGCTGCGAGCTCACGCCGGAGCGGATGGGCGAGCGCCGCGGCGCGGAAGCGGGTGGCGATCGCGTTCGGGAAATAGCCGAGCAGGTCATCGGCGAAGGCAGGGTCGTCGGGGAGCGGCGAGGCGAGCAGGGAATCGGTCAGCCAGAGCTTGGCATGGCTCAGCAGCACGACGATCTCGGGCCGAGCGAGTCCCTGCCGGCCGCGCTGGGCGAGCAGCGCACGGTCGGGCAGGCCGGCGACGGCGCGATCGAGGAAGCCCTCGGCTTCGAGCCGCGCCATCAGTGCCGCGTAAGCGGAGACGTTGCCCGGGCCCTCGGCGAGCTCGAGCGAGACGGCGAGAGCCTGGCGGGCGTTGGTCGCGAGCACGTGGCGGACCACGTCCTCCGTCACTTCGGCCAGAAGCTGGTCGCGCTGCTTGCCCGTGAGGTCGCCCTCGCGCACGAGGCCGTCGAGCAGGATCTTGAGGTTCACCTCGTGGTCGGAGGTGTCGACGCCGGCGGAGTTGTGCAGGCTGTCGGTGTCGAGCCGGACGCCGGCGAGCGCTGCCTCGACCCGGCCGGCCTGGGTCGCGCCGAGATTGGCGCCCTCGCCGAGCACGCGCGCGCGGACGTCGCGGCCATCGACGCGGATCGCGTCGTTCGCTCGGTCGCCGACCTCGGCGTTGGTCTCGGACGACGCCTTGATGTAGGTGCCGATGCCGGCGAAGTAGAGCAGGTCGGCCGGCATCGTGAGAATCGCGCGCATCACCGCCTCGGGCGCGGCGCGGTCCGTCTCGAGGCCGAGCATCGCGCGCGCCTCGGCCGAGAGCGGAATGGTCTTGGCGCTGCGGGGGAAGACGCCGCCTCCCCGCGAGAGCTTCGCCGCGTCGTAGTCGGCCCAGGAGGAGCGGGGGAGGCGGAAGAGCCGCTCCCGTTCCGCGAACGAGACGTCCGGATCGGGGTCAGGGTCGAGGAAGACGTGGCGATGGTCGAAGGCGGCGCGCAGCCTGAAGGCGCGCGACAGCAGCATGCCGTTGCCGAACACGTCGCCCGACATGTCGCCGACGCCCACGACCGTGATCGGGTCGCGCTGCCAGTCGAGCCCGGCTTCGGCGAGGTGCAGCGCGATCGCCGTGAAGGCGCCGCGCGCGGTGACGCCGAGCCGCTTGTGGTCGTAGCCCTTCGACCCGCCCGAGGCGAAGGCGTCGCCGAGCCAGAAGCCGCGCTCGAGCGCGATGGCGTTGGCGATGTCGGAGAAGGTGGCCGTGCCCTTGTCGGCGGCAGCGACGATGTAGGGATCGTCGCCGTCGCGGCGGACGATGCGCTCGGGCGGGACGACGCCGCTTTGGGTGCGGTTGTCGGTCAGCGCCAGCATCGCGCCGATCATCAGGCGGTAGCAGGCGATCGCCTCGTGGGTGAGCGCCTCGCGGTCGGCCGCCGCGTCGCCGCTGGGGCTGGGCGGGCGCTTGAGAATGAACCCGCCCTTCGCGCCGGTCGGCACGATCACGGCGTTCTTCAGCGTCTGCGCCTTCATCAGCCCGAGCACCTCGGTGCGGAAATCCTCACGCCGGTCGGACCAGCGTATGCCGCCGCGGGCGACCGCGCCCGCGCGCAGGTGCACGGCCTCGGTGCGGGGCCCATGCACCCAGATCTCCGCGTAGGGCACGGGCTTGGGCAGTTCGCCTGCGCGGCGCGGGTCGAGCTTGAAGGCGATCACCGGGGCGTCGGGGTCGGCGAAGGCGGTGGTGCGTGTGACGGCGGAAAGCGCTGCCATCATGCGGGCGAGGATACGGTCGCGGTCGGGGTCGGAGATGGCGTCGAGCTGGCGCTCCCAGGTCGCGGCGAGCATGGCTTCGGCGGCAGCGTCGCGGCACGCATCCGGATCGAAGCGGAGGCGGAACGTCTCGACCAGCGTCCGCGCCGCCTCCGGCTCGGCCGCGAGCGCATCCTCGACCGCGCCCTGGCTGAAGCCGAAGCCGACCTGCTTGAGCCAGCGATAGAGCGCGCGCAGCACCCAGGCGTCGCGCCAGGAGAGGCCAGCGCGGAGAACGAGGCGGTTGAACCCGTCCGGCTCGGCGCGGCCCTCCCAGAGCGCGGCCAGCGCCTCGGCCGCGAGCGGCACCGCCTCAGCGTGGGGGGCGGCCCCGTCGGTCGTCTCGATCGTGAACTCGTGCAGCACGACGCGGCGCGCGCCGAGGCCCCTCGGGTCGAGGTGGTGCGGCAGCTCCGCGATGGCGCGGAAGGCGAGGCACTCGATCAGCGGCAGGATGTCGGAGAGCGGCACGGGCCCGTCAGGATGGGCGAGCCTGAGCGTGAGCGCCGAAGGCTTCTGGCCGGTGCGGCGCATGAGCGCGAGAGCAAGCCGCCCAGTGGCGACCGCCTGTTCGGCGAGCGCGATGTCGGCCATCGCCTCGGCGGCCGTCTTCGCCTGCGCGTAGCCGGGCGGGAAGGCATCGGCCCAGCGCGCGACGACGGCGAGCCCGGCCGCCTCGCCGTGCTCGGCGATCAGCGCCTCGGCGAGACGGTCCCGGAACGACCGCGCTGCCTCGGCGAGTGCGCGCTCGAGCGCGCGCGTATCGACCGCGGGCACCGCTCCGGGCGTGGTGGCCACGATGTAGTGCACGCGCGCGAGCGGGCTGTCGCCGATCTGGACGTAGCTGGTCGAGAGCCGCCCGGCATAGGCGGCGGCGATCATCTCCCCGATCGCCTGGCGCAGCCGCGTGTCCATCCTGTCGCGCGGCACGAACACGATCGCCGAGACGAAGCGCTCGAACCGGTCCGCGCGGATGAACAGCGCGACGCGCTGGCGCTCCTGCAGCGCGAGCATGCCGCGCGACGCGGCGAGCAGCTCGCCGACGCTCGCCTGGAACAGCTCGTCGCGCGGATAGGTCTCGAGGATGTTGGAGAGCCGCCGCCCGTCATGCGTCGCCGGCTCGACGCCGGCAGCGGCGAGCACGGCGGCGACCTTCTCGCGCAGATAGGGGATCGAGCGCGGATTGCGGTTGTAGGCGGCGGAGGCGAACAGGCCGAGGAACAGATGCGCCGCAGCGACCGTGCCGTCCTCGCGCGTCTCCTTGATCAGGACGACATCGCAATGTTGCGGTCGGTGGACGGTCGCGCGCATGTTGGCCTTCGCCACGGTCAGCGGCGAGGGCTCGCGGATGTAGCCGCGCAGCGCCTCGGGAATGGCGGAGGGGTCGCGCAGCACGTCGAACACCGGCAGGGTCGCGTCGCGCAGCAGGCCGAGATTGGCCTCCGCCACCGGGTGCGGCGTCGCCTCAGCGTCGACCTCGAGGCGGCGATAGCCGAGCAGGACGAAGTTGTCCTCCGCGAGCCAACGCAGGAACTCGCGCGCGACCCTCGCCTCCTCCGGGTCGGCGCCGCGGATCACCTCGGCGGCCTCGGCGAGCCGTGCGCGCATCTCGGGCCAGTCGGTCACGGCGAGGCGGACGTCGGCCATCGCGCGCTTGAGCGCCGCGGTCATCGCCGCGAGCCCGGCAGCGTCGGCGATCTGCGCGATCTCGACCTGGATCATGCTCTCGCGCGGAGCGTCCGCCCCCGCGGCGGCGCCGAAGGCCAGGAGCCGGCCCTCGCCGTCGCGGCGGACGCGGACGATCGGGTGGACGACGAGGTGCACGGCGCGTTCGAGGCGGGCGCAGGCGGCGAGCACGCTGTCGACGAGG
>Ga0272446_1001817_pt1 | contig 30316 bp, 23 predicted proteins | sample YNPCB0061_FD_194587 | JGI IMG/M metagenome (GOLD analysis project Ga0272446, IMG submission 194587) | Hot spring microbial mat communities from Yellowstone National Park, WY, United States - YNP-CB-006-1 | ecosystem: Environmental > Aquatic > Thermal springs > Hot (42-90C) > Sediment | place...
CTCAGCTCGGCCGGGCACGACCTCGCTGACCGCGACGAGGACGAGCTCGTCGCAGCTCGGGCAAGCGTAGAGCTCGGCGCCCGCGGCGAGGGCCCGCTCGACGTCATGATCGACCGGGCTGTGGTGGCGTCGCTGCTCCATCCGTTCCCGCCGGTCGCCGTGGAGATGGAAGAGCTCGAGGGACAGCAGCGGATTGATCACGGTCGTGCTCCCGGTTGCGTGGCCGGCTCGGCGCCACGGCGCCGGCCCGCCTCACGACAGACCGGCCGATCCCCGCGACGCCGCCCGGCCGCCACTCTCGCCGATCCCGGCTCGCAGATGCCCCCGGCTCCAGGGAGCCGAGCCGGGACGCCGCCGGCACCGAGCCGGCGGCGATGGCACGATGTCGGCCATGCGCCTCGAACCGAGCCGACGGATCGTCCACCTGGCCGGTGGCCCCATTGTGTACCACCTTCGCCGGACGCCTCGGGCCCGGGCCCTCCGGGCCACCATCGACCCCCGGCTCGGCCTCGTCGTCAGCCTCCCTCCGCCGAGCCGACGCGGCTGGGCGGACGCCGACGCCACGGTCGAGGCCTTCCTGCGGAGCCGCGAGGCCTGGCTGCGCCGCCATCTCGAACGGCGCCAGGCGGTCCTGGTCGCCCTGCTGGAGCGCGGCGCCCCCGACGACGGCGGCTGGCTTCGCGTTCGGGGTCGGCTCCACCGGCTCGTCGTGGAAGCCGGCGGGTCGGCCCGCTCGAGCGTGGACGTCGTCGATGCTCCCGACGGCGACGACGACGGCGGCCTCGTCCGGGTCCGGTGCGGGCGGAGCGATCGGCGGCCCGTCGCCGAGGTCTTGCGGGACTGGTGCCGCTCGGAGGCTCGAACCGCCATCGAGGCGGCCGTGGAGCGGCATCGCTCGGCGCTCGGCGTTGCCCCGACGGCGATCACCATCCGCGATCCCCGGACGCGCTGGGGCAGCGCATCCCGGCAGGGCCGGCTCTCCTTCTCGTGGCGCCTCGTCCTCGCCCCGCCGCCGGCCCTCGAGACGGTCGTCGTCCACGAGCTCGCCCACCTTCGGGTCTTCGGCCACGGCCCCGCCTTCTGGGCCCTCGTCGCCTCGCGGCGGCCCGACCACGCCCGCTGGCGGCGCTGGCTCCGCGATCACGCCCTCGAGCTCCACGCCGCCCTCGAAGACCCGAGCCGGTTCGCGGCCCTCGAGTGAGCCGGACACGGACGAGCTGGACCTGAGCGAGCCGGCCGCCGCCGGGCGATCGATCAGGGGAGGGACGATCGCCGAGAGAACATGGTGGGCCGGGGAGGAATCGAACCTCCACAGCCAGAGGCGAGGGTTTTACAGACCCTTGGGCTCACCACCTGCCCAACCGACCCACGGTCTCGGCGGAGAGACTGGTGGAGATGAGGGGACTCGAACCCCTGACCCCCGCGATGCGAACGCGGTGCTCTCCCAGCTGAGCTACATCCCCACCGACGGGCGCGTGCCAGCGAGCATCGCGACCAGCGCGAAAGTGTAGCACGGGGTCGCCCGACCCACGACCGCCTGTCTCGTAGCCACGACCGCCTGGCGGGGCGATCGCCGACGGTAGACTGGCCCCGATGCCGGCTGGACTCCTGAACGGCCTCGGGGCGGCGCTCGCCTGGGGACTGACCGACGTCGCGAGCGCCCTCGCCGGTCGGCGGATCGGCAGCCTGGCCGTCCTCGTCGTCGCCCAGCTGGCCAGCCTCGCCCTCCTCATCGGCCTCGCCGCCCTCGATCCGGCCCGTCTCGTCTTTCGACCCGACACCGTCGCCCTCTCGGCCGGCCTCGGCCTCCTGTCCTCCCTCGCCTACCTCACCCACTTCACCGCCCTCCGGATCGGACCGGTCGCCGTCGTCAGCCCGGTCGTCGGCGCCTACGGCGGGATGACGGTTCTCCTCGCGGTCCTCCTCCGCGGCGAGACCCTCGTCCCGCAGCAGTGGCTCGGCACCTTCTTGGCCACGCTCGGGGTCGTCCTCACCGGGGTCGTCTTCACCGGCGGTGTCCGACGGGCCCGCCTCTTCGGCCCCGGCGTCCTCCTCGCCATCGTCTCGCTCTGCATCTGGTCCTTCGTCTCGGTCGGCCTCGCCGAGCCGATCCGAACCGTCGGCTGGCTGCCGGTCATCCTCGTCTCGCGCCTCGCCAACAGCGCGACCTCCCTCCTCGTCTACGGCTACGCCAGCCGGCGCGAAACGGCCCGGCTCGGCCCGCTCCTTCGGGCCGCCCTGATCCGGTCCGACGGCTCGAACCCCCGGGATCGCCCGGCGGACGGGCGGGGGATCGGCGCGGCCGCGGCGGCCGGGCTCGTCGATGCGATCGGCTTCGTCGTTTTTGCGGTCGGGATCGAGTTCGCCCCGGTCTGGCTCGTCGGGCTGGCGAGCTCCTTCGGGCCGGCCGTCGCGGTCATCGTCGCCGTCGGCTTCCTTGGTGAGCGGCTCCGGCCGATCCAGTGGCTCGGTCTCGCTGCCATCGGGGCCGGGATGGTCCTCATCGGCCTGCCGCACTGACCGGGTCGGGCCTGGGGGCGGCGGATCGGATCGCCCAGATGAGGACGGCAGACCCCTTGACAGATAGAACGGATGTTCGAATAATGGCGCCATGGCCTCCCTCCCATCCGCCGTCGCCGATGCCCTCGTCTCCCTCGAGCAGCGCTGGGGAGGGGCTGCGCCCCGGCCCGGGTCGGAGCGGTTCGGGCGGGTCGAGGGCGCCCTCGCCGTCCTCCCTGCCGCCGAGCCGAGCGAGCCAGGCGTGCCGGATGACCGCATCCGGGCCCCCTCGCCGATGCCCGAGGCGGGCGCGCAACGGGTCCCGGATCTCGTCCGGCCGTCGGGTCCCGCCGAACGGGTCGTGCCGAGCGGCTTCGCGACGCTCGATGCGATCCTCGGGCCGGGCGGCGTTCCGCTCGTCGGTGGGCTCGCCGTCCGGGGGAGCGGGACGAGCGGGGCAACCACCCTCGCCCTCCGTCTCGCCGCCGAGGTCCAGCGGGCCGGCGGGATCGTCGGCTGGGTCGATGGCTCGCGGAGCCTCGATCCAGTCGAGGCCGTCGCTCGAGGGATCCGGCTGGAATGGCTCGTCACCCTCGTCCCCTCGTCGCTCGACGAGGCGCTCGCCCTCGCCGGGACGATCCTCCGGGCCCGCCTCGTCGACCTCCTGGTCCTCGACCTCGACCTCGCGGCCGGCGCCGGTGCCGATCGACGCTCGAGGCTCGACCGGTCGAACGCGGTCGCCGTCGCCGAGCGGATCGGGCGCCTGACCGCCTTCGCCCGCCGGGCGGGAAGCCTCCTCGTCCTCCTCGAGTCCGCCGTCGGGTCGGGGGCTCGGGGATCGATTTGGACGGGGGTCGAGGCGTCCCTCGGCCTCCGCCTCGAGCTCGCCCGGCGCTCCTGGATCCGGCTCGGGCGAGATGTCGTCGGCCAGCGGACGGAGATCGTCGTCGCCCGGAACCGGTTCGGTCCGGTAGGGCGCCGGACCGAGGTCGAGATCCTCTATGCCGATGGCGGGCCGCGCGACGCCTGCCTCCGCCGGGCGGATCTCCTCCAGCCCGAGCCGCTCGTCTTCGGAGCAGGACCGCCGGCGCCGTCGGCGAGGTGCGAGTCCATCCTCTCCTTCGAGCAACACGGCCATGCGTCGTCTCCACCTCTTCTGGCCCCACCTTCTCCTTCGCCTCGCTCTCTTTCGCCTCGCCCCCGCCCGGAGCGACCCGCCCCGGCGGAGCGTCCCCGACGCCGGAGCCGCGATCGGCCCGATGGTCGTCGGGGGGCCACCCTGGAGCGGGGGCGTCGTCCTCGATGCGTCGGCGGCGGCTCGGGCGCTCGGGATCCGACGCGGCATCTCCCTGGCCGCCGCCGAGCGGCTCGTCCCCGAGGCTCGGTTCCTGGAGCCGGACCCCGAGCGGGACCGGGCGGCCGTGGAGGCGGTCCTCGAGCGGCTGGCGGCCTTCAGTCCGACCCTCGCCGGGACGACCGACCCGACCGATCCGGCCTTCGGTCTCATCGAGGTCGGGATCGACGGCCTCGAGCGGCTCTGGGGCACGGAGCGGGTCCTCGCCGAGCGGATCGCCGCGGCCGTCGAGCCGCTCCTGCCGGGCCGGCCTCGGATCGGGATCGCGGGGACGCGCTTCGCAGCGACCGTCGCCGCCGTCCGGGCCGGACCGACCGCGGCCGTCGTCGTTCCGCCCGGGGGTGAGGCCGCCTACCTGGCCCCGCTGCCGGCGTCGATCTTGACGGCCGACCCGGAGGCCCGGGCCCGGCTCCTCCGATTCGGGCTCCGGCGGGTCGGGCAGGTGGCGGCCCTACCGAGGACGGCCCTCGTCGCCCGCTTCGGTCCCGAGGGGGTGCGGATCCACGCTCGCGCCATCGGCGAGGAGGTCGAGCCGACCGAGCCCTGGCGGCGGCCGGAGCGCCTCGCCCTCGGCCTCGACCTCGAGCCGGCCGTCGAGCGCCTCGACGCCCTTCGGTTCGTCCTCCATCGCCTCGTCGCCGCCCTCGCCGGGCAGGTCGCGGCTCGAGGTCTGGCGGCCGGGACGGCCGAGCTGCGATTCGGCCTCGAGGTCCGGGCCGGTGCCTCGATCGCCGAGCCGACCGTCGTCCTCCGGCAGGTCCTTCCGGAGCCCACCGCCGACGGCGAGGCGATCGAGCGGCTCCTCTTCGCTCGCCTCGAACGGCGACCGCCGTCGACGGCGGTGGTCCGTCTCGAGCTCGAGCTCGGCGACCTCGTCCCCGACGCCGGGCAGCAGCTCGCCCTCTTCGAGCCACAACGCGCCAGCCGGGGCCGGCTCACCTGGCAGCTGGCTCGGCTCGCCGTCGAGTTCGGGCCCGACCGGATCGTCGAGGCGGAGATCCTCGACCCCGAGGCGTCGTGGGGCGAGGCCCGCGGTCGCTGGCGGCCGTGGTCCGAGCGAGCCGGGGTCGAGGCCGTCGGCGGTGGAGGGTTGCCGGCCGCCGCCGTCGGGCGAGGGGCCGTCTCGGACGACCGATCGGGCCCCGGGCCGGGAGGCTGATCCGATGACGCGGCTCTTTCGAGCTCACCCCGAGATCGAGGTCGAGGTCGATGCGGCGGGCCGACCGTGCCGTCTTCGTTGGCGAGGCCAGGCGGAGCGGATCGAGGTCGCCAATCGGTGGCGGGTCAGCGAGGCGTGGTGGCGCGATCCCATCGAGCGCGACTACTACAAGGTCGTCGGGCCGCGCTGGCTCGCCCTCATCTACCTCGATCGACGGACCGGGGCCTGGTATCTCGAGCGCCTCTACGACTAGAACGCCGGAACCCTATCCGCCGGGGGCGCCGATGCGATCAGCTCGGCGGGCTCCCTCCGAGGGCCGAGACGATGAGGAGCACGACGAAGAGCCCCACGACGAGGACGAGGAGTCCGACATCCCTCGGCCGCGCTGTCTGCACCCCGATCACCCCCACGAGCGACTGACGATGTGCCCTCGACGTCGACAACGATATCCGATCGCCGCCGCCGCTGCGTCGTCCGAGACTCGATCCGCCGTCGAGGCTCGCTGAACGAGCTCGGCCATCATCGCCGATCCTCGCCGCAGGACCGCGTCGCCGATGACCGCCGCCCGTGGCTCTCGGGCCTCGGCGGGCCCCGGCTCGGCGGGGCCCGACTCGGCCGCGCTTCAGCTCGGCAGGGCGGCGACGACGGCGGCGACGATGAGGACGACGAGGACGAGGACGAGGAGACCGGCCCCGAGGAAGTCGCGTCGACGTGGCTCCATGGGTGTCACTCCCAGCGGCACCGGGGCGTTCGATCGGGTTCCCCCGGCCCGTCGCCGGGAGCTGACCGGCCGCCGCGGTCAATCGAAGGGACAGGCTGCCCCATAGCGTACGAGAAGGATCGTCAGGTCGCCCATCGGCCGGATCGTCGACCGGATCCGGCAGTCGCCCGAGCCCGTCGAGTCGATCACGTAGCTCCCGTCTTCGAAGGGGCCGCTGGCGGCGGCCGTGGCGAAGCCGTGCTCCTCGAGGGCGGTCTGGAGGGCCCGGGCGACGGCGACCGGTTCGCCGCTCACCTCGAAGACGCCGCTGAATGGCTCCTCCGGCTCGCGGATCTCGGTCGGCTCGGCTCCGGCCGGGAGCGGGAACGAGGGTGGGAGCGCGTCCCAGATCCGGCCGATGCTCGTCTCGGACTGGGTCGGCAACGACGGGGCGAGGCTCGGCCCGGAGCTCGCCGAGGCCGGGGCCTCGCTCGGGCTCGGGCTCGGTGAGGTCCCGCCGGTCGGGCTCGCCTCGGCTGAGGTGGTCGGGCTCGGCGTCGGGCCGGGTCCGCCGCAGGCGAGGACGGCAAGGCCGAGGGCGGCCGCGAGGAGCAGCGGGAGCGGACCACGGCGGCTCGGGCGGTGGAGGGTCATGGCGCGGCTCATCGTAGCGGCTCGGGAAGCGGCGGGTCGACGAAGGGTCGCCGGCCGGGAGCCGGCCCCGGCTCCGAGCGGGCGTCGGACGTGGAGAGACCCGCCGCGCGGCCGTGGCGCGGCGGGTCTCCGTCGGCTCACCCGCTCACCAGGTGGAGCCGCGAGGTCGACGGGCCGGGATACCCCAGCTCCGGCCCGTCGCCGAGTCCCCGCCCGAAGGCGGGTCGATGCGATCAGCGGGCGACCGCCGCCAGGACGTCCGGGAGGACGATCTCGACGAGGAGGACAACGAGACCGATCAGGCCGAGCCTGACGAGGACGGTCCGGGCGATGCTCGTCACCTGCGGATGCACGGCCATGAGACGTCGGCGAGGGCCGGAATGTTGCACGACGGCCGCCGGTTGGACGGATGGACGGAGTCGAACAGATGTTCTAGTATGAAGCAGGATGGCCTACGCCGAGCTCCACTGCCACACGAACTTCTCCTTCCTCGACGGCGCCTCGTCGGCCGACGATCTCCTCGCCCGGGCCGCGGAACTCGGCCTCGCCGGTCTGGCGGTCACCGACCACGCCGGCCTCTACGGGGTGGTTCGCTTCGTGACGGCGGCCGAAGGCGCCGGCGTCCACCCCATCGTCGGCGTCGAGGTCGAGCTCGCCGACCCGGCCGCTCCCGACCCCGGTGGTCTCGTCGTCCCGCCGCGGCGGGAGCGGGGAGGGCGACGGCGGGAGGCCGGCTCGGGTCCCCGCCTCGTCGCCGAGCCCGTCGACGGGCTCCCGGGCCACCTTCGCTCGGCACGGCCCCGCCTGCCCGGCCACCGGCCGCCGCTCCGGGCGGACCTGCGCGGGATCCCGGAGGAGGAGCGCGGCCCCCACCTCGTCCTCCTCGCCCGGTCGCCGGCCGGGTACCGGAGCCTCTGTCGACTCATCTCCCGGGCGAACCTGGCCGGGACGAAGGGCGTTCCGCGGCTCGATCATGCCCTCCTCGAGGCCCACACCGAGGGCCTCGTCGCACTCTCCGGTTGCCGGCACGGTGAGATCGCCCGCCGCCTCGTCGCCGGCGACCGGGCGGGCGCCCGAGCGGCGGCCGAGCGCTACGCCCGGGCCTTCGGGACCGGCGACTCGCTCGCCGCCGCCGGCTTCGTCCTCGAGCTCGAGCATCACCTTTTGCCCGCCGACGACTGGCGGGTCGCCGAGACCGTCGACCTCGCCGAGACCCTCGGCCTCCCGGTCGTCGTGACGAACGACGTCCACTACGCCCGTCCCGAGGACCGCGAGCTCCACGACGTCCTGACGGCCATCCACCACGGCCGGACCCTCGACACCCTCGGCCCGCTCCGGAGCCCGAGCGGCGAGTGCTACCTGAAGTCCGAGGCCGATCTCGCGGCCCTCCCGCCGGCGAGCGGGCCGCCGCGGGTCGCCCGGGCCTGGCGGGCGGGGATGGCCGCCGCCGCCGAACTCGCCGCGAGCTGCCAGGTGGACCTCGGCTTCGAGCAGGTCCGCTTCCCGGGCTTTCCCGTCCCGGCCGGCGAGACCCCCTTCAGCTACCTGTCGAGCCTCTGCTGGGAGGGGGCCCGGCGCCGCTACCACCCGCTCACGCCGGCCGTCGTCCGCCAGCTCGCCCACGAGCTCGAGGTCATCGACCGGACGGGTCTCGCCGAGTTCTTCCTCATCTGCTGGGACCTCATGGCCTTCGCCCGCTCGCGAGGGATCCCGGCCCAGGGCCGCGGAAGCGCCGCCGATTCCATCGTCGCCTACGTCCTCGGCATCACCCGGGTCGATCCGATCCGCCACCGTCTCCTCTTCGAGCGCTTCATCAACGAGGGCCGGACGACGTACCCGGACGTCGACATCGACTTCTCGGCCGCCCGGCGGGAGGAGGTCATCCAGTACGTCTACGAGCGGTACGGGGCCGAGCACACCGGGATGGTCTGCAACGTCGTCACCTACCGGGCCCGATCGGCGGTCCGCGAGGTCGGGCTCGCCCTCGGCTTCCCGCGCCCCTTCGTCGACCGGGTCGCGAAGGCCGTCGAGACGTACGACTCGGTCATGGTCCGTCGCGATCTCGAGGCCGACGGCGGCTTCGCTCACCTCTTCCGGCAGGCGGTCACCCTGGCCGGCGATCCGAGTGGGGACAGCGCCACGGCCGACGAGGGGATCGCGCGGCGACCGGCCGTCGGCGACCCGGCTGCCATCGCCGCCGGCCGGGGTCTCGTCGACCGGATGGGGCGGGTCGCCCGGCCCGGTTCGGCACGGTCCGATCTCCTCCGCGACGGCGGCCGGACCGACCGGCTCGGGCGGCCGCTCCCGCACGCCTCGGTCGCCAGGCTCGCGCCCGAGCCGGGGCCGGCGCCCCGCGGCGGCTCCACCGTCGGCTGGTCCGACTGGGAGCGCTGGCTCGAGCTCTGCGCCCGCCTCGATGGGTTCCCGCGCCACCTCTCGATCCACACCGGCGGGATGCTCGTGACGGCGGCCCCCCTCATCGACATCGCCCCCCTCGAGCGGGCGACGATGCCGGGCCGGGTCGTCATCCAGTACGACAAGCGCGACGTCGAGACCCTCAAGCTCATCAAGCTCGACCTCCTCGGGCTCGGCATGCTGGCCGCCATCGACGAGACCCTCGCCTGGATCGAGCACGACTGCGGGGTCTGCCTCGACCTCGACCGACTCCCCGAGGACATCCCCGAGGTCTACGCCATGCTCGCCGCCGCCGACACCGTCGGGGTCTTCCAGGTCGAGAGCCGGGCCCAGATGCAGACCCTCCCGAAGTCGCGACCGCGCTGCCTCGACGATCTCGTCGTCGAGGTCGCCATCATCCGCCCGGGCCCGATCCAGGGCAACGCCGTCCACCCCTACCTCCGTCGCCGCCAGGGCCTCGAGCCGGTCACCTACCTCCACCCGTCCCTGGAGCCGATCCTCGCCGAGACCCTCGGCGTCATCCTCTACCAGGAGCAGGTCATGCGGATCGCCATCGAGGTCGCCGGCTTCTCGGCCGCCGAGGCAGACGGCTTTCGGCGGGCGATGGGAACATGGCGCTCGAGGCGGGAGATGGAGAAGCTCCACGACCGCTTCGTCGAGGGCTGTCTCGCCCACCGGGGGCTCGATCGGGCGACGGCCGAGGAGCTCTTTCGCCAGGTCGCTGCCTTCGCCTCCTTCGGTTTCGCCAAGAGCCACGCGGCGGCCTTCGCCCGGACGGCGTACGAATCGGCCTTTCTCAAGGCCTTCTATCCGGCCCAGTTCCTCGTCGGGCTCGTGAACGCCCAGCCGATGGGCTTCTATCCGGTCGAGGTCCTCGTCAACGACGCGAAGCGCCACGGGGTCGCCGTCCTGCCGATCGACGTCAACGCCTCGGCCTACCGGACGACGACCGAATGGGTCGGTCGGCCGGGCTGGGCCCTCGCCGGGGCGGCCGGGGACGATGGCTCGCGGGACGCCGATCCGGGCGAGCCGCTGCCCCCGGGCTGCGGGATCACCGAGCGGCCGCGTCCGGTCCGGTCGGCCGGCTGCATCGTCCCCTCGGCGGCGGCTCGGGAGCGCTGGGCCGCCGAGAGCGCCCGCGGCTGGGGGGTCCGCCTCGGGCTCGGCCTCGTCACCGGCCTCGGCGAGGAGGCCGGCGCGCGGATCGAGGCGGCTCGGATCGAGGGGCCGTTTCGCGATCTCGTCGACCTGGTGGAGCGGACCGGGCTGCCCGAGGACCTCCTCGAGCGCCTCGTCCGGGCCGGTGCCCTCGACGGCTTCGGTTCGCCGCGACGCGCCCTCCTCTGGCAGCTCCGCGAGGCGGTGGGGCCGCCTCGGCGGCGGGCCGGTGGGGTGGGGCGGCAGGCTCCGCGATGGGGGTTCGGTCTGGCTGCCGGGCAGGGGCTCGGCCCGGCCGGTGGGCGGGGGTCCGATCTGGCCGGTGGGCGGGCGCCCGGTCTGGCTGCCGGGCAGGCGCGCGGTCCGGCCCTCCGCCTCCCGCCGGCGCCGGCGCCCGACCTCCCGCCCCTCGACGAGACCGAGCGCCTCGGCGATGCCTACGCCGTCCTCGGTCTCGATCCACGGCGCCAGGTCGTCGAGCTCTTCCGGCCGGCCCTCGACCGGCTCGGGGTCGTTCCCAACGCGGCCCTCGCCGAGCGGGCACCGGGCCGGGTCCGGATCGCCGGTCTCGTCGTCACCCGGCAGCACCCGATGACGGCGAAGGGGACGGTCTTCCTCGCCCTCGAGGACGAGACGGGGATGGTGAACGTCACGATCTGGCCGACGACCTGGGAGCAGGTTCGCCACGTCGTCCGGCGCCATGCCCTCCTCCTCGTCGAGGGCCGGCTCCAGCGGGAGCAGTCGGTCGTCAACGTCGTCGCTCGGCGGATCGTTCCGCTCGTCGAGGCGGCGGGCCGGGCCGGCGGGCCGGCGAGTCCGTCGGGCGTCCGGCCGCTCGGCTACGCCGGGCTTCGACGGCTCGGGTGACGAGCCCTCGGCGGGGAGGCTCTAGCGGCTACGACCGCCGGGCCGGCGGCTGGCGGATCGCGGCGATCGCCGTCCTTGGTTCGGAGACGTGAGCCGGAGGAAGCGGCGGTAGAACCCGGCGAAGGCCCCGACGAGGATGCCGAAGGACGGGGCGGCGAGGATGCTGTAGGCGGCGAGATCCAGCTGCCGCTCGAGGACGGATCGGGTCTCGGGGACGGCCAGGAGCGCGCCGGCGTAGAGGACGGCGCCGACGAGGGCGACGATCCCGCCCGCCAGCCAGGCCGCCCGCGGTGCGAGGAGCCCGGCCAGGAACGGCCCGGCCATCGGCGGCGGGACGAGGAAGGTCTGGAAGGCGAGGGCGACGACGACGTTCGTGGAGGCGCCCGGGATGGCGAAGACGACGGCGATGGCGGCGAGGACGAGGCTCGGGAGCCAGATCGCCTTCGTTCCCCGGACGAGGGTCGGCAAATAGGCGAAGTCGCTGCGAATGTCGGCTGGTGCCGCGGCGAGGCGGAGGGCGGCGACGAGCCCGAGCCGACCGCCTGGGGGGACGTTCGCCGGTCCTTCGCGCGGGGTCTGGCGGGGCGGGGCCGCCGGCGGCGTCTCGGGCGTCGCCTCGGGCGGCGTCTCGGCGCGGCGGGCGGCGAGGGCGGCCCGGTAGCGGCGGCGGGCTTCGGCTCGATCGGTTCTCTTGGCGCGGGCCATCGGTCCTCCGGCGGGTGTCGGCGGCGCTCGGCGCCGAGCGAGCTCGGTGCCTGGACCCGGGGCTCGGGTCGCCGCGGCGGTGGTCTCGGGCGCGGGCGGGGCTAATCGTACGGCACGCCGGCCGAGGCGATGAGTCGGCGATAAGGGCCGGGCGCTAGAAGTGCTGGCTGTCCGCCGACTGGTCCCGCCGCGAGTGCCCGCCGGGGAGCGAACACGATGATCCGTCGTTGCGCCGGGATCGCCTTGGTCGTCGCCGTCGCTGCCGTATCGGGAGCGGCTCTGGTCTCGAAACCGGTCGGCCGCCTCAACGCGGCCGTGGCGGCCGAGGCGGTCTCCCCGCAGGGCTCGGTCGGCTGGCCGCCGTCCACCGGGCTCCTCATCGCCGAGGTCGTGACCGGCGGTGTCTCGGCCTCGGACGAGTACGTCGAGCTGACGAACGCGTCGTCGACGGCCATCGATCTCGCCGGCTACGAGCTCGTCTACGTGACGAGCTCCGGCGGCACGGTGACCCGCAAGGCCGCTTGGGCCGGGCCGCTCCTCCTCGGGCCTGGCCAGCACCTGCTCGTCGCCAACGCCGTCGGCAGCTTCGCGGCGATCGCCGACGCGACGTACAGCGGCGGGTTCGCCGCCACCGGCGGGGCCCTCGTCCTGCGGCCGATCGGCGGGGCGCCGGTCGACGCCGTGGGCTGGGGCGACGCGACGAACGCCTTCGTCGAGGGCGCTCCGGCAGCGGCCCCGCCGCCGAGCCAGTCCATCGAGCGCCGACCCGGGGGCCCGGCGGGGAACGGGCAGGACACGAACGACAACGCGGCCGACTGGTTCGTCCAGGCCGAACCCGTCCCCCAGAACCTGGCTGCCCCGGCGGCGCCGACCCCGACGCCGACTCCGACGCCCACCCCGACGCCGACCGCGACCCCGACCCCCACCCAGACGCCCACCCCGACGCCGACCGCGACCCCGACCCCCAGCCTGACCGCGACCCCCAGCCTGACCCCGACCCCCACGCCCACGCCGGCTCCCATCCTGCCCATCGCGACGGCTCGAACCCTCTCGCTCGGCTCGGTCGTCGCCGTGGCCGGCGTCTTGACCACCGACCTCGGCGCCCTCGAAGGCGGGCGGGCCGGCTTCCTCCAGGACGAGACGGCCGGGATCGGCCTCTACCTCGCCGCCCCGGTCGTCCAGGTCGTCCCGGCCGGGACCCGGGTCGCGCTCATCGGCAGCCTGGACAGCCGCTACGGCCAGCTCGTGCTCCGGCTCGCCGAGGCAGATCTCTCGGTCCTGGAGCCGAGCGCCATGCCGGAGCCCATCTCCATCGCCACGGGAGCGGCCGGTGAGTCCCTCGAGGGGCTCCGAGTCGTCGTGCGGGGCCGGGTCAGCGAGAGCCCGTCGACCCTCGCCGACGGACTCGGCCTCACCATCGACGACGGGAGCGGACCGCTGCGAGTCGTGGTCGGACCGGCCGCCCTCGGCGACCAACGGGTGGCCCGCGGCGACGAGGTCGTCGCCGTCGGTCCGCTCGGCCAGCGGGATAGCACCGGCTCGGGGACGGCCGGCTACCGCGTCCACGCCACCCTCGCCGGGGAGTTCCTCGTCGGTCCGGCCGGCGAGCCGAGCCCGAGTCCCGAGCCGACGGCGACGCCCACCCCGAGCCCGACGCCGACCCCGACGGCGACACCGACCCCGACGCCGACGCCCACTCCGACGCTCAGCCCGACCCCGTCCCCGTCCGACCAGCCGACGCCGACACCAGCGCCGTCGTCGATCGGGGCGGCCCGGTCGCTGCCCGTCGGTACCGCCGTGCGCGTCGTCGGGATCGTGACCGCCGAGGCCGGCCGCCTCGGTCACCCCGCCCTCATCGCCATCGGCGACCCGACCGCGGCGATCGTCGTCCGGCTCGGCGACGCCGACCCCCGGCCGGCCCGCGGCGAGCGCCTCCTCGTGGCCGGCACTCTCGCCGACCCGTATGGCCAACTCGAGATCCGGGCGACGACCGAGGTCACCCGGCTCGGGTTCGGCGACCTCCCCGAGGCGCTGCCGGTCCGCGGCGTCGATCTCGGTGAGACGACGGAAGCGCGCCTCGTCCGCATCGTCGGGAGCGTCCAGGGTCCGGCGCGACGGGCGACGAGCGGGGACGTGAGCCTCGATCTCGTCGACGACGACGGAATGGCGGTCCGGATCATGGCCGACGGCACGAGCGGGGTCACGGTCGGGAGCTTCCGGCCGGGCGCCCGCTACGAGCTGACCGGCATCGTCGGCCAGCGAGCCTCGCGCAAGGGCGCCCTCGACGGATACCGGATCTGGATCCGCGATCTCGGCGACGTCGTCGAGCTCGCCGGGCCGACTGCCGCCCCGACCGCGACGCCGACGCCGGCGGCAAGCCCGAGCCCGGAGGCGCCCGTGGCGATCCGCAGCGCTCTCCGGGCGATCGGGCCGGTCACGATCGAGGCGACGGTGACGGCGCCGGCGTCCCTCCTCGACGCGTCCGGTCGCCGCATCGTCGTCCAGGACGACAGCGGAGCGGTCGAGGTTCTCCTGCCGCCGGGCGCACCCGCGCCGACCGTCGGCGAGGCGATCCGCGTCACGGGGACGATGGGGCGCGCCTACGGGGCGCCGCGCCTGCGGGCTGCCGGCATCGAGCGCCTGGGGCCCGGCAGGCCCGTCGTCCCGGCCCGACTCGAGCGGGCACCCGGGCCCGCCGACGAGTGGCGCCTCGTCCGGGTCAGCGGCCGGATCGTCGACGTCCGGCGGCTCGGTGGCCGCTGGCGGGCCGAGCTCGCCCTCGGGACGGATCGGATCGTCATCGAAGGTCTGCCCGGGGCCCGGATCCCGGCGTCGGCGTTGACCGAGGGCCGACCGGCGACGGTCGTCGGGATCGTCCGGCGCCCGTATCCGACGGCGACAGACCGGCGGTTCGGGGTCGTGCCCCGTGGGCCGAGCGACGTCGCCGTCGGACCGGCCGGGGGCGAGGCGTCGCCGCTAGCGGGCCGGAGCGGCGTCGATGGCGGCGCACCGGGCTCGACTGGCCCGGCGGTCGTCGATGCCGACCTCGCCGATCTGGCTCGCCACGTCGGGGCCCGGGTCCGTGTCGGGGGCCTCGTCGTCGAGCTGACCGACGACGGCTTCGTCCTCGACGATGGGACGGCGACGGGTCGGGTCGTTCTCGAAGCCGGAGCGGCCGAGTACGGCTCCCTCATCGAGCCGGGCGACGCCGTCAACGTCGTTGGGACCGTGCGGCGGCTGGCGTCGGGCGGCTTCGGGGTCGTCGTCGCCGAGCCAGCGGGCCTCGTCCCGGTCGGGGATCTCGGCGAACCCCCCATCGACGCGGCTGGGGCCGTGCTCGGGCCGACCCCCGGCCCGTCCTTCGGCGATCCGCGGGTCGCCGACCTCGGCGGCTCGCCCGCTTCGCTCCCCCTCCTCCCGCTCGGGATCGTCGTCCTCGGCTCGGCCGTCTCCGCCCTGCTCCCCCTCGCCCGCTGGCACCGGGCCCGAAGCCGGCTCGGTCGGCGGATCGCGGCTCGCCTGGCGGCGATCCGGGGAGGGCCGGCGGCGTGAGCGGTCGACCGAGGGGCTGGAATCCCGGCCGCCCGCCGCCGTCAGTCGGGAACGTACCGAAAGCCGTCGGCCTCGGCCCGGATCCGCCCGATGGGCTCCTCCGGCTCGTGGGAGAGGACGATCTGCCAATCCTCCTCGACGGCCCGCTCGAAGAGGCTCGTCTTGACCTCGACGCTGTCGAGCGGGAAGTCGTCGTAGCTCGGCAGCCAGGTCGGGCGGACGCTCCAGGGCCGCATACAGAGGTCCCCGAAGAAGGCGACGCTGCCGGAGCGGCCGCGCACGACGACCGCCTGGTGGCCGGCCGTATGGCCGCCGGTGGGGACCACCGACACGCCCGGCAGGAGCTCGCGCTCTCCGTCGGCGGCGTCGGGTTCGGCGATGGGGGCTACGAGCCGGAGCTCCGGCTGGTCGTAGCTCGCCACGATCCGCGGGTTGTCGTCGAGGGCGATCCGCCACTCCGCCAGCTGGGCGACGATCCGGGCTCGCGGGAAGGCCGGCCGCCCGTCGCGGTCGAGGAGTCCTCCGGCGTGGTCGAAGTGGAGGTGGCTCAGGGCCACGTAGTCGATGGACTCGGGCTCGAAGCGGGCGGCCCGGAGGGCGTCGAGGATCGGCGGTCCCTCGACCCCTCGAAGCTCGCGCATCTTCTCGCTCAGGCGCTCGCCGATCCCGGTCTCGACGAGGACGCGGCCGGCCGGCGTTTCGACGAGGAGGCAATTGAGGGCCTGGCGGAGGCGGTTCGCGGCGTCGATCTCGGCGGCGACGAGGGGAAGCCAGGTGGGCCGAGGGACGTGACCGAGGAGGACGCCAGCGTCGGAGCGGAAGGTACCGGCGACGACGAGGGCGACCCGCGTCCCGCCGCCGAGGTCGGCGAACCAGTCGTGAACGTCGACGAGGGGCATGGCGCGGATGGTACGTCACCGGACCCGGACGGGGTCGCTGGCCCCGCGCGGGCCCGACCGGCCGGACGGCTCCTGCCCCTCCGGACAGGCGCCGGGGCGCCGACCTCGCGGGCGATCGGCTTGACGCTGCGAGCGAGCGGGGACTATTCTCGCCCGAGTTTCGCGCGCCAGCGTCGCGAACGACGGAGAGAGGGACGAGAGGTTGCCGAGCGCGGACCGCCGCGTTGCGCTCCCGACAGGAGAACGGCAGTACCACATCGGGCTCGGGCCAGGCGAACTGGCCGAGTACATCCTCCTCCCCGGCGATCCCGACCGCGTCGCCCGGATCGCGGCTCGGCTCGACACCGTCGAGCTCGAGCATCGCCACCGGGAGTTCGCCTCCGTCACCGGGACGTACCGAGGCCTCCGGATCTCGGCCGTCTCGACGGGGATCGGCACCGACAACGTCGAGATCGTCGTCGCCGAGGTGCTGGCGATCACGGAACGGCCGACCTTCATCCGGGTCGGATCCTCCGGGGCCCTCCAGCCGGAGATCGGTCTCGGTGACGTCGTCATCTCGACCGGCGCCGTCCGGCTCGAGACGACGACGAGCTGGTTCGTCGCCGACGGCTACCCGGCCGTCGCCCACTACGAGGCGGTTCTCGCCCTCGTCGAGGCGGCGGCGCGGCTCGGCCATCGGGCCCACGTCGGGCTCACCGCGACGGCGCCGGGGTTCTACGGCGCGCAGGGTCGTCCGATCCCCCAGCTTCCGATCCGCTACCCTGACCTCGCCGAAGCGATGGCGCGCCAGCGCGTCCTGAACTTCGAGATGGAGGCATCGGCACTCTTCGTCCTCGCCGGGCTCGCCAGCTGCCGGGCCGGAGCGGTCTGCGCCGTCTTCGCGCAGCGGACCACCGGCGCGTTCGTCGAGGGCGAAGCGAAGGATCGCGCCGAGGCGGCCTGCGTCGAGACGGGCCTCGAAAGCCTGCTCGTCCTCGCCGAGCTCGACCGCCAGAAGCGCGTCGCCGGGACGGATCGCTGGCGACCGTCCCTCTGGTCCCCCGCGTCAACCATTCCGGCCGGGAGCGGAGGCTCCGGGTCCGGCAAGCGCTAGAAGGAGGAGCCCTGTGGCCGAAGCGTACTGCGTCAAGGACAAGATGAAGGTCCAGATCCAGAACCCGCAGCAGATCACGATGAAGAACGGCAAGCCGGCCGTCTCGGGGACCTGCCCGAAGTGCGGCGGCAAGGTCTTCCGGATCGGCGGCTGAGGCAGCCGGCCACCTTCGTCCGTCCGTCGACGACCCCCGCCGCAAGCCGGCGGGGGTCGTTTCATTTCCCGCGCTCCCCGGGCGCCGGTGGCGGCCGGCGACGATCCGGCGACGCGACCCACTCGGCCCGGGCGCAGCGGCCGCGAACGGCCCGGGCCCGGCCGCCGCGGACCGTTCAGCGCCGGCCGGGCTCCGACCGCGGCCCGTCGACCTGACCGCGGCCCGTCGACCTGACAGTCGGCCCGCCCAGACGGGCTACCCGGCGCTCCGATCGCCGCCGGCCAGTGGCCTCGGACGGGGCCGTTCGGCTCATCCGGGAGCGGGACTCCGCTCTGCTAGAATGCCGGCGGATTCCACGAACATCCAGCGCGAGGCCCGCCCTGCAACCACGTCCTGCGCCCACGTCGGGCTGGGCACCTGCCCAGCCGCGAAAGTCCGGTCGGCTTCCACGGCGGGTCATCGCTCCCTTCGGGCGGTCGCCGGTCCCCGGGTCATGGGTGTTCGGACCGGCGAGCTGGACGAGGCCGCGCCGCAGCGCCGTCGGGGACGTTCGGCGCCACCACGACTGACGAAGGAGGTCCTGCCATGGCAGTTCGGGTCGGCATCAATGGCTTCGGTCGGATCGGCCGCCAGACCCTCAAGGCGCTTCTCGAGCGGGCCCCGGACGTCGAGGTCGTCGCGGTCAACGACCTCGTCGACACGAGCCTGAACGCCCTCCTCTTCAAGCACGACTCGACCTACGGCGCCTACCCGGGAACCGTCGACCACACCGAGGACAGCCTCATCATCGACGGCCGCCAGATCCGAGTCCTCAAGGAGGCGGAGCCGGCGAAGTTGCCCTGGCGCGACCTCGGCGTCGACATCGTCGTCGAGTCGACGGGTCGCTTCACCGACGCCGAGAAGGCCCGGGCCCACCTCGAGGCCGGGGCCCGGAAGGTCATCATCACCGCCCCGGCCAAGGGCGAGGACGTGACCATCGTCCTCGGCGTCAACGACGCGGCCTACGACCCCGACCGCCACCACATCATCAGCAACGCCTCCTGCACGACGAACTGCCTCGCCCCGGCGGCGAAGGTCGTCCACGACCTCTGCACCATCGAGCGGGGCCTCATGAACACGATCCACAGCTACACGAACGACCAGCGGATCCTCGACGTCGCCCACAAGGACCCCCGGCGGGCCCGAGCGGCCGGCCAGAACATCATCCCGACGACGACCGGTGCCGCCAAGGCCCTCGCCCTCGTCATCCCCGATCTCAAGGGCAAGTTCGACGGCTTCAGCCTCCGGGTGCCGACGCCGACGGTCTCGGTCGTCGACTTCACCGCCGACGTCGCCCGGCCGACGAGCGTCGACGAGCTGAACGAGGCCTTCCGAGCCGCGGCCGCCGGCCCGATGAAGGGGATCCTGGGCGTCTCCGACGAGCCCCTCGTCTCGTCCGACTTCCGAGGCGACGACCGTTCGTCGATCATCGACGCGAAGAGCACGATGGTCATGGGCGGGACGATGGTCAAGGTCATCGCCTGGTACGACAACGAATGGGGCTACAGCTGCCGGGTGGCCGACCTGGTGGCGATGGTCGCCGCGAAGCTGCCGGCCGCGAGTCGAGCCTGACGTCGGCGCCGGCCGGTCGGTCCGCTCCCGACGCGCCCCCTCGGAGCACCGGATCGGACCCGCGCTTCGGGGAGTCCGACGGACGGCGGCGGCGACGCCGGGACGGCCGGGCTCGCTCGGCACCCGACAGCACGGTCGCCCCACGATCGGCCCCAGGGCCGGCACCAGAGCCCGTGCCAGGGCCGACACCACGAAGGACGAACGACCATGGACAAGCTGACGATCCGTGACTTCGACCCGAACGGGAAGCGGGTCTTCGTTCGGGTCGACTTCAACGTCCCCCTCGAGGACGGCAAGGTCACCGACGACTCGCGCATCCGGGCCGCCCTGCCGACGATCCGCTACCTCATGCAGCACGGGGCCCGGGTCATCCTGGCCAGCCACCTCGGCCGCCCCGACGGCCGGGTCGTCGAGGCGCTCCGGCTCCGCCCGGTGGCGGCGCGGCTGTCGGCGCTCCTCGGCCGGACCGTCCCCGTCACCGGCGACGCCCTCGGGCCCGGCACCCAGGACGCCGTGCGGCGGCTTCGACCGGGCGAGGTCCTCCTCCTCGAAAACCTTCGCTTCCACCCCGAGGAGGAGAAGAACGACCCCCAGTTCGCGAAGGCCCTCGCCGCCTACGCCGACGTCTACGTCAACGACGCCTTCGGGACCGCCCATCGAGCCCACGCCAGCACCGTCGGGATCGCCCAGCTCCTGCCCGCCTACGCGGGCCTGCTCATGGAGCGCGAGATCACGATGCTCTCGCGCCTCCTCGAGAACCCCGAGCGGCCCTTCGCCGCCGTCCTCGGCGGGGCGAAGGTCTCCGACAAGATCAAGGTCCTCGACAACCTCCTCGACAAGGTCGACACCCTCGTCGTCGGGGGCGGCATGGCGAACACCTTCCTCCTCGCCCAGGGCAAGCCCGTCGGCAAGAGCAAGGCCGAGCACGACCGGGTCGAGGATGCCCGCCGGCTCATCGCCAAGGCCGAGGAGAAGGGCGTCCGCCTCGTCCTGCCGACCGACGTCGTCGTCGCCAAGGAGGTCACCCGCGGCGCCGAGTACAAGACCGTCCCGGTCGAGAAGGTGCCGGCCTCGTGGTCCATCGTCGACATCGGCAAGGCGAGCCAGGCGGCCTTCGAAGCTGCCCTCGCCGATGCCCGGACCGTCTTCTGGAACGGTCCCCTCGGCGTCTTCGAGATCCCGTCCTTCTCGCACGGCACGAAGGCGATGGCCCGCTTCCTGGCCGAGCGGGCGAAGGCCGGGGTCACCGTCGTCGTCGGCGGTGGCGACTCCGTCGCCGCCATCGATCAGCTCGGCCTCGCCGAGGCCTTCACCCACATCAGTACCGGCGGCGGCGCCTCCCTCGAGTTCCTCGAGGGCCGAGAGCTCCCCGGCGTGGCCGTCCTGCTCGATCGTCCGAAGGAGGAGTCGTGACCGAAATCGAAGTCGTCACCGCCCGGGAGATCCTCGACTCGCGCGGCAACCCGACCCTCGAGGTCGACGTCGTCCTCGTCGACGGCTCCGTCGGTCGGGCCGCCGTCCCCTCCGGGGCCTCGACCGGTGCCCACGAGGCGGTCGAGCTCCGCGACGGCGATCCGGCTCGCTACGGGGGGAAGGGCGTCTTGGCGGCCGTCCGCAACGTCGCCGAGACCATCGCCCCGGCCGTCGTCGGCCTCCCTGCCGACGACCAGGCGGCCATCGACGCCACCCTCCTCGAGCTCGACGGGACGCCGAACAAGTCGAAGCTCGGGGCGAACGCCATCCTCGGCGTCTCCCTCGCCTGCGCCCACGCCGCAGCGGCGAGCCACGAGCTGCCCCTCTATCGCTACCTCGGCGGGGTCGGGGCCCGGATCCTGCCCGTCCCGTTCTTCAACATCCTCAACGGCGGCAAGCACGCCGCCGACTCCACCGACTTCCAGGAGTTCCTGATCGCCCCCGTCGGGCTGCCCTCCTTCCCCGAAGCGCTCCGGGCCGGGGCCGAGGTCTTCCACGCCCTCCGGACGATCCTCCACGAGGAGGGACTCGCGACGGGGCAGGGCGACGAGGGTGGCTTCGCGCCGTCGCTGCCCTCGAACGAGGCGGCGGTGGAGATCGTCCTGCGGGCCATCGAGCGGGCCGGCTACCGACCCGGCGAGGACGTCGCCCTCGCCCTCGATCCGGCGGTGAGCGAGATCGTCGAGGCGGGCGGCGACGGGACCCCCTATCGCTACCGCCTCGCCCGCGAGGGCCGAACCCTCGACGCGGCTGAGCTCGTCGAGCTCTGGGCCGACTGGGCGGCTCGCTACCCGATCGTCTCCCTCGAAGACGGCATGGCCGAGGACGACTGGGAGGGCTGGCGGCTGCTGACCGCCCGCCTCGGCGATCGACTCCAGCTCGTCGGCGACGACGTCTTCGTCACGAACACCGACCGGATCGCCCGCGGCATCGCCCTCGGGGCGGCGAACTCGGTCCTCATCAAGCTGAACCAGATCGGGACCGTGACCGAGACCATCGCCGCCGTCGAGCTCGCCCGGCGGGCCGGCTGGACGGCGATGGTGAGCCACCGGTCCGGCGAGACCGAGGACACGACCATCGCCGACTTCGTCGTGGCCATGGGCATCGGCCAGATCAAGACCGGGGCCCCGTCGCGGTCGGAGCGGGTGGCCAAGTACAACCGGCTCCTGCGGATCGCCGAGGAGCTCGCCGACACGGCGGTCTACGCCGGGCGGACGGCCCTCGTCCGGGCCTCGACGGCGGCGGCGAGCGTCGCGGCCGGGATCGCCGTGCCGGGTCAGGCCGCCCCGACCGGGACGGCGGCCGGGTGACGCGGATCGTCGACCGGGGAGCGATCGTCGACCGGGGAGCGATCGTCGCCGGCTGGGTCGGCGTCGGGATGGCGGCGACGGTCGCCGTCAGCTTCCTCCTCGTCATCCCGCTCGGCGAGGCCGCCGTCGCCCTCCTCGCCCTCCCCGCCGGTCTCCTCATCGGCTACTACGCGAACGCCCGCTCGGAGCGGCGCGGTGGCCCCTGGCCGCGTCTCCTCGCCAACGCCCTCCTCGCCGGGCTGATGACGGGGCTCGCCTTCGCCCTCCTCTTCCTCGGCACGAAGGCGCTCTTTTTCACCGCCGACGACGGCTATCGCGATCCGGCGGCGGGCGGTCGGATCAGTTGCCGCCAGGGCGCCGACTGCGTCTACCGCCGCTATCTCGCCGACGGTCGGGGCCCGGCCCTCGAGGCAGCCGGTGTGAGGGACGCGGCGAGCTTCGCCGACTTCTACTGGGCCGAGCAGCGCGGGACGGCCGGGGCGCTCCTCGGCCTGACCCTCCTCGGGGCCCTCGGTGGCGGGTTCGCCTACGGGGTCACGAACCGACGGCCGGTGGACGGGCCGGCGCCCAGCGAGGCCTGAGCGCCCCGCCCCGCCGCCGAACGCGGTACGGCGGCCCGCGAGCAGACCGCCGGCGCCCGAACGCTGCTCCGAAGTCGTTCGCCCCACTGTCACGCGCCCGAACGCCGCACGCGCCCGCCCCGCCCCGTGAACGATGGCGGAGGCTCACGCCTCCACGCCCGCGACATCGACCCCGACGGCCCCCGCTCCGGACGACGCGCGCAGAGCATGTCAGATGCTCACCCGGTGAGCGCTCGTGGGGGTGCTGGCCGGGCCGGGCGGCTGGCCGTGGCGAGCCGCGTTCACCCGGTGAACGGTACCGCTGCCGAACGCGTCAATGCGTCACCAAATGCGCGCAACGGCGAGGGCCGGGCTGTTCCGAGCGGGTCGGGATGGCGGGATCCCGGCCAGTCGAACGCCGGGTGACGCAACTGGCCGGGTCGCCGCCGGCGCGAGAGGAAGGAGCCGGCCGCTCCCGAGCGTGGCGAGCCGCCCGATCGGGACCCGGACGCGCCGAGCCGCGCCGGAGCGATCACCCGGTGAGAATCTGGCCAGCTCGGGGCGGAGCGGAGGCGGGGCTCGATGCCCCCTCCGGCCCGCCGCCGAGAGGTGAGAATCTGGCCAGCTCGGGGCGGAGCGGAGGCTGCGGCCGGATCCGTGTCTCGGTTCGGGGCGGCTGAACCGCTGAGCGGAGCTCGAGGAGGCGGGGTAGGGGAGGAGGACGCGGCGCCCCGCCTGCGGTCGCCTCGCCGGCCGACGACCTAGGCCTCGGGCGTCGAGGCGCGTTTCGCGCGCGCCGTCCCCGTCGACTTCGGGGTGGCACCGCCCTCGGCGGGCGGCTTCGTCCGGGTCGCCGTGGCTCGGGTCGTCTTCGCGGTCGCGGTCTTGGCGGCCTTCGGTGCGGCAGTCTTCGCGGCCTTCGGGGCGGCGCCCTTGGCAGCCGCAGCCGTCGGGGCCTTCGGCGTCGACTCGGTCGGCGCCTCGGTGACGCGGGCCGACTTGCTGAGCGCCATCCTGGCCTTCTCGGCCGCCGTCTGGGCGCCCTTGCTCCGGGTGGCCTTGGCGGCTGCGATCCGGGCCTTGGCAGCCTTCGCCGCGGCGGCCGTCCCCGTCGTCTTCGTGACTCGGGCTGCCGTCTGAACGGCCGCACCGGCGAGGGCGGCGTTCACCTTCCGGGCGAGCCGCGACTTTCGGCGGGCGGCGGCGTTGGGATGGATGGCACCGACCTTCGCTGCCCGATCGAGGGCGCTCATCGCGTCGGCCAGGGCCGCCATCGGATCGGCGCCCTCGGGCTGGGTGACGGCGACGGTGAGCGCCTTCTTGACGAGGGTCTTCGCTGCGCTCCGGCGGGGCTGGAGGATGGCGTGGCGGCGGCGCGAGGCGCGGACGCGCTTGAGGGCGGACGGCGTCCGGGCACCGCTCCACTTGCGGGGCGTCTTGGCCAAGGGGTACTACCTCGCTCCTGCGGGATCGGCTTCGTCTGGCGCTGCCGACGGGACGACTCGACCGGGCCCTGGCCCGGGGTCCCCGAGCGGCACGCGACCGGGCATGGTAGCAGAGTGCGGCGCGCGGCGCGACGGCCGTGTCGGTGCCCGCCGCGACGGCCGCCCAGCCGTCGGCTCAGCCTGCCCCGACGAGCCGCGCCGCCCGATAGCGGCGGATGAGGCCGTTCGTCGACGGATCGTGGCGCAGCGCCGGCTCGTCGGGGGCGGCGAGCTCGGGCTCGATCCGCCCGGCCAGGACCTTGCCGAGTTCGACCCCCCACTGGTCGAAGGAGTCGATCCCCCAGATCGTGCCCTGGACGAAGACCTTGTGCTCGTAGAGGGCGATCAACGCCCCCAGGGTCCGCGGGCTCAGCTCCGGGCCGAGGATCGTGTTCGTCGGCCGGTTGCCGGGCACGGTCCGGTGGGGAACGAGCTCCAGCGGCACCCCTTCGGCGGCCACCTCGGCCGCCGGTCGGCCGAAGGCGAGGGCCTCGGTCTGGGCGAAGCAGTTCGCCATGAGCGCGTCGTGGTGGGCGAGGATCGTCGGATCGCCGGCCAGCGGCGCTGGGGGCCGCAGGAAGCCGATGACGTCGACCGGCACGAGCCGGGTCCCCTGGTGGAGGAGCTGGAAGTAGGCGTGCTGACCGTTCGTGCCCGGCGTCCCCCAGACGATGGGACCCGTCGCCACCTCGACCGGCGTCCCGTCGACGGTCACCGACTTGCCGTTCGACTCCATGTCGAGCTGCTGGAGATAGGCCGGCAAGCGCTCCAGGTAGCGGCTGTAGGGGACGATGGCCTGCGTCTCGGCCCCGAAGAAGTCGACGTACCAACAGCCGATGAGGCCGAGGAGGACCGGCAGGTTCCGCTCGAAGGGCGTCTCGCGGAAATGGAGGTCCATGGCCCGGAAGCCGGCCAAGAACTCCCGGAAGCGATCCGGCCCGATGGCGAGCATGAGCGAGAGACCGATGGCCGAGTCGACGCTGTAGCGGCCGCCGACCCAGTCCCAAAAGCCGAACATGTTCGCCGGGTCGATGCCGAAGGCGCGGACCCGGTCGGCGGCCGTCGAGACGGCGACGAAGTGGCGGGCGACGGCCGCCTCGTCGCCGCCGAGTCCCTCGACGAGCCAGGCCCGGGCGGCCCGGGCGTTCATGAGCGTCTCCTGGGTGGCGAAGGTCTTCGAGGAGACGACGAAGAGCGTCCGGCGAGGGTCGAGGTCGGCGACGGCCTCGTGGAGATCCGCGCCGTCGACGTTGGCGACGAAGCGGACCGTCAACCGCCGATCGGCGAAGGGGGCCAGGGCCTCGGTCGCCATCCGCGGTCCCAGGTCGGAGCCGCCGATCCCGATGTTGACGATCGCCCGGATCGGGGCGCCGGTGTGGCCGCGCCAGCGACCCGAGCGGACCGCCTCGGCGAAGGCGGCCATCCGGTCGAGGACGGCGTGGACCTCGGCGACGACGTCGACCCCGTCGACGACCAAGCGGGCCTCGCGCGGCATCCGGAGGGCGACGTGGAGGACTGGCCGGTTCTCGGTGACGTTGATCCGTTCGCCGCGGAACATCGCCTCGATCCGATCGCCGAGGCCGCGCCGCTCAGCGAGGGCGACGAGGAGTCCGATGGTCTCGTCGGTCAGCCGGTTCTTCGAGTAGTCGAGGACGAGGTCGGCGCCTTCGACGGTCATCCGCTCGGCCCGACCCGGGTCGGCGGCGAAGAGGTCGCGAAGGTGGGCGTCGCGGAGGGCAGCGTGGTGGGCGACGAGGGCGGTCCACTCGAGGCTCGACGTCAGCGATCCGGGGCGATGGGCGATGGACATCGGCGCGACAACCTCCTGGTCCGTCTCGGCTGAGCAGGGGTGGCGGGATCCTCGCCCCATTCTCCGCCATCGGTCGCTGCGCCGTCGGTGCCGGAGCGGGCGGGAGGCCGTGCTACACTCCGGCGCCGCCCCCAGTACGCGTGCTGCGGGGCGCGGGTCGCGGCCGGCCGCGGCCCGCCCCGCGACGGCCCCGAGGTCCCGGTGATCGCCCAGGAACGGCTGCGCAACTTCTCCATCATCGCCCACATCGACCACGGCAAGTCGACCCTCGCCGACCGCCTCCTCGAGCTCACCCACACCATCGACCCCCGGCAGATGACGAGCCAGGTCCTCGACTCGATGGACCTCGAGCGCGAGAAGGGGATCACGATCAAGGCCCGGGCGGTCCGGCTCGAGTACACGGCCCGCGACGGCCGGCGCTACGCCCTGAACCTCATCGACACCCCCGGCCACGTCGACTTCTCCTACGAAGTCAGTCGGAGCCTCCAGGCCTGCGAGGGAGCGATCCTCGTCGTCGATGCCGTCCAGGGGATCGAGGCCCAGACCCTCGCCAACGTCCACCTCGCCCTCCGCCAGAACCTCGTCATCATCCCGGTCATCAACAAGATCGACCTGCCGTCGGCCCAGCCGGAGGTCGTCATGGACGAGCTCGAGAACGTCCTCGCCATCCCTCGCGAGGAGGTCATCCTCGCCTCGGCGAAGGAGGGGACCGGGGTGCCCGAGATCCTCGAGGCGATCGTGGCCCGGATCCCGCCGCCCCGCGGCGACCCCGAGGCGCCGCTGCGGGCCCTCGTCTTCGACTCCCACTACGACCCGTACAAGGGCGTCGTCGCCTACGTCCGCCTCGTCGAGGGGACGCTCCGGAGCGGCGACACGATCCGGCTCATGGCCTCCGGCGCGACGTCCGAGCTCCTCGAGCTCGGCGTCTTCCGGCCCCAGCTCGTCCCCGTCGAGGCCCTCACCGCCGGCGAGGTCGGCTACGTGGCGACCGGGCTCAAGAGCGTCCGCGACGCGCGCGTCGGCGACACCGTCACCCTCGCCGACCGGCCGGCGGCGGCCCCGTTGCCGGGCTACCAGCCGGCCAAGCCGCTCGTCTTCGCCGGCCTCTACCCGGTCGCCGGGGACGACTACCCGCTCCTCCGCGACGCCCTCGAGAAGCTCCACCTCAACGACGCCAGCTTCACCTTCGAACCCGAGAGCTCGGTCGCCCTCGGCTTTGGCTTCCGGTGTGGCTTCCTCGGCCTCCTCCACATGGAGATCGTCCAGGAGCGGCTGGAGCGGGAGTTCGGCCTCGAGCTCATCGCCTCGGCGCCGTCGGTCGAGTACCAGGTCACCCTCAGCCACGGCCGCGGGACCGTCGTCGTCGACAATCCGGCCCGGATGCCGCCGCCCGGCGAGATCGAGGCCATCGCCGAGCCCTGGGTCCGAGTCTCGATCGTCTCGCCGGCGACGTACATCGGGGCCCTCATGGAGCTGACAACGAACCGGCGGGGCGTCTTCGTCGACCTCGAGTACCTCGACCCGCAGCGCGTCCTCATGCGCGTCGAGATGCCGCTCGCCGAGCTCATCGTCGACTTCTACGACCAGCTCAAGAGCCGGACCGCCGGCTACGCCTCGATGGACTACGAGGAGATCGGCTACCGGCCGGCCGACCTCGTCAAGGTCGACGTCCTCGTGAACGGTGAGCCCGTCGACGCCCTGTCGGTCATCGTCCACCGGAGCCGGGCATCCGCCACCGGCCGCGCCCTCGTCGAGAAGCTGCGGGGTCTCATCCCCCGGCAGCTCTTCGAGGTCCCGATCCAGGCCGCCATCGGCTCCCACGTCATCGCCCGCGAGACGATCCGCGCCCTCCGAAAGAACGTCCTCGCCAAGTGCTACGGTGGCGACGTGACCCGGAAGCGGAAGCTCCTCGAGAAGCAGAAGGAGGGCAAGCAGCGGATGAAGCGGGTCGGCCAGGTGGAGATCCCGCAGGAGGCGTTCCTCGCCCTCCTCCGGACGAACGAGGGCTAGCCGGGTCGATGGAGGAGACGCTCCGCTCCCTCGTCGCCGTCGCGCTCGGCCTCCTCCTCGTCCTCCTCCGCCTCGATGCCGAGCGCTTCGGTGCCGCCGAGTACGACGAGCCCGAGCCGGGCCGACCGCGCTCCCTCCTCCGGCGCCTCGGCTGGTACGGCGTCGGGATCGGCCTCGTCGCCCTGGCCGCCCTCGTCGCCCCGGCCCCGGAGCGGGACCTCTTCCTGACCCCTGGCCGCGACCGGCTCGCCGTCCTCCAGCTCGGCTTCGCCTACGGCGCCATCGCCACCGCCCAGGCCATCGCCTTCGCCTGGCTCCGGTACCGTCGGCTCCGGCTCCCGTCGGTGGCCTCCTATCCCGGTGCGGCCCTCAATGCCCTGGCGACGGCCTTCGTCGACGAGGCGGCCTTCCGGGGCATCCTCCTCGGGACGCTCCTCGGCGTGGGGGTCGAGCGCGACCTCGCCATCGTGGTCGCCGCCCTCGTCTACGGCCTGGCAACCCGCCTCGGAGCGCCGGGCCGGGAGCCGTACATGCTCGTCCTCGCCCTCCTCGCCGGGCTGGCCGGGGGCTGGCTGGCCGTCGAGACGGGCGGGATCGGCGCCGCCTTCCTCGGCCACGGCATCGGCCGCTTCGCCATCTTCGTCGCCACCGGCCATCCGGGGCGGATCGCGCCGAGAGGTGCCGAGGTCGAGGACGTGGCGCGTCGCCGGCGCCCGCCGGCCGGCTGGCGGGTCATCATCGGCCGGGACGGTGGTGGTCGAGACCGCTGAGCCCGCCGTCCGATGGCGTCACGCGGGAGGCGCGGCTGCCGGCCCCGACCGGACGGCGGTCGGATCGGCGCCTCCGGTCCCGCTCCCGGAGCCGACCTGGCCCCCGCTCGTTGCCCCGGCTCCGCCCATCGGGCTCTACGTCCACGTCCCCTTCTGCGTCGCCCGCTGCCCCTACTGCGACTTCGCCGTCGTCGCGGGGGCGGCGACACGCGGCCCGGCGAACCGGATCGGCGCCTACGTCGAGGCCCTGCTCACCGAGCTCGAGCTGCGGGCCGATGCCCTCGACGCCGCCTTCGGCGTCCCCGGCTCGCCCGGGCGGCCGGGCCTGGAGACGTGCTACATCGGCGGTGGGACGCCATCCCTCCTCGGCCCGACGGCGATCGAGCGGCTCCTCCGGCGGGTGGCCGATCGGTTCGGGCTCGGCCCGGGGGCCGAGGTCACCCTGGAGGCGAACCCGGGACCCGACGAGCGGGGCGACCCGGTCGCCTGGCGGCAGGTCGGGGTGACCCGGCTCTCCTTCGGCGGCCAGAGCCTCGACCGGGCAGCGCTCCGAGCCCTCGGACGACGGCATGGGCCGGAGGACGTCCTCGCTGCCATCGCGGAGGCGCGGGCGGCCGGGATCGGCTCGATCAACGTCGACCTCCTCTTCGACCTGCCGGGCCAGACCCTCGCCGGCTTCGCGGCGAGCCTCGAGGGGGTCCTCGCCGCCGGCCCCGACCACGTCTCGTGCTACGCCCTCGAGCTCGACACCGACCCGGGCGTGGGCACCCTCAGCGGCGCCAGCCCCGCGAGGGCCGCCGCCGAACTGGGCGATCGGCCACCGGTGCGCCGGGGTGCGCTGGCCTGGCGGCACCGAGCCCGGGCCGCTCAAGACCCCGATCGGGCGGCGGCGATGTACGAGCTCGCCGCCGACCGGCTCGCTGCGGGAGGGTTCCGGGGCTACGAGCTGAGCAACTGGGCTCGACCGGGGCACGAGAGTCGGCACAACCTCCTCTACTGGGCCCGCCGGCCGGTCGAGGCGCTCGGCCCGGGTGCCCACGCCTTCGACGGCCGGTCGCGGCGCTGGACGGCGGCCTCCCTCGACGCCTACCTGGCGGCGCTGCGGCCGGCGGACGGCAAGCCGGCAGCGCTCCCTCCCGGCGGCGTCGAGGTCGTCGATCCGGCCGGTGCGCGCGCCGAGGCGTGGATCCTCGGCCTGCGGACGGCGCGGGGGATGCCGGCGCGGGCCATCGACGAGCGGACGCAGCCGGTCGTCGCCTGGGCGCTCGGCGCCGGTCTCGTCGAGATGGTGGCGGAGGGCGGTGGGCGCGCCGATCGACGGGTTCGGCTGACGCGGCGGGGTCGTCTCCTCGCCAACGAGGTCTTCGTCCGGTTCGTTTGACCGACCTGGGCTGTGGGTCGCTCCAGCGCACCGCGCCTCGGCGGCCGCGCTCCGGCTGGGCCGCGACGCCGACGGGTCCGGTGGTGGCCACGCCGGTGTAGCTCTCCGCCGGCCGCGTTCCGGTCGGCGTAGCTCCCCCGCCGGCCGCGTTCCGACGCCGGCCGCGTTCCCGCCAGGCACAAATCCGGCGCCCGCGTTCCTGGGGGGCACATTCTGGCCGTCCGCCGGCCCGAGCGTGCAGCCCGTGTGCCGCCGAGGAACGCGCTCGGCGCGCCCGACCCGGAACCGCCGCCGGCGTTCCCCCGGAGCACGAATCCGACCCGTTCGCCCGCCGCGATCGGGGTGCCGGTCGCCGAAACGTGACTGTGGGGCACGCGGCCTCGACGTCGGAGCGGTTCGGAGGCATCGCTCTGCCCAGGGAAGGATCCACGCTCCCAGGTAGGCACCCCGACGTCTGTGCGAGCCGGGCCGGACCGGTCCCGCAGCGGGCCGTCCACATCGCCGTGCGCAGCGAACACCAAACGGGGGGAGTCGGGGTCGGGGGATGCGCCCGTTCGGCCGCTTCGGTGCGGAGCGAACGCCGAAGGGCCGGAACGAGGGCTGTCGGCGCGGTGCGTGCGGCCGGTTTGGTGTTCGGAGCGCACGCCCTCCGGACCCGCAGGCGTCGAGGTCGCCGGCCCGGGGCGACATCGCATCCT
>Ga0272446_1001819_pt1 | contig 30307 bp, 17 predicted proteins | sample YNPCB0061_FD_194587 | JGI IMG/M metagenome (GOLD analysis project Ga0272446, IMG submission 194587) | Hot spring microbial mat communities from Yellowstone National Park, WY, United States - YNP-CB-006-1 | ecosystem: Environmental > Aquatic > Thermal springs > Hot (42-90C) > Sediment | place...
CAACACAGATGTCAGGTAGCGAAAAATACTACCTGTCGCACCACCAAGTCCTACGAGTATAATTTGTTTTGTCATTCGTTACTGTCTTTTGTCAATTTAGCATTGTCGTGTCGTCAAGGGTTGCACCCAACATCTGGATAAACGCAACCTTTGCGCTTATTTCTTAAAAACTTGCGTTTATTTTCGCTTTGTCTGAACTCATTGAATTTAGAAATAGTTTCCGTTTAGCGTTCAAACATTAAATACTCAAAAATAAAAACCTATTTTCAAATATCCAACCTGTCCGAAATACTTTTTATTTGATTAAGTCCTTTAGTGGCTTCGTATGTATATACTTCTGTGGTTTTAGTACTTTCCTGTCCCAAAAAACCTGAATACAATGCTCATGTATGTCGCTTTCCAGAAGATGTGTAGCAGAACTGTGATGTAAGATACGTACACTTACTTTCTTTTTACCCCTGCTTTTTTTACAGATTTCTTAAAAATTAGTTTAAAACTTTATGAGGTTAGATTGTTGATTAATAATGCCTTGTAAAATTTTGCTCTAAAAACTAATTTCATTTGAGTATAACAAATTTCCATTACAAATAACTACATTATTTTTTTAGTCTAAACTCATATTATTTCTTTCTAAAAACTCTTGATAAAGCACCTCTGCTTTCAACTTTTGGCGGTCTTTCAGTGTACGGCTCGCCGTCTGGTAAGTGTTCATAGCATCTACCCAAAGTTGCTGACTTTCAAATAATTTAGCCACTTCAAATAGCTTATCTGCCCAAGATTTTTGAGTGCTGAAAGTCGCTTTTATTTGGCTTTGTAGAGAAGTTTTCTGCCCTGTTTCCAGTTTGTGTACAGAAATGCCCTCGGAGTTATCTACATTGATAAGGGGTTTTCCTGCTTTATCAAGAGGAATCACTTTTACTATAAAATGCTCGTGTGCAAGTAATTTATCTTTATTGATATTGATAATCAATGCTTTATTTTGTGTAGTTTGCTTGAAAAGCAACTCTTCGGTCAGGTTGTAGATATGTACTTCGTATTTATCAATCTGATTTTTATAACTGGCATCTTCTACCAAGTTCCAATTAAGTATTAAAGAATCTCCGAAAAGTTGGGTTTGGTCAGGCAAAGCATAGCGAATACCCTCAGAGCCTCTTTTGGTATTTCCAGCGGACTTGCTTTGGTTGTAAGTAATTGAATTAGAAGAAATTTCTATAATATTGCTTCTGTACTGCATACCCATTGCGGCATCACTTACGCCTTGTGGCAAAGGCAGTGCCTGTGTAACAGAAGCCACTTGCTTTTGTCGGTTAATAACAGAATCTATGGCTACAAAAGAAGTGTAGTTAGTAAGTAAGTGGTACTTCAATCCTATGTTTAAAATCTGCTCTACCTGCTCCCAACTTAGCTTGACTGCATTGTAATCGTCTAAGGTTTTTACCTTTTGCCTTGCCCACAAGTACCTTAGTGCTTGGTTGTTTTGCGTGCTTGCTAAGGCAGTGCTGACTATACTTTCAAAATCTCCTTTTCCTGTTTTTCCTGTAATTTTGATATTTCCTTGCAATTTTCCTTTGTACTTCCCAAAAACAAGCACAGGACGTTCTGCTAACACGTCGGGAATAGTAGGAGGTTCTACATCGTAGGTTTGCAACCCTTGAAATTCTATTTTGATATTGGTAAGCAAAGGAGTTTGGATATATTTTCTAAATTTTTCTGCCGCTTTGATTGCCTCAGCTTCGTTAGTTGCAATAAAAGGCTCGCCCATGCCTACATGTGCCATGCCCTCAACCAAATAGCGATTCACGCTTGTCCCTATACCAAAAGAAAATAAGTTTCCTTCTCCTAAATTATTGCGAATCAAATCAAAAGCCTCTTTTTCCAAAGAAACAAAACCATCAGTAATCACCACAAAAGTCTTAGCGAGGTCTGTGTGTCTGCTATGGTTAAAAGCACTTCGCAAGGCAGGAAGCAAGTCTGTGCCTCCAATAGCGTTGCGTAAAACAATCTTATTGAGAGCTGTTTTGATATTTTCTTGACTTGCTGGGAGAGGTTTTGGAGAAATAAAATTATGGCTATTGTCAAAAAGCATGATATTAAAATAGTCAGTAGGACGTAATCCGTTCAATAGATTGCTAATCAATGACTTGGTTACGTTGATAGGAAAACCCTCCATAGAAGCAGAGGCATCTATAAGGAAAATAAATTCCCGCACGGGAATTTGGACTTCTTCTACTTGCTTAGGTGGTTGCAACATGAGTAAGAAGAAATTTTCATCTTTTCCTTCATAAGTGAGCAAACCTGATTGTGTATGATTTCCTGACAGCCTGTACTTGACTATGTAGTCCCTATTTCCTCCTAACTTTTCCGTAGGGTCCAATTTAATGAGTTTTGCATTATCTTTTTCATTGGTAATCAAAGTTTTGTGGGATAAGCAACTTACCTCTTCTATGGGCATACCTGCATTGATTCTGGTTTTAATGTCAAAAGTATAAGAGGGGGCTTTGCCTTGTTGCTCATAAGGTTGTTCTATCCATTTCTCACTCGCCTTGGCAAAGTTGGCAAGAGAAGTAGAATAGCGAGGAGCGACTACGGTAGGATAGGAAAATTCATATACTCCCCCCTCTGGTACAAGGAGTTCGGTATAGCTCATCGTAACAATGACGGAGTCGTTAGGCTGAATATTCGCTACACTCATCTGAAATACATTGGGGCGTTCCTGTTCCAATAAAGAGGCTGTTTTCCCTTGTGCCTTTGCCTGTTCGTAGCGTTCGCGAGCTTGGTCTTTGGTGGCTATTTTAGCTACAATCAGCCTTCTCCCTACTTGCATTTGCATAGCATATACAGCGGCGCGTGTAGAGGCAGGAAAGACATACAGGGCTTCCAAAGGCTTTTTCCCTGTATTGATATACACCTGACGCATCTTCACATCAGCAATCACTCCTGCAATATTTACTTCGGCAGAGGTACTTTTCAAAGGCATCTGGTCTAAGTCTGAGTTTTCCGTAAGCACCACAAAATAAGGCGAGAGCGTTCTTTCTTCACTACCCGTTGCCTCGCTCTTTTGAGCAAAAGTATGGCATTGGAATCCTAAAAATATAGTTAATAAACAGCTAATTGCATAGGTTAAGGAAAGCTTTTTCATATTTTTAGTGTTCAGATGTTAAATATCAAAAAAGTTCGGTCAGTCTTATCAAAACATTTCATAGAGGGGCTTTACTGTTGAAACTATTTGATAAGTTAAACGTTAAAAGCGATTTTGTGTTGTCTTTTTAGGAGGAAAATTCTGCCAGAGGCTATGAGGCTTGTGTTTGTAGATTAGCGGTTTTTAGTTTTTGAGCGATAAAAACACAAGCAATGCTTACCAAGATTGCCATGTAGCCCACGTACTCATAGTTTTGCAGTTCTCCATTCGCCGATTTGTTTACTATCAGACCTGCTATCAAAGCCGCTATGCCTGAAGCCAATTGTTGTAAAGAGGACGAGATGCTCATGTAGCCTCCTCTCTGTTGGGGACTTACCAAAGAGGTAATCATAGCATTGGCAGGAATAAAACGACTGCTGGCAAAAACAAAAAACATAGCGGTAACTACCAGAGCAAAGGGAATAGGAATTTTGGGCATATTGGTTATCAAGAAGATAGGGATAAGAGCCAATATACCAAACAGGGTAAAAATTTTCAATTTGCCGTATTTGTCAGAAAGTTTGCCTATGAGAGGAGAAGTAAAAAAAGTAAGCGTACCACCTACGAAGTAAATATACGTTAGTTCTTTTTCTGAAAAACCTACATTTGCTACCATGTAAGGGGAAATAAAAGGGATAATGGAAAAATGTCCTACCATCAAGATGACACCAAACAATAAGCCTAACTGCTGATTAGCATCTTTGGCGATATTTTCTATCACTGCAAAAGGCTGTTTTTTCACTGATTGCTGTATGTGGCTATCCATTGTAGGGAAAATTTTATATGCCAAAGGGATGAGTAAGGCGCCCAAAGAAGCTATCAGCACAAAAGGAGCATGCCAAGTCCATTCTGCGGCGATGTATAGGCTAAAAGGTACTCCTACTACCGATGCCATAGAAAAAGCAGCACTAATGCTGCCCATAGCACTCCCTCTGCGTTCGTAAGGAATGATGTCCCCAATAATGGAAAATACCTGCGCTCCAATAAGTCCGCCAAAAGCTCCTGTTAGCACTCTTGCAATGACCAAAAAAAGATACGTAGGAGCGAAAGCACATGCAAAAGTTCCTACTACAAAGCCTGTGTAAGCAAATAATAAAATCTGCTTTCTATCAAATCTATCAACGAAAAATGCCGCTAAAAAGCCTGAAACTCCTGCGCTGAACGTATAAGCGGATACAATCAATCCAAACTCTTGCGGGGAAATCTGAAAAAGTCGCATCAATTGGGGACCTAAGGGCATCATAATCATAAAATCCATGATGTGGGTAAAATTGATACAGGCTAAGAGCAACACGATTACTTGCTCTTTATTAATTTTTATCATCTTGATTGAGAATAGATTAGCTGTAAAATACGAAATTAGCTGTAAAATACGAAATGAGAAGTATTTTTTGATTAAACAAACACCTCAATAACAGATTTTACTTCTGGTTTAGTTCACTACTTTGAAAAGTAAATTCTCATACCAAATCATTCACTAAATATTTAGCAAAACTTAACAAATTAATTTGTACAAATTTAGCAACTATTTCATTTAATAATTTGTCTTATATTTAGCTATAAGAAAAATTCTATCATAACTTGTAAGAATACAAAATTTTATATAGCTTGCAACTTAAATTAAAATATTGACGTACTTATTGTAAAAGGCAAGATTGTAAAAAAAAAAATTGAATGTTAAATATTAAAATATAAATAATATGAAAAGGTTTCGTTCTATATTTCTACTCGCTACGCTCTTTGTATGGAGCGGAGGGGTAATATCAGCTCAGGAGTTTGATGATGTATATTTCTTTGCAAAGGATAGAGAATCTGAGATGGTGGCTAAAAGAGCCTCAACTGCAAAGCTAAATGCAATAACCATGCGCGATGCTATGCAAGATGAGCCCATGCGTTCTAAGTTTGCTAATCCTGATTATCAAGCTAACGCTAATCAGAATGTAACGAATCTTCCTTATTTCAGAAAGGATTATAGGAGAGATTATAGTTTCAACAGTCTTTATGCTAACAATGCCACTATGAATAATCGTTTTGGGTTTTTCAATAATCCATTTATGAATTCTTTTGGTGTGGGCATGATGTGGGGCAGTCCCTTTATGATGTGGAACGACCCTTGGATGATGAATAGAATGGCATGGAACAATCCTTGGATGTGGAATGACCCTTGGATGATGAACTCTATGATGTGGAACGACCCTTGGATGATGAATAGAATGGCGTGGAACAATCCTTGGATGTGGAATGACCCTTGGATGATGAATTCTATGATGTGGAACGACCCTTGGATGATGAATAGAATGGCGTGGAACAATCCTTGGATGATGAACAGATGGAATATGGGCTGGGGCATGGGCTGGAATAACATTTATTGGAGAAATATGTTTTTTAGCCCTTACCAAAATGTAGTTAATAGCGTTTCAAGAAGTACTTTGACTTCTAATTCTGCCACTCGTCCAACCAGCGGTGCAGATTACGCAAGCTACATTAGGTCTTCTAGCACTTATGGTAATTATTCTAACTCAAGCGTAGGTAATAGTGCTAACTACAACGCAGTAGAGTACAAAGGAGGAACAGCCAATAGCTATTTCTACGGCACACCCGACAATCGTTCTAACTGGGGAACTCGCTCCATAGATTACAACAACCGTGGTTCTTACAACAACAGCATCAGAGGTTCTTCAGGGAATAGTGGTTATGGCAGTAGCTCAAGCGGATACGGTTCTTACGGAGGTGGTGGCGGAAGTCGCTCTGTAGGCGGTAGAGGTGGTAGAGGAAATTAATCAAGTTAAGCACGTCATATTAAAAAAAGCGGATAAGGTTTTGGTAAATCTTTATCCGCTTTTTTGTTTTGTACTAATTAACATATCAAATCTATAATTATGAAACAATTATCATTTTGGGCAAAAAACCATATTTGGCTTAGTCGCATCGTTATTGTAGTGCTATGTCATGTATTGGTATTTTTAGGCATGGGACTGGGATTAGTCTTATCCGCTGAGGTAGGAAAACCAAATTGGATTTGGGAAGCCATTTTAGTTGGGGTTGTATCTTGTATATTTTGGATTTATTTACCTAAGCATACGCTAACTTACAGCAAGCGCACTATAATTTTAGCTTTGATTTATTGCCTATGTTTTCTTATTTGTATGATTGTGGGAAATCGCCTACCAGAGCGAATCACGTCTTGGGAGTTAGAAAAAGTTACCTCCTCTTCCTATCAAGTCCTTGCGGCAAGCATATCCCCTGCAAAAGTTAATAACAAAATAACTAAGCGTGAGATACGGAAAGAGTATAGAAAGGCTGTTAAAAATACCGTCAAGCAAATCTTACATAGCTGGCAAAAACAAAATACTGGTTGCAAAGTCATCTTAATCATTTTAACTATTCTGCTGGCACTTACCGTATTCCTTGCCTTAGCGGCACTATCTTGCTCTATTGCTTGTGCGGGCAATGAAGTTTTAGCTGCTTTGGTATTATTAGGGGGTACTGGACTTATTGTCTGGGTTACAGTGGTACTCATTCGGAGTATTATAAGAAAGTATCGCACAACATCATCATAAGTAAAATAAAGCAATTAAGGCTAAAATAAGTTTTCTATCTGTCCTGCTCCCTCCCTGATTATTTCAAAATCGTCATCAACGCAACTGATGACTGTGGAAGGAATATTGCCTCCATAGCCAGAGTCTATAATAATATCTACCAAATGTCCATACTTATCGTTAATGAGTGAGGGGTCTGTCATATATTCCAATACTTCATCTTCGTCTTTCACCGAAGTAGTAAGGATAGGATTTCCCAATTCTTTTACGATTTGGCGAGGAACTTGGTGGGCTGGTACGCGAATACCTACTTGCTTTTTCTTGTGATTCAATATCTTAGGTACTTCACTACTCGATTCTAAAATAAAAGTATAAGCGCCGGGCAGGACTTTTTTCATTAATCGGAAAGTAGGCGTACTGATGTGCTTAGCATACTGGCTAATATCACTCAAATCATAACAAATAAAAGAAAGGTGCATTTTGTCAGGTTTTACCCCTTTGATACGGCAAATACGCTCTATGGCTTTTTGATTATACAAATCGCACCCAATACCATAGACCGTATCTGTTGGATAGATAATTACCCCCCCATCTTTCAAACATGCTACTACCCTACTAATTTTTCTATGGTCGGGATTATCGGGGTGTATCTGAATTACATCTGCCATAAGCGATAGTTTGATTGCAAGAGCAATTTAACAAAAATAAGAGCAGATTCATAAAAATTTGAATCTACTCTTACTTCTTAAAAAAGTTGTTTTCACGGAAAAAAACACTACCCACTACCCCTCTTCAGACTACTTCATTTCTTGTCTTTGAAGAGCTTGCCTGTAAATAGCACGCAAACGTGTGTTTCTATCTCTTACAGAAGGTTTTTCGTAAGCAGTCCTTGCGCGCAGTTCCCTCAAAACTCCTGTCTTCTCAAATTTCTTTTTGAATCTTTTTAATGCTTTATCAATAGATTCGTTTTCTTTGATATTAATAACTATCATATCTTGCGTAAATGAATAAGATTTTAGTTTTAAATTTAAGAACGCAAAATTAGTGATTTATCTAAGAAAAAAGAATTTTTTAAATAAAATTAATTCTAACAAGGAAAGATGATAATGTCAGTGGGACAAGAACAAATAAGGAGATTACGAACATAGAAGGCATACTGTACATACAAAGCACGAAGTATCTGCTCAGTGATTTTAGAGGTAGAAAAAAAAACTTTAGACTGATTTTTAGCAGGGAAAGAAAAATTACAGCTAAAAGTACTTAGATAATTTTCAGATGTTAAGGCATTGTCTAATACGTGAATAGAATTTACTATGAGTTTTTCTTCTTCTGTTGCCTGCTGGCTTGTTTGCAAGATTTTAGTATAGGAGTGAAAAATGCCTGCTTGTGCCAAAAACACAGTAAAGCAGTACAGTGTAATCCCAAGAATAATTTGTACAATGTTGGTAGTTTTTCTCATACAAGTTTATTTAACGATAATCCTCAATGATAAGTTTTTTAGATTGCTTTCTTTTTACTAAATAAATACCTGAAAATATCTATTTTCTTTGCAACCAAGTCTTTCAATCTTTTCGTATCTTTGTTTATTAAAAACATGAGTATTAAGTTATCAAATTTATCATTCTCCTAAGCCATGCGAATTATCTTGATTTTCTTGCTTCTCATTTCCTTCCCCACTTTTGCACAAGTAAATATAAAAAGTCCTCAAATAGAGGCTACTCCTCTTTTCCAGTTTGTAGAAAATAAAAATCAGTGGGAGAAAGAAGTGCTTTTTCGCGCTGATATTCCTGATGGTTTTTTGTTTTTGAAAAAAAATGGACTGCATTATGGCTTTTATGATGCCCAAGCTGTATCAGAACTCAGACATCCTACGCAAAAAGAAACTAAGGAAAGTGCTAAGGCAAAAGTAGAAACTCATACTGCTAATGACAACAAATACAATATCAAGGCACACGGAGTAGCAGTTCAATTTTTAAATGCTCGCTCTCACCCTTTGGTCAGTGGGAAGGGGAAAATAGGTGGAATCCGCAATTATTTTTTGGGCGAGGACGAGAGCAAGTGGGCAAGTAATGTGCAATCTTTTAAAGAAGTAAACTATCTGTCTATTTATCAAGGAATAAATTTGAGGTTATTTACACAAGGGCGGCGGCTGAAGTATGAATTTGTGGTAGAAGCAGGAGCGAATCCTCACCTAATCCAAATGCAATACGAAGGTGCAGAAAAAATGCGTATTGACGAGGAGGGCAATTTAGAAATTGTTACTTCTATTCATATTTTCGGAGAAAAAAAACCTTTCACTTATCAAATCATTAAGGGCGAAAAAGTAGAAATCCCTTCTAAATTTGTATTGAAAAATAATGTAGTGAGTTTTGAATTGGGCAGTTATAACAAAAATCTACCTTTGGTCATAGACCCACAGTTGGTTTTTTCTACTTTTTCAGGTTCTACGGCAAACAACTGGGGCAACACGGCTACTTATGACTCCTTAGGAAATCTATACACCGCAGGAACAGTTTTTGGGACAAATTTCCCTACTACCGTAGGAGCGTTTCAGCGATTTTTTGGAGGACTGATTGATGTAGGTATTTCTAAATATAACCCTACAGGCACGCTCCAACTTTATACTACTTTTCTGGGAGGCTCATTTGCAGAAGTACCTCATAGTTTAGTAGTAAATAATCTCAATCAGCTGATAGTTATGGGAACAACAAGTTCTATCAACTTTCCTACTACGCTTGGGGCTTTTGACCGCACTTATAACGGAGGCAGTGGAGCGAACAACTTTGAGGCAATTAGTGGCATTCCTTACAATAACGGAAGTGATATTTTTGTAAGCACCATAAGCACTAATGGAAACGCATTGCTGGCTTCTACTTACTTGGGCGGTTCAGGAAATGACGGATTAAACATCTTTGGAACAGCTTTCGTGCATAACTATGGAGATGAGCTAAGAGGAGAAGTCAATGTAGATGCGCTAAATAATGTCTATGTTGCCTCTACTACTCGCTCTACCAATTTTCCCCTGCAAACCGCTACACAAACTAACCTCTCAGGACTGCAAGATGCTGTTTTTATCAAACTAAGCCAAGGACTAAACAACCTACTTTGGAGTACCTATTGGGGGGGAAGTGGATTAGATGTAGGCTATTCTGTTAAAATCAATAAAGTCAATGAGATTTTAGTTTGCGGCAGTACTACAAGCAATAACTTGCGAACTTCTAATAATGCGTTTAGACCTACTTTCCAAGGAGGGGCTTCTGATGGCTTTGTGGCTCGCTTTACTACCAACGGAACATTTTTAACAGGTTCTTACTTAGGCACATCAGATTATGACCAAGCCTTCATTCTGGACTTAGACCAAGAGGACAATGTATATATATTAGGAAATACGAGAGGGCAGTACCCTGTAAGTACAGGCGTTTACAGCAATGCCAATAGCGGTCAGTTTATTCATAAACTAAACCCCAATTTAAGCACTTCTTTGTGGTCAACGGTCATTGGCACTGGAAGGAGAACTCCTGACTTGTCTTTGACTGCTTTTTTAGTCAATGAATGTGGAAATATGTATGTAGCAGGTTGGGGGGGAAATCTACAAGCAGGCTACCCTGCCAATAGCACTACCGTAGGGCTACCTACTACTGCCGATGCGATTAGAAGGACTACCGATGGACAAGATTTTCACCTAATGCTCATAGAAAAAGATGCTAAATCTTTACTGTACGCCACATTTTTTGGTGGAGTAGGAGGCGAAGGCGACCACATAGACGGTGGAACTTGCCGCTTCGATAAAAAGGGGGTGGTCTATCATGCCGCTTGCGTATGTCGTTCTAATCGCTTTTTTACTACTCCCGGCGCATGGTCAAGAGTAAACAATGCCGCTCCGACGGGCGGAGATACCGAAGGCTGTAACAATGCGGCTTTTAAAATCGATATAGAAATTTTGCAAGCAGGTTTACGACCTTTGGATGCCGCTACCAGTGTAGAAAGAAGAAGTGGATGCGCACCCCTGCGTATTCGCTTCCAAAACCGCAGTGTGAATGCGCAAGAAATAGAATGGAATATAGGTAACGGTCTGCTTGTTACCCAAGTGAGCGAACCTGTTTATACTTTTACACAACCGGGAAGGTACATCGTACAACAAAAAGTAAGTAGCAAACTTACTTGTGCCACCTTATTTGCTTACGATACGATTACGGTATTGCCCGTTGTGAATGCGACTATCAACCGAGATACAATTCTTTGCAGAGGCACCACTATCCAACTGCAAGCCACAGGAGGCACTACCTACCGTTGGACACCTGCCACAGGGCTGAGCAACCCTAATATTGCCAATCCAATTGCCAACCCTACCCAAACTACCCGCTATACAGTAACTATTTCTAATCCACAGGGTTGCTCCAAAGATACCTCTGTACTGATTACAGTAGCTAATCCTTTGGCAAGTTTTAACTTAGCCCTTGATGACCTATGCGACAATTCGCCTACGGTCAGACTTACCAATACAAGTCCAGAGGCTATGGAATATGTATGGGACTTAGGCGACGGCAGAGCATTTACAGGGCGAACTCCGCCTCCTTTCAAATACACAAGAAGTGGTCTTTATCAAATATCTTTGACTGCAAGAATAGGTACATGCACGAATAGAGCTACCCGAGAAGTAAATATCGTAGTGCAAGCAGATTTACCAACGATTACGATTACCAAAGATACGACTATTTGTAGAGGACAAAGCGTGCAACTCAATGCAACGGGAGGCAATAGCTATATTTGGCAACCTGCTACGGGTTTGAGCAATCCCAATATTGCCAATCCCATAGCACAACCCACCCAAACTACTCGCTATCAAGTAAGTATTATTAATAGAGAAAACTGTCGCAGAGATACAGCTGTAACTATAACAGTAGCTAATCCTATCGCCAGTTTCACAGTCAATACAGAGGACATTTGCGCTCCCTCTCCTACTATCCGCCTTACCAATACGAGTACTGATGCGACTTCTTATGAGTGGAACTTTGGCAATGGACAAACTTTTGTAGGTCAGAACCCACCCCCTTTCAAATACCAAGAAAGTGGGACGTACCAGATTACTCTAACGGCACGGAGAGCGGCTTGTGCAAGTCAATTTTCACAAATGGTCAATGTTTCTGTTTTAGCAGACCTTATGCCTACTGTTACCAAAGACAGCGTACTTTGCACCAATGAAAGTTTGCAGTTAGTCGCCACAGGAGGTATTGCGTACCGGTGGAGTCCAGCCATAGGGCTAAGCAATCCTAATATTGCTAATCCCATAGCACGTCCTACCCAAACTACTCGCTATACTGTGAGCATTACACGAAGAGAGGGTTGCGTGCAAGAACTCTCTACCTTAGTTCGCGTGATTAATCCAGCATCAGCAAGTTTTGCTGTGAATTATGAAGATTTCTGCTCTCCTTTCCCTACTGTTAGGTTAGTCAATACCAGCACCGAAGAGGTAAACTTCGTATGGAACTTAGGTAATGGACAGACCTTTGTAGGAAAAGAACCTCCTCCTTTCAAATACACTCAAAATGGGAACTATCGCGTAACGCTCACAGTAAGCGAAGGCAGATGCTCAAGCCAGTTTGTTCAGAACTTGGCAATTGAGGAATTTATCTTCCCCAACGTAATTACACCCAATGGCGATGGAAAAAATGAAACATTGTTTTTTAACTCTCCTATTTTAGGCTTGAAGGTAGAAATTTATAATCGTTGGGGAAAATTAGTCTATCAAAGTGATAATTATCAAAACGACTGGAAAGGAGAGGGCATTGCAGGAGTGTATTACTATTTAGTAAGCGCTCCTGATGGCAAAACCTGTAAAGGCTGGCTCAATGTATTTACAGGGAATTAAAAGTCTATTTTAGATAACTGGTAGTTATAGATAGGAGCTTTGACAAAGATTAAAACTTTGCCAAAGCTTTGAAATTTCTAACTTATTCCCTTGAAATACTACTCCCCCCTGAGAAGTTAATATTCACAAAAGGAGGATTACCAATATAGCGAATACGGCTACCACCACTTGCTTCTGCGTGCAATGCTTTACTTACATTGATTTTAGCCTTGCTCCCCCCCGAAGCAGAAATTTGTACTTCATCAATAGGGTAACTAAAAAAAGATAAGTCTGCGGCTCCTGAAACATCTGCCTTCATTTTTTGAGAAGTACCTGTGCCCGAAAGACGCGAAGCACCCGATAAATCTATATATATTTCATTTGCCTTGATATTGACCACTCCCTCAGATGCCCCAGACAAACGAACATACATCTTTTGAATATTCTCAAAACCTCCTACATTAGAAATAGTTGCACCTGAAAAATCTACCCCTTCTAAGGCTGGCATAGTAATAGTAAATTCAGTTCTGTACTGGCGATTCTTGTGGCGATACGGATAATATTCAGCCTTCAAAATACCACTTTCTACTCTTACGTTAAGGTCTGCCAAGTTACGGCGGTCCCCTCTTACAAAAACACCGAAAACCGCCCCTCTTTGAATAGTAACTTTAGAAGCACTCCCAATATGGACTTGGGTAAAATCCCGCAAATCATAAGTTTTAGTTTCCTCTTGGAAAGGACCCATATCTTCAAACCGCTGACAACCAGATAATAACACTACCATCAAAATACCTAAAAGTGTAAACACGCGAGCAAATACAAAAAAAAGAATAGTTTTCATATAAACTAATTTATTAAAATTTTAATTTTACTTATTCCCTTCATTTTGCCAAGTCCATGCCAAAAAGTTAATCTATTGAAAATCAATAACTATATAATTAACTATGCAAATAAAATGTTCATAAAATAAATAGGAAATGTGCGAATATGGACAGCAATAATGTAGTTTTGATTAAGCAAGTCCCTTGCATTGAATTTCTAAAATATTTCCTTAATTTTAACTGATTACTCATCATTCAAGATATGGAAATGGAAACACAAGCCAAACTTACTCGCTATGCCCAAGAAGTTCGCCAAGAGTTGGACAATATTTTGACTTATTGGGCAAAAAATACCTATGATGAAAAAAATCGCACCTTTCATCATAGAGTAAACAAAGAAAATCAAATCATTCCCAATGCACCCAAAGGCACTGTCTTGGGTAGCCGCATTTTGTGGACCTTCTCTGCTGCTTATAATTTTGATAAGCAACGCTATGCCAAATTTTTACCCTTAGCAGAAACCGCTTATCAAAATCTAATTGGCTATTTCATAGACCAAGACCTTGGTGGCGTATATTGGACGGCGGACAATCAAGGAAATCCCTTAGACACAAGCAAGCAGATGTATGCTCACTCCTTTGCCGTGTACGCACTGAGCGAATACTTCAAAGCAGTACCCAAACAGGAAGTCTTAGACAAGGCATTAGGTATTTATCAAGTCATGGAAAAATATAGCTTTGATAAAGAAAATTTAGGTTATATAGATGCCTTCAGCCGAGACTGGCAGGCTACAGACAGGCTACACCTGAGCAGTGGAGGAGCAAAGAAAACGATGAATACCCACTTGCATATTTTAGAAGCCTACACCAATTTGTATAAGGTTTGGAAAGAAGAAGGGTTGAGAAAGCAATTATATTACTTGATAGACAACTTCTTATCTCATATCATAGAACTAAGTTCTTATCACCTTATTTTATTTTTTGATGAAAAATGGGCACCTACCTCCCAAATAGATTCCTATGGGCATGACATAGAATGCTCTTGGTTGTTATTGGAGGCGGCAGAGGCACTCGGGGACAGGTCTTTGATAGACAAAGTAAAGCCAACTTGTACGCAAATGGCATTAGCGGCTTGTATGGGTTTAGATGCAGACGGCGGCATGAAATATGAACTTGACCGAAAAACAGGACACCGCAACGAGGAAAAAAGTTGGTGGGTACAGGCAGAGGCAATGGTAGGTTTCTTTAATGCTTGGCAAATGACCAAAGCCAAACATTTTTTAGATAAATCTCTTGCTTCTTGGGAGTTTACTAAGAAAAATTTGATTGATAAGGAAAACGGAGAGTGGTTTATCTCTGCTCACAACAAAAACGGAGACAAAGTTACTCTTTGGAAATGCCCTTATCACAACAGCAGGGCTTGTATAGAAATTTTTAACAGAATTAAACACAAACATTAAAGTTGATAGTGAGATTAATATGTAATTTTGCACCATCATCTTGCTTGTTGCATGCTATCAACTTGATAAAGAACCTAATGAATAAATTACACCTTATCGATGTTTTTTTAAAGCTAAGAAAGCGGATAGAAGCACTGACTTCAGAAGATTTAGCTACTCTTAGTTTCCATGCTCAAAATGAAAATAACTGGTTCACTCCTGACAATGTGCAGTTAGCTTTACAAGGTTTAATTCACTACTTAGAGGAAGATACCTTTGCCAAGTGGGCAGAAAGCTACCCTACCCCCTCCCAACCCAAAAAAATAGGAGTAGTCATGGCAGGAAATATTCCTATGGTAGGAGTACACGACCTCATCTGTGTATTGGTAAGTGGACATTTTTTGCAAGCTAAGTTAAGTAGTAGCGATAGCGTATTGATGAAATTTTTGATAAATGCACTTTTAGCCATAGAACCTCAACTTAGCCATAGGATAGAAATTGTAGAGCAGTTAAAAGGTTTTGAGGCAGTGATTGCTACGGGAAGCGACAATACAGCTCGCTACTTTGAATATTATTTTGGTAAATATCCTCATGTCATTCGCAAAAACAGAACCTCCATTGCCTTACTTCATGGAGAAGAAAGCAAAGAGGATTTGGAAAACTTAGGAAAAGATATTTTTACTTACTATGGCTTAGGGTGTAGGAATGTTACCAAAATATATGTGCCTAATGACTATGACTTTACTTTATTTTTTGAGTCTATAGAAAGTTTTAAAAAAGTCTTTGAGCATCATAAGTACGTAAATAACTACGATTATAACAAGTCTATCTATTTAATAAACAAAATCAACCACTTAGACAATGGCTTTTTACTGTTAGTGGACAATCCTTCTTTATTCTCTCCTATTTCAGTATTGCATTACGAAAAATATACGAGTTTCAATGATTTAGTGGAAAATTTGGAACTCCATAAAGAAAAAATACAGTGCATCGTAGGCGATAGCAGGCATCTGCCGCATAGTACTCACTTTGGGCAAGCACAAACTCCAAACATTACCGACTATGCTGACGGCATAGATACTATGGCGTTTTTAAGCAATCTCTAAATAAACAAATTCAACGATAAAACCCTCTTATTTATAAAGATAAATAAGTTTTGTACTTGATTGTAAATGTTATTGCTTTGATTCTAACTTAGTTTGCATGGAGGAATTACTCACTAAACTTGCATTAGCACTTTTGAGTTTAAAACTGAAAGTAGTACCTTTCCCTACTTCGCTGCTAACTTGAATTTCGGTATTATGCTTTTGCAAGATATGTTTGACGATTGCCAAACCAAGCCCTGTACCACCTTGCTGTCGCGAGCGACTTTTCTCTACCCTATAAAACCGCTCAAATATCCTTTTAAGATGCTCTTTGGCAATGCCATGCCCATCATCTTTAACAAAAACCGTTACATAACCCTCATCTTTAACAAACTCGACCTCTACCTTTCCTCCTTCTTTGCCATACTTAATGCCGTTATTCACTAAGTTAGTCATGACTTGCATAATTTTAGAATAGTCTGCATTGACAATAACCCCCTCTGTACCTGAATAGATAACGCTTAAAGAAATATTTTTTTTCTGTGCTTTTTCCTCTAACTGCTCAAATACTTCTTTGACAAGTTCTTGCATATCAAAGTTTTCAAACTGCATGACTATATCGCCAGACTCTATTTGGGAAAGGGTAAGCAAGTCCTGAACGAGTAGGTTTAACCCTTCTAAACTCTTTGCGGCTTTATTGAGAAACTTGTAGCGTACATTTTCGTCATCTACAGCCCCTTCCAAAAGGGTTAGCACAAAACCCTGAGCGGCAAAGATAGGGGTTTTGAGTTCGTGAGAAATATCAGCGATAAATTCCCTGCGAAAAACCTCCAGTTTTTTCAACTCATCTATTTCTCTTTGTTTTTCAGAGGCATAGGCTACTATCGCCTGATTAACTCGTTTGATAGGATTAGCAGATTGGTTTTGCAAGGTGGACACAAAGGCTTTAAAATCTTTGCGGTTGATTTTATCAATCCCATCGTAGAGTTTTTGTATCTCTCTGAAAATTAGGAACTCGAAAGTTAGGTAAGTAAGCAAAAAAGTAGAGGCAAAGGAAAGCGTGCCTGCAATTAATAAAGCTACGTAGCTAACGCCCTGTACTAAGGAGAGGAAAGCAGTAGTAATTGCTGAAATACACAAAGCTAACAATAGAGCAACTGCACGAGAGTTAATCAACATAGATAAGTTAGTTTACGATTCATAGTTTTATGGATTCAAACCATAAACTATAAACTAAAAAATTACTTAGGCATCTCAAACTTATAGCCTACTCCTTTGACTGTGGTGATGTAGTCTTCTCCTATTTTCTCACGTACTCGGCGGATATGCACATCTACTGTGCGTGCTAATACATAGACGTCAGCCCCCCAAATATGGTGCAAGAGGTCGTCGCGACTGAATACTTTGTACGGATTACTTGCCAAAAAATACAATAACTCAAATTCCTTCTTAGGTAGAGTAATCTGCTCCTCGCCCTTCATAAGGGTATAGCTTGTCTTGTCTATGGCAAACTCACCTATGCGAATAACGTCATGCTCCTCTGGTGAGGTTTTTTGCACCTCCCTACGGAAAAGCGCATTGATTCGACTCATCAATGCACGAGGGCGAATCGGCTTTGTCAAAAAATCATCAGCGCCTACATCAAATGCTGCCACTTCAGAGTACTCTTCTGACCTTGCCGTCAGGAAAATAATATATGTATTCGCCATTTCAGGACGTTCTCTAAGTTGGCGACAAGTTTCTACTCCGTCCATTTCAGGCATCATAATGTCCATTAGAATCAAGTCAGGGATAAAGTTTTTAGCCACTGCCAAAGCCTTTTTTCCACTTGAAGCGGTTTGAACCTCATATCCTTCTTTCTCAAGATTATATTGGAGAAGTTCTACTATATCTGGCTCATCATCTACGATGAGTACCTTGTATTTCCGCTGTGTCATGCGAATCTATTTGAACTTAATTTTAACACAAAGTTATACTATTTGATTTGAAAAAGAAGTTACTGAAAAGTTAATTATAGGTTAAATCAGTAAGTAGTAAAGCAATTTAATGTTTGGCTTCTTTTTACTTTTCATGCTTTTGGAACACTGATAAAAAAATCCCTCTAAAACCCTATCTGTCCTATCACCAAACTTGGAATGAGCTGTTGTGTATCGGGAATGTAAGTAGCTCTTACCCCAATGTCAAAAAGAAGATAGTTTAGGCGGAGAAAGTTTACATCAAAGCCTATCTCGGCACTTATAGACTGATAATTAGTTAGCTTTGTGTCAAGCCCATTAACCATATCTCGCCCCTGCCCAATATCATAAAACAACGCTCCTTTTACTCGCTGAATATTGACAAGAGGTCCCAAAGCAATATCAGGATAAAACAAAGGAAAGCGATACTCCGCAGAACTCGTAAAAAGGGACTCATGATTTTGGTAGCTATATCCTCTGGTAAAAAGAATAGGACTTGAAAAATAATAGCTTCCTTGTCTGTTCTGCTGGCGTTGGAATCCTCCCCGAAGGCTCAAAGAATGGTGCTTGGCAAAACTTGGCACATAAATTCGTCCTTGCGTGCCAAAAATTTCTCCACTAAAATCACTTCCTAAGGTGTGAGCATAGTTAGCAGTAAAGATAAAGCCAAATTTGGGAGCCAAATCTCGAGGGGCTACCTTCAGCACACTGCGGTAGGCAATGCCATAGTTCATGCTTCCAAACTGCCTATCTCTGAACTCTCTACGGTTAAAATTAGCAATACTGCGATACGAACTATTGATACCTATGCTCAAACTTCTGCGGTATTTGGAATTGGTAAGAATTAAAGGCACTTGCACACCCGCCTCCCAAACGGTTTCGTTCCAAGTAAGACTAACTACTTGTGTTTGGTTAGTTTGTGAGTTAGTGATTCTCCCCGTGCCTGACCTACCACCATAGCGCAAGCCAAAATTGAGGATAGGAAACCAACCTTGATAACTCATTTTGGCAAAAATATTCCCAATTTGCTCATTGGCATTGTACTCGTAGCCTGCGCTTGCCTGCATCGTACTTAGTAAGTTTTGCGAAAAAAGTCCGACTTGTAGCCTTTCAGGATTATTGGCATCTAAAAGTGGCGACCAACTATGCACATTGAAAATACCCGATATTAAAGGATAAGGCTCTGGTTTCCAAGGGGTGTTAGGTATATCTTTGAGAATTTGGCTGTTGCCTTCTTGCTCTACCCAAACTTTATAAAAATATGTATTGCGGTCTTGTACTTTTTCCAAAGGAATCCAATCCTCAGGACGGATAGGGATTTCTACTATATTCATTCCATCTTTGGAAAAGTCATTGAATAAGAGGTTTTTGAAATCAGCAGAAATACAAGGATTGTAAGCGGCAAACTTACGCAAAGTAACTTGATATTGTTGATTACTTTCTAAATCAAGTGCGTAGATATTATCTATTCCGTTGTAAGGAGAATTATAAAAAATATAATTTTTCACCTTTACAGGGTGTCCAAAATTTTCCTCTGAAAAAGGCAATAAATCTTTGCTTTCTCCTGTGTCTATATTGAGTACGGCAATGGTTTTCCCTTGATTCCTTATTGTTTTCAAAAAAACAATTTCCTTTCCGTTGTCTGCAAAGCGAGGCATTCCAATATAGTAGTTTTCAGGATTCTCAAAGCGCTTGATTTCTGCCCCTGTTTCTGCGTCTAAAATCACCAACTGCATCGTGCCATCTACTTGATTGTCAATGGTAACGACCATTTTAGCATCAGGCGAGAGTGCCGAAGAGGAAAAGCGAGTTTTTCGCCTTAGCACAGTGAGTTTTTGCTTTTCTACATCATAAATTTTTACTACCCTAAATGTTTTCATCTGCCAACGAGGGTCAAACTCAAACTCATTCCATACCACCTTATTTTGCGCTGCGGAGAGCATGACGTGGTCAGAGAAAATACCTAAGGTAAAAATCTTGCTTTCCTTTCCATTTTTGTCTATTTTGACCAGAGTTTGTATATCCCCTAAACCTGACTTGACCGCTACAATGCTTCCGTCAGCCAAGTATTGAGGAAATTCGTAGTCTGTATAAACTTTTGATTTTCTTTGGTTGATAGTGTTTACCTCGGTGATGGACAGGTCTTGGATTTGCTTTCGCCATAAGCTATCCAAATACTGATTCATAGATTGATAAGTTCTGACCAAATATTTTCCTGTGTATTTTTTTATAGCATTGGAAAAAGTAAATGGTAAAATAGACTGCCCAAAGGCTTTTTGGGTAATAGGAGACCAAATTTTCCCATCTTGCATTTTTTGGCGGATATAGGTAGTAAACAGATAACCAAGTACATAGTGATTAGGGACTTGGTGTTTCAGGGAGCGTAAGTGCGCTTTGTTATAAGTAAAAGCACCTCTTTCCAATAAGTTAGTACGGTAAAGTAAATCAAAGTTTGGAATCCTGCCTCTGCCGCTCGGCGAGAGCGCGGTTTCCATGCCTACGGCATCTCCCTCCCAAAACCAGTTAGGAACAGAAATCGCCCCTAAACCCGACAAAGCCAAGTTACCAAAAATATTGTAAACCAGTTTACTGAACCCTGTTTTGCTTTTTTCGTATTGGACTACATGCCTAAACTCGTGTATCATCAGCAAATTAAGCCAATCATTTGTCCCAATAAAATTATAGTCTTGGGGAGGGAGAGTAAAAAACTCAGACCTTCGAGGAGTCAGCGTAACAAAAGCATTAGAAATACTTGTTTGATTTTGCAGTAAAATACTGATAGGCTTAGGATTGCGTTCCAGACTTAACCCTTCTACTTTGTAAATTTGCTCTAAGGTATTGGCGGTTCTGAGTGCCTCTTTTTCAAAATTAATCGGATAAATTATGCGAAAGTGGGGGGTGTTGAGTTGATTCCACCTAACCGACGGCGGATTTTGTTGCATATCTGGGATTTGAGCATGAGTGAAGTAGGCAAAATATAGCAAAAGCAAGGTAAAAGAAAGCGAGAGAAGAATAAATCTTTGCATATTTCTATCGGTTTTGAATTAAATCAAATTTAGGAAAATTTTTGTCAAGAAAGAACGACAAAAATCTACTTATTTCCTCAAAAAATGGAGAAGTTTTGCTCTTATACTCAATCGAGATTAGTTTTGGCTGAAGATTAACGTTTATAGGGTTTGAAACCTTATAAACTTTTGCAAACCATTTTGTTTTAAGCATAAAAAACGAAATATGGCGCATTATTTCTTTATAACAATTTTTGTATTTCAAACAAAATACCTTACATTTACTTCAATTGAAAATCATAGCTATACTTACTAATAATGCAAAAAAAATATTTTCCCTATTTTACTTTTCTACTTATCAGCCTGTTCTATTTTCCTGTTCAAGCCCAGTATTTTTCACGTCAAGATTCTTTGAGAGGTACGATTACGCCTGAGCGAGCTTGGTGGAATGTTACTCATTACTTGATAGACTTTGCTCCGGACTATGAGAAACGCACCCTTACAGGAAAAATGACTCTTTCCTTCAAGGTTTTGCAGGAAAATAGAATTATGCAAATAGACCTACAACAGCCTATGCAGATAGATAAGGTAAGTTGGAAAGGTCAAAGTATTTCTTTCCAAAGAGATGGAAATGTATATTTGATTGATTTTAAGCAAAATATCAAACCTTCCAAAGAAGTGGAACAGATTGAGATTAGCTACTCGGGCAAGCCAAGGGTAGCTGTCCGACCACCTTGGGACGGAGGGTGGATTTGGACAAGAGATGTCAAAGGCAATCCTTGGATGAGTGTGGCTTGTCAAGGATTAGGAGCAAGCGTATGGTATCCTTGTAAAGACCACCAAAGCGATGAGCCTGATAGTGCCGCTATGCGAATCACTGTACCTAAGGCGCTTGTTGCGATTGCCAATGGTCGTCTGCGTGAAATCAAAGACAATCAGAACGGTACACATACTTTTACTTGGGCAGTTACTAAACCTATCAATAGCTACAATTTAGTACCTTATATTGGGAAATACGCCCATTGGACGGAAGTGTACGAAGGGGAAAAGGGCAGGTTAGATTGCAGTTATTGGGTGTTGGAACATAATTTAGAAAAGGCAAAAGCTCACTTCAAAGTCGTTCCACATATGATGCAGTGTTTTGAGCATTGGTTTGGGGCGTATCCTTTTTACGAAGATAGTTATAAGTTGGTCGAGTCTCCTCATTTAGGCATGGAACATCAAAGTGCAGTAGCGTATGGAAATGAGTACGACATGGGCTATAAGGGTTCTGACTTGTCAGGCACGGGCTGGGGACTAAAATGGGACTTTATCATTATCCACGAGACGGGACATGAATGGTTTGGGAACAATATTTCCACCAATGATATTGCTGATATGTGGGTACACGAAGGGTTTACAGCCTACTCGGAAACTATTTTTACTCAGTGCATTTTTGGCCTAGAAGCTGGGAATGACTATCTTATAGGCACGCGCCGCCTCGTTCAAAATGACTCCCCTGTTATTGGAACGTATGGGGTAAATAAACGAGGCTCAGGAGATATGTACTACAAAGGGTCAAATATGCTACATACTATTCGCCAAATTATCAATGATGATGAAAAATTTAGAAAAATTTTACGAGGATTAAATCAAAATTTTTATCACCAAACCGTAAATACTAAACAGATAGAAAACTATATCAGCGAGCAGGCAGGCAGAGATTTTAGCAAAGTTTTTGACCAATATTTGCGTACTACCCAAGTGCCTATTTTAGAATACAAAATAAAAAATAATGAAATCAAATACCGTTGGACAGCATGTGTAAAGGATTTTGATATGCCCATCAAAGCCAAAATCAAAGGAAAGGAATACTGGCTTAATCCTACCGAACAGTGGCAAACGCTCATTTGGAAGGAGAAAATCAACAAAGGAGAAAATCTTACTTTAGAGTTTGACCGCAATTTTTACGTAAAATTTCGCAATACAAACTGAAGATGCACATTTTTGTACTCAATAAAAAGTAGTTTTTATGGATAAGAGCATAAGCCATTGATAATATGCTTATTAGTCCTATAAGGGTTTTAAAAATCTTATAGGACTACGTATAATATTTCCTACCTCATAATATTCATACCACCTGTTATTGTTCGTCTTTGCCCATTAATAGTAACGCTGACTTGATAATAATAAGCTCCGTCAGGGAGTTTTTCGCCGCTTTTGCTTCTCCCGTCCCAATCATTCCTGTATCCTACGGTGCTAAAAACTTCTAAGCCCCAACGGTCATATACTTTTATTTCTGCATCAGGGTAGCGTTCTATGTTGATAATTTCCCATGTATCATTGATGCCGTTGCCGTCAGGTGTGAGCAGGTTTTTTACTACGATTTCTCCATTGTCTATTACTGTTACAGTAACTTGGTCTGTGGTAGTGCAACCATTTTGGTCAGTTCCAGTTACCGTATAAGTGGTTGTTTGCCTTGGGCTTGCCACAGGGTCAGCTATTTCAGGATTGCTTAGTCCTTCGCTTGGCGACCAACGATAGCTTAGGGCGTTGGTAGCCAATAATCTCACTGCGGCTCCTTTTTGTATGCTTACGTCTGCTCCCGCATTCACTTGCGAACCCGCAGGGTTAGTTGCCCTAACAATTACGCTTTGGCTATTCTCGCACCCCTGTTCGTTTCTCGCAAAGATAGTATAGTTGCCTGTAGCTAAGTTATTAAAACTTGTAACAGTTTGGAAACTCCCTGTACTGCCAAGCCTAAACTGCAAGTTGCCAGTAGCAGTAAGGCGTATTACTCCGTTTTTGTCATTGGCACAGACATTATCCGTAACGGCAACTGTAAAAGTAGGTCTTGGATTTACTCTAACCTCTACGCTATCTATGACTTTACAAGCATTTGCCCCTGTAATAGTAAGTATGTAAAAGCCTCTTCCATTTCTTGTAATATTATTGATGCTTGGATTTCTCAAAGAAGATGTAAAACCATCTGTCCCCCTCCAAGCGTAAGATGCTCCGCTGACTTCTTCTGCGTCTAATTGTAAAGTACTGCCTTCGCATATTTCTATGATTTTAGGAGTAGTAAAGGTCAAAGTTGGTTTAGGTTTAGCAATGACCGCAATAGTTTCAGAAACATTTGCGCCGCAACCCTGTCTGCTGATTTCTAAGCGATAAAAACCTGCTGTTGTGGTAGTGTAAGTATCTGAGGTAGAGTTTCCACTTGCTTGCGTAAATACGCCCATAGGAGTTTCAGAGAACAACCAACGATATGCATAGCCTGTTCCTTTGATGAGCGTTTGCAAGACTGCATTATCTCCTTGGCAAAATTCTACAGTAGTTCCTTGCACTATGGTAGGTCGGGAAATAGTCGTAACTCCTACTACTTGAATAGGTTGGGAAATAGCCTTACAACCATTTACACTGACTTCTACCCTGTAAAAACCTGCGCGATTGGCTAAGTAACTTGCTAAGTTGCTTACTCCTGAGGCATTTTCAAAAATACCGTCAGCGCTTTCTGAAAACTTCCATTGGTAGCTGTAAGTAGGATTGCTTTGTGCCTCTAAAAGTACATCGCCTCCATTGACACAAAACTCCGCTCCTGCCCCTTGCAAGATAATAGCCATAGGTGGAGTAGTCGTTTCTACAACTTCTATGACCGCAGAGGTAGCTGTTCCGCAACCTGTGGCAGAAATTGTTACTCTGTAAAATCCTGCTTGGTTTACTGTGAGGGAAAAGGCGTTCCCTCCACTAATATTAATAAAAGTCCCCGTAGGAGAAGTCGCTGATTGCCACTGGTAAGTGATGTTTGTACCTCTATACAAACTTCTTAGCACGACATTTCCTCCGCGACAGAAGAAAACTCTACCGCTTGGCGAAATTTCTGGCACCGGAAGCATATTAGTTGATTTGACTTCGGTAGCTTCCGAAGTTTTTATACAAGCTCCTAAAGTAGCTACTACCTTATAAAAACCCTCTTTTTTAGCGATGTAAAGCGTATCGTCATTTTTACCTTCTGCTAAGGCAAATGTACCGTCGGCTGTTGGTGAAAAAAGCCATGAGTATTTTACATTTGGCTCAGGGATTACCTCTAAAAACACATCTCCATTAGCACAGAAAGAAATAGTGGGTGCTTGACGAATTTTAGGCTCTGGTACAAAGGGCGTTTCTCTGACTTCAATAGGGTCAGAGGTGCTTGTCCCACAACCTGCAAGGGTAGTTCTCAGACGATAAAATCCTGCTAAAGTAGCCGTATAGTTAGGAGAAGTACTGTTTCCGCTTGCATTGGTGAACGTTCCTGTGGCAGTAGGAGAATACAGCCACTGATATTGATAATTTGTACCTTTGGATTTAGCATTCAAAGTAACGCTTTCCCCTTTGCAGAATTGAATGGTGCCAGTCTGTACAATAGTTGCGGGAGGCATGGTAGAAGTACTCGTAACCTGAATAGGATTAGAAGTAGTTACACAAGCATTTAAAGTTACCTCTACTACATAGAAGCCAGCAATATTGGTGGCATAAGAGGCTTGGTTGCTGTTTCCGCTTGCATTGACAAAAGTTCCTGTAGCCGTCGAGGAGAACTTCCATTGGTATTGGTAGCCCATGCCTTGTAGAGCTTCTAAAATTACATCACCTCCATTAGCACAGAACTGCGCTAAGGGTGCTTGTATGATTTCTGCTTTGGGCTTTTCTGTGGTAACTTTGACTTCTATTGGGTCAGATTCTGCCGTTCCACAGCCTTCGGCGGTAGTTCTTAGTTTGTAAAAACCTGCTACATTGGTAACATAACTATCTTGGGTACTACTCCCACTTGCATTAGCAAAAGTTCCTGTCCGAGTAAGTGAGAATAGCCATTGATAAGTGTATTTAGTACTTTTAGTCAAAGCGTTTAAAATAACATTGCCTCCCTCGCAAAAAGAAATTAAGCCTCCCTGTGCGATGATAGGTTTAGGCATGTTAGTAGTAGAACTTACATTGATGGCATCAGAAGTTGCCTTACAACCCTCTAAGGTTACTTCTACTTTATAAAAACCAATCACATTGGTAGTATAAGAATCATTCGTATTTGCACCTATGGCATTGTTGAACGTACCTGTAGCCGTAGGCGAGTACAACCAACGATAAGTATAGCCTGTGCCTTTTTGTGCTTCTAAAATAATGTCCCCGTTAGCACAAAACTGAATAGCAGTACCTTGCAAGATTTTAGCTATGGGAATTTCCGTAGCGATTTTGACCTGAATAGGGTCAGAAGTTGCTGTTCCACAAGTAGAGCTACTTGTACGCAAGCGATAAAAACCTGCTACACTTGCAGTATAATTATCTTGGTTGTTTACTCCACTTGCAGGAGCATAAGTACCTGTTAGTGTGGAGGAAAACTCCCAGAGGTAAGTATATTTTGTACTCTTAGTTTGAGCATTAAGCACAAGCGTACTGCCTTGGCAGAGAGAAGCCATAGTGCCTTGCAAGATAATAGGCTTAGGCATTGTGGTAGTAGTAGTTACAGCAATAGGAGCAGAGGTTTCCTTACAGCCGTTCAATTCTACTTCTACTACATAAAAGCCTGCTTGAGTAGCTATATAACTTGACTGATTGCTTACTCCTATGGCGTTAGTATAAGTTCCTGTTTGTGTGGTAGAAAATTTCCATTGATATAAATATCCTACTCCTTGTACTGCCTCTAAAATCACATCTCCTCCTACGCAAAATTCGGCAGACGCCCCTTGCAAAATAGTAGCTACGGGTTTGATAGTAGATACCTTCACTTCTATTGGGTCGGATTCTGCCCTATTGGTACAGTTGGTAATGCCTACTACTACTCTATAAAATCCGGCTTGAGTAGCAGAGTAATTGGCGGTATTATTTACTCCTGTAGCATTGGTATAAGTTCCTGTAGCCGTCGGTGAGTAACGCCATAAATAGAAATAATTAGTCCCTTTCAAAGAAGTAGAAAGCATAACGCTTCCACCTTGGCAGAGATTAGTAACTGTTCCTTGGTCTATGGTAGGTTTAGGAGTTGTGGTTGTTTGCTGTACTTGAATAGGAGTAGAAATTTCTATACACCCTCCCAAAGTTACCTGCACTCTATAAAAGCCTACTTGATTAGCCAAGTAAGTAGCTTGGTTATTTACTCCTCCTGCGTTGGCATACGTTCCTGTTTCTGTGGTGCTGTATTGCCACAAATACTGAAAACCGGTTCCCGTTTGAGCTTCTAAGAGTACATCGCCTCCCGCACAGAATTGGGCAGGAGAAGTCTGTAAGATTTTTGCTACGGGCTGATTCACTGTTTCCCTCACTTCCACAGGGTCAGAAACATTTGTTCCACAACCTTCTTTACTTACTTGTACTCTGTAAAAACCTACTTGGTTAGTAGTATAACTTTGTTGGTTAATAATCCCACTTGCAGGCACATATACCCCCGCTAATGTCGGCGAGTACTGCCATTGGTAGGTTACTCCCGTCATATTGAGCAAAGCAAGTAGGCTTACACTGCCTCCTGTGCAGAAAGTAGCCAGTCCTCCTTGCTGAATAGTAGGTTTGGGCATAGTAGTTACTTGGGTAGCTTGCAAGGGCTGCGTAGTAGTTACCTCACAACCCCCAAGTGATACTTTTACTTTGTAAAAACCAGCCTGAACAACTGTGTAGTTTGCTGTATTATTCGTCCCTAAAGCAGGAATGTAGGTGCCTGTGGCAGTGGGAGAAAACAGCCATTGATAAGTGGCTCCGGGTTGTGGGGCAACGTTAATGATAACATCTCCTCCTATACAAAATTGTGCAGACGTTCCTTGTAAAATATCGGCATTAGGCTGTAAAGCGGCTTCTGTAACAGAGATAGGGTCAGAAGTACTCTCACAACCCGCATCGTTAATTCTGATTCGATAAAAGCCCACTTGCGAAGCTGTATAAGTAGCCATGGTATTCGCTCCACTTGCAGGGTTATAAGTTCCTGTAAGCGTGGGAGAAAATAGCCATAGATAGGTAAGCCCCATGCCTGTTTCATTAGCTGTAAGCGTAACGCTTCCATTTTTGCAAAAAGAAGCATTGCTGCCCTGTGCAATAGTAGCACTCTTTTCTTTGACTTGTATGACCTCAGAAGTATGCGTACAACCGTCTTTGGTTACATTTAATCTATAAAAACCTTCTACCCCTGTAGTATAAGTAGCAGTATTGCTTGTCCCTGTAGCATTGGTAAAAGTACCCGTAGCCGTAGTGGAAAACTGCCATTGATAGGTAGCATTAGCCACTGCTACCGCATTCAAAGTAGTAGTGCTTCCTTTACAAAAACTTACCAAAGGCGCTTGCTGAATCAATGCTCTGGTTTCGGTAACTTGGATGGGGTCAGATAAGACCACAACGCTACAATTAGGTCTTCTAACCTCTACCCGATAAAATCCCGCTTGATTTGCTTGATAACTCGCATTAACCGCCCCTGCAATATCGGTGTAAGTACCCATCGCAGTAGCAGAAAATTTCCATTGATAAATGTTCCCAGTGGCTTGTTGTGCATTCAGCGTTACATTGCTTCCAAAACAGAATGAGGTAGGATTAGGATTGGTAATGATTGCCACAGGCGCAGGCTCTTGGGTGATTTCAATAGGATTAGAACGCTTTGTACAGTTATTGCGAGTAACATCTACCACATAAAAGCCTGCCGAACTTGCCGTATAATTCATAGTATTGTTTATACCTGAGGCAGGGGTAAAAGGACCCGTAGGACTTGGACCTATTAACCACAAAAATTGATTGCCAATATCCGTCTGTGCATTCAAGACTACATTTCCTCCCAAACAAAAACTTGTAGAAGTTCCCTGTTGAATACTTGCCGTAGGGGTAGGGCTTTGCGTAAGTTGGATAGCCTCAGAAGTAGCCGAACAACCATTCTTAGTAACTACTACTTTATAAAAACCCGCATTAGTGGCATTAAAACTATTCATTGTTGCTCCTGCAATATTTGTATAAGTAGTATTATTAGGAGAAAAAGTCCACTGGTAGGTATTTCCCACGCTAAACTCGTCTATTTTTGCTTGCATAGTAAAAGGTTGTCCTTCGCAAATCGTTCCTGTACTTCCCTGAACAATCGTAGCCTCAGGAACAAAATCGGGCAGTACTTCTATAACAGGTGAGAAAGCCGTGCAACCATTAGCCCCTGTAACTGCCACCCTGAAAAAGCCTCTGGTAGGTGAAGAAACTGTATAGTTTGGCGTGGTACTACCAGCTCCTGTTTCATTTTGGAAAGAACCTCCTCCAATCGTGCTAAATCTCTGCCATTGATAGCTTGCCCCTGCTACTAAGACTGCATTGAGCGTAATTGTAGGTGAGCCACAGTAACCAATGATTGCTCCCTGTTGGATTTGAGCGATAGGCAAGGGTAAAATTTGTACAGTAGCTTTTGCTCTTGCGCTTTCGCTCATGCCATCAGCAGAAACTGCACTTACAAAAAAGTCAGTACTTGTAGTAAGCGAAGGTGTAGTAAAACTGGAAGAGGTAGCCCCCACAATAGGCGTTCCACCTGTTGCTACAGTGTACCATCTATAAGAACCACCCATAGGCGCACCACTTGCAGTAAGGGTGGCGCTGCCCGGACCACAGCGACTTACGTCAGACGTAGTAGGCGTAGCTATCTGAGCATTAGATGAATAACAAATGAAAAATAATAAACAGAAAGTCAAAAAAAATTTGAAAAAAAATAGCTGTTTATTACTTAAAATATTGTTTATCGGTAACACGTATTTCATAAACTGTTCGTTTGTAATATACTGTTTAATCATAGTGCATAAGTTTTAAAAGCAAGATTAAATATACCAAATTTATACTAATATTTGAGTGTTTTGTTGCATAAATAACGAGATAAGCTAATACCTATTTTATTGAAGTCCTCAAATAAGGTGCTAAAAACGAATTTTTTACTTTAAAGTATTAGCAATTTCTATCACTTATTTCCAAATTTAACACTTTTACTCTGCGTTTTCTTTACAAACAGAAGCCTCCTACTTATTTATTATCCTTATCCGACTATGCGGCTACCGATGCTTGTTTTTTATTTTAAGTGTTTTTATTACTTTATTTTCTGCTCCTTTTTAAAAATGAAAGTGGCATTTACCTGTATTAAAAATCAAACTGTACAGTTTTGATTATTTAAGGGTATTTACTATCTTTCAATATAAAAAATATTGATTTTCCATTGTAGGAAACTTGCAGAGCTATGCCTACGATGGAAATAAATGCAAGTTTATAACACCAAACGCAAGGTGTTTATTCAGATGTTGGCTGATACTTTAAGAACCCAAGACCAAGCAAGAAAAACGAAAAGTCCCAAAAAATTTGTAACTTGCAAACACATATAAAAGTATCGGAGATGCTTACAAGGGAACTAATTACTGAACTCAAAAATAAGGGCAACGGAGATTTAGGACATCTTATTGATAAACAGAAAGATAGTGGAAGCATTATGTTTATCTTGGAGAA
>Ga0272446_1001820_pt1 | contig 30291 bp, 22 predicted proteins | sample YNPCB0061_FD_194587 | JGI IMG/M metagenome (GOLD analysis project Ga0272446, IMG submission 194587) | Hot spring microbial mat communities from Yellowstone National Park, WY, United States - YNP-CB-006-1 | ecosystem: Environmental > Aquatic > Thermal springs > Hot (42-90C) > Sediment | place...
CGTGCGGGTGGTGGCCTTGAACGCCAATGAGCGGCTGAAGGAGCAGGCCGAGTGGCTGGACGGAGTGCTCGCGCGGAATCCCCAGCGGTGGACCATCCTGACCTTCCATCAGCCGATCTATTCGACCGCCAAATCCCGCGACAACAAGGAACTGCGCGAAACCTGGCAGCCGGTCTTCGACAAGCACGCCGTCGATCTGGTTTTGCAGGGCCACGATCACACCTACGCCCGGTCGAATCTGCTGACGGGCGTGAACACCCGGGCCGGCAAGGCCGGCACGGTGTATGTGGTGTCGGTGTCCGGCCCCAAAATGTACGCCAATCAGCGCCTGCCGTGGATGCTGCGGAAGGCCGAGGACACCCAATTGTTTCAGGTGATCCGGATCGACGGCGATAGCTTGAAATATGAATCCCGCACCGCGCGCGGGATCCTGTACGATGCGTTCGAACTGCGCAAGCGGAAGACGGGTCCAAACCAGTTAGTCAACCTCATCCCGGCCACGCCCGAGCGGCTGCGCGGCGCGATGCCCGATTCCGGCGCCGAATGAGCCCGGCGCCGGGAGGGCTGGCGCTCCCTCCCCCGCCGGAATCGGCAGGGCGGGCGATGGTGGGCGATCGCCGCTTCCTGGGCGCGCTCTTCCTTCTGCTGGTGTTGACCCGGCTCTGCCATGTAGGCATCCTGTGGCCGGAAGACACCCTGCCTATCGCCGCGGCCGCCCACGTGCAAGCGGGCTTTACGTTATACCGGGACGTCTGGTTCGATAAGCCGCCCCTGCTCGCGCTGGCGCACCTGTTGTGGGGAGCGCGTCCGGGCGTGCCAATGCGAGTGGCCGGGGCCCTGTACGCCTGGCTGTGCTGCCTGCTGGCCTTCGGCATGGCGTGGACACGCTGGGGCGGCGCGGCGGCCCGTTACGCGGCCGGCGCGCTGGCCTTCTTCCTGACCTTCGACACGCCGGCCGCCGTGCACGCGCTGGCGGCGGACCTGCTCATGCTGGCGCCGCACCTGGCCGCGGTCTGGCTGGCGATGCAGGGACGTCCTTTCGCGGCAGGCGCGCTGGCCGGGGTGGCGTTCGCGCTGAATGCCAAGGGACTCTTCGTACTGGCGGCCGCCGCCCTGTTCGCCGCCCGGGCAGGCCCGTTCTCCGTCAGCCCGTTTCCGTTGGCGCGCTGGGTTTCCCTCGCCGCCGGATTCGCGGCCCCGAACCTGGCGCTGTTCGCGTGGCTGTGGTTCAGCCAGGCTTGGCCGGCGTATCTCGAGCAGGTCTGGTATTGGCCGCGCCTCTACGCCGCCGACACGTTTGTCGCGCATCCGCTCATGGAAGGACTGCGCCGGACCGCGAATTGGGCCGGGTTTCACCTCGCGATTCTGATTCCCGCAGGGTATGTGCTCGGGCGCGGCTTGGCGGACCGATGGAAATTCAGCGCATGGCTTTTGCTTTCGTTTGCTGCGGTGTGTCTGGGCTTACGATTCTTTCCCCGGTATTACTTTCAGGCGTTGCCGGTAATCTGCGTGCTTGCCGGGGCGGGATTCGCGCGGCTTCCCGGGCGGGCGCGGGCCGCCGTGGCGCTGCTGGCGTTGGTTCCGCTGCTTCGCTTCGGTCCGCGTTACGCGCTGCTGGCGCGCGACCTGCTGGCCGGGCGCGCGCCGGCCTGGTCCGACGTCGCCATGGACCAGGACAGCCGGCAGGCGGCAGCCCTGCTCCGGCAGTTCGCGCGGCCGGGGGACACGCTCTTCGTCTGGGGCTTCCGCCCGGAGCTGTACGTCTATAGCGGTCTCCGCGCGGGGACGCCGTTTCTGGAGTCGCAGCCCTTGACGGGCGTCCCCGCCGACCGCCATCTGTTCGACGAGAAGTCTCTCATGCCCGCTGGCGCGGCCGCGCGCCGGGCGCGCCTGCTGGCTATGCGTCCCACTTTTATCTGCGAAGGCCTGGGCTTGTATAATCCGCGCCTCGCTATCGGCCAGTATCCCGACCTGGCCGCCTGGATGCGTCAGTACCGCCTGCGCGCCCGCACCGCGCACACCCTCATCTACGAGCGCATCTCCGCGGGAGAGGAACCGCCAGCCGGATCCGCGCTGTGAGGCGGCCTGGCGCGCAGGAGGACTGCACCCGTTGTGCGGCTTGTTGTTGGGACCGCTCTTTGAGGAAATGGCTTGACACGATCCCGCCGTGGGTGTAACGTCGAGCCAGACAAGCGGGTTTCGCAGGCTGCCCGCTCCCGACACGTTTATGACTGCTGCCGGCACGAACGGATGGAAACGGGCCGCGCGTCCGGGATAGCGGAGGCGGGGCTGCCCGCATGCCGACCCGGGCGTTTGCGTTCGTCACCAGCCTGAGCGTTGCGACGGGCAGCGGAGGGGAGGTTCGATGCCTCGCCGACTATTTTCCGCACTCGGGGGCTGCTGTCTTGCCAGCGCTTTCGCGCTGGCTCAGACTCCCGGATACGAACTCATCAAAATCAATAGCGATCCGGCCAAAGGTTTCCAGTGGCCGTACTACCTGACGCTCCCCTCAAGCGCCCGGGAGCCGGCCGTGCTGCTGGTGGTTCCCAACAACAGCGGGACCACCAGCGACGATCAGACTTTCCACGACGCGCAGGCGCGCAGCACCGCGCAGACATGGGCGACACAGTCGGAGTTGGGCAACCTGCGGTGCCCCGTCCTGGTGCCGACGTTTCCGCGCCCTCAAAGCGACTACGAAGTCTACACGCAGGCGCTCGACCGCGCCACGCTGGTGACGCGGCTCCCGGGACTCGAGCGGATTGACCGGCAATTGGTGGCCATGATCTCCGACGCCCGGAGCCGGCTGGCCGCGCGCGGCGTGGCCATCGACGAAAAGGTCTGGCTGTGGGGCTTCTCGGCGACCGGCAGCTTCGTCAGCCGGTTTCTGATCCTGCATCCCGAGATCGTCAAAGCGGCGTTTTTCGGCGCCGGCGGATTTGGCCCGCCGGTTCCGCTCGCCGAGCACAAGGGGAGGAGACTGGAATATCCGTGGGGCGTCGCCGACCTGGAACTGTTGACCGGCAACCGCTTCAACGTGGACGCGTTCCGGCAGGTTCCGATTCTCGCGCAGATGGGCGACGAGGATACGCGGGCTGGGGCGTGGGAACCGGACCAGAATCCCGACCACGGGCTACTGGCGGAGGTGTTCGGCGAGGGCGAGCGGGGCTTCTACCGGTATCCCCGTTGGGAGGCGGCTTACCAGGCGGCCGGTTCGCGGGCGCAGTTCGAGGTGATTCCCAATTGGGGACACTTCCTGCAAAGTTACCCGGTGTACATCCAGTTTTTCGAGCGCTACCGGTCTACGCCCGCCCCGCCGGCGACCGCCAAGACCAAGCGGTACACGCTGTACTTTCCCCACGTCGATTGCGGTGGGGGATGGGAAACGGAGCTTGCCCTTACCCACACGATCGACGGCGCGCCGGTCCAAGGCGAACTGACAGGCTACGCCAAGGGCGGCGGCGCTCCGCTCGGGACCCTGGCGGTGACCCTGCCCGCGGCGGCGGCGCGAAAGATCCAACTGTGCCGGGAAATGACCGGGGCGGCGAGTTTCGCGTACGTGAAGTTCGCGGCGGATTCCGGGTTTGTGGCCGGACTGGCCACCCTGGCGCGACAGAACGTGACCGGAAGGATTGCGGCGTCGCCGGCGCTGGGCGGTTTGACCGAAGGCGTACTGAACATTCCGGAGCCGCAGGCCGAGGCGGCCCTGGGTTTCTTGAATCTGGAAAACAAACCCGCGGCGGTGACCTTGACGGCGTACAGCGAGGGCGGAGCGCGGGGGGCATCGGCGGTTCTCACCGTGGCGTCCGGCGAAAAGCTCAGCGGCGCTCCCGAGGCGCTTTTGCCTGGCTTCAGCCGCGTCGCGGCGGCGTATCTCAAGTTTGAATCTAACCGGCGGGTAGCCGGCTTCCGGCTGCAACGCTCAGGGGACGGAAGCCGCATCGACGGCGGGAGCGCGATGTCCGCCTATGTGGAATGAGGGGAGAGACGCGCGATGAGACGGCTCATGCTCTGTCTGTTGCTCCTGCTGCTGGCCGCGGGGCGCGCCACGGCCCAGGATTACGAGATCGGCAAAATTGCCGCAAACTCCGCCAAAGGGTTCCATTGGCCCTATTACCTGGGGATTCCCGCCACCATCAAGCGGCCGGCGGTGCTGCTGGTCCAGCCGAACGGCACTGGATACCCGTTTGACGATTTCACCCCGCACGACGCCGCAGCTTTCTCGCAGGCGCACGGGACCCAGAATCCGCAAGGGCTCGGACGGCTGGGCAGCCCCAGCCTCGTGCCGGTCTTCCCCCGGCCGCCGGGACTGTACACGCAATCGCTCGACCGGGACACGCTGCTTACCAAACGCCAGGGCTATGAGCGGCTGGACCTGCAACTCATCGCGATGGTGGAGGACGCCCGCGCCAGGCTGGCGGCGCGCGGCATCACGGTGGACGTGAAGTTCTGGATGCGCGGGTTCTCCGCGACGGGCAGTTTCACAAGCCGATTCGCGTTGCTCCACCCGCACTTGGTGAAGGCTGCGTCGGTCGGCGCGGCGGGGTTGGGTCCGGCGCTGCCGGTGGACGCCTGGAAGGGACGGAGGCTGAACTATCCGTACGGCGTCGCGGACCTGGAATCGGTGGCGGGAAAGAAGTTCGACGACAGCTCGTTCCGCCAGGTCGCGTTCCAGATCTACATCGGCGATCAGGACACGGTCTCGGATCCCGAATGGCAGCCCGATCAGAGCCCCGACCAGGCGCTCATGGCGGAAGTCTTCGGACTGCCGAACGTGCCGCTGGCCTACATGCGCTAGGAAGAGGTATACGCCTCGGTCACCACCTTGAGCCAAGTTCTCTTGTTTCCGGGCGTGGATCACCGGGAGCAGCCGGCCGATTTTTACGTCGAGTTTTTTGAGCGCAACCGGGGAACGCCCACGACGCCTCCGCCCAAGCCGCTGCTCTATGGGACCGCGATTGCGAACGTGAGCTGCGAACCGGGAAGAGCCACGGCGCTTTCCCTGGTCAACAGCATTGATGGGATCACCGCTCGCGCGGAGGTACGGATATTCGGTGAGGGATTCTCCACGCCCCTGGCGACTGTGCCAGTGACGTTGTCCCGCGGCGGGCGGAGAGAAATCGACATCTGCCGGGACTCACAAGGAAACGCGGAAGCAGGGTGGGTGAAGATCGGAGCGGACTCCGGCTATTTGGCCGGCCGGGCGCGATTCTCCTCGCCGGCTCGCGAGCAGGGCAGTCTCGTCGCGAACGCTGGCTTGACGGGAGGAGTGCTGGCGGGCTTACGGGACGCTGCTACCAGCCGGATCAATCTGGCGAACCCCGGTGATACTCCGGTGGTGGTGCGGCTGTTCGCGCATGACGCGGCGGGGAACGAGCTCGCGCAGACCATCTTCGAGGTCGGGGCCAACGCTAAGGTGGCCGGCACGGTGGGGGCGATTTTCGGGAAAGCCGCGCCGGGGGTTAGCCACGTGCGGTTCGAGGCGCGCGGCAGGATCGCCGCCGCGCTGGTGAATGTTGCGGCGGACGGGACGCTGCTCGAAGTCCTGCCCTCGTTCCGGCATTACGCTCGCTAGCGCAAGGAGGAACGTCCCATGACAGATCGAATTGCTCTGCTCCTTGGTCTGGCGGCATTGCTCCTGCCGGCGCAAGAGACCGTGATTCCCCTGCCGGAGGAAACTCCGGGCCGGTGGGAAGGCGAGATTGTCGCGGTGGAAAGCCGGGAAACGGCGGAAGGCTGGGGGCAGCCTCGCTTCCAGTTGCGCGCAGGAAAAGAACTGTTGTGGTTACACCCATCCAACTCGATCCACCTGGCGCCGGGGGACCGGGTTGCGGCCGAGGGAATTCGCACCGCCGATGAGATCGCGGCCACGGTGATCCGGACGGCCGCGTTCCGTGGTTGCCCCACCCGGGGAGATCTGAAAGCCGCAGTGGTCCTTTACGAGATGCCCGGCGCCCCGATCGCGAGCAGCCTGCCGGCGGCGGAGATTCGCGAGGCTTTCTTCGGGGCCTCCCGCTCCGTGGCGGGGCACTGGCGGGAGTCCTCTGCGGGAGCGGCGCGCGTGACGGGCGACGTACTGGGACCTTTCACGGTCCAGCAGGACTTCGTTTCGGCCAACGTTGCGGCGCTGCTGCCCGAATTGGTTCGCATTGCGGCAAACCGAGTCGCGTGGGCCCAATATAACCAGATCTACTTCCTGTTGTCGGCGACCGGCGCGGCCGGGTCGCTCTCGGTGGCCCTCGGCGGGTGCGAAAGCGTGCCCACGGAACTCGCCACCCGGGGATACTCCGGAACGGTGTCGATGCTGAGCATGATCGGCAAGTGGTCTAGGGAGCGGCTACTGGCCAAGTCCGTCGAGCAGGGATACGTCTCGCTGGGACTCGGATCGGCGGACGCCATCGACGCGGCGCCGCTGGAACTGGGGCCTCCCGGCGCGGCCGGCGCCAGGATCTTCCGGGGCGATCCGTTTTCGCCGCTCGGCGGGACGGCGGGGCACATAGCCGCGCCCAGCAAAGCGCAAATCGAATGGTTGACCAAAGGGCAGGATTTCCAGGAAGTGGAAAGATCCGGCAGCTACTGTATGTGCTGATTCCGGTGGAGGAGCAGGCGGCGGGTTTCAAGGCTCTGCGAGTTCGCCGGGCGCCGCAAGCCGATCAATGGGTATGGCTGGAGTACCGTCAGCCGCGCGGCTACGACCTGGATCTGCTGGCTGTGACGAGCCACGTGTTCGCCGGCGTGCTGGGTCATTACGAGGCACCCGCCGAGACGGCGTTTCAGGGCCGCAGTCTGCTCATTGACTTCAACCCGCCGGCCACCCGTTATCATTACCGGGACTTTCGCGACGCGGCGTTAGTGACCGGCCGAACCTGGTCCGATCCCTTCGGTCCGTTGACGCTCCGCGCCGGCCAGACAAGTTCTACCGGCATGACAATGGCCATTAGTTACGACACTCCGTGCGCCGCGTTAAGCACGGCCGCGGCCGCGCATGGTCCGGGCCCGGAGTCCGGCGCGGTCACCATCACCGCGCCCGCCACTTGCGAGTGGAAGGCCGCGACGGTGGCAGACTGGATCACGCTGACCGGGCCGGTGAGCGGTGCCGGCAACGGCACAGTGACCTATCGTCTGAAGCCGAACGATACGCGCGGCGCCAGGCGAGCCGGCATCTTCATCGCGCGGCAGGAATTCAGTGTGACCCAGAAGACCTCCGCCCTGGAGTCGCCGCCATCGGCGGCCTCGTTCACCCCGGAGACTGGCAGCGGTCCCACCCACCTTCTGCAATTGACCGTGACGGATCCGAACGGCGCCTCGGACATCGACATCGTGCAGGTAACCTTTCAAGGGCCGGCCAACCGCTCTTGCCTTGTCATGCTGCGGCCGCCTCACCGGCTTGTCTACCTCTTCACGGACAACGGCGTTTGGCTGGACCCGCAGACTATGGGCACAGATGCGAATCTCCAGCACAGCGTGTGCGGCGTCGATGTCTCCAAGGTGACAATGAGCGCCTCCGGGAATGACCTGAAGCTGACTTTGCCAATGGTCTTCAGCCCGCAGATCGGAAGCCGGGTGACGGGAAAAATCTGGGTTAAGGACACGACTGAACGCCAAGCGGAGTTCCGTCGGGGCGATTGGCAGGTCCCGTCCGATTCCTGTAACGTGGCGCTTTCCTCCGGCACGGTGGAGGCGAGGCGCCCGCGGGCGGCGGGACCGGACAGATTCACGTGCAGACCGGTCCGGGCTGTCCCTGGCTGGTAGGAAGCGCCGTCCGGTGGATCAGCCTGACCTCGGAGCCGCGCGGCGTCGGTCCCGGGGCGTTCACCTATGCCGTGAATCCCAACGCGGGTCCCGGTCCCCGGTTGGGCGCGCTGCTGGCTGGCGGAAGAGCCGTGCTCGTGCGCCAGGCAGGTACGGGCGGAACACGGCCCATGGTGGCGGAAAACGGCGTGGTCAGCGGCGCCAGTTTTCTATTCGGCTCGCCGTTGGCCACCGGATCCTGGGTGACCATTCAAGGGTTGAATCTGTCGACTACCACGCGTACCTGGCGGGACGCGGATTTCGTGAACGGCCGTCTGCCAACCCAACTGGGCGGTGTTTCCGTCCTGATCAACGGTAGACCCGCGTACATGTACTTCATCAGTCCCGGACAGCTGAACGTCCTGTCGCCGGAGGACACGGCCACAGGCAAGGTCCTGGTGGAGGTGACCACCCCGCAAGGCAAGGCCGACCCGGTGGAAGCCAATCGGACGCTCCTGGCGCCGGCGCTGTTCCTGTTCGACGCGGGAGACAGGAGGTATCCGGCGGCGCTCCATCCGGACGGTGCGTATGTGGGCAGGCCGAATCTTTATCCTGGGGCCGCAATGCGGCCAGCCCGGCCTGGGGATACCCTCCTGCTCTTCGGCACGGGTCTCGGCGCGACCAGTCCGGCGACTCCCCCGGGAGAGCCGGTCGGCGCTCCGGCCCGGCTTAACCAGACACCCGTCGTCTACATCGGGGAGCGGATCGCGGCCACTGTCTACGCGGGTCTCATCAGCCCTGGGCTGTTCCAACTCAACGTGACGGTGCCGGACTTGCCGCCCGGCGACCACCTGCTGACCGTTCAGGCTTCGCCATCTTTTCTGACGCAGACGCAGGTCTACCTGACCGTGGAGTGAGACTGAGCCGCGGATGTGATAGAAAGGGGATCCAGTCTGCTTTCCTGGAACGGAGATGAACCATTCGAACCATTGGCGGAGACGGGATCTGCTCTCCCTTGCAGCCGTGTACTGGCCTGCGGCTGCGCCAGCCCAGGAAAGCGGGGCCGCCGCGCTGCCCCCGCTGCCGGAGGCGGCGGTGCGCGTGATGACGCCGCCGCCCCGGCACCACTTCTTCGGCTATTACGGCATTCCTCCCTGGAACGCTTCCCAGACGAGGCTGGTGTGTCTGGAATCGGATTTCCAGGACCGGCTGCCGGCGCAGGGCGAAAAAGCCCGGATTGGTTTGGTGGACGCCGGCAAAGGCGGCTTCGAGCCGCTGGCCGAGACGGCGGCGTGGAACTTCCAGCAAGGCTGCATGCTGTTCTGGCGCCCTCTGGCCGCGGACCGCGAGATTCTGTTCAATGACCGGCGGGAGCGCGGCTTCATCACTGTGGTGATGGATGTGGAGAGCGGAAGACAGCGGGAACTGCCTCGCGCCATCGCCGCCGTAGGGAACCGGGGCCAGTACGGATTGTGCATCGACTACGGCCGGCAGGGGCGCATGCGGAAAGTGGTGGGTTACGCCGGGGCGGAGGACCCTTATGCGTCCCAGCCGGCGCCCAAGGACGACGGCGTTTGGCGCATGGACCTGCGCACCGGAGAGTCCAAGCTGCTGGTTTCGATCGCAGAGGTCTATGAGCGCTTGCGCGGCCATCCGCTGATCGACGGCCGGCGTCACATGTTCTTTCAGCATGCCGTGTTCAACAAGAGCGACACGCGGTTCTTCTTCCTGGCGCGCGTCTTCACCGATCCGCCCCGGCCGGAACTGGAGTCGGCGATGTTCACGGCGGCGACGGACGGTTCCGCGCTCCGCGAGGTGATTCCGTTCGGCCGCGGCGTGTCGCATTTCGAATGGCGGAACGACCGGGAGATCATCGCGACTTTCCGCATGGAGGGGAGCCGCGAAAAGCTGCACGTGTTGTTTCATGACGGCGAGGGAGACTACCAGGTCCTGGGGCGGGGCTTTCTGACCAGCGACGGGCATTGCAGCGTGAGTCCCGGAGGGGAGTGGATGGTGACCGATCAAAACGTTTCTTCAGCCATGGAAAAGCGGCTGCTGTTGTACCATCTGCCGACAGGACGGGGAACGGTCCTTGCGCGCATGCCCATGAAGGAGCCGCGCTATATGGGGGGCGATCTGCGGTGCGACCTGCACCCGCGCTGGAACCGGACGGGCACGCAGATCTGCTTTGACGCGCTGGAGCAGCGATCATGGAGCCGCCAGTTGCATGTGGCAACCCTGCGCCCGGCAACTTCGGCCTCGGCGTCTCCAGGCGGGTGACGCTCGTGGCGCCGGGCGAAAATGACCGGTCTCCGACCGGCAGCAGCAGCCCAGTGGCGCCGGTCTCCGACCGGCGAGAAGCAAGTCGGAGACTTGCTCTACTCGGGGCTTAGTCGCCGAACGAGCCGACTTCCTCGCGCGATTCGGCCTTGGGCGCCGGCGCAGCCGGCTTCACAAGCGCGTCGAGGCCCACGAACCCTTCGGGCGCTGGTTGTTCTTTCAACACATGCTGCCGGTACAGCTTGGCCATCTGCGCGTTGTGCGCCGCTTCCTTCAACTGCTCATCGCGCGACTTCAGCTTGGCGTCCCGCGCCCGGCGCTTTTCCTCGCGCGCGGTCTTGGCGATGCCCAGCAGGTCGAGATCCTTCTGGGCTTCGTTGGTGATGAGCTCCTCGCGCAGCACCAGCGAGTGGTCCTTGGAAGCCATTGGCACGCTCTTGCCGCCGGCGAAAATCTCGTGCTTGCCGTGCTCCTCATACCACTTGGTCAGCGTGGCGGTCATGTGCATCTTCTCGATGATGTTCCGCCAACCCACGCCGGTGTTGTAGGCGCAGAAGGAGATCTCGCCTTCCTGTGTGGCGTAAGGGATGATGCACTGCTCGGTACGCCGGAAGTCGTAGTTGAACAGATCCTGGAACCACATGCCGGCGATGAACAGGAAGTTCCAGCGGTCGTTGCGGCGCTGCTGGACGTCCTTGATAGTGCGGTCGCCGGACACCTTGCCGTAGTTGCGGCCGGTAGCGCCGAAGCACTTGTCAAACTTCTGCAACAGGTCGATCAGCCGGAAGTGGCGGGGCGCCTGGAACGGATCGTAGTTGCGCATCAGCGACAGGGCCACGCCCAACACGCTCATAAACTTGCCCCGCGCGGCGTCGTTGATCTTCGCCACGTCGCGCGCCAGCCGGTCGGCGTTCAGGAACTGCGTCACCGGCGCAGCTTCCTTGGTTTCCTTGTCAACCATGATCGCCAGGCCCACGCCGCAGTTCGGGTGACAGCCGCAGCTCAACTGGCCCCAGTCGGCTTGCGGACCGTGCACCAGGTCGGCGAAGTCGGAGAAGGTAGACATGAACGAAATCGGATACCAGTCGCGCGCCGGCTCACCCAGCCCCGTCTGGTTCTTCACATCGTGCGCCAGGTGTGACAGGGTATACCGCTGGGCCATCCGCCGCTCGTCGGTCACCGCTTCGTCGCGGCCCGTGAAGGACACGGGCTGGAACGAGCAGAACGGAATTTTCTTGGGATTGTCGAGGGCGAACTCGACGATGCGGCCCACCTGCTCGTTGTTGATGCCATTGACGATCGTGGTGACGGGGACGATGTCGACGCCCGCCGAGTACAGGTTTTCGATCGCCCGCAGTTTCACATCGAACAGGTTCCCTACCGCGCGGTGCGAGTTGGCGGCGTTGCCGATGCCATCGAACTGCAGGTACGCGTACCGCAATCCCGCTTCCGCCGCCTGCCGGGCGAACTCCGGATATTTGGCAAAGTCAATGCCGTTGGTGGCCGCCTGCACGCTGTTGTAGCCCACCTTGCGGCAGTAGCGGATCGCATCCAGGAAATACGGGGACAACGTCGGCTCGCCGCCCGAAAACTGAACCGACATCTGCCGCCGCGGCTTGATCGAGATCGCATTGTCGAGCAGCGTCTTGATGTCGTCCCATGTCAGTTCGTGGACAAACCCCACCTGGTTGGCGTCCATGAAGCACGGGTCGCACATCATGTTGCAGCGGTTGGTCAGGTCCACCGTGAGCACCGACCCGCGCCCAAACTTGATGGTGCTGGAGCCGTGGTTGTGCAGCTTTTCGTCGTTGTGGGCGCGGATGTCGCGGCCGGGGAAAACCTCCTCCAAGTGCTTGAAGAACTTGGTGTCGATCGACATCACGTCTTCGAAATGGCCGTGGATGGGGCAATCCTTGACCATCAGGATCTTGCCGTCCCGTTCGATGATCTGGGCTTTGATCTCGCCGACCGGCTCTTTCAGCAGGATCTGGTAGTCCGCCTCGCCATTGACGATCTTGTTGCGAATCTCCGGGATGCAACGGGGGCACAGCGAATCGGTAGTGCGCGGCCACCCAAGCGGCGGCTTCGACTTCTGGTATGACTTCAGCAGCGGCTTGTCGGACCATTTCGGCGTAAACGACGGGTTCGGATTGATCTTGTTGACCGCGTCGAAGATGGTCCAAGCTCCCTTGGCCACGTAAGTCAGGGCCTTTTCTGCATATTTGATTGGCTTGTGCATGTTTATCACCCCTCGCCGGTGGTGTTGTGCCGGGGAGATCCTCTCCAAAGTGTATTGTGAGCGTAATGCCGTCTAGGAGTATACCCAAAACGCTTTAGACCTCCTATAGCCAAAGCTCTAAAGGTTGGTTTCCCTGGTTAGACGGCAGTGTGGAGAATTAAACGGCGGCGGGCCAGGCAGGCGAATACCGGGCGAAAATTGCGCGCTACCCCACCCCCGCCGGTGCCGCGACCGCGGCCAGCGCCCGGTCGAGGCGCAGCACGAACTCGTCCACGTCCGCTTTGCCGATGTTCAGGGGCGGCGAGATGCGAAGGACGTTGCCGTAGAGGCCGCCCTTGCCGACCAGGATGCGCTGCTCGCGCGCCGCTTCCATCAGGCGGTTCGTCAGCGCGGGCGCGGGCGTTTTGCTGGCCTTGTCCTCCACCAGTTCGCAGGCTTGCAACAGTCCCATGCCGCGGACGTCGCCCACCACCTCGTGTTTTTCGCGCAGTTCTTCCAGCTTCCCGCGCAGGTATGCGCCCACCTCGGCGGCGTTGCGGCGGAGCTGGCGCTCTTCGATGAACTCGAGCACGGCCAGTCCGGCGGTTGTGGAGATGGGATTGCCTCCGAAGGTCGAGATGGTCAAACCCTTCAGCGCGTCGGCGACCTCGGGTTTGGCGACGGTCAGCCCAATGGGCGCGCCGTTGCCCAAGCCCTTGGCGGAGGTAATGATGTCCGGCGTCACGCCGTACTGCTCGATGCCCCACCACTTGTCCCCGGTCCGGCCCCAGGCCGTCTGCACCTCGTCGGAGATCAGCAGTCCGCCGTACTTGCGAACGATCTCCTGGACGATGGCGAAGTACTCCCTGGGGGGCGTGATGAAGCCGCCGACGCCCTGAATCGGCTCGGCGATGAACGCCGCCACTTTTCCGGAGGTGGTGGTGCGGATGAGTTCTTCGACATCGCGCGCGCAGCGGACCTCGCAGGCCGGATACGTCAGCCCGAACGGGCACCGGTAGCAGTAGGCGTTGTGCGCGTGGACGACGCCGGGCTGGGGCACGCCGCCCAGCCGCCACGTGCCATGCGCGGTCAGCGTCATCATCAACGCGGAGCGGCCGTGATAGGAGTGCCGCAGCGCGATCACCTCGCTCGATCCGGTGTAGCAGCGCGCCGCCACGATGGCGGTTTCGTTGGCCTCCGTGCCGCTGTTGGTGAAAAACGTTTTGGTCAGTTTTTGTTCGGGGGTGATGCCCGCGATTTTCGCGGCCAGCCTCGCCTGCGGTTCGCTCGCAAACACGGTCGAGACGTGCCCGAAGCGGTCCATCTGCTGTTTGACGCGCGCGTTGACGTACTCATTCGCGTGCCCGACGCTGATGGTCACGATGCCGCCGAAAAAGTCCAGGTACTGTTTGCCGTCGGCGTCCCAGACCCACTGGTCTTTGGCGCGGTCGATCACCAGCGGCTGGGAGTAGTAGTGGAACACGGCGGGGAACAGGTGGGTTTTGTGCGCCAGGATAATTTCGTCCCTGGTCATGGCGGCCTCCGGTTGCGTTCCTACAAGTCCATGCGCGCGGCGCGCGCCTGGCTGGAGTGGGCCTGTTTGAGGAACTTGACGCCCTCGAATGCGATGGTCTCGGGTGTGGGCGCCAGGTCGCGCCAGATGGACGCGGCGGCGGACAGCTCGCCCAGCGAAAACCCGAAACTCTCGATGGTGAGCCACCCGTCGTAGCCCACTTCCTTGAGCGCCGCGAAGACGCCGGGCCAATCGACGTGCCCGCTGCCCGGCGTGCCGCGGTCATTCTCGCACGTGTGCACATGCTTGAGGTAGGAGCCGACGGTGCGGTAGCCGTCCGGGATGGACTTCTCCTCGATGTTGGCGTGGAAGGTGTCGAGCAGCACCCCCACGCGCGGGTGGCCGATGGCTTCGGCCAGCGCCCGGGCGTCGGCGGCGGTATTGAGAAAATAGGTCTCGAACCGGTTCAACGGTTCGATGGCCACGGTCACGCCGTACTGGTCGAGGGTGGGGCCCAGCTCCTGATAGGCTTCGATGCACCACCGCCATTCGTCGGCGGTGCGGCGCCGTCCCGGCAGGTAGCCCACGGGGGCGTACAGCGGTCCGGCGATGAGACGGGCCCCCGCCTCCGCCACGACCTTCACCGCGTCCTGGAAGTGCGCGCGCGAGGCGGCCCGCACGGCCGGATCGGAAGAAATCAGGCTGCGCCCGCCCGCCATCACCGAGCAGACCGTGCACTCCAGGCCGTGCGCTGCGGTCCCCTTGCGGATCACGTCCGCCGGAAAGCCAGCGGCGTCGAACAGCGGCACCTCAATCCCGTCAAAGCCCGCGGCCTTGATCGGCCCTAGCAGGTCGAGCTGCTCCGGGCCGAACGCGGCGCTCCAAATCAATGTGTTCACGCCGAACTTCATGCCTTGATCAGTCCTTTCGCGTCCGGATTGCCCGGCCCGAAATGTTTCAGCATCACCAGGTTCTCGGTTTCGCTGGTATTGGTGATCAACACGCCGCGGGCGGCGGCGGCCGCCGTCACAAACAATTCGTCGCGTGTCATTTCGCCGAAGCGGATCAACGCCGGCGTCTCCACCGCGTGCACGCCGATCTTGCCGAAGCCTTGCGTCAGGATCAGCCCGTAGGCTGCCGCGTCGCGAATCACCACCGTCCGCTTCGGGAAGACCGTGAGTTCCTTGGCCGAGTAGTGCGGCGTCGAGTAGACCACCCATTTTTCGCTGTAGCCGGCGTCCCGCATCTCCGCCTCCTCGCGGACAGGGAGGGGGAAAAACCGCCGGTGCAGGGCGAACTCGGGATCCACGTTCGCCTCCCAGTCGAGCATGCCGATGAGGTAGTCGAGATCGTGGTGGTGCTCTTCCGGCACGTCCTTCACCAGCAGCGCCCGCGGCACCGGCCGCCCTTCGACCAGAGACTGGAACATGCCAAACACGTCGGAGTTGACCTGCGGCTCGTAGGTCACCAGCGACCCGGGGGCGTGGAGGATGCCGGCGTCCACCTGCCAGCCGGTCCCCGGTTGCAGCCGGTACGCCTTGGAATGGTACAGGATGCCGTTGTCGCCTTCGTTCCAGCGCTCCAGGCAGCGGCGAATGTCGTCTTTGGTCGTGCCGGGCTCCAGCCCCATAAAGGTGTAGGGAAAGTTGTTTTCCTTGAAGTTGTATTGGGGCGGGAAGTAATAAGCCTCGGGCTTGCCCTTGCGGCCGACCTTGCGCGCGTGCTCTTCCATCTGGTGCATGTGGTGCGGGATCGGTCCCAGGTTGTCGAAGAATTTGCAGAGCACGTTCCAGCCGCCGTATTCCCGCATGACGTCTGCGCCGAGGAATTCGTCGCCGAGCAGTTCGATCGCCTCTTTGAGCAGGATTCGTTTGCCGTCCGCGGCAATATAGCTCAGGCCTTCGTCCGGCGGGGTGCCGGGACCGTTGTCGGCGTTGGTGGTCGAGGAGAACCAGCGTTCGTCGATGCCGCCGCGATGCGCGCCGAGCGCGTAAAGATCGCGGGGATCGAGTTTCAGGCGGCCGCCGGGCATCAGGAACGAGCGGGGCACCCAGCAAGGCGCCAGGCGGACGATGCCTTCTCCGGCAGCGAGCGTTTCGCGGAGCAGTGCGGTGTTCGACATGGAAGGATCCGGAAAAACAAAGTTTTGAGAAATTCCCCCTCGATTGTAAGCCAGCGGCTTGCCGCGGGAGAAGCCGCCCACGTGCGGAGGCGCACGACTGGCAAGTCGAGAAAAACGGGACGGAGCACAGCATGAGGTTTCGGCGCGGGAAGCGGATAGAGCATGGCGGTCAAGTCACTCCCCGTCACCTTTCCGTCGTGCGCCCCCGGCTTGGGGGAAGCTAGGCGGCAGGCGCCGGCGGTTCGGGCGCGACCCGCTCGATGGCCACGCGGGAAATCCGGTTGCGCTGCATCTCCAGCACCGTATACTTGCGGCCGCCGTGGGTCACCGACTGTCCGGCTTCAGGAATATCGCCGATCTCCTGAAGCAGAAATCCGGCCAGCGTCTCGAAGCCGGCGTCAGCGGGGATCTCTATGCCATACTGCACCGCCAGGTCGCGGATGGTGGTGGTTCCTTCCAGTTCCAGCACCTCCGGTTCCGTGCCGGGTTCGGGCGGTTTGGCGTCGTATTCATCAGCAATGGGACCCACGATCTGCTCCAGCACATCTTCCACCGTCAACAGCCCGACAATCGTGCCGAATTCGTCCACGACGAACGCCATGTGGGTCCCGCTGCGGCGGAACTCGTCGAGCATCTGCAGTACAGGTTTCGTCTCCGGGACCACCGGACACCGGCGGAGCAGGCGTTCCACCTGGAAGGCGCGCTCGCGGTGGCTGAACAGCGCCCGGCGGCGCTCTAGCCAGACCGGAAGCAGGTCCTTGTAGATGATGATGCCCAGGATGTTCTCCGGTTGTCCCTGGTAGACGGGCAGGCGCGAATGCTGTTCGGTCACCATGGTGTTCAGCACGGCGTCCAGCGTGGAGTTCAGGGGCACGGAGACGATCTCGTTGCGCGGCACCATGATCTCGCGCACGTAGAGATTGTCCAGGTCGACGACGTTGTGAATGATGTCCTCCTGGCTTTCGGTCAGGTGTTGCGATCCGCGGGCGAGGCTGACGATGGTCTTGATCTCTTCCGGCGAATGGCCCAAGCTGTGACCCGACCCCTGGAGCCCGATCGCCCTCGACACCAACTGGCTGGAACGCTCCAGCACCGAGACGAAAGGCTCGGAGACTTTGTAGAACAACAGGAGGGCGGGGGCCACCACGCAAGCCAGGCGGTCGGCCTTTTCGATGGCCAGTTTCTTCGGCACCACTTCGCCCAGGACGACGTGCGCGAAGGTCATCAGCGAGAAGGAAATCACGAAGCTCGCGGCATGCAGCGCCGCTTCGCCGGTCAAGGCGAGCGCCGGCTGGAACCAGGAGACAAAGAGCTGGAACAGCGTATCCTCTCCCGCCCATCCCAGGCCGAGGCTGGAGAGCGTCACGCCGACTTGCACCACCGAGAGGAGGCGCTCGGGGTTGGCGAGCAGGCTGATGGCCGCCTGCGCGCCCTTCTCGCCCTGATCCGCCAACTGCCGCAGGCGCGAGCCCCGGACGCTGAGCAGGGCCACTTCGGCGCCGGCGAAGAACGCATTCGCCGCCACGATGATGAACAGCAGCAGAAAGCGGAATCCGTAGAACGTCTCAGTCATTGCGCGGCGGGCCAGGCCAAGGCGGTCATCGGGAAGGCGGGTTCTCCCGGAACCTGCATCTTACAATTGACCTGATGGGTTCCGGCCGGTTTCTCAAATATATCAACATTCTGATCGCCGCCGTGGTGCTGGTGGCCGGCGCGTCGGTGTATTGGTTTCTGTACCGTCCGCTGCCCGTCCGCGCGGGGACGCTGGCGGCGCCGGTCCGCCACCCGGTCGCGGTGCACTGGGAAGAACGGGGCATTCCGGCCGTGCGGGGCGCCACCGAGGAGGACGTTTGGTTCGCGCAGGGGTTTGTCACCGCGCAAGAGCGCATGTGGCAGATGGATGCGCTGCGCCGGGCGGCGGCGGGCGAGTTGGCCGAGATCGCCGGCGCCGGGGCGCTCGAACAGGACCGGGAAGCGCGCCTCCTGCGGTTGCGGCGCCTGGCCGAGGCGGCGGTGAACGAATTGCAGCCGGAGGAACGCCGGGCGCTGGCGGCCTACGCGCGCGGCGTCAACCATTACCTGCGCACCCATGCCGGCCGTCTGCCGGTGGAGTTCCTGCTGGCCGGCTACCGGCCGCGGCCCTGGCGCATGGCCGATTCCGCCGTCATCGGTTACCAGATGGCCCGGACGCTGACCAATCACTGGCAGGCGGATTTGCGCAAGGGCCGCCTGCTTCAACAGGGCAAGCCGGAGTTGGTGGAAGCGCTGTTTCCCCAGGCGGGCGGCGGCGGCATGAACCCCGGGTCGAACGCCTGGGCCGTCTCCGGCCAATGGACCGCCTCGGGGCGTCCGCTGCTGGCCTGTGATATGCACCTGGAGATCAGCATCCCGAACTTGTGGTTTCTGGCGCGGCTCGAAGTCACCGGTGACCGGCCGCTTCGCGTGGCGGGCATCACGTTCCCCGGCCTGCCCGGCGTGGTGGTGGGGCACAACGAGCGCATCGCCTGGGGAATCACCAACCTCGAGTTTGACGTCCAGGACCTCTACCGGGAGAAAATCGACCCGGCGACGGGCCGCTACCAGTATCAGGACCGCATTGAGCAAGCGTACGGCGAGCGGGAGCTGATTCTGGTGAAAAACGGCCGGCCCTTTGAGTTCGTGACGTGGCTGACGCGGCACGGCCCGGTGCTCACTGCGGACCGGGGCGCGCCGTATTCGCTGCGGTGGGGCGCCGCCGAGCCGCGCTTTTTCCGCTACGTGTTTCCCGTCCTCAACCGCGCCCGCAATTGGGAGGAGTTTCGCGCCGCCCTCGCGCAGATGAACGGCCCCGCCTTCAATTTCGTCTACGCGGACGTCGACGGCAATATCGGTTACCAGGTGGCCGGGCGGCTTCCCATCCGCCCCGGTTTCTCGGGCAGCGCGCCCCTGGACGGGCTCTCGGGCAAATTCGAGTGGGAAGGAAAGATCCCGTTCGAGCAGTTGCCCTCGCTGTACAATCCGCCCGGGGGCGTCATCGTGAGCGCAAATCAGAATCCCTTCCCCGCGGGCTTCCCCTACCAGGTGGACGGCAACTTCGCCGCGCCGTACCGGGCGCGGCAGATCCACGCGCTGCTCACCGGCCGGAAACAGTGGCGCGCCGAGGAGATGCTCGCTGTCCAGAAGGACGTGTATTCGGAGTTTGCCCGTTTTCTCGCGCGCCAGATCGTCGAGGCGGCGGATCGCAGGCGCGCCGCGCCACCGCCGGTCCAGTCCGCCGTGGAGTTGTTGCGCGCCTGGGATGGCCAGATGGAGATCGAACGGCCCGAACCGCTGATCGCCACCCTTACTTATCAGCATTTCCAGCGCGCGCTCACCGACGCCGCTGCGCCCGGCCACCAGGTGGAGCCGCTGGTCGCCGAACAGGTCGTGGAACATTTGCTCCGGACCCGCCCACGGGGGTTCTTCGCCGATTGGGACCAGGCGTTGTTCGACGAGTTCCTTTCCGCGCTGGACGAGGGCCAGCGCATGCAGGGGCGCGACGTCCGCAAGTGGAGCTACGGCCGCTACAACCAGCGCCTGATTGCGCATCCGGTCGGACACCGGCTGCCCTGGATTTCGCAGTATTGGGATTTGGGCGTGATCCGCTTCAGCGGCTCGCACACGACGGTAAAACAGATTCACAACCGCATCATGCCCTCTATGCGCATGGTGGCGGACCTGGGCGACTGGGAGCGCTCGCTGATCAACTTGCCGATCGGCCAGTCCGGCCACGTACTGTCCGCTCACTACAAAGACCAATGGCAGGCCTATTACGCCGGCCGGAGTTTTCCCATGCGGTTCGGGCAGACGCCGGAAGGCAAGCGCCTCCTGCTCGCGCCCTCGAGCGATGCGAGATAATGGCCGCGGCTGCAAGCGTGCTTTCCGCCGGAGGCTTTCCCATGCGTCGCCGCCAGTTCCTGCACACCACCGCCGCCGGGCTTCTGGCGCCGGCGCTCCCGGCCGCACCCGAACGGCCGAACATCGTTCTTTTCCTGACGGACGATCTAGGCTACGCCGACCTCGGCTGCTACGGCGCCACCGACCTCCGCACGCCCCATATCGACCGCCTGGCCAGGGAGGGCGTGAAGTTCACGCACTGCTACTCGAACGGTCCGGTGTGTTCGCCGACGCGCGCCGCGCTGATGACCGGCCGGTACCAGCAGCGCTTCGGCATCGAGTGGGCCATCTACCCCGGACAGCACGGCTGGGGTCTGGAACCGCGGCATGTCACCATCGCCACTCGGCTGAAGCGCGCAGGCTATCGCACCGGCATGTTCGGCAAATGGCACCTCGGCTACGAGCCTGTCTACGGGCCGAATCAGCATGGGTTCGACGAGTTCGCCGGCTTGCTGAGCGGAAACATCGACTTTTACTCGCACCGCGAAATCAACGGCGAATTGGACTGGTACGAGAATCGGAAGCGCGCCGACATGCCGGGCTACGCCACCGAGATCATTGCCCGCAAAGCCGCCAGCTTTGTGGACCGCCATGCGGGTTCTCCCTTCTTCCTGTACGTCCCGTTCAACGCGGTGCATTGGCCGTTTCAGACGCCGGGGCGTCCGCAGGACATTCGCGACCGCAAGACGTGGTTTGACGGAACCCGCGCCGATTACGCCCGCATGGTGGAAAGCGTCGACGACGCGGTGGGAATGGTGTTGCGGACCCTGGAGCAGCGGGGCGCGGCCCGCAATACGCTGGTGCTGTTCACCAACGACAACGGCGGGGAGCGGTTGTCCATCAACCGGCCGTTCGCGCACCGCAAGGCGACGCTCTGGGAGGGCGGCATCCGCGTGCCGGGCATCGCGCACTGGCCGGGCGTCCTGCCTGCCGGCCGCACCTCGGACCAGGCTTGCATTTCGATGGACCTCTCCGCCACCGTGCTGGCCGCCGCGGGCGTCACCGGACCGTACTCGCCTCCGCTGGATGGCGAGGACCTGCTGCCCATCCTGACGGGAAAAGCTCCGCCGCGCGAACGCACGTTTTTCTGGCGCATCGACCGCGAGGACCGCAAGCAGAAGGCGGTTCGCCAGGGCGGCTGGAAGTGGCTGCGGGACGGCTCGATCGAGCTGCTCTTCAACCTGGACGAGGATCCGGCAGAGAGACACGATGTCGGCTACCGCTACCCGGAGAGACTAGCCGCCCTCCGCCAGCGCATGGCGGAATGGGAGGAGGAGCTAAAGAAAGACCCTCCGCCGAAGGTAATCAAGTAGAGCGCAAACTTCCGTGGCAGCCCGGTTAACGCGGACATGGGGGGGATTTCGTCCGCGGCGGCGGTCCCGGCCTACAATGAGGATTCCGATGAAGGTTGCGCTGGGTCAGATCAATACGACAGTCGGCGACGTCGACGGGAACGTGTCCCTGATGGCCCGGACCGCCCGGGAGGCGGCGGACTTAGGCGCCGAACTGGTGGTGTTTCCCGAGCTGTCCGTCACCGGCTATCCGCCGCGCGATCTGGTGGAGAAGCCGAGCTTTCTGGCGGGGAGCGAAGCGGGCCTTCGCCGCCTGGCGGAAGAGACGCGCGCGTTGCCTCTGTACGTGATCTGCGGCTATGTGGGAAGAGCCGCGGACGACGCCGCCAAGCCCGCCGTAAACGCCGCGGCGGTCCTCCTGCGCGGGGAAGTGGTTTTCCAGCAAGCCAAGACGCTGCTGCCGACGTACGACGTATTCGACGAATCGCGCTACTTCCAACCGGGCGGCGCCGTGCGTCTGTGTACGATCGGCGGGATCCCGGTGGCGCTCACCGTCTGCGAGGACGCCTGGAATGACAAGCAGTTCTGGGAGCGCCGACGCTACGAGCGGGACCCGGTGGAAGAACTGATCCGCGCGGGGGGCCGGTTGCTGATCACGATCAACGCGTCGCCCTACCATGTCGGGAAACGCTCCTTGCGCCGGGAGGTCTTCTCGGCGGCCGCGCGCCGGCACGGCGTGCCGGTGGTGTACGTGAATCAGGTGGGCGGCCAGGACTCGCTGGTGTTTGACGGCAGCAGCTTTGTCATGGACCCGCGCGGAGAGGTGGCGGCCGCGGCCCAATCGTTCGCCGAGGACCTGGTGCTGTACGATACGGCGAGCGGAACCGGCAGCCGCCAGGAGAGTCACGCCGATTCCCGGGAGGCGGTGTACGAGGCGCTGGTGCTGGGCACCCGGGACTACATCCGCAAGTGCGGCTTTCGCCAGGTGCTGCTCGGCCTGTCGGGCGGCATCGACTCGTCACTGACGGCGGTGATCGCGGTGGATGCCGTCGGCCGCGAGAACGTGACCGGGGTGGCCATGCCCGGTCCCTTTTCGTCCGAACACAGCGTGCGCGACGCCCGGGCGCTGGCCGAGAACCTGGGCATCCGTTTCGAAACCGTCGGGATCACGCCCGCCTACGACGAAATGCTGCGCGCGCTGAATCCGGTGTTCGCCGGCGCGCCGCCCGACGTCACCGAAGAGAACATTCAGGCGCGCCTGCGCGGCGTGGTGCTGATGTCGCTGTCGAATAAGTGGAACGCGATGGTATTGACCACCGGCAACAAGAGTGAGCTCGCGGTCGGCTATTGCACGCTGTATGGCGATATGTGCGGCGGGCTGGCCGTGATCAGCGACGTGCCGAAGACGCTGGTGTACGAACTGTCCCGGGTGGCGAACCGGCGGCATCCCGGCGCGATTCCGGAGGCGGTCTTCACCAAGCCTCCTTCGGCGGAACTGCGCCCGGACCAGAAAGACTCCGACTCGCTGCCCGCCTACGACATTCTGGACCGGATCCTGCGGGCCTATATCGAAGACAATCAGACCGCCGCGGAGATCGCCGCAAGGCAAGGCCTGCCGCTCGAACTGGTGCGCGAGGTCACCCGCAAAGTCGACCGGAACGAGTACAAGCGCCAGCAGGCCGCGCCAGGTCTGAAGGTCACCAGCAAGGCGTTCGGCATCGGACGCCGGTATCCCATAGCCCAACGGTTTTCCGAATGAGATACGCTCTGTTGCTTGCCCTCTTCACCGCGGGCGCGCTGCTGGTATCCCAGCCCGCGCCGCGCGAACAAGTCGGACCGTTGCCCGGGGGCGGCTACCTGCTGAACAACGGGTGGCGCATCACGCCCGCCGGGCGTCAACTGCCGCTGGATACGTTCCCGATGGCGGCGGCGCTGGCGCCGGACGGTAAACACGCCGTCGTGCTGAACGGCGGCTATCGGCCTCCCTCGCTCAGCGTTGTCGACATTGCCTCCGAGCAGGAAGTCTCGCGCACTCCCGTTCCCGACGGCTGGCTGGGCCTGGCGTTTGCGCCGGGAAGCGATCGCTTGTACGTCGGCGGGGGCTCGCGGGCGGCGGTCTTCGAGTTCGCTTACGCGAACGGGTCGCTCAAACCGGCCCGCGTGTTTCCCGTCACGCCGGAGGCAAAGCGCACCCCGGAGGACTTCATCGGAGACGTGGCGTTCTCGCCGGACGGCCGCTTGCTCTACGCCGCCGACCTTTTCCGGGACTCCGTGGTGGTGATCAACCCGCAGTCCGGGATGGTGATCGAACGCTTTAAGACCGGCCGGCGCCCCTACCGGATCCTGTTTCATCCGGACGGCAAGAGCTTCTTTGTCTCAAGCTGGGCCGACGGCAGTATCGGCCATTATGACGCGGCGCGGGGCGAGTTGCTAGCCACGCAGCGCATCGGCCCGCACCCCACCGACATGGTGTGGCGGCCGGGCCCGGTGGAAACGCCCGAGGGCCAGCCCCAGGTGGCGGCCCGGCTGTTCGTGACCGCGGCCAACACCAACAACGTGTACTCGGTGGGCGTTTCCGAGAGCAAGCAAATGCGCGTGCTCGAGGCGATCAACGTGGCGCTGGCGCCCCGGCAGCCCGCGGGTATGACGCCCTCCGCCCTGGCCTTGAGCGCGGACGGTGGGACGCTGTTCGCCGTCTGCTCGGATGCCAATGCCGTGGCGGTGATCGATGTCACCGAGGCCCGCAGCCGCGTGGCGGGTTTCGTGCCGGTGGGCTGGTATCCCACCGCCGCCCGCGTGTTGCCGAATGGCAAATTGATGGTGCTGAACGGGCGCGGGCTGCGGTCGTATCCTAATCCCCGGGGGCCCAATCCCGCGCGGCGGCCCGCCCCGGTGCACCAGGGCAACGCGGCGGTCGAGTACGTGGGACTGTTGCAGCGGGGTTCCGCCTCGTTCCTCGACCTTCCCCTCGACGACCAACTGTTCGCGTATTCCCGTACCGTGCGCGAGAACTCGCCGTACCGCGACGCGCTCCTCGACGACGCGCAGACCGGTCCTGGCAATCCCGTGCCCGCGCGTCCCGGGGACCCCTCGCCCATCCGGCATGTGCTTTACATCGTCAAGGAGAACCGCACCTACGACCAGGTGCTCGGCGGGATGAAGGAAGGCAATGGCGATCCGAGCCTGGTCCTGTTTGGCGAGAACGTCACGCCCAACCACCACAAGCTGGCCCGCCAGTTCGGGCTGCTCGATAACTTCTACGTGAACGCCGACGTCAGCGCCGACGGGCACAACTGGTCCACCGCGGCGATCGCGCCGGACTACGTGCAGCGGTTGTGGCAGAACAGCTATGGTGGCCGGCGGAAGAAGTACGACTACGAAGGCGGCGAGCCCGCCGCCCTGCCCCCGGCCGGGTATCTGTGGAACAACGCGCTGGCGGCCGGCCTTACCGTGCGGAACTATGGCTACTGGGTGGAGAACATCCAGCCCGCCCCGCCGTCCGGCGACCAGATCCGGCGCGTGCGCGACCCGGTCCTGCGGCCGGTGACCAATTTCCAGTTTCGCGGCTTCGATATGGACTACCCCGACGTCGAGCGGGCCAAAGTCTTTCTGCGGGATTTGGCGGAATTCGAAAAGCGCGGCGAGATGCCGCGTCTGCTGCTGCTGCGGCTGGGCAACGACCATACGTCCGGCATGGCCGCCGGCAAGATTTCGCCGCGTTCGGCGGTGGCCGACAATGACTATGCGCTGGGGATGATTGTGGAGGCGGTCTCCCGCAGCAAGTTTTGGCCTCAGACCGCCATTTTTGTCGTGCAGGACGACGCCCAGAACGGTCCGGACCACGTGGATTCGCACCGCGCGCCCGCTTTTGTGATTTCCCCCTATGTCAAACGGCGGGCGGTAAACAGCACGCTTTACAACACCACGTCGGTCCTGCGCACGATGGAACTGATCCTGGGCTTGCGGCCGATGACGGTGTTCGACGCCGGCGCGCGGCCCATGTCGGCGTGCTTTACCCCGGAGCCGGATCTGACTCCCTACACCGCGGAAAAACCGCGGTATGCGCTCGACGAACGCAACCCGGCCCAGACGGCCCTGGCGCGCCGTTCGGCGGCGCTGGACTTCACGGAAGAAGACCGGATCGACGATCGCGAGTTGAACGACATTCTGTGGCGGGCGATTCGCGGAACCGAGCCTCCGGCGCCCGTGCGCAGTTTCTTTTCCCGGTAAGGTACGCGAGGCCAGTGCGCGGCAACCGCGAGCGCCCCACGGCGGCGCCCGGCGCCACCGCGCCCGGTTTTCTAGGAGAACTTCCAGCCTTTGCGGATCTCCGGCTTCAGGTACTTGTTCGCCTCGTTGTTGTTGGTGAAACGCATCCGCGCCGCATCCCACTCGAGTTTGCCCGGCACGCGCAGGGCGATCACGCCCAGGAGAATCCACTCGGTGAACGGGCCGGCCACGGAGAAATCCGAGCACGCCGGCGTGCCGCCCTTGCAGGCGCGGATCCAGTCCCGATAGTGGCCCGGCGACCGCGTCAGCAGCGGCGGAGGCAGTTTGTACTCCTTCATGCGGGCCTCCGGCAACAAGCGGGTGCGCTGGCCGTATTCGCCGGTGGTCAGGATGCCCTTATCGCCGAGGAACAAGCTGCCGTTGTTGCCGTCGCCCAGCTTTTCTCCCTCCGGGACTCCCTCCGGCCGCGGCGGCATCAGCCCGCCGTCATACCAGAAGACTTTCACGGGCGGCATGGAACCGCGCGCGGGAAAGTCGAAGCGCACGATCGACTGTTTGGGAAACATGTTGGCGCTCGTGCCCTCCTGCCGGACGCACTCGACGCTGGTGGGTGCGGTCAGCAGCAACGCCCAATTGGGCGCGCCGAGGATATGGCACGCCATGTCGCCGAGCGCGCCGCAGCCGAAATCGAAAAAGCCGCGCCAGTTGTGCGGCAGATACGCGGGGCTGTACTCGCGCTCCCTGGCAATGCCCAGCCAGGCATCCCAATCCAGCGTGGGCGGGACCGGCGCCGTCTCGACTTTGACTTCCGGCCCTTGCGGCCAGACCGGCCGGTTCGTCCAGGCGTGCACTTCGGTGATGTTGCCGATATCGCCGGACCAGACGATTTCGCAACATTCGCGCGTGCCCTCGATCGAATAGCCCTGGTTGCCCATTTGGGTGGCCACTTTGTATTTGGCCGCCGCCTTGGTCAACTCGCGCGCTTCCCAAACCGTACGGGTCAGCGGCTTTTGGCAATAGACGTGAATGCCGCGCTCCATCGCCCACATCGAGGCCATCCCGTGCATGTGATCGGGGGTCGACACGGTGACCGCGTCGATGCTCTTTTCCCGGTCCAGCATCTGCCGGAAGTCCTTGTACTTGGGCACGCCGGGATACTGTTTGAACAGCCGCTCGGCCCGCTTTTCGTCGGGATCGCACAGGGCCACGATGTTCTCGGTCGCGCAGCCGGCGACATCGCTATTGCCTTTGCCGCCAGCGCCAATCGCGGCGATGTTCAGCTTCTCGTTGGGGGACTTGAATCCGAGCCGTCCCAGGGACGCCACCCGGCCGTATCCGCCCGTGGGAATCGCGCCGGCCAGCAGCGTGCCGTAGAAGAAGTAGCGCCTGGAGATGGAATGTTGGGGCATGAGGGGCCGAAGAACTCCTGCGTTGAAGGATGAAGACTGCTGCTTCAGCTATAACAGACACGGCCCTCCGAAGCAATCCATCCGGACCGCGCGTAGCCGTGTTAGGCGACGACGTGCTGCGGCGTTCCCTCGAGGAACCGCCAGACATTCTCGATCGCGAGGCGGAGGCCGGCTTCGAGTGTTTCCGGGGTAATGCCCGCCGAGTGCGGAGTCAGCACGACATTGGGGAGCAGCGTCAGCGGATGTCCCGCGGGCAGCGGTTCTACCGCAAATACGTCGAGACCCGCCGCGGCGAGGCGGCCCTGGCGCAGCGCATCGATCAGCGCGGCCTCGTCCACCAACTGCCCGCGCGCCGTGTTGACAAAAATGGCTTCCGGTTTCATCTGCGCGAACTCCTGTGGTCCCAGAAAACCGGCGGTCTCTGGCGACAGGCGCAGGTGGAGGCTGATGACGTCGCTCGAGGCCAGCAGCGTTTCCAGGGGGACATGCGCGAAGCCCAGTTCCGGTTTGGGATGCGGGGTCCAGGTGAGCACGCGCATGCCGATGGCCTCGGCCAGGCGCGCGAAGTCCCGGCCGATGGCGCCCAGGCCGATGACCCCGGCAGTCTTGCCGCGCAGCAAGGGCACTTGCGCCCGGGGCCACTCGCCCCGCCGGACCCGCCCATCGATCTCCACCACCCGCCGCGCCGCCGCCAGCAGAAGCATCAGCGCGTGTTCGGCGATGGCCGGCGCGGCCACCGCCGGGGTATTGGTGACCCGCACGCCGTGCGCCCGGGCGGCCTCGAGATCCACGTTGTCGGTGCCGGTGCCCCAGATGGACACGAGCCGCAGCGCGGGGCAGGCGGCGAACACCGCGGCGGTGAACCGCGTCGAGGACCGGATATTGATCACCACTTCCGCGTCCGCGATGCGTTCCCGGAGCCGTTCCTCGCCGCCTGGCAGCGTGTCGTAATACGCGACCGGTTCGCGGCGGATCAGCTCCTGGTACGCCTGGCTGGGGCCCATCACGGGCGGGGCGTCGTCCGGGATGACAATGCGCATGGAGTCATTATCGCGGAGGCGGCTCGTCAACCCCGCTTGTACGGCGTGGAAAGGTGCCGGCGGGCGTCTTTGGCGGCGTCCGCCTCGGGGGCGTGCGCAATCGCCTTCCGGTACGCTTCCAGCGCCTGGGCGCGCCGCTGCGTGAGATCGTAGATCTGCCCGATCCGCAGGTAAGCCAGCGTGCCCGTGTTCAGGTCCACTTCCTGAATGCCCGCGGTCACGCGTTCCAGGTTGCGGAGCGCCGCTTCGTAATCGCGATACCAGAACAGGATGTTGCCGAACTGGTAAGCGATTTTCTCGTAAGGCAGTTTCTGGTAGCCCGGCGCGCCGGACTCCTTGAGCCTGGCGACGTGCTCGATCGCGCCCAAGGCGCGTTTCTTATCGCCCAGGCTGCTGTAAAGTTGCGCCCGCTCGAACCAGAGCAGGTAGTTGCGCGGGAACAGTCTGGTGAGCTCTTCGAGCAGCGGCTCGGCGTCCTTCCAGCGCTGTTCGCGGCGGTAGAGCGCGCACAGCAGCACCTTGGCGTCGACGCGGTTCCAATAGCCCTTTTCCGCCACCAGGCGGAGTGTTTGGATGCCCTCTTCCTTGTCGCCGCGGAAGCCGACCAGGAATCCCAGCATCTTGTAAAACAGCGGCAAGCTGCCGACGACGTAGTCGTGGGCGCCCTGCATCAGCCGGGCGTCGTAGTTGTTTGGCTGGAGTTCGGTGATCTGGTTGTGCAACTTGCGGCCCTGGGTGGCGTCGCGCAGCGAATCCATCCATTTCTTGCGGATCAGGAAGTTCCAGTTGGCCCGCAATCCGTAGGCGACACCCAGCGCGTAGAGCGCCGCGGTGTCTTTGGGATTCTTGCTCAGGCGCGCCTGGGCCAGCCGCATCGCCTGAATGATGGCTTCGGTAAATTTCCGCTCGGTTTCCGGCGTGGTGTCCGCCGCCGGGCGGCGCAGGAAGGAATTGTTGCCGGAGACCAGTTCGCTTTCCAGCGCGCCCACCCGGTATAACTCCCGGAACTGAATCGCCTGGGCCAAGTGGTTGTAGCCGTCCGGCCAATCCGGTTTGGCCCGGATCTCCTTGTCGAACTCGGCGATGGCCTCGTCGTATTCAAGGTTGTAAAAATGCTGAAAACCTTTGGAAGCCAGCGGATCGTAAGCATTCACCTGGGCCAGCATCAGGGCGGGCCAAAACGCCAGGGCGGACCAGGAAATACGCATGCTGCCTACCTATGATTGTATTTGCCGCCGCGCCCACTCGGCCGTGGCGGAGACGGCGGGATCCTCATACCGGGCCAGCCGTTCCAACACAGGGAGAAAACGCGGCGAGCGGCTGTTGCCCATGGCCAGGGCCACGTTCCGCAGAAATCCCGCGTATTTGGCGCGGCGCACCGGGCTGTGCCGGAACATGGCGGCAAATTCGGTTTCCGTAAGGGCTCCCAAGCGCTCGAGCAGCGGCGCGAACTCCCGCGGCGCAAAGCCGGGCTCCTCCGTCGCGCGGCGGCGCCGGTTCCACGGGCAAACATCCTGACAGACGTCGCAGCCGAAGACGAGGTTTCCGAAGGCGGGCCGCAGGGGTTCGGGAGCGCTGCCGCGGAATTCAATCGTGTAGTAGGAAATGCACCGCCGCGCATCCACGGCCCAAGCCGGTCCGCCGGGTTCGGTGACCGGCACGATGGCCTGCGTGGGGCAGGCGTCGATGCAGCGCGTGCAGGCGCCGCAGCGGTCCGGCGGGGGCGCGTCCGGCTCCAGTTCGAGCGACACCAGCAGTTCGCCCAGGAACAGCCACGAGCCCCACTCCTCGTTGATCAGGCAGGTGTTTTTGGCGATCCATCCCAGTCCTGCCCGCTGCGCGTAAGCCCGCTCGAGCAGCGGCGCGGTGTCCACGGCGATTCGCCAGGAAAATTCCGCCTGCGCGCGCATCCGGCGAACCAGCTCCTCCAGGCCGCGGCGCAGGATCGCGTGGTAGTCGTCTCCCCAAGCGTAGCGGGAAATCCATGCCCGCTCCCCATCGTGGAACTCGGTCGAATACGGTAAGGGCGTATCGTAGAGTTTGCCCACGCAGATGACCGAACGGGCCTCGGCGAGCAGGCTGCGCGGGTCGCGCCGCAGCGCCCCGCGCTCGTCGGTGAGGTACCGCATTTCGCCCGCCAGGCCTCCCGCCACCCAGGACTGGAAGTAGCTATACTCCGGCGCGGGTCCCGCGGCGGCGATGCCGCACACTTCAAACCCGCACGCGCGCGCCAGTTCCTTGACTGTCGCTCCATCCATACGTGTGTTATTTTGCCTGAGAATCCCAGGAGGATCTGAACGCATGCGGCGAAGAGAGTTTCTCGGTGTCCTCGGCGGCGCGGCGCTGGCCAAGCTCGCCGAACCCCCGGCCCTGCCGTTTCAACAGGAAGCCAGCGGCCTCAAAATCACCGGTATCCGTCTAACGAGGCTCCGCCTCAGACCGACAAGACATGTGGAATAGTAGCTCCGTTCGCCGGTTCATGACGAGGTCTGGTAAACCAGCCTCAATGGGACCGCAGAACGGTCTAGACGCCTTCAAGAGGCA